>Ga0194128_10008190_pt1 | contig 13314 bp, 14 predicted proteins | sample TA2KigCa65mmetaG_FD_148650 | JGI IMG/M metagenome (GOLD analysis project Ga0194128, IMG submission 148650) | Freshwater microbial communities from Lake Tanganyika, Tanzania - TA2015037 Kigoma Deep Cast 65m | ecosystem: Environmental > Aquatic > Freshwater > Lake | place: Tanzania: Lake...
CAATCCTGCAACGTCTTCGACTGGCTTGTCGAGGCAGTCCAAGCCCACCACAATCAACAAAGGGCAATATCTCTATTGCCCGCGCCGTGAACCAATACGTCGCCTTGCATATCACTCCCAAGGGGGTGGTCAGCTATGTGGACAAGCTGAGTGAGCGCTCCACGGACGACGCCAACGAAAAGCTCTGGGACGCCATCCGGCGGCCACGTCAGGAAGAGACGGGCGTGCACGTCACGCACAGGTTGGAGGACGGTGATCCCGCCCAGCAGATCGTCCGCGTCGCCCGTGAGACGCACTGCGACCTCATCGTCATGGGCTTGCACCAGCGTTCGGCACCGGCCCGCTGGTTTTGCAGCAGCACGACGGATGAGGTGATTCGCAAGGCGCCGTGCTCGGTGCTGGTTGTCAAGGCTCCCATGGAAGAAATTCAGGAGGAGTCGGAGGAGGCGCCAGTGGTGACAGAGACCCACGCGCACTCCGTGTAGTGCGCCAAGCTGAAAGTTTGCCGTCGGTTTTTGATGCCGACGAGGAGGTTGATCGTGGCTGTAGAACTCGTAGACAAACTGGACGGGAGAATCGTTGAAGTCCGCGTGAGCGAAAAGCTGACCGCCGCGGATTACGAAAAGCTCACTCCGCCTGTCGAACTGCTGATCCGGCAACATGGCAAGCTTCGCGTGCTGTTCGACATGCGGAATTTTCACGGGTGGGAATGGAGCGCTCTCTGGGAGGACATCAAGTTCAGCTTGAGACACTTCCGTGACGTCGAGCGCCTGGCCATGGTGGGCGAGAAGAAATGGCAGTCGGGAATGAGTGTCTTTTGCAAGCCGTTCACCAGCGCCGAGATCCGGTACTTTGACCGTTCCGACGCCAACCAGGCCCTGCCGTGGCTCGAAGCCGGCATCACTGATGCCGGCGCGGCCGCCACAAACGAGGTTCAGGTGGCATCGCAGGAGTCGTTTCCAGCTAGCGATCCGCCATCCTGGACGCCCGTGACGGGCAGTGGGACGCCGCGGCGCTGACCCGGAGAGGTTCACGGGAAGCCCTTGCGGATTCGCTCAGAAAGGAAGTCCATGGAGAAAGATGACCTTGTTACCGTGTACACGTTGCACGATTCGATCAAGGCCGCGATGATCAAGAATGCTCTTCTGACGGAAGGCATTCGCTGCTTGCTTGCCGGGATCGAGCAGGCCAGCACCGCAGGACTCCCGGGAACCATCATTCAAGTCCAGGTCGCCGCCATCGATGGTGATCGGGCCAGAAAGATCATCGAGCGGCATCAGCCGTGATACTCACCAGCCTTGATCGGTCGTCGTGCTGATCGCTGAGTGGCAAACCACTACAAGAACGGGCTCATGCCTGCTAAGCGTGGCGGGGGCGCTCGTCGGGAGGAGACACCATGACACATGATGTCATCGAGCCTACATTTATTGATAGCGAAACGCCAACCAACGACTTTGGCTCCAGGGGGAGACAGTTGATGTCAGATATGCACTCAGCGATCGACCGCCTGGCCGATGAACTCGTCACGCCCATGGTGCCAGGCGAGGTTGCGGAGTGGCTGGCAAACGTTTACAAGGCAGCGGAGTTGGCGAGTGCCTTGCTATGGCGGCAACTGGAGTCCGTGCACAATGCGGAGTACGCACGAATCGTCGAGGTGGACCCGGAATTGTTCCGCCGTGTCGAACAGATGAAAGCCAAGGATCGTGACTGCGTCGAGGAACTGGCGAAGCTGCTGGACCGAATCAAGCAGTTGCAAGAAGAGGCGCAAGTAGACGAGCCGGATGAAGCCGCGATGAAGGAGTCACTGGATGCCGTCATCGAACAGGGACTCGGGTTCGTGAATCACGCACGCATGCAAGGGAAGGCCCGGGAAACCTGGCTGGCAGAAGCCTATTACCGAGACCGAGGTGTCGGAGACTAGACTAACTCAAGGCAAGAGGCTTGGGAACGTGGGGAAGGTTGCCGACCTGCCGTGGCTGCTGATGGCAGGTCGGCAAGCAGCTCCACGAAGAGAATTGCCGAGACTCGGTTCGTTGCGTACGTCGTGGAGTTGCCGGCCGCTTGGTAGCCCGCAACTCAGGTGCGCCATGGCCCGATTGTGAATCACCCCCATGTAAAAAAACCGCGGCATGTCAAACAAGGCGCAGTGACGGTTGGTTCGCGAACCAGCTTCCGTTCCTGGCTCCCAGAAATCGATTCCAGCCCTCCCATCGCAATCTGTGAATTCTCGCCACCGAGACCATATGCTGATTCATGGTTTCGGCGTCCAACCCTCCTAAGGTTTGTTCAACGTGAGTTACACGAATTCGGAAACCGTTATTGACCGTTTGATGCGGCCCTTTGTTCGATTCCTTCACGTGGAATCGGCCAGCGGCATTGTTCTGCTCATTTGCACGGTGGTCGCCTTGACGGTTGCCAACTCGCCCTGGGCCGCCGACTTCGCGAACTTCTGGGAGACTCGCCTCACGGTCGCCATCGGGACGTTTGAGCTGAGCAAGCCCTTGTTGCATTGGGTCAATGATGGCCTGATGACGATCTTCTTTTTTGTGGTGGGGTTGGAGATCAAGCGCGAGCTGGTCGCCGGCGAGCTACGCGACCCGAAGAAAGCGGCGCTGCCGATCATGGCCGCTTTCGGTGGCATGGTTGCCCCCGCAACCGTGTACCTGCTTCTGCAAAATGGGCAACCCGGCGAGCCAGGCTGGGGAATTCCGATGGCGACGGACATCGCCTTTGTCGTTGGCTTTCTGGCCCTGCTTGGCCGGCGCGTGCCGCTTGGCCTCAAGATCTTGCTCCTGTCGCTGGCCATCGCGGATGACATCGGCGCGGTCCTGGTCATCGCCGTTTTTTATTCAACCAACATTTCTTTCAAGTTTCTGTCCGTGGCCGCCCTCGGGTTCGGACTGACTTTTGCTCTCAACCGGATCGGTGTTCGCCGCGTGACCATCTATCTGTTCATCGGGGCGGCCATCTGGTTTGCCTTCCTGAAGTCTGGTGTTCACCCGACAGTCGCAGGAGTATTACTGGGTCTCATGACGCCCGCCAGCGCCTGGGTGGGCGACAAGGCGCTCGGCGAAGTCGTGCGCGATTTCTGGCACGGCCTCAGGGACGATCTGGACCGACAGATCGAGCGCCAGCACAAGCCCATGCTGGGCCAGCTGCGATATGTGGTGCGCGAGGCCGTTTCGCCGCTCGAGCGCCTCGAAATCGGTCTACATCCATGGGTGGCATTCGTGATCATGCCCACGTTCGCGCTGGCGAATGCCGGCGTGACCGTCGAACTGCACGAACTCAGGGACCCCGTGGCGCTGGCAGTGATGGCAGGACTGGTTCTCGGCAAACCGATCGGGATTCTGCTATTCAGCCTGATTGCCGTGCGCATCGGCATGGCCCGGCTCCCAACTGGCGTCGACTGGAAGGTCATGATCGGCGCCGGCTTTCTGGCAGGCATCGGTTTCACGATGTCGTTGTTCATCGCCGGCCTGGCCCTGGACGGTGAACTGCTGGAAGCCGCCAAGATTGGCATTCTTACCGGATCTGCCCTGTGCGCTGTTCTTGGTTCTCTGTTCCTGCTCCGCTTTCTTCCAGATTCCGGCAGGCAACAGTTGCCTGGATGACGACGGGCAGATTCGCCAAAGGTTTCGGGACAAATCGGGCAATCTCCGTGGATCTTTCCAGATGTGATGGCTGTGCAGCGAGGGGGTGCGGGCTTTTCGGGGAGAGAAGCGATTTTGGCTCACGTTCTCCAACGGCCGGGTCTACAATTGCGGTGACGTGCTTCTGTGATGACGTGCATCTCGTGCGGATCTCATTCGAGTGCATCCTTTCACCGCGCCTCCGGTTGGACAACGAGCCATGAAACGAATCGTTCTTTCCTGCTTGGTGGGCATTTGTGTTTTTTGCGGCCACGCCGGATTGCGTGCCGACGCGGTGCCGGTCCCCGATCTTGTCAACCAACTCAGCGACCATTTCGAGAATCTGGCACGCAAGGTCGGCCCGGCCGTTGTTTCCATCGAGGCCGTGAAGAGCGCTCGCGGCAGTGATAACGGCAAGCGGCCGGTCGAAGAAAGCGGTTCCGGCGTGCTTGTCAAGATCACCGGACACACCGGCTACCTGGTGATCACCAACAATCACGTGATCACGCAGGCGCGGCCGGAGCAGATCACAATTCACCTGGCCGATGGCCGCCTTTTCCGGCCAAGCCGCGTGCTCACCGACCCGGAGACCGACATCGCCCTGCTGGTCCTCGACCGGGGCACCAACCTGCCCACTGCACTTCTGGGCAACAGCGACACGGCGCGCGTCGGACGCATGGTCCTGGCCATCGGAAGTCCATTCGGGCTGAGCCAGACAGTGACCAAGGGAATCATCAGCGCCCGCGACCGCGGCCAGGTCAGCCTGGGAAGCACCATTCGCATCAAGGACTTCTTGCAAACGGACGCGGCCATCAATCCCGGCTCAAGCGGCGGGCCACTCATTGACATGCGCGGCGAGGTCATCGGCATCAACACCGCCATCGCCTCGCACAATGGCAGCAACAGCGGCGTTGCCTTCAGCATCCCCATCAACCTCGTCAAACGCGTGATGGTGCAGATGCTGCGCGAAGGCACGGTATCGCGCGGCTACCTTGGGATGCAGCTCGCGCAGACATTCGAACCGGCGGAAGCCATGAAGCTGGGCATGGATCGGCTGACGGGTGCCCTGGTGGAACGCATCTATCCGGAGACGCCGGCGGCGTCAGCCGGCTTGAAGGTCAACGATGTGATTCTGCAAATCGAGAGCGTTGCGGTCCGCAACGAGAACCATCTCATCAACTTGATCAGCACGCTGCCCGTGGGCCAGCGCGTCCGCCTGCAGGTATGGCGTGACCGCTCGGTGGTGGCGCTCGAGGCGGTCGTCGGCGACTGGGGCAAGGCCCAGAGTCGATTCCGCGAACCCTAGGTTCTCAAGCCACTTGCGGCTCGGGTGAGTGCCAAGCCGCAAGCGGCAATCATTTCCTAATCCTCTGGGCGTTTGTTCCGCAGCACAAACAGCAGCACGAGCAAGCCGACGAAGACGAGCAGCAGCACCCAGAACCACCATGGCATGGCTTTGGCCCTTTCAAAAAAAGATGCAATGACAGGTAACCAACCCGGCCAGCGCGCCGGGATGCGGCGCAAATTCGCAGGTATTTCTACCGGCCTTGACGCCATTTGCAAGCTGGAAAGCCGGAAAAATCCAAATTCCTCTCCGGGCCACGCGCCGCATTCCTGGCCCTTTCAAGAACAGATTCTCCTGCGATTCCTCCTATAATCTCACTTCCGGTTCTGGGAGGGTCACATGGACGACGACAAGCAATGGCGCGACATGCTCACCGGCCTGCGTGACGGCAACGCCGACGTCGCCCGTGTCTTCTGGGACCGGTATGGCCCCGTGCTGCACAACATCGCCGACAAGCATCTCGGCGAGCGCTTGCGCCGCCGGCTTGGTCCGGAAGACGTCGTCCAGTCCGTTTGCCGAACGTTTTTCCGCCGGGCGCAGGGAGGCCAGCTCCAACTCGGCGATGCCGATAGCCTCTGGAGCCTGCTCTGCGCCATCACGCTGAACAAGATCCGCGAGAAGGTCCGCTTCCATGGCCGGCAAAAACGCGGCCTTGATCAAGAAGTCCAGGCCGCTCCCAGCGCCGGCGACAGCGTGCCGTCCGGGTTTCAGCTCTTCGACAAAGGCCCCAGTCCCGATCAGGCAGCCGAATTCGCCGACCAATTTGAACAGATCCTGTCGCTCCTCGACGAGGAGGAGCGGCAGATCCTTGACCTGAAACTTCAGGATCACACGCACGAGGAGATCGCTGAGAAGCTCGGTACCTCGGAACGCACTGTCCGCCGCATCATGAAACGAATCCAGAACCGCCTGGCCCGCGAGTTGGCCATTGCCTGAATCAAACGTATTGGGAGCGTCGGCGACCGGAGGAGAAACATATGCCACGACTCTTTTGCTTTGCGTTCGTGCTTTGTGCCGTCCATGTACTCCACAGAGCTGAGCAGCCCCGGCTTGCGGACAATCCGCTTCCCGATGAATTGCTGGCCAGGGACGCTGCGGTCGAGCCCGCCGCGACCGTTTGTTTCCTGGAAGGTCCGGCCATGGACGCCGCCGGCAATCTGTTTTTCAGCGACATCGCCGGCAACCGCATCCTCAAGATGACGCCCACCGGCAAGGTGACTGTATTCCGCGCCGATAGCGGCCGGACCAACGGCAACGCCTTCGATGCTCAGGGCCGCCTCATCAGCTGCGAGGGCAACGAGCAGGGGCCGGGCCGGCGCCGCATCGTCCGCACCGACATGAAGACCGGCACAATCGCCGTCCTTGCCGATCGCTACCAGGGCAAACGCTACAACAGCCCCAACGACCTCTGCGTTGATGCCAAGGGGCGTATCTGGTTCACCGATCCCTTTTACGGCCCGGACCGATCCAGTCTGGAGATGGACAGCGAGGGCGTCTACCGTATCGATACCGATGGTACGGTCACGCGCGTGCTGGCGCAGAAGGAGTTGCAGCGCCCCAACGGCATCGCCGTCACCAGTGACGCGAAAACACTCTACGTCATCGATAGCCATCCCAGGCCCGGCGGCAATCGCAAGATCTGGTCGTTCGACCTGGACGACACGGGCAAGCCAGGCAAGCAGCGGCTGGTGTACGACTTCGGCAAGGGACGCGGCGGCGACGGCATGCGCCTCGATAGCAAGGGCAATCTCTGGGTGGCTGCGGGCATCTCCGTAAAGCGTGGACCTGGCGAATCGCTCGACGTGCCCCCTGGCATCTACGTGATCTCGCCCGCCGGCAAGCGGCTCGGCTACATTGCCATTCCGGAAAACCTCATCACCAATCTCGCCTTCGGCGGCCCGGACCGGCGGACGCTCTACGTCACCGCCGGCAAGACCGTCTATCGCGTGCGCGTGAATGTCGCGGGACAGCCCTAAAATGCAAATCGCATTCGTCGAAAGCGCTCTACTGGTCGTCGATGCCCAGTGCGGCTTCACGGAGCTTTGTCCCGAAGAACTGCCCGTGCCCGGCGGACTGGCGCTCGTCGCGCCAATCAATCGTTTGCTGGCGTTGCCATGGAAGCGCATCGACGCCAGCCAGGACTGGCATTCGCCGGACCATCACAGCTTTCGCGGCCAGCGCGATAATCTCTATCCGCCGCATTGCGTGGCCGGCACGCGCGGCGCCGAGTTCCTGCCTGGGCTGAACACGATGCGCTTTCATGCCATCTGGCGCAAGGGCTACGACCGCGATTTCGAGGCCTACGCCGTGACGGCCCAGCATCCGGGCTTCGCGGACGTGTATCGCGCTGCGGGCATCAGCACGGTGGCGATCTGCGGCCTGGCGGCCAACATCTGCTGTTTCTTCGCCGCACGCGATTTGCGCGGCCAGGGTTTCCGCGTCCTGCTCGTCGAGGACGCCAGCGCCGGCATCGACGTCCCGGACGCCGGTCTACTGCAAGCAAGCACGAAGGAAGAGGCTCAGAGAATGGGCATCGACTACGTCACGGTCCAGGAAATCGAACGTGCTGCTGCTGGTTCCGCGCAGGGGAGGCATTCAGCGAGCGCTGCCGCCGACTCACCGCGTATGCCATAGCGCCAGCGCACTCACCAGCGCGAGCGCGATGACCAGCAACGACCCGACGACGATGACCTCGGCCTCGGCCGTCGCCAGCCGCAGCCACGTGGGCAGGTCCTCCGCAAGGATCATCCAGCCGAGCGCGGCGATGACCAGCAGCAACGTCAGCGCCGTCAGTCGTTCCAGCCAGAGTAACGCGGATCGTGTCATGATACTCCAGTCGGTTACGCTCCAGGCTCGCCCTTGCGGGCCGACAGTTCTTCCGGGGCGGCTTCTTGCAGCCGGTCCTTCGACCAGAACCAGTAATAGCCAAGGCCCAGAGCATACAGCCCGGCAGTCAGCGGCAGAACCTTGATTTCGTTGCCGCCGTAGACGTAAACGGCGAAGGCTGCCAGCAACACGACCGTCCAGGGCAAGAGGCGCTGCAATGGCGCCTGATATGTCTGAAACAGTTTCGGCTCGCGGCGGCGGAGCACAAACAGGCAACCCATCGCCAGCATGTACCAGATGAGAGCCGTCAGCGTGGAAACCAGCACGGCCACCTCGATGGCCTGGTGGAACCACAGATCGCCGATGACAAATCCGGCTGTGATGAGGCTGGCTGTCAGCAGCGACGCGACTGGTGTCCGGCGGACCGCGTGAACTTGCCCGAGAAAGCCTGGCAGATACCCTGCCCGGCCCAGCGCGAACGCTTGCCGGCTGGTTCCGTAGATCATGCCGTGATAGCTGGCGATCATGCCGAACAAGGCGATGAGCCCGAAGCCATAAACAAGAAGCGGCGAGGACTGTCCCAGTGGCATCTGCTGAATCACCTTTGCCAGCGGATACTCAACATCCAGTTGCTCGAAGGCGATGGCGCCGCAGGCGAAGATCAAGGTCAGCATCACCAGCACGATGAGCGTGAGCTGCGCCCAGACCAGCCCACGCGGAATGGTGCGCTGCGGCTCATGCGCTTCCTCCGCAGCCAGGGCCACCGTCTCGATCATCACCAGCCACCAGAGTGCATACGGGACGGCATCGAGCACGGAGCGCCAGCCCTTGTCGCGCGGCAGCAGCGGATCGATCCAGACGCGTTCCCAGGAAAAGTTGCTGGCTGCCGCCACCCAGAAGATGACCAGGCCCAGGATCGCGCCATAGGTCATTATCACCATCGCCCACGATTGCTCCTTCACGCCCAGCGAGTGCAAGACGAAGAAAATGACGATGACCGAGAGAGCGGCCCAGACCTTCAGTGTCGGATCGGGGTTTTCGGGATTGGCGAGAAATGCGATGTAGCCGCCGGTCGCCAGTGCAGTAGCAATGGTTGCGAACTGGCACTCCAGGAACATCGACCAGCCCATGATGAAGCCGAAGCCGGGCGACACGGCGCGCCGGCCATAGGCCAGCGGTCCGCCCGCGAACGGCATCGCCACCGATAACTCCGCCAGCGCCAGCACCCACATCAGATAGAACAGCGAAACGAGAAGCGACGCCAGCAGCATGGCAACGGGGCCGTTGCCCTTCAGGCCCAGGTTCCAGCCAAAGTACTCCCCGGCAATGACCACTCCAACGCCCAGGGCCCAGATGTCGAGCACGCGCAACGGCTTTTTCAGCGCATGCTGCTGCAGATAGGCGCGCTCTCCTGCTTTGAGATCCTCGCGCCGCACGTGCGTTTCTGCGATCACTTCATCGACCACGGAGTCGAGGAGCCGATCATCCCGCTTGGCAGGCTGTTCCATCATTGACGGCAATGTACGGAACTCGTGCCAAAACGTGCAGCGACGCTGAACGATTCCGCTACAGCGCCAGTGACGCGCGCTCGATATTTCTCGATGGCGATGACTGGCGCAGCGCCCTGGCCCCGACGCGAAGTCTTCGCAGCGGAGCGCGGACCAGCACGCGCGGCCGCACGGGCCTACAGCCGTGCGAAGGTGAGATACAGCTGCCCCAGGTGATACCAGCTGCTCGATTCCGGCAACCGGGAGTTGGCTTGCAGAAAGGCGTCCTCGGCCTGCTTCTTCTTGCCCAAGAACAGCGACGACATGCCGCGATTGAAAAGCACCGGGACGCTGGCTTCCTGCTTGTTCCAGGCTGCCAGCGCGTCACCGTGCTTGCCCTGATGCCAGTCGATCGCCGCGGCCTCGTTGGCCCACGCGCCGCGCCAGGGCGCCGGCACCTTCACGGTCTTGAGCAGGTCGCCGGCTGACTCGAACTGCCTGGCCAGGCGCAGGCAGCCAAGTGCCAGGATCACGTCCGGAAACGCGGCGGCCGCGCGCATGGGCTTGATCCACTCTTCCAGATCGATGGACAACGGTGCTGCCGGCTGCGGGCACAGGTCCGCCAGCTTGTCGTGATGCAACAGCAAGTGCCAGTCGCGCATGAGCTGGGGGTAGTTGCCGGCGCAGAAGGCGAGCGCGACGGCGGGCTCCTGAGCAGCCACCAGCTGGCCCCAGCAGGCAGGCACTCGCACCGGGGCCGCTGCCGCGAAGAACGGCAACACGACGTTGGCCCCCTGCCAGGCGGGCCGCGGATCAATCGCCTGCACCGGACCGGCCTCGAACAACTCCACCTCGCTGGCGGAGTCGTGCCGGCCAAGGCCCAGGGCCTCGGCGTGCAGTTGCTGGTTGAGATACCGCGCTGCCAGGCCCGCAAGTCCGGGCTGGGAAGTTTCGTTCGCCATGGTCATACCCTTTGGAAGTCGCGAGGCTGGTCAAAGTGCTCGCTAATATACGCGAAACACAGCCAATCTTGCGCGATTCCTTCCGGAAGAGCCGGCGCTGCCCGGAACCTCAAAATGCGTCCGGATGACATAACATTAGATACGTCATCGGCTTATGTGCTCATGGACAGCAGCAAGGCGCCGGGCAGCAGCATGGCACCGGGCAGCAGGCGCGCACGGGCGCGCAGCAGGCTCGGCGGCAGGCCCGACGGCAACACGCCCGGTGATGGCAGCATCCCGATACGATCATCGAGGCCGTGATGGCGAGCATGATGCACAGACGACGAAAGGACATGCGGGGATCTCCTTGCTGGAGCCAAAGTCGAATATCGTTACGCCTTTCTGCATCGTCACGCCGCGCCGACGGCTAACAGCGATTCCCCCTGACCATCCCTTTCGGGAAGGTCAAATCCTCATTTCACATGGCATTACCGAATGGGCTTGAGCAGGACGCACCGCTTGCCGACAAGGACTACCTTGCAACGCATGCCCCACTTCGCTGAGCGGATTCATTGCGTTGCCACCCCCTCCCTCCATACCCAGGCAACGAATTTCTCTTTCGTACTTAAGACATATCATCATATTTTGATTTATGTTACGTCGATAGCATGAGAATTCTCTCGCTGCCGGGGTCGGGCAGGTTGCCGACCACGGCACCAACCCATAAACAAGGAAAATTAGTTAAAGTCGGCAAACTGAGTAAAATCTGACCACTCGCCACTCCGCCCATTCAACATACGCGGCAGCCCGCCCGCAAATCGTGCCGCAATCGCTGTCCCGCAGTCGCTGTACCGCAGTCTCGCATGCCTCGAATCGCCCGCTGGGTATCTTGTGCAACGTTGTTTAGCCAAGGAGGTTTACCATGCTTCGCACCATGATCTTTTCCGCCGGCATCCTCGCCGTTGCCGTCGGGGCCGCCCCCACTGATAGCAAGAAGCAGCCCGAGCCGCGCCTTCGCCTTGTCAGCCAGCGCACGCACGATCACTACCTCTCTTTCTGGCCCAAGAGCAATGACGCCTGGCTCAACAATCTCAAAAAGCAGGACCTCATCTTTTACAACGACGAGGTCATGCCCGCTGCCTACCAGGACTGGGACGGCGCCCTGCAAGGATTGCACAGCCCGTCTTACAACATCAGTGCCGTACGCAGCGAGCCGATCGGCAACGCCAACCGCGAGTTTCCGTGGGGATCGCCGGCCGGCCTGCATCGCAGCTCCAATCACAAGGCGTTCCGCTTTGCTTACTTCCCCAAGGGCTCATCCATCTATTACTGGCGGCAACGCCTGGCGCGCGACACCGGCGCCTCCTTCGTCTGGCAATACCCAGCCGGCACCACCTTCGGCGAGGTCCTGTTCGTCACCGATCCGGACGGCAGCGACCACACCTTCGAGCTGCGCACGCGTACCCGCTCCGAGAAGGGCTGGACGATGAACGCCTTTCGGCCATTCACCACCCAGGCCGAGCTGGCCGCCCGCGTCAAGCAGCTGGTCCCCGACTGGCAGAAGAAGCCCGAGCTGGTGAAGATCGTCAAGGGTGAGTCCGACGTCGAAGAGGCCGCCTGGCGCGTCGTCAATCCGCACGACCTCGTGACCTTCGACGCCACCGCGCTGGAGACCAGCATGCCGGCCATCGACCACAAGCTGGTCCGCAAGCTGCTCGACACGCCGTTCAAGTCGGCGCTCGGCCAGCACTGGAAGACCGGCAAGGACGGCACCGACTGCTTCGCGCCGACGACAAATGCCGATTTCCACATCGTCCCGAAGGGCTACCAGGGAGGCTACGTCGAGGTGTCGAGCAAGTCGTGCATGCGCTGCCACGATTCGACGCTGAAGCACGCCCGCGACTTCCAGGGCCTTCGCGACTGGTACGGCCGGGTCCGCGGCTCGGACAAGATCTTCTCGTTCCACATCTTCGAGCCGGGCAGCATCTCCTACAACGGCTTCGGCAACAACCCCAGCCTCCGCCAGGATTTGGTGGACGCGGGCTTGCTGAAGCTGTGGGAGGAATAGCAAGTTTCACTTTGCGAAACGGACCAAAAGGCCGCCATCCCCGGATGGCGGCCTTTTGTTTTTCGGCCCGACACGCGCTGGGCGAAGTCCGCCCGCGCTGGCGCCTCGGGCTCAGCTGGGCGAAAGCGACATGCGCTCGATTTCGTGCTTGCACCAGCGACCGCTGCACGCGATAATCTTGGCATAGCCGGAAAGGAATGCCATGACGCGAATCCGCTGGGCACTTGTCGTTCCTGTGACGCTGCTTGCCTGGCAGGAAGCCGCGGCGCAGCCGATCATTTCCTATCCCTGGTGGGTCGGGGGCCAGTCCTACTACAGCAGCGGCATCGGCGTCAGGTACTTCGGCCGCAACCTGGCGATCCGCGGCAACTTCGGCAGCGGCATCTTCGTCAACTCCTATCCCTTCTACGGCAGCTTCTATCCGCCGATACCCTTCGGCGTCGTGCAGAACAACATCAGCATCAACGTGGTGGCGCCGCCGGTGGTGATGTCGGCTTCCGCACGGCGTTTGCAGCAGTTGCTCGATGACATCAACTGGCAGAACGATGTCTCCGGCGTGGATCTGGACAAGGTCGGCCCCGAGGCGCTGGAACGGCCGGCACGTCCCGGCAGGCACCGCGTTCCCGACGACGACCCGCCGCCGCGCAAACCAAAGCTCCCCGAGCCGGAGAAGGTCGTGCCGCCGGTGAAGGACAAGGACCGGCCCAAACCGCCCGACCCCAAGCCGCCTGAGATCAAGAAGGTTCCGCCAAAGGTCAAGCCGCCGAAAGCGGAGCCGCCGAAATCGCCCTGGGATTTGCCGCCGCCGAAAGACAATCCGCGCGAGGAATCGGAGCGGCTGCGCAAGCTCGGCATCGATGCGTTTCAGCAGCAATTCTACGGCGTCGCCGCCTTTCGCTTCCGGCAAGCAATCAAGGTCGATCCGGCCGATGGTTCGCCGCATTTTCTTCTGAGCCAGACCGAGTTTGCGATGGGGTCGTTCCGCGACGCCGTCGCCACCATCAAGGCCGGCATG
>Ga0194128_10008191_pt1 | contig 13313 bp, 8 predicted proteins | sample TA2KigCa65mmetaG_FD_148650 | JGI IMG/M metagenome (GOLD analysis project Ga0194128, IMG submission 148650) | Freshwater microbial communities from Lake Tanganyika, Tanzania - TA2015037 Kigoma Deep Cast 65m | ecosystem: Environmental > Aquatic > Freshwater > Lake | place: Tanzania: Lake...
CCGTAGCGCTCGCGGTAGTTGCGCGCTAGTTCGAAACCGGCCACTTTGCTGATTCCGTAGATGGAGCGCGGGCGGAACCGTGTGTGTTCGTTTTGCGGCGCGAATTCGGCGCTGCCGAACATTTCCGAGGAGCCGGCGAAGTAGAAGTGGCACTCGGGGACGAGGTCTTTCAGCGCGGCAAGCAGGTAGTGGGTGCCGTTGATATTGGCCGTGAGCGTGGAGAACTCGTCGTCGAAATCATAACTGACGAAGCTGGCCGCGGCCAAGTGATAGCATTCGTGCGGGCGGATCTTGGCAACGGCGTTAAATATGCCGGCGTAGCTTTCAAGTGACGCCGGGTGGAGATGGATGCGGTCGAGGACAGGTAGCAGGTTCTCCATCCGGTACTCGGGCGCTTCGATGCCGGCGCGGCGAACGAGGCCGTGTACCTCATAGCCCTTCCCGAGCAGTAACTCCGCCAGATAGGAACCGTCCTGGCCATTGATGCCGGTAATTAGTGCACGCTTGATTTCCATCGCCAACGTCTATCGGATCACAATTCCGAGACGGCGCGCTACCCACGTGTCGTTCCACCTGCGGACGAACGCGCCGAGGCTCATGACTTGGCGCCACTCTTTCCAGAAGGGAAGAGGGTTCGACCAGTTCGGCATCGAGCCGATCATAAATGCAAAGACATATTTAGTAAACGATGGGCGGAGCGGTTCGAAGAACTGATCGCGCTGGTCGAGAAGGAACGACGCGTAGCTGTGCGCCCAACGAAACGGAACATAGCCGTAGTAGTGGCGCAAAGCCTTGTTCGCTTCTTCGAAGCCGATCGTCCGCTGCCGGAAGGTCTTATTCTCTTTGTGCATGCGCGAGTTGGCGAGTAGCGCGTCGATGCGCAAGAGCTTGTGCGATTGAGCCAGACGCAGCCAAAGTTCGTAGTCGAAGGCGACCTGAAAGTCTTCGTTGAAGCCGCCGGCATCGCGCAGGATTTGTGTTCGTAGGAAACACGCCGGTTGGCAGATATAGCAATGTTCCTTGAGTGTTTCGCGGTCGAACGGTTCGGTGGGGTAACTGGAGATGCGCTGGCCTTTTTCGTCGATCCAATATGCGTTCCCGTAGACGGCGGCGACATCTACGTTGGCCTCGAGCCAATGCACGGCGGTTCGGATGGCACCGGGGAAGTAGGTGTCGTCGGCGTTTAGATACGCAAAGTACTTGCCGTTTGCGGATTCGAGGCCTTTGCGGAGCGCTTCAGCGGGGCCGCCGTCACGTTCAACGACCAGGCGGACGCGATCGGGATGCTTAGCCGCGTAGCTTTCGATGGTTTCGACGGTGCCATCGGTCGAGCCGCCATCGACGAGGATGTGCTCGATGTTGGGATAGTCCTGCATCAGCACGCTTTCGATTGTCCGAGCAACAAACGCCTGCGTGTTTAGACACGGCGTCAAAATCGTGACGAGGGGTGCTTGGCTTTGGCCGGGCTGCATCATGGTGCTCGCGGTGTCGCTTCCTTGTCAAGGGAATAGAGATCTTTTTCCGGGAGACTCGAAGGCTCGAATCAGCGCCGTCGATCCCTCCGAACCGATCAGCGGTTAGTAAAAGTGCGGGAACAAAATCCCGAGCCTGCTATCCACTAGCAGACATGGATAACAGGTATATCACCTTTTAGTTAAGGTGGAAGCCCTAATTTTGGGCAACGCCATTGACCATGTTGGCCAAGTTGTCAACAGGCACCAACATCCAAAAGATTCCTCTGCGGGAGAATTTGTCGTTGCGCGGTTCGGAAACTGTCTGTGCATGGTGGTCATTGATCCGCTTGGCGGTCTGAAAACAACCAAAAAGCATCCTCGGCGCGACCGAATTGCGAGATAATCAGGGTGAGTATCGCAAACAGGATTGGGTTCCACCAAACGTCCATTTGCCGGTCCCAAGCCATGTCGTGAATCTGGCCGAATAGCGAGAAGTTCCAGATGCCGGAGAAGAGAACTCTCCAGAATGGACTCAGCTCGATGCCCCGGTATCCGGCTCTTGTTGGAGCACATCCAGTAGCCGAAGAAGAAGTTGGAGGGAATGGGCCGTGAAGTCTTCCCGTATATTACAGAAGTAGCAACGCCCGTCGCGCCGCTTCCACGCCGCGGTACTGCGCCTCTTCGAAAATTGAAAACCCGCTCAAATCCGCCGTGGCCAAGAAGAACCGCTCGCGTCCTTTGATCCACGCCAGGCGGTGGGGGTTGGTGAGAAATCCCGGCGTTGGGCGGATCATCGCATGGCCGATGCGGAACATGTCGATGTGCGAGACGCACTGGCGGATGTCTTTGTGCGGGCGTTCGAGGTCGGTGAGGATGCGCTCTTTCCACGTGTTCCAATCGGTGCTTTGAAGACCCTTGCGCGCTTCGCTCGGCGCGCGGCCGGAGAGCGCGTAGTAGTAGGTCCACACGGTTTTGTCGATGCGGGCGCGAACGTCCTGATGCGTGGCCACGACGTAGCCCAGCGAGGGCGAGCCGTAGATCACGTTGTCCCAGGCGGCTTCTCCGTGGCGCTCGGCCGGGATGCGGTCGAGCGTTAGATTGGCGACCAGCCACGGCGTCCAATCGAGGCCTTGCGGTTTCGGCACAGTCGGGTCGAGATGCGGCAACAGATAAGCGGGCGCGGCATAGATGACAACGCCCGCTTCGTAGATCGTCTTGGGCGTGTGGACGCGCCACTTTGTGCCGGGCTTCTCGATACGGAATACCGGGCTCTCGGTGCGGATGTGGTCTTTGACTTTCGCCGCGAGGCGCGAGGCGATCCACCCGTTGCCTTCGGGCCACGTGAGCGGGCCTTTCTCTTCATGTTCCCGGGCGGCGAAGTAGTGAATGCCGGCCCAGGCGCTGGTCTCGTGAGAGGCCGAGCCGAAGTCGTCGCGCGTCGAATAGTCGGCGAGCCAGTGCAGATAGGGCGAGGTCAGCTTTTGCCGCGCGAGCCAGTCTTTGAAGTTGATCTGATCGAGCGGCGAGGGTTTCGGCGCGGCGGGAATTGTGAACTGGCCGGAGGCGCGGAATTCGGCGACACGAGCGGCGAATTCCTTGAACTGGCGATGGTCCTCGGCGGTGAGGCCGACTTCGGGTTCGATCCCGTCCTGCCAGCGGCCGTGAATGTAGAGCCGCTCTTGCGGAGAATGGCAAAGCCAGCGTTCATCCCATTCGCCGTCTTGCAACAAGCCGAGTTCGGTGAAGAGGTCGCGCACGAGGGTCGACTCTTTGTTCGGCACGGGCACGTAGTGCGCGGCCCACGGGTAGGTGCTGATTTCGTTGCGGCCCGACCGCGAGTTGCCGCCGTGTTCGCGTTCCATTTCAAGCAAGACGAAGTCGTGGAACTTATTGCGCTTCAGCCACCAGGCGGCGGACAGTCCGCCGATGCCGCCGCCGACGATGACCAGCGGGATCTTCTCGATGGCGTTGACGCCTTTGACGGCGCGATCGCGAATGGCATGACCGGTGTTCTGCGACTCGAAGACGAAGCCGCCGCCGATGCGGCGCTCGGCTTTGGCGGTGAGCCCGATAAGGGCAACGCGGCGGGTGATCAAAACGCTTTTTGCAATCGCTCGCTGGCAGCGGCGAGCGTCTCTGGCTTTTTGCAGAAGCAAAAGCGCACGTAATTCTTGCCCAATTCGGGGCGCGAGAAGAAACTCGAGCCTGGCACGGCGGCGACGCCGGCGTGCTCGATCAGGTGCCGCACGAATTCGACGTCGTTGGCGAAGCCGAATTTCTCGATGTTCGTCATGATGTAGTACGCGCCGCGCGGGCGGAAGCACTCGAAACCCGCGGCTTCGAGGCCGTCGGTGAGCAACTGCCGGCGCGCGCCGTACTCGATTGACAGGTGATTGTAGAACGCGGCGTCGGCGGCGAGCGCGGTGATGCCCGCGTGCTGCAGCGGCGTGGCGGCGCCGACGGTGAGAAAGTCGTGGACTTTGCGAATCGAGTCGGTCAGATCGGGCGCGGCGAGCACCCATCCCACGCGCCACCCGGTGACCGAATACGTCTTGCTCATGCTGTTGACGAGCACGGCACGCTCGCGCATGCCGGGGATCGTCATAACCGGCACATGGATGTTGCCGTCATAAACGATGTGCTCGTAGATTTCGTCGGTGATGCAGAGCGCATCGTGCTCGATACAGAGGTTGGCGATGAATTCGATTTCGACGCGTGTAAAGAGGCGGCCCGTCGGGTTGTTGGGCGTGTTGAGGATAATCGCCTTGGTCTTCGAGGAGAACGCGCGACGCAACTCTTCTCGATCGAACGTCCAGTCGGGCGGGGTTAACGTAACGAGCTTCCGCGACGCGCCGCAGAGTTGCAGATCGGGGTGATAGTTTTCGTAGTAGGGCTCAAAGACGATGACTTCGTCGCCTTCGTTGACGGTGGCGAGCAGCGACGCGATCATGCCCTCGGTCGAGCCGCAGACGACTGTGATTTCGCGCGCGGGATCGATGTCGAGATCGTAGACGGCTTTGTATTTGCGCGCGATGGCGTCTCTGAAAGCGGGCACGCCCCAGGTGATGGGGTATTGATTAAACTCGGCGGCGATGGCGTCGGCCGCGGCCTGCTTGAGGAACGCCGGGGCGGGGAAGTCGGGGAAGCCCTGCGCGAGGTTGACAGCGTTGTGTTTCATAGCCAGCCGGGACATCTCGCGGATGACCGATTCGGTGAACTCTGCGGTGCGCGCGCTTCGGAACTGACTACGGTCGCTGTAAGCGCGCACAGCGGACTCGCTTCCGCTCGGCGGATCTGCGATTGGGTCGCCGCTAACGGGCCGCTGGGAAGCGGCCTGTGCGCTTGGACGCGGCAACGACAGGCTTTGGCTCATTTGTTGATTTTATAAGAGCGAGGTCGCGCGCGTACAATTTCTTGTAGACCGCGGCGTTGCGCAGCACGCTTTGGATGTAGTCGCGCGTTTGATCGAACGGAACGGTCTCGATGAATTCCGCCTGTTCTTCGTAGTTGGTCCATCGCCGCCATTTGATCACGCGCGAGGGGCCGGCGTTAAAGCCGGCAAGCACGTCTTCCCAGCGGCCGTTGAACGACGCGAGCATCGTTTTGAGGTAGAACGTGCCGAGGCGGAGGTTGACGGCGGGGTCGAAGAGCATCGGCGTCGAAAAATCTCGCATGCCGACGCGGCGGCTTAATTCGCGGCCGGTCGAGGGTAGGATTTGCGTGAGGCCATAGGCGTTGGCGTAGCTAATGACTTTGGGATTGAACTCGGACTCCTGGCGGATGAGGCCAGCGACGACAAACGGATCGACGCTGTTCTCTTTTGCGTATTTGTGCAGGTCTTCCTGAAACGGAAGCGGGAACGCATGACGCCAGAATTTTTCGCCCGCGGGATCCCACGGGAAGTAGAGATAACCGGGCAACAAATTCTTTACGTAGCGCAGGCCTTTGTCGGCTTGGCCGATTGATGTCATGAACTCGGCGAGGTCGGTGGCCAGCCGGATCGGCGATGCGAATTCGCGTGCGCCGTGGCGCAATTCCTGCTCGACGTAGTTGTCGAGACCGGCCAAGCGCAACAGAGCCGCGCGTTCGCGGCGGTTTTGCGCGCTTGGCGGTTCGGTTGCCGACAAGGCGGTGCGCTGCGGCCAGCGTACGTTTGCGATCCACTGCGTGGCGTCGTCGTCGGCTTGCGGCAGGCCGTTTGCGCGGTCGGCCGCAATCAGCGCGTAGTAGGTGTTGGGGAAGCGCGAAGCGGCGGCGTCGAAGTAAGCGCGCGCGAAAGCGGGCTTGTGGCGCTTCTCTTCGATGCGTCCGAGGAAATACAGGGCCGCGTTCGCTTTTTCGGAGTGCGGGAAGCGCTGCAGGTGTTCGCGCAGCAGTTGCTCAGCGCCGGCGCGACGGCGGAGATAGGAACTCCACACCACCTTCCAATGGCAGAAGGACGCCTTCTCGTCGCGATCGTATTTGTCGGCGCAGGCTTTGTAGAGCGGTTCGTAGGCAGTGAATTCGTTCTCTCGCAGATGGCGATCGGCTTCGGCGAGCAACGCGTCGAGATAGGCGCGCGAGCCAACGTGATTCATCGCGAGCCGGCGGAAGGCGGCCGTGCGATCGGCTTCGAGATTCATGCGGCGAGCGGTGTCGTAGAGCAGGCCGGTGCGCTCGGCGTCGGCTTCGGGAGTGGTGAGCGTAAGGGCGGCGAGTCCGGCGCGGACGCCCGCGTATCGGCGTGCGCGGTGGTCGATCGCCCAGGTACGGACCAGCGCGAGTTCACGCTGCGCCGCGGGCCAGTTGGGAGAAGCTTGCGCGAGTTCCGTCCGGATAGAGGCCGCTTGCGCGCCCGACGCTTTTTCAATCCGCGCGAGATAGTTTTCCGGCGTGGCGGACGGGGCTCCGAGCGCTCTCCATTGCACGGCGGCCTGCACGGCTTCGGTCGAGGAGGGATAGCGGAAGTAGACGCGCGCGTAATCGTCGCCCGACTTCGACGCTTCGGCGATGGCCATGTCCCCTTGCGGTTGCGGCAGAGCGGCCTCTTGCGATTTCAGAATGCGTAGCGCCTGATCGGGTTTGCCGATGGCCTGCGCCGACTTTGCCGCGAGCAGCGCCGCGCGGCCGGTTATCGGCGAACCGCCCGGCTGTTTCCAGACGGCATCGAGCGTGGCGAGCGCGTCTTCGTGACGGTTCAAGGCGGCCAGCGCCTGGGCTTTGAAGAACGCGAGGTAGTCGTCGATTTTCGCGAGGGGCTTGGCGGCCTTGTCGAGGAAGGCGAGCGCGGCGGCATGGTTCTGGCCTTCGATATTTGTTACGCCGAGAGCGAGGCGTGCAGCGGCCGACTGCGCCGTGTCGCCGTTGCGGGTGATGCACTTTTCGACCTGTGCCCGTGTTTGCGGTGTGAGCTTGGCGCGGAGCGCGCGAGATTCCGCTTCACAGGAGGGCGCGGCGTTGGCTGCGATTGCGATGAGGCTGAGCGCGAGAACCTTTTTCGCGCCGGCGACGAGGGCTTTGCGCTCGGTCGCGGTCGGCGTGGCGGCTACACTTGGCGCGGGCGCGATGAGAGGCGTCGCGGGCTTCACATTGCGCAGTTCCAGCGATGCCGCGGCGAGCGTCATTAGAAGTTCCATCGCGTGCACATCGGGCAAGCCTTCGGCGAGCAGGACGCCAAGCACGCGCGTTTTGCCGACCAGCGGAAACAGGTGTGCGCGCCGGCCGGGATCGCCAATCGCATTCGCGATGGCTTCGGAAAGCTCGGAGGCCGCGTGCAACGCAACGACGGTTTCCTTCGTTTCAACGGCCTGTCGAAACGCGGGCGCATCGGAGGCGGCAATCGAAGTCGAGGGCTGGCTGGCGCCGCGTGTGGCGTCACAATGCAACTTGCCGCCATCAACGCGGAAGAACAGCACGGCCGACGCTAAACGGCCCGCGGTGTCGGCCAAAATCTGTGTCCACTGCTCGGTCGACTCGGCTTGCCGCAGGGCGCGAGCCGCCTGTTGGAGTTGGCGCAGACGGTCGTCGATCGCGCATGCGGGATTCATACTAATCGTCGCTCCCGAAGAAGTCGCCAACGCCGCCGAGCAAACTGTGTTCATCGCCGCCCGTGCTGCTCGGCGCGAGTTCCCGGCGCAGCTTTGAAAGCGTCATGCTCTGCACGATGGCGCGGCCGGGGCCGGTGAGCGTCGCCAGGAACAATCCTTCGCCGCCGAAGATCGCGGTTTTGATACCGCCGACGAATTGAATGTCGTAAGTCACGCTCTCTTCAAACGCTACGACGCAGCCTGTGTCGACTTGCAGCATTTCGCCGGGGCCGAGTTGGAAGTCGACGAAATCGCCGCCGCCGTGAATGAATACGGTGCCTGGGCCGGTGAGCCGTTCGAGGATGAATCCTTCGCCGCCGAAAAAGCCCACGCCGAGTTTCTTGGTGAAGGCGATGTTCAATTGCACAGTCGTCTGAGCGGCTAGGAAACTATCGCGCTGCACCAGCACCGACTGCCCGTTTTGCAAATCGAAGTTCTGAATGCGCCCCGGATAGCTGCCCGCGAAGCCGACCTCGCCGGCTTGCATCGCGCGGAAGTAGGTCAGGAAAAGGCTCTCGCCCATTACCGTACGCTTCAGCGCGCCCCAGAGTTTCTGTCCGATGGTGCCGCCGGACATGCGCGTTTCCCAGTGGATGCTCGGTGTCTTGTAGAGCATCTTGCCGGCTTCGGCGTACAGTTCCTGGCCCGGTTGCAGCTCCACCCGCACGACCTGCAAGTTGTCGCCTTGGATCTTGTATTCCAGCGGCTGCAACGGCGACGGCGCGGCGCCGCCCACACCCATGCCGGACGGATTTCCGCATTGCGGACAGAAACGCGCTTCGTCGGCGACCATGCCGCCGCATCGCGAACAGTAAGCCATAATTCAGGGGAGCCCTCTCGCTTCGTATTTTACAATGGTGGATGAATTTGCGAGTAGCTGTTTTCGTTTGTTACGCGTTGGCCGTGCAGATTTTGGCCGCGCGGAGCGGCGGCACGTTTTGCGGTACGTATCCGGAGCGATGGCGCGAGGAACTGGATCTGCATGCGAAGGCGGAGCGGCTGCGGGCATTGTCGAAGGTTCGTTCGGCCGAGCCGGTGCGCCACGCCGACAGCGATGTCGGGCATATCGCGGTGATGCGGAACGACGATGCGATTTTTGGCCGGCGCAATCCGTTTAATCTCGTTGGCCTGCAGGTGGCGTTTGCGCGTGGCACGAGCGGTTATACATACCGCACCACGGACGGCGGCTACGATTCGTCGGCGATTAACGGCGCCACAGCGATTACCGGAATCGGAGACGACGATTCGCGCAAGCTTGCGCTGCCGTTTTCGTTTCCTTTTTACGGCGAGTCTTACCGCGAGGTCTGGGTCAACTCCGACGGCAACCTAACCTTTGCCGAAGGCGACAGCGCGTCGACCGAGCGCAGTCTCGGACGCATGGCGGCCGGGGCGCCGCGCATTGCCGCTCTGTTCACGGATCTGGATCCCTCGGCCGGCGCGGGCGCGATTCGTGTTTTGTCGACGCCGCAGCGCATGGTCTTCACATGGGACCGTGTGCCCGAGTACTCCGACTTCGGATTCGGCCGGCCGCAGACGTTTCAAATTCGGCTGTATCCGGATGGCAAGATCGAGATGGCGTGGGAGACGATTGCCGTCGCCGAGGGCGTCACCGGAATTTCGCCGGGGGACAGCCCATCGCGCTTCTCGCTCGCTGCGTTTCGCGATACGCGCACCGGCTCTGGCGACGGTCTGATTGCCGAGCGTTTCGGTGATGGCCACGAACTCGATTTGGTCGCCGCGGCGCGCCGGTTCTATGAAACGCACGACGACTCCTACGATTACCTAGCGTTCTTCAACGCAATGGGCTCGCAGATTGGCGGCGGGACGCTGGCGTTTGAATCCACGGTACGGACAAAGCGGCGAGGGATCGGCGATACAGCGGTGGACGTTGGCAGGCAGTATGGTTCGGCGGCGCGGTTGCAAGCGGTGCTAAACATGGGGCCGTTGTCGAACTATCCCTCCGCCCCGGCGAGCCCATTCGCGCCGCGTGGCAACACGGGTGACACAGGGATGACCGTTGTGGCACATGAGGCGGGACATCTCTTTCTGGCCTTCGTCAGCGTTCGAGACGCGGCGAACCCGGCGCTGCGGCCGATGTTGGGGCGCCAAGGGTTTCATTGGAATTTCCGGTTCAATTCGGAGGCGTCGATTCTCGAGGGCAACCGGATTCAGGATAACGGCGAGAATGCTCAGCCGCGGTTCGCGACCGTCGCGACGGTGGAGGGTTTCTCGCCGCTCGATCAATACCTGATGGGTGTGCGCGCGCCGGAAGAGGTACCGCCGACGTTTCTGGTGGAAGGCGCTTCGATTAGCCCGGGGATTGTCGACCCGCGTGTTGGCGTGGCCTTTGGAGGCGTGCGGCGGAATGTGACCGTTGACGATCTGATTGCCGTGGAAGGCCGCCGCGTTCCCGATCACACCGTCGAGCAGCGGCGGTATCGAATCGCATTCATCCTGATTGTGCCCGAGGACACCGAGCCGAGTGCCGCGGATGTCGCCAAACTGGAGCGGTATCGCGCGGAATTCAGCGAGGCGTATGGCCGTTTTTCGGAGGGCCGGATTCAGATGGAGTCCGAGTTGCTGCGATCGCTGCGGCTGTCGATCGAGCCGGCGGCCGGTGCGCTCGTCGGATTCGCTCAGAATCTGACCGCGTCTCTGACGGCGCCGGCCGAGGTTGACCTGCCGGTTCGCCTAACCGGTCCGAGCGGCGTGGTGGATCGCGTGATTCCACGAGGCGCTCGCAGCGTTTCGCTCTTGTATCGTCCGTCGCGCGAAGGCGTGGAACTGCTGAAGCTGGAAGCGGTGGGTAATTCAAGATACATGGCCGCCGAAGCGCGGCTGGCCGTGGCTGCGAACGTGGGCGGCTTGCAGTTGCGTGTGGTAAGCGGCGATGGCCAGGTGGCGACTCCAGGACTTGCGCTGCCGTTGCCGGTCGCCGTGCGGGTCACCGATTCGAACGAACTGCCCTATGCCGGGCTGCGTGTGACCGCGACCGGCGGGACGGTTGCGAACGCGACGGTTGTGACCGCCGCCGACGGGACGGCGTCGTTTGTGTGGACACCTTCGTCGTCGGCTGTGAACACGCTACGGTTTACGGTTGAAGGGGCGGTGTCTCCGGTGGCGGAAGCGGTAGCGTTGTCGAGGCCGGCAATTGCGGCCAATGGTGTCGTCAATGCGGCGTCGTTTCGGCCTGGCATCGCGCCGGGTGCGATAGCGACAGTGTTTGGATCGAACCTGCGAGGGGGTGTGGTGACAGTGGACGGCAGAAACGCGACGGTCTTTTTCTCAAACAACACGCAGATCAACTTTCTGGCGCCCGCGTTTGCGGCGCTCGCCGCTACCGCTGTTGTCCGGATACAGAACGTCGCCGGGGCCTCCGAACCGACGAGCGTTCCGGTGGCGCTCTCTCAGCCCGGAGTCTTCCATGACACGGCGACGGGCTTGGCCGCTGCGATCGACCGAGGAAGCCGGATCTTTGAGATCTACGGAACCGGGTTCGGAATTGCGCCGGTAACGGCGACGGTCGGCGGCCGCCCCGCCGAAGTGTTGTTCAGCGGCGCCGCGCCGGGATTTCCCGGTCTTCACCAGATCAACGTTCGTGTGGATGCGGGTGTGCCGGCCGGTTTGCAGCCGGCGGTACTGACGACCGCCGGCCAGACCTCGAATGAGGTTAGAATTCGAATCACTTCACCGCAATGACGGTGCGGATGACGCCGCCACTTTCAGGCTGATTGGACGGAACCGACCGCATGCTGACGACCACGTCGGTGGTTGACCCAGGCGGCACGGCCATCGGAACGCGGACGTTGAGCTGCCAAACTCCGACCAATCCGGGGGCCAAGCCGGAATAGAGAATGGCGTCGTCGGGTACGCGGCTGCTACCGACGACCACAACGGGGAGTTGCGGTGTTGCGAGTGCGCCGGGATAAACCGGCATGTTGTAGGGGATGAAAGAGCCCTACGGGAAAGGAGCAGCGACTCTATTCCGACCTCGAGTCTTGCATGGTGCGCCGCGAGGCGCACGGCGAAGCGTAGACAGAGGCATCGGTGGGCCGGGCGATTGAGCCCCGATAACTGACGAACCGCGTGCCGACACTGTTTGCTTAGTGGGGAAGGCGATATCCGCGGCGGCGACAAAATCGCGAGCCAAAGCGGGACGCGGCGTGGTCGAAGACCCTGGCACGTCGAGAAACAACATGCACGAGAACCGGGAGACCTCCAAAGTGTCTGTCCAACCGACAGACCGGTCCGCGAAGGCGCAAAGCCGCAATGCGGACGTGTACGCAATGGAGGAGTCTGACTGCCGCGTAGTACCTGTGAAACAGCCGAACAAAGAAGGGCGACCTACGGCGGAGGCTGTGGAGGGAAGGCGGCAGCCCAAGGAGAACGACGCGCAATCCAACATCCAACCGACACAGAGCGGGCAACGGGTGTCCCAAGGATTGAGCGGCGTGCGCCGAGTGGCGCGGGAAAGGAAACAAGAGCGGTTCACCGCTTTGCTGCATCATGTGACCTTAAATCTGCTGAGGGAGAGTTTTGACGCATTGAAGAAGAATGCGGCTCCCGGGGTGGATGGCGTGACATGGCTCGATTATGAGGCGGGGTTGGAGGATCGGCTCGCCGATCTGCACAGCCGCGTACATCGTGGCGCGTACCGCGCACAACCCTCGCGAAGAGTCTATATACCGAAGGCCGACGGACGGCAACGTCCGTTGGGCATCGCGGCGCTGGAGGACAAGATTGTTCAACAGGCCGTGGTGACCGTGCTCAATGAGATTTACGAGGCGGACTTTAGGGGCTTTTCTTATGGGCTCAGGCCGGGGCGCAACGCGCATATGGCGCTCGACGCGCTCAATGCGGGGCTGCAAAAGAAGCGAGTGAACTGGATACTCGATGCCGACATCAAGGGTTTCTTCGACCACGTCAGTCATGAGTGGCTGATGAAGTTCCTCGGCCATCGAATAGCCGACGACCGAATGCTGCGGCTGATCCAGAAATGGCTGACGGCGGGCGTTTCGGAAGAAGGCGAATGGTCGGAAACGACGGTGGGTACTCCGCAAGGAGCAGTAGTTTCACCGCTGCTGGCTAACTTATATCTGCACTATGTTTTCGATCTGTGGGCCGAGGTATGGCGCGAGAAAGTGGCGCAAGCGGACATGATCATCGTTCGCTACGCTGACGATCTCGTCGCCGGTTTCCAGCATCAAGCCGATGCCGAGCGTTTCCTGCGAGACTTCCAGGAACGTTTGGCGAAGTTTGGGTTGGAAGTCCATCCGGAAAAGACGCGGCTCATCGCGTTCGGGCGCTTCGCGGCGTCCGATTGTCGGAAGCGCGGGCAGGGGAAACCGGAAACGTTCGCGTTCCTCGGGTTCACGCACTACTGTGGCAGGAACTCGAAGGGCCACTTTGTGGTCTGGCGGCGTACTGTGTCAAAGCGGATGAGGGCAAAACTCCATGCCATCAAGCAGGAGCTGCGCCGGAAGATGCACGAGCCAGTGGCGCAGGTCGGAGCGTGGCTGAAGCGGGTGGTGGACGGGTATTTCCGTTATCACGCCGTGCCGGGGAACCTTTCCATGCTTTCGCGTTTCCGAGAGCGGATCTGTCGTTACTGGCGGCATGTACTGCGCCGTCGCAGTCAGCGGCGGAAACCCGATTGGGAACAACTGCGGCCGATCTTCGATCGATGGATTCCTCGCCCACGCACTCTTCATCCATATCCTGATGTTCGCTTCGACGCTCGAATCCAAGGGAGGAGCCGTATGCGGTAATTCCGCTCGTACGGATCTGTGCGGGG
>Ga0194128_10008197_pt1 | contig 13309 bp, 15 predicted proteins | sample TA2KigCa65mmetaG_FD_148650 | JGI IMG/M metagenome (GOLD analysis project Ga0194128, IMG submission 148650) | Freshwater microbial communities from Lake Tanganyika, Tanzania - TA2015037 Kigoma Deep Cast 65m | ecosystem: Environmental > Aquatic > Freshwater > Lake | place: Tanzania: Lake...
CCGCCCTCGGCACGGGCCGCGGTCCGCACCATGTCGGAATCGATCGTGCCGGGGCAGATCGCCACCACCCGGATGTTCTCACGCGCGAAGTCCAACGCCATGTTGCGCGTGAGCGACAGCGATCCGCCCTTGCTCGCCGCATACGCGGGCACGCGCGGCATCGACTGTAAGCCCTGCACGCTGGCGATATTGATCACGACGCCGCCGCCGCGCTTGCGCATTTCTGGGATGGCGTACTTGGAAAGCAAGTACTGGCTCTTGAGGTTCACGCCGACGATCAGGTCCCAATCCTCCTCGGGCAGGTCGACGACGTTCAGGTAGGAGCGCAGGGGTTGGATCCCGGCGTTGTTCACGAGCACATCCACGCCGCCGAACGCGGCCACGGCCTCGGCCACGATGCGCTGCGCGTCGGCGGCCTTGGACACATCGGCCACCACCGCGTGCACGCGTCGACCTTGCGCCGCTAGCTCGCGGGCCAGCGTCGCCGACGCCGGCCCGTCGACATCGGCGACCGCCACGTCGGCGCCTTCCGCTGCAAACCCGTGCACGATCCCTCGCCCGATGCCTTTGGCGCCACCCGTTACGATCACCACCTTGCCGTCGAAGCTGCCCATCGTGCGTTCCCCTGCGCGGACCCTCGCGCCTACAGTATCCGGCGTGTCGGGGCGCCCCCCAGTGGCCGTCCCCCGCACGGCAACGGCTCAAATGGCGAGCCCTTTCCACGTCCGGTCATGCTGGCCCAAGGGAGGAATGGCGCCTTCGTCCGGTGAACGCGCCGGATGAGGTTCGTCGGCGGCCTGGGGCCGCTTCGGATTGGCTTGCGGGCGTGCCGCAATTGGGGGGTGAACGCCTTGCCGCGCCCTCTGCGCACGCCCGGTCGCGCCTGGCGGCAATACCCGCCTGTTGTGCCGCGGGTCCGTCCTGTGACTCGTTTGTGACGCCGCGGCGAATGGGTGTTACGGACGCCGCGACCAGGCGCTGGTACACTGCTATCGAAACGCGGGCCTGCCCGCGCATGACGGTAGCGAACGGGCTCGCCGCACCTTGCAATCATGAGGGGAGGCTCGATGCGCCCACTGAGCCGGCGCGATCTGTTCCGTCTGGGCGGTTCGGCGGCTGCGGGCACCGCGCTGACCTTGGCCGACCTCAAACTGGCGCACCTGGCGCCGATTCCGCAGATTCCCAACCCGCTGGCCACCTACCCCGAGCGCGCCTGGGAAGAGGTGTACCGCAACCAGCATCGCTTCGACTCCTCCTTCTCGTTCGTCTGTGCGCCCAACGACACGCATAACTGCCGGCTCAACGCCTTTGTCCGCAACGGCGTGATCACGCGCATCGAGCAGCCCTACGACGTCCAGGACTACGCGGACCTCTATGGCAATCACGCCTCGATCTCGTGGAATCCCCGTGGTTGCCTCAAGGGCTTGGCCTACATGCGGCGGGTCTACAGCCCTTTCCGCATCAAGTACCCCCTGGTGCGCAAGGGCTGGAAGGCGTGGGCCGACGCAGGTTTTCCCCGCCAGGCGGACGGGATGCCGCCCAAGGAGTACTTCCGGCGCGGCGAAGACGACTGGGTGCGGGTGAGCTGGGACGAGCTGTACACCCTCACTGCCAAGGGCTTCATCAACATCGCGCAGGCGTACAACGGCGCGCAGGGCGAACGGTACCTGCGCGCGCAGGGCTACGAACCGGAGATGATCGAGGCCATGCGCGACGCCGACGGCGACCTGGCGGGCGTGCGCACGCTGAAGTTCCGCGGGGGCATGGCGTTCCTGGGCGCCACCCGCCTGACCGCCGCCTATCGCTTCGCCAACATGCTGGCCGTGCTCGACGACCACTTGCGCGGCAAGGGGCCGGATAAGTCGCTGGGCGCCCGTGCCTGGGACAACTACGCCTGGCACACCGACCTGCCGCCCGGTCACCCCATGGTGCACGGCGTGCAGACCTTCGATCAGGAATTCAACGACTTCTGGAACTCCGACCTCTTCATCATGTCGGGCCTGAACCTCGTCTCCAGCAAGATGGCCGACCCGATCTGGTGGCAGTCGCTGATCGAGCGCGGGGGCAAGATCGTGGTGATCGCGCCTGAATACAGCGCCTCCGCCCCCAAGGCCGATTACTGGGTCACGGTGCGACCCGGCACGGACGCGGCGCTGATGCTGGGCGTGGCGCGGGTGCTGATGGAAGAGAACCTCTTCAACCGGCCCTTCGTGCTCCGCCATACCGACTTCCCGCTGCTGATCCGCGAGGACACGCTCAAACTGCTCCGCTACGAAGACCTGCCGGACGGCGCCCCGCTGATCGATCCCGGCGACACCTACGTCGGGCCCGACGGGAAACCGCTCCAGGAGATGGCCGACGAGCTCAAGACCCGGGCCGCGGTGATGACCAAGGACGGCGCCCTTGGGCTCAGCCGCACCGCGCTGGGCGACTACCTCGCCAAGGGGTTCGCCGCCCTTGGTCGCTCGCTCGACAGCGTTGAGCTGGATTGGCGCGGCACCGTGCAGACGCGCAAGGGCTCGGTGGCCGTGCGGACGCTATTCGCCTACTACCGGGAGCTGCTGGCGGAATACACCCTCGACAATGTCGAGAAGATCACGACCACACCCAAAGCGTTGGTGGAGCGGCTGGCGCGGGACATCGCCGCGGCCAAGGCCACCTGCTTCGCCGGCGGCATGGGCTTCAACATGTACTTCGCCAACGACCTCATCAACCGCGCGTACTACGTGGTCGCCACGCTTTCAGGCAACGTTGGCAAGCCTGGCGGCAACGTGGGCAGCTACGCCGGCAACTACAAGTCACCCGTGTTCAACGGGCTGCCGGCCTGGATCCTCGAAGACCCCTTCAAGCAGACCCTCGACCCCACCGTCGACGGCATGGCGATCAAGACGCGCGGGTATCTCAAGTTCGAGTCGCTCCATTTCTGGGACAGCGACGACCGGCCGCTGATCGTGGACAGCCCAGCCCTGGGCCGCGTGGTGCTCACGGGCAAGACGCACATGCCCAACCCCAGCAAGACCGCGTGGTCCGTGAACGTGAATCTGTTGGGCGTGGCCAAGTGGCACTATAACCTCATCAAGAACACCCTGCCCAAGATGGAGCTGTACATCGCCCAGGACTACGAGTGGAACATGAACTGCGAGTACGCAGACGTCGTGTTTCCGGTCGATAGCTGGGTTGAGTTCAAGCACCACGACATGACGGGGTCGTGCACCAACCCGTTCATCCAGGTGTTCCCCAAACAGCGCGTCCCGCGCCTGCATGATACGCGCCACGACATCGAGGTCTTCGCGGGCGTGGCCCGGGCGCTCACGCAGCTCACCGGCAAACAAGCCTTCGCCGATCACTTCAAGTACATCGATGAGATCGGCCCGGAGGTTTACCTGCAGCGCATCGTCGATGCCTCCGTCACGATGCGCGGGTACAACTTCCGCACGATGGCCAAGGCCGACAAGGGTTTCCTGACCCTCTTTCGCACCTACCCGCGCATCCCCGGCTGGGAGCAGATTCAGGAGAGCAAGCCGTTCTACACGCGCACGGGGCGCCTGGAACTCTATCGCGAGGAAGACGAGTTCATCGCCCAGGGCGCCAATTTCGTGGTGCACCGCGAGCCCATCGAGGCTACGCCGTATCAGCCGCGCGTCATCCTGGCCCGGCGGTCGTTCCCTGGCCTCCGCCCGGTGGACTACGGCATCCCTGCCACGGACGACCGGCCGGACCAGAAGACCATCTACAACGCCGTGATGACCGCGGAGCAGATCCTCGCCTCCACCAACCCGCTGCAGGTCCGGCAGGGCCTCACGTTCACCTTCATCACCCCCAAGCCGCGCCATCGCACCCACTCGTCGTGGTCCACCAGTGACTGGAACGTCATCTGGGCCAGCAACTTCGGCGACCCGTACCGGCACGACCAGCGCTCGCCCTGGGTTGGCGAAGAGGAGATGGACATCAATCCCGCTGACGCCAAGGCGCACGGCATCGCGGACGGCGACTACGTATGGGTCGATGCCGATCCGCGCGACCGCCCCTACGTGGGCCGCAAGGAGGGCGATGCCTTCTACGAGGTGGCCCGCATGATGGTGCGCGTCAAGTTCAACCCGTCACTGCCGCGCGGCATGCTGAGCATGCCCCACGGCGTGCACGGCGCGACCCACAAGTCCATCCTGGCGCAGAAGCGCAACCGTGACGGATCGTCGCTCACCGAGTCCGGCTACGTCGCGGGCGCGCGCTTCGGCTCCCAACAGAGCGCGGTGCGCGCGTGGCTGCAGCCCACCCAGATGACCGACAGCTTGGCGCGCAAAGACTTCTACACCCACCGCATCGGCAAGGGATTCCAGGTCGACACGCACACGCCCACGGGCGCGCCCAAGGAAACGCGCGTGCGCATCAGCAAAGCCGAGAACGGCGGCCTCGGGGGCCAGGGCGCGTGGGAGCCGGGCGCCCGCGGGTTCTCACCCGGCGGTGAGAATGACGCGATGCGCGCCTACCTCGCCGGCGACTTCCTCGGCGCGGGGGGCGCGTAGGCAACGCGCATGGCGCAGAAACCCTTCGAGCCCGACGACCCGATGACCCCCACCGCGGCGCACGTTCCCCTGCCGGATCGCGCGTCCGTGTGCGAGATGGCCGCCTGCTTCGCCCAGGAGTATCTGCAGATGGGCTGGAGTGAAGCGGCCGTGCTGGAGTTCTTCCGCAATCCGTTCTATCGGGGCACGCACCAAATCTACGCCGCCCTGGGGCCGGCTGACACGCAGGCGAGCATCCGGGTGGCGGCGCAACGCGAGCAGGAAAGGCGGCGGCGCTGATGCCCAAGGTGGCCAACTGGCAAATCGGGCGCGAGATGGACTATCCGTATGAGGCCGCGCGACCGGACCGGCAATTCGCCATCGTCTTCAACATCAACCGCTGCATCGGCTGCCAGACGTGCACCATGGCCTGCCGCTCGACCTGACCTTCGGCGAAGGCCAGGAGCACATGTGGTGGAACAACGTCGAAACCAAGCCGTACGGCGCGTACCCCCAAGCGTGGGACGTGCAGGTGCTCAGCCAGCTTGGCCCGCAGGCCTGGACCGGCGGCGCCTACCCCGGCAAGACGATCTTCGAAGCGGCGCCCCCTGAGAAGACGGCCGTGAGCTACTTGCCGGACCAGCGCGAATGGTCCTCGCCCAACCTCTACGAGGACACGCCGGCGGGCGAGTGGGCGCCGGCGCAGCAACTCCCCGAGCACCACATGTTCATGTTCTACCTGCAGCGCACCTGCAACCACTGCACCTATCCCGCCTGCCTGGCCGCCTGCCCGCGCAAGGCGATCTACAAGCGCCGGGAAGACGGCGTGGTGCTGATCGACCAGCAGCGCTGCCGGGGCTATCGCCGCTGCGTCGAGGCCTGCCCCTACAAGAAGAGCATGTACAACCCGGTGACGCGGACGTCCGAAAAATGCATCGGCTGCTACCCCCGCATCGAGCTGGGCCTGCAGTCCCGCTGCGTGGTGGCCTGCGTCGGCAAGATCCGGCTGCAAGGCTGGGTCAGCCCGCCCGACAAATCGGATCCGAATAATCCCATCGATTACCTCGTGCACGAGGCCAAGGTGGCGCTGCCGCTGTACGCCCAGCTCGGCCTCGAGCCTAACCTGTACTACATCCCGCCGCGCTGGGCCCCGCGCCCCTATCTCAAGCAGCTGTTCGGCCCTAACGTCGAACAGGCCATCGCAACCTATGCGAATCCTGATGACCGGCTGTTCGGCGTGCTGCGCCTGTTCGGCATGACCGACAAGATCATCGGCTCGTACCAACTCCTGGACAAGGCCGTGCGGGCCTTGGATGCGAAGGGCAGCGAAATCTTCAAGGTCGGCTTCGACGAGCCGATCTACACACGACCCGAGTACGACGCCGCCGCCGGCGTCATGCGCGTGAACGAGCCATAGGGAGGGGTTACGCCATGCGATTTCGCGCCATGGTCCTCGCCGCCTTGCTCCTGGTGGCGGTGGCGGTGACGGTTGCCCGCGTGCCGCTCGCCGCCGCACCCGCAACGGATCTGGTCGCGGCGCACGTGGCCGGCCCGTTGCCGATCAAGGACCCTGCCTCGCCGCTCTGGCAGTCGGCCGTGGCGATCGACGCGCCCATGAGCGGACAGGTCGTCGCCGTTCCCCGCGCACCTACGCCGAGCGTGGAGGCCGTGTCGGTCCGCGCCCTCACCGACGGCCAATGGGTCGCCATCCGCATCGACTGGAAAGACGCAACCAAGAATGATGGTTTAGGGCATGACGCGTTCAAAGACGGCGCGGCGGTGCAGTTCCCGAGCAAGGGTGGCCAGCCGTTCATCTGCATGGGGGTGGGCGGCGACTCGGTCAACATCCTGCACTGGCGCTCCGATTTCCAGGCCGACATCGAACGCGGGGCCGGGCCGACCACGCTGGGAGCGAATCCGGGGGCCGTCGGGACGCTGTACCCACTGGCCGGGGTCGCGGGCTTTCGGCCCGCGACTGATGTGGGCAACCCCGTCGCCCGCGCCACCAAGACCACGCCGGTCGAGAGCCTGGCCGCGGAGGGGTTCGGCACGCTGGCCGCAACGGCGACCGGCGAGGGCGACGGTTGGGCGGTCTGGCGTGACGGCGTTTGGTCGGCGGTGATCGCGCGGCCGCTCTCCACCACCGCCGTGGACGATCTGGATCTTGCTCCCGGCGCAACGGTCGCCGTGGCGTTCGCCGTCTGGGATGGCGCGCGGGGCGGCAAGAAGACGGTGTCGTCCTGGGTGACGCTAGAGATTGGCACGCCCGGTGCGCCCGCGCCCGCGCCGGCGCGTCCGGCAGCGCCCGTCCAGGGAGCGCCCGTGCCCTCGGCCGCACCCGTGGCGGAATCCAACGTCGGCGCCTACATCGCCATTGCAGTCCTCGCCGGGGTGGCCACTTCCATCGCCGGTGTCACCGTGCTTTACGGTCTGCGCCGCCGGGCCCGGGCCTGATGACCCCGCGTGGGGGCGCGCTCCGCGCGCCTGCCCCCCCTCACCCTGTCCCTCTCCCCCGGGGAGAGGGGATCGTGCGGAGCGTGCGGCGCGTGCACATCCGTACTCTCCGCCAGGCTGGCCGCCGATGACGCCCCAGCAAGAAGCCATGGCGGTCCTCTACCGCGACGTTGCGGCGGCCTGGCAGTACCCAATGGACGAGGTCGTCGCGGCCCTGCGCGCGGGCGTGACCGAGCCCGCGGCGCTGCGTGCGTTGGACGACGCAGAGGATCTCGCCGGCCCTTGGGAGGCATGCCATCAGGCGCTGCTGGCAACCTCAGCGGACACGCTGCGACTGGCCTACGGGCGTCTCTTCGTGGGCCAGGACCCGTGCTTCCTCAACGAGGGCGACTTCCGCGGCCGGGCGTTCGACCGCCCGAATATTCTGGCCGATGTCATGGGCTTCTATCACGCCTTCGGCGTCGACCCGTCGCAGCTCAGCGCCGAGCGGCCCGATTTCCTGGGCACGGAACTCGAGTTTGTAGCGCTGCTGCATGTCAAGGAAGGCCTGGCGCGCGACGGCGCACGACCGGATCAAGCCGCGATTTGCGAGGCCGCCCGGCGGCGGTTTGTAGAGGAGCATCTCACCCGATGGGCGCCCGCCTTCTGCGCCGAACTGCGCAAGCGGACGCACGAGCCGTTCTATCTGGCGCTGGCCACCATGCTGGATGGACTGCTCGCGCGCGAACGGGCCTTGACCTCCGTAGCCTGACCGGCGGGCTGACGGCGGGGCTGGTTGTCGGCCTCGGGGTCGAGGTCGTCCTGCTTCGGCTGTTTGCGCGCGGGGCCGTATACATGCTCAACGGCGCGCCGCCGGCCGTGCGGGCAACCTACGGCGCGCTCGTAGACGCCGGCGTGGTGGCGCTGAACTTCGCCACGCTCGTAGCCTTCGTGCTGACCGGTGTTCTGGCGCTGCGGGCGGCGCGCGCGCGCCGGTGGGCGGGCGGCCTGCTCCTCGCGCTCGTCGTGGCCGGCTCGATCGGAGCCAGCGTAGCGCCGCCATCGGCTGCCCTGACCCTTGCCTACCTGCTGGCGTCTGCCCTCGTCGCGACGTGCCTCATCGGGCGGTGCGTTGCGACGGCCAGGCCAGGGTGGGACGTTCGATCGCACACCGCTGCGGCGCCGAATGCCGCCGAACTGACCCAACGGATGCCGCTGCACTGGCGCGAGCGAGCGGCCCTCATCGCATTCGGTGTGGCGTACGCCTTGCTATTGGCGGCCAAGGCCCTGCCCGTCGCGGCGCAGCTCGGCTGGGGGCATGGCAGCGGTGTTGGGGATGTCGTGCAGGCGGCGGAAGGCGTAACGTTGCTGGCCATCGTCCTGGGGGCGAGCGCGTGGATCACCCGCTGGTCGTGGCGCGCGGCGGGTGCCGGAGTATCGGTGGCGATCCTGCTGGCGGGCGCCATGCTGGGCATGCCGGAACCAGCGCCGCTGATCGGCATCTGGGCCTTCGGGCTCACCTTCGAGCTGCCGGCTGTGCTCTACGCGTTGGGCGCGGGGCTCGCCGCCGCCACCCTCGTGGGCGCGCTGCGCGACCGTCGCCCGCTCCTGGCCGCGGCGCTGGTGCTGTTCCTCCTGTCTCACCGGCTCCTGCCGCTCACCTACTTCAATCTGTTGTACGTCCTCGCGTTTGCCCTGCTGGCAGAGGACCGCGTGCAGGCCGGCGCGACCGTCGTCCATCTGAACCCTCGCTCCCCGGCGGGGAGGGCAGGCTGAGGGGGAACGTCGCGGCGCCCCCGCATGCGACCAACGCTGGCATACGGCGTGCCGCGCCCACACGGGCCCGCGGCAGGCAGGCGGGCCTGCCCTACGCTCGCGCGATCCCCGCGCGTTCGAACGCCGCCGCCAGCGTGTGGTAGCCCAGCCGCGCGTGCGCGAACGGGTCGTAGCCCGGCCGTCGTTGCACCATGACCGAGACCTCGACCGTCGAGAACCCGGCGTACCCCGCGTCGCGTATGGCGCGCAGGTACGCGGCATAGTCGAAATCGTCCTCGCCCGGCGTGAGGAACTCGTGATCCGGCCAGCGGCCGCGCGTGCCCTTGACGTGCGTGTGCACGATCCACGGCGTCAGCGGCGCCATCGAGTCCGCCACGCTGAGGCCCAGACCCAGGAAGTGGCTATAGTCGCCATTGATGCGCAGGCCGGGCACCCGCTCGATCAGCCACCGCATTTCGTGCGGCTCGTCGATCGCCGCGCCCACGTGCGGCTCGATGGCGATGGTCACGCCCCGCTCGCCGGCGTACGTGCAGTGCGTGGAGAACTCGTCCACGAGCTGCTGCTTCACTGCGTCCCACTGTTCGGGCGTGCCCCCGCTGCCGGTCACCACCACGGGCGGCCGGGTCGGGTCGAGCTCGGCGGCCAGGTCCACGGCGCCGCGCAGCCGCCACGCCGCGTCGTCGTGGCGTACGGGGTCGAGCAATGATCCGTGGGCGGAGATGGCGGTCAGCTCAAGTCCCTGGGTCGCCACCACGCTGCGGAGCAGCCGCCGTTCCGCCGGCCCCAAGCGCTCCAAGGAAGTATTCCAGCGTGGCAGCACGCTCAGTTCGACGCCTTGATACCCCATCGCCGCGAGGCGGGGGATGGACTCGCCGACGGGCACGTCCGGCATGCCCCAGAGGGTGTAGCCCAGCTTCATGCGCGACGGCCACCGAACACAGGGGCGGTTCGCGAGCCGCCCCTCCAACCGTCCCACCACGTAGGGGCGTTCAATTGAACGCCCTTACCCGATCGCGGCTCGACCAGCGCCGGCGCGTTCGCCGTCCGCCTACGCTTGCGGAACCAGATACACGCGGTCGTGCATCCGGACGCGTTCGGGCACGCGCACGCCCACGTGCGCGTCGGGGCCCGCCGCCATGACGGGCTGGTGCTCGATCTCCATCGACTCGACCACGGTGTCGATGGATGTCGTCCGGCCAACGATGCGGATGTGGTCGCCCACCTTGAGCGGCGCCAGCAGGTGGATGCCTGCGACCCCCAGATGCCCGTACCAGTGATCGATCCGTCCCACTTCCAGCTCGCGCATCGGAACGCCTCCGAAGAGCGTTGGCAGTGCCACACCTTTCAGCGTACTCCTAGGGCCGCCTAGCGGGAAGGCTGCGACCCGCGAGTGGCGGGTCGCCGTGGTCGAGCGCGACGGGGACGTGCACGCGGTCAAGGTCTCCCGCTATCTGCAGCCGGTCGCGGCGTCGGGCATCGCGATCCTCGGGCAGCCGGTTGAGCAGCCGTACTTCCACCGACCGTTGCAGGCGCTCTTCGGCCCGGCCTTCGAGGCGGGATTCGTGCTCAACGGGCTGGCCGAGCCCGCCTTCGCTGAGATGGACGGCCGCGATGCCCCACCCGGACCCTGGAATCGATTTCACGAGATCCCACCGGTGTTGGTGACGCGACTGCTGCGGCCTTCGTAACCGGCGGGCTCGCAAGGGCGAGGCGCCCGATTCGGGATAGGCCGGCTGGCGTCGTGCGCACGGCCGGCGCTGAGGCGTTGGATGGCGGCCCCTGGCGCCCCTCGTGTGCGTCGAGACTTGATAGCCAGGGATACAATTGGGGCAAGCAGGGCCGCCAGCGACGAAGGAGGAGGGCACGGCCGGCGCCCCCCAGAGTGCAGGACTGAGGTTCGGTCCACGGGCAGCGGGAAGGAGGGCTCCCATGGCCGGATGGAGGTTTTGGAAGCGCGGCGAGGGTGACGCGGCCTTGGCCGAGCGCACCAGCGGCGGGCGGAGACGCCGTCCCGAGAACTGCGATCACCCGGCGGAGCACCGGGTAACGGAGTACGCCAGCGACCCGAGCGGCGCCCGTAGCGTCACGGGGTTCCATTGTGAACTCTGCGGCGCGCGGGTGGCGCTCGAGCAGGCCCAGCAAGCATCGGCTGAAATGACCCGGCGGGAGGACTTCGCGGCCTGACGGTTGGCTGAGACGTGCGGTGGTTGTGGCCGGCGGGTGCCATCGTCGCATCCGGCACAGGCGCTGTAGCTCGGACGGGATCGCCGTGCGCTGGGGCGCCAGGTCTCGGATTGGGAATGACCTGACGGTCCGCGGAGATCGAATCCGCCACCCGTCAGGGCACGCGCAGCGAGGGATCTCGACCCGTCGAGATCCCTCGCAGTTCTCCGGCAGGTTGCGGCCGTGTTGCCGCGACGCGACGCCCGCGCGGATGGCAAACGGGTCCGCTGGGATAGCGGCGCGTGCGGGCGCAACGCCTCGCCGGCCCTTGACCTACGCGGCGTGGTCGCGGCCCGTCAGCCGACGCCCGACGGCGGCCAGCGCCTCCACATTCGGACCTGACGAAATGATGCGCGCGCCCACCACGTCGATCAGCTGCCGCGCCTGGGCCTCGACGGTGAGGGCCGGGTCGTTCCAGCTACAAAGGAACGCGACGCCCGCCGCATCGCAGGCGGCCTTCACGCGGCGCCAGGCGCTCTCCATTTCCGGCCCGTAGGGCGGATCATGCTGGTCGGGACGTCCATAGGAGAGGCCCATATCGCCGGGCCCCCATTCCGCGAACCCGATTCCGGGCACGGCGACGCTGGCTGCGGTGTTGGCCAAGGCATGACGATCCTCGATCTTGAGACCCAGCAGCAGTTCGCCGTCGGGATTCAGGGGCCACGGCTCGGCGCGGACGAAGTACTCCGCCGTCGAAAGACCCCAGACGGCTGCGGGACGCGCTTCCGACCCGCGGCCCCGCAGGCCCTCCGCTAAACCGGCGCCGACGGCCTGTCGGTGATGCGGGTAGCGGCAGCACGCAACGAACGCGCGCACCGCCTCTGGTGTGCGGGCGTGACACAGCAAGAGTCCATGCACGCCCACCGCGAGGAGATGGCGAATCTGCCAGGCGTTCGCGCGCACCTCTTCAGCGGAACTACCGTTGACGGGCAGCGTGCAGATCACCGGAGGCGTGCGATGCCCGCTGGGCGTGGGCCCGGCGTCGCCGAGCCCCCGCAGCAGTTCCTCGAGCCCCGGCAGGTCAAGCGGCCGGTGCTCGAATTCGACCATGAGGAAGTCGGCCCAGGTCGTGGCCAGTCGGCGGCCCGCCGCGTAGCTCAGCTCAGACACGCCCGTGTAGTAAACCGGCTGGCCACGGGCCAAAAGCTCAATGGCGCGGTTCACGTGGGGCATGACAGGGTCCCCGGGTAAGGCGTCTTCCACCCGCCAGTGTGGCCGCCGGGTGACCGGGCGGCAAGCGCGCCAATCCCGGGCAATCGGCGGCGGCGGCGCCTCCCGTCGCCAATCCTGGATAATCGGCGCCCTGCCCGTCGCTGTTCCGACCGCAGGAGGAGTCCATACATGCCCGCTATCACGGTGATCGCCACGGCCCACGCCAAACCCGGCCGGGGGAACGAGCTGCTCGGCGAGATGAAGAAGAACGTGCTCCCCGTCCACCAGGAGCCGGGCTGTCTCCATTACAGCCTGCACCAGGCCAGCGACGACCCCGACACGATCGTGGTCATCGAGCGCTGGGCCTCGGAGGACGCCATCACGGCGCACGGCCAGGCACCCCACATGGCGGCCTTCCGCGAGCGTGCCGCGCCCCTGCGCGCCGCACCCACAGAGGTGCGGCGCTATCTCATGATCCCCGCGGAGGGCCTGCCGGAAAAGATGCGCTTCTAGGCGCCACGACCGGTCATGCGCCTTGTGCGCCGGACGTCGAACATGATGCGGCGCTCGTTGATCTCCGCTTCGTGGCGCTGGATCACGTTGCCATTGAGGGCCCGGTCCCATATGGCCATGTCAACGCCCGGGCATAGCTCGAACCACGATCGCCCCACCAGGTGCTCGTCTCGAAACAGCGCGCGCGGCGGCATTGGCGAGCAGAATCGACCCGTCCCGGTCCACCCGCAAGAGCGACGCCTGGTTCAACTCCGGGAACTGCACCATGACGGCCAGTTCCTGTTCGGCCCGCTTGCATTCGGTGATGTTCAGGATGGCACTCAGATGCGCAGGCTGCCCCTCGAACGTGACCGACAGCACCGAGCATGAGACCCAGAACTCGTGGCCGTCCGCGTGGCGGAAGCGGTGGTCGCGATCGCGGACGACTCCGTCGCGCCGCATTGTTTCGAGAATCGCCTCGTAGTCCTTGGGATCCGGGTACGCGTCATCCACCCCCCGGCCAATGAGCGCGGCCGGAGGCGCACCCACCATAGATCCCCAAGACCGGGTTGGCGTAGAGCAGCGTGCTGTCCGTGGCCCGGGAAATGGCCACCCCCACCGGGAGCGTGTCCAGAAACGCTCGCTGTGAGCCCAAATCGTCGACCGGTCCCGGCGCGTGCGCCTTCGGGCGGCGCGCCTTGCGCCGCGTGACTCGTCGCTCAGACATCGAG
>Ga0194128_10008198_pt1 | contig 13306 bp, 14 predicted proteins | sample TA2KigCa65mmetaG_FD_148650 | JGI IMG/M metagenome (GOLD analysis project Ga0194128, IMG submission 148650) | Freshwater microbial communities from Lake Tanganyika, Tanzania - TA2015037 Kigoma Deep Cast 65m | ecosystem: Environmental > Aquatic > Freshwater > Lake | place: Tanzania: Lake...
AAGATCGCCACGACTTTCAGGTTGTTCGGAACGATGCCGTACAGAACCAATGCGGCCTCGCCCCACAGAATTAAAAAGATCAAAGCAAAAACCCGGCGGCCTGGCGTGATTTCAGAACAGACCTTAAACACTGGTCAGAATTTTTTACTTGAAGCTCAGCGTCACGGCGCCTTGCCAATCCTTTGGAGGAGAATTTAGAAACTCGAGGCAACGCTGACGATATATTTCAATCAGCTTGTCGGATGATACATCCTCAACTTGTTTGTCAATTAATTTTTTTTTGAGCTCAATATACGATAAACTCTTTCCTGCAATCGACTGACGACATTCCTTTGAACACTTGACAGTCTGATCTAAGAAGTCCATAGCATGCAGCCAATTGCCTAGACGGAATTGCAGGAGAACTTTCTGCCAGAGTAGGCTCAGTGATTCATCTGGCTTTTGAGACAAAAGGGCATACAGAATGGTAGGCTTATCCTTCCCCGTGACCATGACCTTGTCGATTTCACGTAGGTGCATCTGACCTATCTTTAACTCCTCCCTGAGTGCAAGGAAACAGGCTTCGGAAAGTAAAATTTCACAATCGTAATACTTACACAAGGACTCAATGCGAGCGGCGAGATTCACCGTATCTCCAATTGCGGTATAATCAAAATTGTCCCGTGAACCAATATTGCCTATGATAGCCTTACCAATATTGATACCTACCCCTATACTAAGTGGTTCATCACCAAGGTTGATGTCCAAAGGCTGATGTGCTCCCACCCAATTGACTATCTCTTGAGCCGCTATGCATGCGCGTTTCGCATTATCTGACCAACTCTCGGGAGCACCGACCATCGCGAAAACAGCATCCCCAATGAACTTATTTATCTCGCCACCGTGTCGATGAATAATATTTGATAGTGCAGTAAAATACTTTGTTAAAAATGCAACAACTGCTTCAGGCTTGTTATATTTTTCGATCCGTGAGAAATTTCGAATATGAAAAAAGAGCACAACAATTTCCCTCGTCTCTCCGATCATGAGGCTCTGGTCGCTGCGTTTCCGCAGTAGGTCTTTAATCACAGCATTGGGTAAAAAACGAATGGCAATATGCCGCAACTTCTCTGCCCGTTCGCGTTGTTGATGCACTTGTTTAGTGAGACTATGTAAAATATGTGCCGCATTTTGTATCTCTGGGGACTCTTCAGCACTAGCTAGATAAAATTGCCCTTTATCGCAGTGTCCAAAGGAATCTATTAGCTTTCGGCGACTTTGATCAAGTCTGCCTAATTCCTTGCTCTGCAGGCCTAAAGCATCATCAATGCTTTTTCTAGTCACAGTCGATTTCTGAATGACTGGTTGTTCATTCAAAATGGATAGATATCGCTCTACCCCATCTATCAATTCCTTAGAGAAGTTAGGTCCCTTTTCAATTATCAGATCGGCATCAGAGAAAAATGACTTTGTCATAGGATTTTCAATAGTCGCAATGACGATAATGGGAATGTTTTTTAGTAAGGGATCTCGTTTGAGATATATTAGAACGGCGCGACCTCCATTGAGTTTTAACACTGAATCGAGAATAATGAGTTGAGGAGGTTTCTTATGGATAAACGATAGCCCCTCTATAGCATCATTACTACAGACAAGTGTGCAATTCCCTATCAATTGCTTCGAAGAGTGCAGTATTGTTGCCGCAAGTGGGGCATACTCGAGTATGACTATTCCACTCACGGGTTTAAGAGCCTGTAAATTCGATGTCCATTCACTTCGCCACATTCAAGGCATTTAAAAACACCTGCAATACGTGAATGCACAGTATCGGAAAACAGCAGGGGCACAGCCAATTGCTTTGTGTAAGCTTCAAGTTCCTCTGCCATACCCACAACCTCTCCTAGTGCGCTATACGTTAATTTTTCTACTGATCCGATTGAACCGACGATAGCATCACCACAATGTATCCCTATTCCGATTTGCAGTCCTCCAGGAGGAAGCAGGAGGCCTTCAGTGCTAACCTCACTCAGTCGGCTCAGCATCCTTTGGGCACCGCGCACAGCTCGTAGTGCGGCATCGCCTTGTGATATTGGCGCCCCAAACATAGCGACAATGGCATCGCCAATAAATTTATCGATGGTAGCCCCTTGTTCCCTTAGAGCATCAACCATTAGAGAGAAGTAATTGTTGAGGAAGGCTACCACACGATCGGCCTTGTTCTTTTCCGATATTGCTGTAAATGACCTGATATCACAAAATAGAATGCAGATATCGCGACGTTCTGTCTCCTGCACAGTATTCGGGTTTTCTAATAAACTAGATATGATCTCCTTTGGCACAAACTTTCCTAAAACATCTGCCAGTCCATCAGCCTCGCGACGTGCGACATCGAGCGATACCGCTGTGCTAATGACCTTACCCGCTAACAGAGAATAATCACTTAGACGCTCCCGAATACCCTCTGACTGATAGAGATTATTGACAAAACTAGCTAGGTGTAATGAACCGAGATTGACACCGTCATTTGAACTCAGTAATATACTCCAAGTATCTGCTAGTCGCCGACCACTGAGATCGAGCCGCTCAAAATCCTGTTCCACACTCGTGACAGAGCCGGAGTTCCAGACTGAGCTTGCACTACATCTGGGGAAGGCGGCACAATGAAATGGAAGGGTACTGTCTAGGCATTCGCTGAGGTGCTCCTGTCGCACTCTCAGTCCAGTCCAGGCAAATAGGTGAGTCTCTCGTCCATCTTGCAGGAGAAAGACAACGAGATCGCTTTTACTAATATGCCCCATCGTTGCAAGCACTTGTGCCATGCAATCTTTAAGGGAAGCAGCTCTTCGAGCCGCCTCTATTAGCAAGGTTTCTATCATCGATTCAACTCCAAACCTTGAGCCATCATATCTTTGACTTGATCTAAGAGTGCTTCCCTTTGAAAATCATCCTTTGAAAAAGTGGATGCTGGGCCCCATTCACGCAGGATTTCGAGCGTTTCCTTTTCTGAAAGAGATGTCAACAAGATGACAGGTGTATTCGCCCCTCCCTTCTCTCGGCGGAGATTTTCGAGAAAGGTTAGCCCATCCATACGCGGCATCATAGTATCTGAGATAATGAGGTCATAAATAGTCTGCTGTGTTCGCAGAAGAGCTTCTACACCATCTTGAGCCTCATCTACTTCGTAACCTGATTTCCTAAGTAAGCCAACAAGGATCTCCCTAGTGATAGGACTATCATCAACGACAAGGATCCGGCGGAAGGAAGGTTTACGAGCGCTGTATTTTTCTCGCAGCTCTATACCAGGAACTTGCCTTAACCTCTCAATGACTTGAGGCAGATAGAGGATGGTCACTAAATGAAAGGCCTCATCCAGCACCACCCCCTGTAAACAGGAACAGTGCTCAAGATTTCTTGGAAGTGGTTTGAAAATTGCGCTAGCATGAGAAATAATTTCCGAGACTATGATTCCGACGCTTTGACCGCCGTCACTAGCAATAAGAACGGAAAGGCGTTCCGATAATTCCGCTTCAGCTCCACCTAGAATGGTAGAAAGCGGGTAGACCGGTATAACCTCACCGCGAAGTTCCAGGGCAGGTCTTGTCACTAGATCCAGAATGCGCTCGCGAGGAACGATAAGGACTTCTCGAAGCCATGCGGAAGGAAGAAAAAACCTATTTTTTCCACTGAGAATGAAGTAGCCACTAAGTGTTGTTAGGGAGCGAGGGAAACTAATGGATGCTTTACTTAATCCAGGTTCTGTACTTTCTAGGATGAGGCTACCTCTGATTTTTCTCATTGCCTCTAGTGCTCTCGGTAGACCAAATCCTCTGCCCTCAGTTCCGGCGACCCCAGGCATTAGACAGTATCGCAGCAAGCCCGTCTCGGGCAGTGCATTGATACGGTCGCGGTCTTGAGGGAAAATTTCCTGACAGCGTTCGCGTAAATGGGAAAAATCGAATCCCCTTCCACGGCATAGGACACTGATAACAATTTGTTCGCCCTCTCTGTTTACACTACAGACAATCTCTCCACCCTTCTCATTTAAGCAGTGTTCTGCAGCATTACTGAGCAGCTCAGAAAGTGGATCTAGAATGGTCTGAATCACTAATTTATCAAGAGCCATATCAATGGTTGGAAACTCTAGGCGACAGGGACGAGATAATCTAATAGCAACTAAGGCCAAACGTGTGCGCAATTCAGTAAAGAGTAAGTCGATAGGCAATTGTCGCAGTGCAAGAGCACGCTCTTGTAAGGCGATCACCGCTTGCTCAAATTTCAGTGCCTGTCCAAGAATATCCCTTTCTATATCTGCACATTGACGGCGAGCAGCACTGAGCCTAGAGGCATTAACAGAGGAATTGGCTAAATCTATGAAAACTGTGTCTAAACTGCGAATTTGTTCGATGCGATGCTTCAACTGGTATTGCTCTAGGATAAGAGCATTGACAGCTGTGCTGAGATGGTCAATAGAGTGAAGTGGAATTGGAACTGTTGGACTTGCAATGAGTTCGGCACTACTAGGTGGCGAGGGAGTGACAAGCCGACTGGTCACTATGTCGCGAAGGAACATCTCTTCTAGGTCTACCTGGATGCCCGAAGCGATCCTCTCAAGAGCATCGTTGAATCTTTGTGTTTTAAAAAGCTGATTTGTTGCTGCTTCACGGCAATAAGGACCGGCGATACGAAACAAAAGCAAATGCTGTTCGCTTAACGCCTGTCTGCCTGAGGCGAGGCCATCCAAGACTCGTAGCAATCCAAAAAGCAAGGATTGTAGATTTTGTTGTTCTGTGACACTGCTCAGACCGAGCAAAGCACTTAAGGTTCTTCGAATCTCGGGAAGCGGTAAGGAAGCAGTTACATGTCCACCACAGAGAGATTCGAGTTCAGCTATTAGTGAATTAAAGCTATCTCCGTGTAGTAATGCCTCTGTCTTAGCACTCATCTATTGATCTCTCCGACGAAAATAATAGCAACGATCACTATTCTGAAGTTCTAACAGAGGGCAGTTCACTAAGGCTGTGTTTGCACTCGAGAGAAAAAGATAACCATCAACAGCCAGAACGGATGCCGCCTGAGCTATCACCCTTTCGCGGGTGACCTTATCCATATAAATAAGCACATTACAAAGGAAGATCACATCAGGTCGACAGGGGAGCATCTTTTGGTAATCGTCGCGAAGCAAATTGATCTCGCGTGTTTGAATTAGGATGCTGAGACTTGGATCAAAGCGAACCCCATCCTCAGTCGAAGTGGAGCTAGTGTGCACTAAAGAATGGAGTGAAGATCCATCACTACGAAAGGAGTTTCTGCTGTAGGGGCCACCGGCAGAAATTAGTGCAAGTGAGTTCGCATCAATATCACTTGCAATGATTTGCATAGAGTTAATCTGTGGCCAATATTTCCTAAGCAGTAGTGCAATTGAAAAGGCCTCTTCCCCCGTAGCCGCTGCAGCACTCCAAAAAACAGGCAGACGGTGATTAATTCGATGAAAGGCAGGTAAAATTTCTCGATCCAGTAGGTGGAAATATTTTTCTTCTCGAAAAAAATAAGTTTCATGAATAGTCGCCTCGCTAATGAAGGCACGTCTTTCATCAGGATCTCTTTCGAGAAGTGCCAGATAATCGACCAGTGCCACACCATGTTGTGCTAGTCGTGCGTTCACGAAGCGTCGAACGGCAGCTTCATTTTCTGCACTCACGACTAGACCTGTGTGATGCGATAGCCATCCTGTTAAGATTGGATACCAATTCTCTCCAGTCATGTTAGCTCTCCTCGCACACGCCGGCTTATTGCGTCGGCAATGGCTGGGAGTGGTAAACTACAAGATGAGCCACCAAGAGCCACGGCAGCCTTTGGCATCCCATAGACAACACATGTCGATTCTGCTTCTGTTATGGTGTAACCACCTTGTTTACAGATCATTTTACACCCCTCAGCGCCGTCACTCCCCATCCCAGTTAGCAAAACACCTAATAAGGCCGCTCCCCACTCTTGTGCTGCCGTCTCAAAAAGTCGATCCACTGATGGAATTTGGAAACAAACCTTTGGTCCCTGTACCAGGGCGAATTTGTGATCGCGAAGAATGAGATGTTTTCCCTGTGAAGCGAGAAGGAATTCTCCAGGTTTAGGTAGATCGCCATCTAGGGCGAGACGCACTTTCTGCCCTGTCTCACTTGCAAGCCATTCAGCTAGGTTTTGTTCATGCCCTGCCTCTAGATGCTGCACAATCGCAACGGGTAAGGGAAAATGATCCCCCAAACCTTTAAGTAAAACCTTTAGGGCATTGGGACCTCCTGTCGAAGAGCCAATGACTAGAAGTTTTGGCTGCACGGTGCTAGATGGTCTCGGCCCCTGTTCAATGGCCTTATGCTGCTTTACTGCGGCAAGAAAGGAAGTCTTTAGTTTTATTCGGTAGGAGGGATCGTTGATAAGACTGAGCTCTGGCCGAGGGATGAGAGCTACACCGGCACTTTGGAGGCGTGCTGTGTTTGCCTCTCCTGGATTGCCGAGAAAGAGTATCGATGTATTTCCCCAATGACTTGCCTCTGTGGCGAGGTCACATTCACTGAGACCCGATAGACCTTCACCAATGATAAGCAGGTCTGTTTGATGACGCAGACTGTGCTCTACTGCAGGACGAGCATCTGCTCCACTGTAGAAAAATCTCGCACCTTCCTCCATCAGGAGTTCTTGAAGAACTTGCCTGAGTATAGCAGAATTGTGAACAATCATCATGTTCATCAACTTTTCTCCCTTAATGAAATTTCATATCTTAACAATGCGGATAGATCAAGGTTCCAACGAATTACCTGCCCAGAAAAGCTACAGGACTGCACACCTCTAATGCGGCAAACAGGTGGCAAAGGGTGTAAGCTAGGTAGAGGAACTTGCTCCATCACTGCGGTACCAGGTATGCGGAAACCAATATCCATGGCTTCGCAGAGTAAACTCGCCTCTGGATGCAGTTGACTATTAGAGATAAGAAGAATACTCCCTCCCTCTGTCAAACTTACCGAGAAATGTTTTTTCAACCATTGATCCAAGGCAAAAACAGGGATAATTCCTTTACCCCAATGTGCTCGATGGCGTAAGGCTAATGGTAAGGATTTTGAATTCTCATCTGGAGTCGGCACGAAGAGAGAGCTGGCTAGACACTGTGAACGGTGGATTAAAAACTCAACACCGTCATAGCGACACACTAGAAAGGATTCATCACTGCTGGGCAAGATCCTTTTCCTGGCGTGTAGAGATTTTCTCACAGTCAACTACGGGAATATCCCGACCATTCCATGTTAGCATGGCCGAAAAATAGCCCTCATTCGCAGCTTCAGCGGTGAGTTTATGACAATCCTCTTCTGAAAGTGTTACAATGCTGAGCACTTCACTAATAAGAAAACAATAGCGGTCTCCCTCTGTGCGAATGACAAGAAATCTACGCGCCTTAAGTTCCTCTTGAAAGAGTAAGGCTTGAAGATCGAGAACCGTACATGGCTCACCGTGACGATTGATAAGACCCCTCACCCAAGGAGGCACGAAGGGCAATGAATAAATCTGGTGGTCAAGGACTATCTCCTGTACCCTATCACCAGGCAATGCAAACCAGCGTTCGCCTAAGGTAAAAAGTACGAATTTTTCCATGGTCCATCAAGATAGGGTATACTTCTTGAGTATCCCTGCGATACGGTCGGAAATGCTACGAAGGTCATCGGAGGCAGAGGCTGTGCCACGAATGGCAGTTGCTATATGGTCAACCCCTTCAGATATTTGTCGAATGGCGATGAGTATTTGTTCGAAAGTAACCACTTGTTGGTTGATCGATTTACCGATCTGACGAGTGGAATCACTAGAAGTGTCCGCACTCGTTAAAATGGTATCAAAAAGTTCTCGAATCTCGCTTGTAAGGCGATTTCCTTCGCGTATTTTTTCGGTACCTGTCTCCGAAGTAAGAATCAGACGGTCAGAGGATTTTTGTATCTCTGTAATCCTATCTTTAATCTCGCCAGTGGATCGGACGGTACTATCGGCGAGACGTCGAATTTCAGTTGCGACAATCTGAAAATTCCGACCAGCTTCACCTGCCGCTGATGCCTCGAGTTCGGCATTGAAGGCAATAATACGTGTCTGGTCTGCAATGCCGTTGATCATATTGACTATATCCCAAATATTTTCAATTTTTTCGCTGAGAAAGCGTATGCCTTCAATGGTAGTTTGATTCGCCTGGTTAATCTCATTCATTTTCCCGAGGGTGTCTTGCACTCGGTCGAAGCCCCCGCGCACGACTGCGTGAGTGTTTTCCGAGATGGTGGTTATCTCCCTGATTCTCTTCTCGATCGATTTTGAAAGACTATCAACATCTTCCATGGTAGAGACAATCTCTTTGACAGCCGCTGCTTGCTCACTAGAGGTAGCCGAAGTTTCCTGTGAACTAGCTGCTAGGCCTTGTATCAAACTGCGAATAGTATCCATGATGGTGCGGAGTTGTGTAAGGTCACTAACATAACTACCAATAAAGGAGTTGTAGATTTCCCCCATTGCATCTATCTCATCGCGTAAGGCAGACTTTGCAGAACTACTATACCGTGGCGTAAGATCACCGCTCCCGGCAATTCGAAACATCGCCATAAAAGATGAAAGAGACCGAGAAATACCGCGTTGAATGAAAAATACAAGAAATAGTGCAACAGCGAGACTAAGAGCGGTTAGCAGTAAGGAATTTATTCGCCGAGATTTATAATCAGCGATGCGAGTGTTAAGTAATTGATCGAGTTCAGAAACAGTCGTATTCCAGAGGACAAAGGAAGATCGCTGAGATTCAGCACATGAGCTGAGCACCCTAGTGACTGATCCAGAACCGGTCGCAAGTTTGGCAAGTTCATTCAAAAAAGATTCTTCTGCCTTGCGATAGTCCTCGAGTGAAGGTGTGATATTAGGGAGGAGTGTAGAACTTAGTCCGTAGAAATTAGGATCTTCGTTTAAGGCAGTTTGCATACTTGTTGTCACCCTTTTAAAATCAGATTCCTCAGCCAAAGCTCGCCACACATGAATCTTCATGGTGCCATTTTGTGAAGCATAAACCTGAGACAGTTCTCGGGCAATTTCATGCCGTCGAAATATACTCTGTGGAAGTGCTAGTAGTGTCACATCCATGAGGTAGTAGCTGTCAAGATCGGGATCGAGAATTAAATTTGAGGTATCACCAGCGTGGATTATCATTCCACGGATCAGGTCCATAATAGACACAAGTTCTTTATTTCGCTGTGAACTAATACGGGTATTTACAAGACGTTCCCAAGTTGAACGCAAGTTTGCTATAGTCAAATGTGTGCGTCCACGCTTACCAAGTCCTTCACTAGTAAACTGTAGATTCGCACCTATCTCTTTGTCCACTAAGTCAAGAGACTGGAGCGTGGAAGATATCTGTTGGGCAAGGGCTGAGGCAGATTCAGATTCCTCGTCAACCGCTAAAGAATAGAGGGGTATGTCTCGTAGAAGAGCCATAAGTGGGCGCTGATATCGGTTCCCATAGGTCTCAAACCTAGAGAATTGAATGGAATCGTTGATTCCGGAAACAATTAGAAATATCATCACACTCACTGGTAGGATGAAGGCTAGGGTTATTAGGGTTAGCTTACGAGGTATACTCATGGGGCATCCATTTTCGACGTGGCTGGAGTGTGCCTGGCTGGGGGTGGCCATTCAAGGCGAAACGCGGCAGAATTGTCGCCCCTGGCGGGTGATCGTCCAAGGTGACCGCGAGCACGGAAACAGACTTGGGCGCAGAACAGGTGAAATCGAAGAACACTCGGCGTTGATCCTTTGCGTTCAGTCTTCGCGTCAGGCGCTCGTCGATCTGCGGATTGCGATTCTCGCAAATCGCGTGGAACTGCTCGCGTGAGACATGCTGCTTCAACCCCAAACGCTCCGCGCCCACACCGATCCACTGGCCGGGACGGATTTCGCCTGCCGAGTAGTAGTCGTTCTGCGTCAGATGCTCGTCAAAATACTTCTCGGCATCCGCCAGGTCTTTCTGTGCGACGGCAGTAAACATCAAGGGTGAGGTTGGCCAACTGCTCGGATGTTTTGGTGTGTGACACACACAACCAGCAGGTTCATTTGATTCATGACGACTTTCCGCCTGCCCGCCGGAAGGTCACGGACCTGCTTGCCCGTGGTGGGGGATTGTTGTATGTAGTCTGCGAGTGAAAGCGATGTCCTTCCAAGCCATGAAAAGGCAGGAAGCGCAGGCCCGAATGTCGGCCGTGCGCAAGGCTCGCCGCAGTCCTCGGGCGGCGGCGGAGCAGCAGCGCCGCGCCTCGCTGGTGGGCAGCGGCGCGAAGTGGCGCATCACCAATCTCAAACAGGTGGTCCACGCCATCGCCCAGTGGCCATAGCTGTGGATTTTTCACTGCACCAGTTTTCGGAAGTCTTCAGGATTCGGGATGCGGCCGGACAACCTTACATTCTGATTGGCGGGCAGGCCGTTAATTATTGGGCCGAGCGTTACCTGGCCACCGAACCGCAACTGGAAACCCTGCGTCCTTTCACCAGCCAGGACATTGATTTCGTCGGGACTCATGAGGATGTCCGCATTATCGCCCGGCAGTTGAACCAGAATCCGGGTTATCCGCCCAAGGTGGCCATGACCGCCCTGTCAGGATTCGTGCCCTTCCAAATCGGTGATCTCAAAGCCAGCATCGAAGTGGTTCGCCGCATTCCAGGCATTCCGGGTTCTGTGGCCGCATCGGCCATCCAAACGGATTGGGAAGGGAAGACCCTTCGCGTCCTGAATCCCATCGCCCTGCTGGCGTCCAAGTTGGAATTGGTCCGCACCGTGCCGCAGGAGAAGCGACGTGATGCAACTCATCTTAAAATCCTGCTGCCCTGTGTCCGCGCGTTTCTGGCCGAGGCACTCCAGTCGGTCGAACAGGGAGAGCTTCCCGCCAAGGATTGGCTCGGAGCGGCGAATCAGGTTCTGAAAGTGACCACGACCCTGCGCGCCAGGAAAATTGGCCGCCAGCACCAAATCAATTGGCCGGAGATTCTTCCGTTGAACGCCATTGCGAGCAGTCGAAACGAGAAGGTCCGGCGGTGTTACGAACTGCAATTGCAGCAGGGATTCAGGAAATCCAAGGGCATCTCAACGTGATGCCGCAGAACCCGGCGCTTTGACTGGCCGGCTTTGTCGGCCGGCCACGGAGGCTTTGGCATTATCGGCGTTCCGAGTCGCAACTCTGTTGGCGAAATTCGCCAGCGGTAAACCGAACGAATGCCGATTGCCCGCCACGCCGCCACCGCTATATCCACGCTGAAATGAGCTTTGGATGCAGCAACAAGACCTGGCATGAAATTGTCGATGACCGCAGCCTCGAAATGGATCGCGTCATCGCAGAGAAAATTCGCGCCAATCCGAAACTGATCCAGATTGCCCTGGCCAATATCGAACGCTGGCTGGCAAATCCCGATTACTCCGAAAGCGGCCGGCAAGCCGCCTTGGAATGGAAAGGCATTATTGAAAACTCGTCAGTCGAGGCGCTGGCGACCTTGTTGGAAAGCAGTTCTGAAGAAGCGCGGCGACTGCGGCAATCGAGTCCTTTCTGCGGCATCATCACAACTGACGAACGTCAGGCCATTTTCCGAAAGTATGAAGTGCTCCGTGATCGAGCATGTCTTGCGAGCCGCTAAGGGATCGCCGGCAAATATAGTTCACAACCTGCGAAAGCAAGATGATGTTGCATGGCTCGTCCCGCTCATCTGATAACATGCCGGGCGCTTTGACTGTCCGGCTTTCCTGAACGGCACGGAAACCGGACAGACAAATCGCCTCCAATGAAACCTAGACGGTCGCGCACTCATCGGTCGTTCCAAAACCGCGCTCAACTTCGCCGTCGTCCGTTCATCTCACTCCCGACCCGCTCCGTTTCGCTGCCGGTTTCAGAACGCCCCGCTCAGTGCTTGGTAATCTGCTCATGGACGCATCAACTTGAGGTGTTCAGTCGAACGGAATCTTTGGCAGCTTTCTGGAATGGGAAAGCCGGTCATTTTGGTTAGACACCATCCCCTTACCTGAAGGCAAGGCCGCAAACCGCGCCATGTCCGCGCAGCATCCCGGCAGTGGCCGGGCAATGCTCCAGCTGCATCCGGCGAATCATCCGGGCATTCGCCGGGCAGCATCCGAGTTGTATCCGAGCATCTTCGCAAGAACATCCTACGTGACGCCGGGCAAATTTCCGGAAATGTCCGGGCAACTTGCACAAACCAGCCGCACGATGTCCGTCGCTTGTCCGCGCAACGTCCGCAAACGCGATCACCTCATTTCCGCGTCCGTGGTCGGTCCGTGCCCGTATCCAGTCTGCGATTACGACCGCAGTTTGTTCGTGTCCGCGAACAATCCACGTTCGCGACCTGTCCGCAAATAGATTCTTGTCCAGTCCGTCGCCGCGGATTGTCGGAGACCATCGCCAGTCCCTGTCCGCGCCCAAGCGGTGACCACGACCATTCCGTGAACAATCCAGAGTTGCAACTTAGCGGCGTCCACACGACTTCCGGCCAGCGTCCGCACTCGCACCGCAGGACGGTGACATGCACTCATTTGTTCCGACGCAAAGCGGCCAGAGCCGATCAGCCGCCGGGAGTTTAGGCGCGCGAATCCAGATTCGAGTGTATGTCGCCGGGCGGCGCGTCAAGGTCGTGCCTCGGTATGCCCTCGGCCTCCACCGTTGACCCGCCGCCCGGCTCCGGAGTCTTGCGTTTAGGATTTCGCGCAGGGAGTGTTGGTTGCGGTCAACCGCGAGTTGATTCAGCTGTATTGGGACATCGGGAAAATCACTGTTGAGGCGCAAAAAACCAGGGGTTACGGCAAACAGCATGTGGAACGGCTGGGATAGGTCATGGTTGTTGGAAATAATCATCTGTGGCGAGTCGCGGATGGCGGCGCGCAGATTGGAGTGAATTCGGGGAGAGCTTTGCTGGAGTTTTTCGGTGCCCACATCGTGTTGCGCGGGGACGCGTCAGAGCAACTGACTCAATAGCGTCTTGGCCGGCACGACGACGGGTTGCTGGTTGAGGAAACAATCGGCTGGCTCAAACGGTTCGCTGAGGACCACTTGGAAGGCGTGGGGGGCCTTGATCTGCGCTTGAAAGTGCGCCAGCGATGGCGAGAGGCTGGTGTCGCTCATTTTGGCCTCGACCAGGAACCATGGTTTGCGGTCACGCACGACGAGGAAATCCACCTCCCGCTTTTGCTTGTCACGCAGGTAGCGCAGCTCGAAATCGCCGAAGCCCAGGTCAGTCCAGCCTTCCACCGCTTTGAGCAAATGGCAGGCAACCA
>Ga0194128_10008199_pt1 | contig 13306 bp, 10 predicted proteins | sample TA2KigCa65mmetaG_FD_148650 | JGI IMG/M metagenome (GOLD analysis project Ga0194128, IMG submission 148650) | Freshwater microbial communities from Lake Tanganyika, Tanzania - TA2015037 Kigoma Deep Cast 65m | ecosystem: Environmental > Aquatic > Freshwater > Lake | place: Tanzania: Lake...
TGAGCACGTCGGGGTTCGAGAGCAGCAGGTGTGCCAGCGCCACACGCATCCGATAGCCGCCGGACAGATTTTCCACGGGACGTCCGAAATCGACCTCGGTAAATCCCAGCCCCATCAAGATGCGCTTGGCTTCATGTTCAGGGAACTCGTCGCGATGCGCCGCGTCGAGTACGGTCTTCCCCGTGATGGTTTCGAGTTCCTGCGGGAGATAGCCGATCCGGAGGCGGGGCCGTTTGCGGATGGAGCCCTTGTCGGGCGACTCTTCTCCCAGGATCATGCGGAAGAGCGTGGTCTTGCCCGCCCCATTCGGTCCGACCAGGCCGACCCGAGAGTTCGGGCGGAGATGGGCGGACGCCCCGTCGAGCAGGACTTTGGTGGAGTATTGTTTACTGACGGATTCAATTTGGAGCATGAGCACACACCTTCCCGGTGAAAATAGTTCGGTAGACCGGAGTCAACGACAAGTCGTTAGGAGCTAGCAGGTGGGAAGACGGGGCAGCCGAAGGAAATTGAACTTGATCGATAGGTGAAGAGCGAGCATCAAACAATCCTAAAGACTAAACCTGAGATTACGACTGCTGAAAACACTTCCAAACTTGAACAGAGCCCCTCGACAGTGCTCGGGGCACCATTCGACTCGCGTCGGAGTGCGCCGACTGACTGTTAGAAGGCCCGCCATGAGCGAGCGGGGAACCGCTCGTCAGAGCAGTTCCCCGCGAGTCGAATGGTGGTGGACTCTACCACTCTATCGAACTTTCCTCAATAACGCCTGCGGGCTAATGCGGAAGCACGCGGAGTTATGAGTCCGATTCAGTATTTCTTTAAATGCAAATTTTCCGCCAGGCAGCCAGCTTGGCTTTTTAGGAAGGAACCTGACTTTCAGGAACAAGGCCGCCATGCATTCTTCTCCAGCCGATGATCATTGCAGGGATACAAATCAAGACAAATAACCCGAAAAAAACCACGATCACACCTATTACACCCAGGTTCGGCGCTATCACACAGGACGCGATCAACGAAAGCAGGATTGCGACCGCCAAAGGATAAGCCAATACTTCGCTGCCACGAGCGCGAAAATGTAAAGAAAGCATCCCAACACTGTGAAAGATCGTGAAGACTGCAAACAGCAAAGTTGTCTCGAGCGGAGGGAGCAATCTCTGCGCGACACTCAAATGCCCAATCCCCATGACCAATAAGACGGCCGCACCATAGCTGAGGATCATCAGGAACAGCGCTTTCCTGAACTCTCGAAGAAACAGCGCCTTCGAGTCTCCGTCCCTCCCAAACGAGACCAAATTGGTCATGCGTGGCACTGCGGCGGTAAGCCACGAAGCGCACAACGATCCCAACACATTGGCGACGACAGCAGTCAGGCCCAATTGCCCTGCTGATACCGCATCTCGGTAATAAAATACGATCAGTATCGGTGCATTAAGGAACGCATAGCCGGCGAACCAGGACAATGCGACCCGCTTTTGCAAAGGCCAGACCTCTTGTCGCCACGAAAATCCGTGGCTAGTTTCGCCCTCCTCAAGCAGCCCTCGGTAACGAAGCCGGAACCACACTGTAGTCGTCACTGCAATAGCTAATGCTGGCATAGCCGGTGCGTAGAGGCCATTTCCACCAACGATCAGCACCCATGCCAGCACAGCACCCAAGGCATAATGGGCGAAACGTACCCAGTAGACTTCAGCAACCCTACCGGCTCCCTCAATAATAGATAAGGCTGAATAGGCAGACATGCTCAAGGCCACGGCAATCACTATGAAAATCCATGGCCATTGCCAGTTGATTTCCTCATGGCTAGTTCTAGCAAGAGAAAAGTAGATAAATCCGACCGGGATCAATAACAACACCAGCAAACTGGCCCTCGCATACCAGCGTCGGCTCCAAGCAAGCATCGCGAGGCACGCAGATCTCTTCTCCCCGATAGGTCCTAATCTACCCCCATCGCCTAAATCCAAACCCGAAAACATACGCGCAGATAACTGAACCAATAAGCCAGAGAGTCCAAGATCCAATAGCACGTAGCCGCTCAACAGGCTTCCGATTGCATAGTAGTAACCTTGCTCGCTTGCACTCAGAAATTGGATGACTAACAACGCTGTGACAAAACCGGACAGTGCCTGCCAGGCTTTCTGAAAGAGAACGACATGCGCAGGAGTAAGATGGAGCATTGTTCGTCAAATACTGAAGCGTCGAGCCAATACTCGTTTTGCCGCGATTTTGAGTGTGTCCTTCAAACCCCTATCTGCAACGATGTCTCTCAGGAACGCACCCAAATCAATAACTCGACGAATAAACCCCGGCGACTTCAATACACCATGAGCAAACGGAACCTCATAGCGCTTGCATGATGCAATGGCTTGTGTATCCGCTATAAAGCCCTGAACCTGATCATGTATCTCGTCAAGTCTGCGCAAGTGTTCCTCCCTAGCGGCTGCGACAGTTTTTTGAGCATGACGCATTTGTTCCGGTGAGGATCCCCAGGCAAAACCAAAGAGTTTAAGTTCATTACCACCCAGGGGTGCTGTGAAGTGCTCGTTCGGCAGAAAGACTACAGGGCACCCGCAAAGAATTGCTTCTAAGGCCAAAGCAGAATCTTCATAGCAGTAGAAAAACTCAATCCTCCGAAATAAGTCTCGAATCTGCTCGGGAGTTTGAGAATCGGGCCTATCCCGCGTTATCTCCGGCATTCCCTCGGTGATGGGGAAGGTCTTACCACCAAAGCGATACTTATATTTTCCTGCATAGAATGCGCCGCCCGAGCGGCATACCGGCTCGGCCGGCGGCGAAAAGAAAACGGTATCGGACACCGGCAAAAAGAGCGTCCTCGAAGGCTTTTCGACGGTGACCTGATCAGCAATTGCCTGACTATAGGAAAGCAGATAATCGTCAGCCTCAAGCGGCTCATTCTGGAACAACAGCTCGTTGTAATTCAGCAGGTAGCGAACGCGCGCCGGTGGCTTGAAGCGAGATACTCTTACCGTCTCCGGATAGATAACTATTGGCGTCAGGCCATTCTGAAAGTGGTGATCGACAATTTTTTTGGTCAAAAACGGAGCTACATCCATTGGCGAAGCCGCTAATTCAAGGTTGAAATATGGCCAAAGGAAAATAAAAGCATCTCCTCCTGACTTATTAATGCAGTCCGCCAAACGAAATAGTGTTCTCACACCTCCCGAAGTTCGAATATATCTAGGCGCAACTATGTAGTAAGGATAACGATGCTTACCGAAAGAGTGCATACAAATCTCATTTTTGATAATTAAATACCAAGACCTTACCAGGCCTCTTGCTCGTGAGCAGGAAATTAACGTCATACAAATGGACGGCATCAAAGTCAAAATCACGGGGGAATGAGACTCGCTGGCGGATGTTTCCCGTGTTTCTATCGACGAAGATGATTTCCCGATGGTTAGCAGCCAAGTAGATACGATGCTCCGAGAAGGGCGACCCATAAGTTGCAGGCGCAGCATTACGAATTTCCCGCCACGCTCCGCTAAATCGGGACGAGGAGAAATGGCCATACCCAAGCTTTTTTGGCAAGAAATTTAAACGTTCGCCATCAAACAGGTAGAAGTCGACATGCGCAGCCTGCTTGGGGAAGGGGCGTGAACAATAGATCGAATACTTCTCCTGTATCCTGTTGATCTCAATAGACCCGCATGGTTTGTTGTCGACGAAAGCATAGAGGGTCTTGCCCGGTGATGCTGTCCCGTGAAGGCTGAAGACCAGGTTGAAGGGATAGTAGTCGGAACCCACTTTCACCCAATCAAGATTTCCAGCTCCGGGCTCGACTTCCACGTAGTCGCTAACATCGTCGGGTAGATCAGGCACGGTGACTGCCGAGGCCAGAACTTGCTCCGAAAGCAATTGGCGTCCAAATTGTGCGCCGTGCTTCGCCACCCGCTTCTCGTAGTCAGCGGCACTAGAAGCCAAGATGTCTTGCGCCGGTGAGGCAGCACAATTGAAGAGCATCAGGCACGGGTACCCAGTACTAGGCTGTGCTGCCGCACTCCTCTCTCCACCATTCGCCTCTAAGGCCAAGCGATAGACGGAGAGGTTAGAAATCAGCTCGTAGTTGTCACGCCGTTCGCTCTGCGCCCTCTTCTTCACAATCAGCGGCACGAGTTGAATAGACGCTTCGTTGCCCGACTCAAGCATTCGCGCAGATTTTCCTGGATCGAAGGAGATACCATGATCCGATGTGAGAATGATTGCGGTATCGTCGAAGATGCCTGCCGTTTGGAGAGTATCCATCAGGCGCCCCAATTCCAGATCCATCCGCTTCAGCTGATCGATATACCGCTCCCTCAGATTCACCATGTTGGCCAGTGAGTTAGAGTTCTCGTCCAATTCGGAGTAGAAGAGCCTGTCGGCGATAGCGTTCTGGTTGTAGAAACGCTCCCTGTTCCACTGATACGGTCGATGAGGCGCGAGCAGGTGGTGGAAATAGAAGAATGGCCGGTTGTCGCCGTGGGTAGCCTTGATCAACTCTGTTGTTAGCAGCCTGCTCCGGTCGGTCGAGAACTTGTCTGGACTGGCCGCAATCGTCACGAGATCAGATATCTCGTCAGTACGAGGCGCCCGATACACCGAATCGTGATAATGCTTGAACAGGCTACCTAACTTGTCCGGAAGACTACCCTTGAATTGGTGGTCAAAGGTATTCACAAGCTCGACGCTATGCGTATTATGGGTTTTCTTGAACAGTTCAAATAGCGAAGCCCCTCCGTAAAAGCCGCCACCCATGACGTTCGCGTGACGCCCGGCGATGATTGCGGGCACGGCCTTTTCGGTATGTGAGTTATTGGCGATGGCATTGTGATAGACATCAGACGTTGCCATGAGCCTGCTGAAATTAGGGAACTCACTTTTGTCTTCGAGCAGGCGATATCCTCCAACCTGCTCGATCCCGAACTCATCGAATATCAAAACGACGGTATTGATCGGTTTCGTCGGTGGCCTGGCGCGATCGGAGTGAACGCCAAATACCGCGTAAAGCAAAATCACAAGGCCCAGTAGGAGCACCAATGAATTCGCCACGAAAGTAGCTCTTGTGTCCAATTTCACCAGGTACATCAACCCCAGCGCCAACGCGACGCTGAGCGCCGGATAGGGAAAATACTGGATGTAATAGGCGAACCCCGCTCCCAAAAACAGGAGCGGAATGACCTTCAGGAAGCCGGTGTTTAGCAGAATGAACGCAGAGGTGGCTACCCATAGGGCAGCGATCAGGCCGATGTAGTTGCCGAGACCGTCACCCAGGTAGTAATGGACGATCGCCGTCCTGTTGAGGCAGTACTCAAAGAACGGAACGACAACGAACAGCAGCAGGGCCAGATAGATCGAGGAAGGGGCCGTCAGCTTCTGATATATCTGGCGCGCCTGGAGTCTGTGGGAAATGTGCATTGTCGTCGGAATGTCCCTTGGATAGCTGGGCGAATGGATACGAGATTGGGTCGCCCTTAGGCTCGCCTTGAATACCAGTAGAGTTTTCGTCCGGAGGCTGAGACCACGTCCACCCTATCAACCTGCGCTACCGCCTCAATCGCTGATCGGAAATTGTCTTCTGTATAGTCGTCAAAGACATCTTCCCTATGGCGCAGCAGCCGGTCCAGGTTGGAATCACCCCGGGGAACAAATTCCACGAGGCCGACCGGCGCCAGCGACACCAACCAAGCGATCAGATGGTCAAGCGGGATGTTGCGGCCGATAGCTAAATGATGCTCGAAGGCCAGCGCGATTAAGGCATCCGCATTTCTGCGAGACATCAACGACTTTCTCTCGACCCCATTCCAACCATGGTCGGGGCTTGGATTGGCGGCATCCTGAAACAAAGGCAGGAAAGCCAGCTTTCTTTCCTTGGCGCGTCGATACGCACCTTCCAGGGCCATTTGGTCGAAATCGAAACCGATTACGCGCGTTGCGCCGGCCGACAGCGCTGTCTCCGAGAATTCGCCCGTGTTACAGCCCATATCCCAGACCATCGTCGGCTTCCAGCGCGTGATGAACTCCGAAACAATTCGATGTTTGGCCCGGGATTCAGAATCCGAATAATTGTGGGTAACCTCGTAGTAGTCACCCCAAGTTGTATTGCCAACTTTCGGGTTCAAGCTCGAAACCCAGTCGCGCAAACTTCTCAGCATGAATTCCAGAGTAGCTTTCCTTAGGCGAGCCTTTGAGGCGCGTTCAATGGCTGCGTCATTATTCGACGAGGATCGCTGCAGCCAAGACGGTAAGGTGACATTGAGAAAAGTGCGAGGAGAAAGCCTGCGGTGCAATGGCATCAGGCTGACAAGATCCTGTCCACTCAAGCCCTCCATGCTACTGCGAAGCCAGTGGTTGAATGGTATGCCGAATGTAGCCGTAAAAAGAAGAGGGTGCAGGTAGTGCTCACAGAACTGCCGGTGTCCGACCCACAGCATTCCCTCTTCGTAACGTCTGAAGGAAAGCAAGTCGATGAATATTGGGTTCGCATCAATGAACTGCACGTTGTAGGCGCTCGCATCGCTCAGGGTGAGCCCGTGATTGAGTGCCTCCAAATGGACATCCAACTGATGCAGTGCCGCAGCTTTGAGCTGCGAGAAGGTCCATTCGTACGGATAGGAAACGAAGGGCAGCCTTTCATGCTCGACCACCAGACCCCCGGTTTGCTCATCTGATATTGCAAGCTCGACGGTCGCGGTAAGCCAGTGTTTATCTACTAGACGTGAATAAAGTCCGGACTCAACCAACTTGCGGTAGTCACCCTGCGCCTTTGGCGTAATCGTGCGGAAGATTCGCCCGTCGTGGCTATAGACACGGCCGCGCGGATCGCGAAATGAGCCCCCCTCTATAGACATGCCGCCAAACGTCATTCTTGGTCGGACGACTGGCGCCTTCCGAACAGCCGCGCCACGGCGTTGGAAATCTTTTTCCAGTAGAACTTGATTCCCGCCAGAGCACCGACTATGGCAGCAAGCAACCCCTGCAAGAGGAGGCTGCCGGTACCCGGATCGATGTAGGCAAAGGCTGATTCGGAGACGCCAGCGGTCATCAGCAAAAGCAGTAATTTCATATTGTGAACTCCTTAACTGAACGAGCGATTGACGCAGATGGCGGTGGAAATTGCATTCACGTGTCCTCGTTGGGTCATGCCGCGCCGACGCGGTTGTTTATAGGGGATGGCGCTGAACTCACTGCCGGGGTACCGGCCTTACTTCGGACGCCTTGAAGGTAAAACGTGCGTGAAAAATGTAGGAGGTAACTACGGTGAGCACAATTGCCATGCCTTGACCGAGCCAGAACGGAAGCCCGACACCATCGACGAGCAACCAAAGAAGGCCGATGCTCATAACCCCTGTAGCACCGTAAACCAAGTAAGCGCGAAAGTATTCTCCAAGCCAGTTTCCCTTAGTTCGGAACACAAGCAGTTTATAGGTTAAAAATGCCATGGTAATCGCCAAGATATTCGCCATCACACCGACCGTGACCACATGAACGCGTCCATCGAATCCATAATAAAGTGCGAGTCCTACGATATATCCGAAAAAGGTATTCCACGCCCCCGCAACCAGATAGCGAATCTTCGTCGGATCCGCCAGCGCACAGCGGATACGCGCCTTGAGCATGTCGAACTGGAGATTCATGTCGGCAGGTAGTGGAGGTAAAAATTCCGCGTGGTGTAGTCTTTCATGACGACCTGAACATACAAGAACGACTCCTCGTTCGGACGTACGACCCCGGACGGAATTGCCATGAAGTATGCCGCCGCCTTTTCGGATTTCGCCTTCGCGGATACGTGCCCTTGGAGCGATGGCTTCGCCCACAATATCCGCATTTCATCCTCATCCGCCGACTTCCAGACTAGAAATGGCCTGTTATTAACTGTGGAGCCGAGCGTCGTGAAATACATCGGACGATTCTGCGCCTCGAATAGCTTCCCCGAAAACAACAAGAATTTGGCAATGTCCAGCGTTTGCCGATGCTCAAGCGGCCATCTCAGATAGTAGCGGGTGCCCCACTTGCTTTTGTTGTACAACTCAGCCACTCTTGCAGCCAGCTCGCCCGGCACGGCCTTAAGGTAGTGTTCATATTGAAATTCCGATAGGTAGGGTGGGATATCTTCTGACTGGATAATCGAGACATGGAGTTGGCCAATATCGTCGGAGGGGATATTGACCAGTTTATCGAGCTTAATAATGGTGAAATTAGATTTGGCGTGATCGTTACTGGGGAGGAATCCCTCAGACCGCCGAATAGCATCGCCGCTTATTAGAACACGTAAATTTCTTACATCCACAAAATCCAAATGAAAGACTTCGTCATGCCCGATATACACAACAGGTGGCTCGACAACCTGTTGGTCGGCTGATGGAACATAAAGGGTATGACTTGCCGTCATCGGCGATGGCATTTCCAGCAGGGCAACGGGCACGTAACCCGGTATCCCGATAAGGGAATCCGCATAAACTGGTGACTTCCGATCCGCGATTCTCATCGCTAGGCGCTTGTTGAAGCCTGGCTCTACGATTTCGTTCGGAAAGGTCCAGTTCAAGCCCATCTTGAAATCGGAGGACACCGAATCAACGATGGGAAGCAATGCTCTCAAAGGATCAACGGACATAGGTATCAACTGAGGATCGGCCGCTGATCCCTGGGCAGCCAGTAGCGCGTTATAGAAACGGTTATAGGAGAGGGCATGGTCTGGCGCAAGACGAAGACCGCTGGCAGGCGTTTCCCCTCTGAGGACGACAGAAGGCGCAGTCACTTTTCCGCGCAGACCGCGGATATGCCAGTGTGCCTGATAAACCAAGGTCGCCATGGTCAGGCTCAGCAGTGCGATCACCGGCCAGTGTCCCTTGTCGGCGAGCTGTGATTTCCATCGGATTTGATCAAGCTGTAAGGCCAGCAGAACAAACATCGGCGCCATGAATAACTGGGTGTGAAATGAATGCGCCAATGGGAAATACCCAAGCCAGCCGGCGATAGACAGGGCCGCGAAGAGAGAGGACACGAGGCTGCGATCATCGGATCGCGAGAACAAGCGCTCGCTCCCAGCGGATTGTCGTTGGGTAACGATTGCAATCAGGCAGAGTGGCAACAGGGCCCAGACAACCGAGATGTAACCCAATTCGCGGTTGACCGGAAAAAAGGTTCTCGCCAGCGCGATGACTCCCGTTGAGGAATGGCCGGATGCGGCAAAGTAACCGTTGAACACGAAGGCCGATCGCCACCAGTCTTCAAAGATGGCGTTCTGAAAGATGTAAAAGAAGAAGGGAATCGATGAAGCCAGCCCCCCCAGGGCGATGCCAAAAAACATTCGCCGGAAGCGACGCGCAATATCCGTGGGTAATGAAGGACGAAGCGCGTTGTAGGCGACCCAAGCCAGGACGGCGAGAATCTGCATACCCGCCACCTGCTTGAACCAGAAAGCCAGATTGAAGCAGACACCCGCCAACACAGCCCAGAGCATGGGGCGTCCGCTAATGGCGGTTGCCAGACACAGCCCTCCACCCATCACCGCCGCCATCATGTAGACGGTTGACCATGCGTGATAGCCATTTATCGCAGGCATGTGGAAAGGACTGAGGATGCTCCACACCAGGGCCGCAGCCAACGCCCATCGCCTGTGCAGGGCAGAGGCAGCGCAGATATAGATCAGCACTGCAATACAGGCATAGACCATCGCAGTCGCAATCTTCAGCGAGGCAATCTGCGTACCTAATACCTTCAGCGCGAGCGCATGAAAGAACACGGTGCCGAGGTTGTACTGATAGAAAAAGTCTCTGAACGGAAGCTCGCCATTCAAAAGCTGTCGGGCGGGATCGAACATGAGCGTGTCGTGGTGGAGATCCAACCCGATCAGCGCAACAGATCGCTGCATCATGAATGCAGCAATCGCCACGCCTCCGGGAATCAGCAGCCATTTCAACAGCCAGCCCCGCAGCGCGGGCTTGGATTCGCCTGTTTCACAAAGGGTGCCGCCTGGTTCCGTCATTTGTATTTTCTCATGCATGTGAGGACGCTCATCACGGTGTGGCGTCATTTGAAGTTGATACGCTCGCGTTCGATCACCAGCGGTCGATTGCGAACGTGATCAAAAATCACGCCCACGTACTCGCCAATCATGCCCAGGCAGAAGATCTGTACCGCCGTCAGAAAGAACATGCCAATCAGCAATGGCGCCGTGCCCAATGCGAAAGAATCCCAGTAGAGGAGCTTCAGGATCAGATACCCGAGCCCGACGAGCAGGCTGCCTGCCGAAACCAGTAATCCTGCCGCCGTCATAAGCCGCAAAGGCACCTTGCTGCAGCTCACCATGCCCAGGATCGCGTAATCAAGAAGATCGGGAAAACTCAGGCGTGACTTGCCGTGCTTGCGCGGTGGCTGGATGTAATCGACGAAGGCCTTTTTGAAACCGATCTCGGAAATGATCCGACGGAAATAGGGATTCGGATTTACCAGTTGCCGCATGACTTCGACTGTCTTGCGGTCGAACAAGCCGAAGCCGATGAAGCCGTGGTAGTGCTCGATGTGCGACAGACGCGACATGATGCGGTAGTAGGTGTCCCGCGCAATGCGAAGCCAGCGTGCCTCCGACATGCCAACCCGAATGCCCAACACCATGTCGAATCCCTGCTCCCACAAGCGGACAAATTCTCGAATCGTCGCCACCGGCGTCTGCAGGTCAGCCACGACAGGAATGACCGCATCCCCGCTGGATTCGAGGATCGCGTGATAGGGAGAGTGGTTGGGTCCGAAATTTCTGGAATTGACAATCACCTTGACGCTGGCGTCGACCGCGGCAATTTTGCGCAGGATGCCGACGGTGTTGTCCTGCGAGCAGTTGTCGATGAACAGGTGCTCGTAGTCGTACTCCGGCAGTTGCTCGGCAAAAAACGACTTCACCGCCAGATAGCATTCTTCGATTCCTGCCTCCTCGTTGTAACAAGGGGTCATGATCGTGATTATTTTTCTGTGCCTGCCCGTCAGAGGTGCCGGGGCTTGCTCCATGGTTGAATCAGACGGCATAGATGACGCTCTCCAGTCCGGTTTCGGAGTAATGACGCAGATAGAACCGATAGCTCGGGTTGATCTCTCTCACGACATCAACCAGGCGCCAGAGGTCCGGTGCGTAGTGATAAGCAGCGATCGCCAAGCGCGGTTTCGCGCTTCGCAGCAAATGAGCCGCGCCGCGCAGCGCCTCGGTCTCCGCGCCCTCGATGTCCATCTTTATGAGCGTCGGCGTTTCAGCGAAGGCGCCATCGAGGCTGCGCACGGGAATCACGATTTCACCGTCCTCGCGGATGGAACCGTTGGTCCGGCCCGAGGCCGCGAACCGCAATTCTCCATCGCGCGAATAGGCGCCCGCCGGCACTAGTTCGACGTTTTGATAGGGGGCAAGGCGTTTCGCTGCACGTTGCAACAGATTGGTGTCTGGCTCAAATACGAAAAGCTTTGCGTAGGCGCCGTCGCTGTAGGCAATGAATTTTTCTGCGGTATCGCCGTCGTAGCCGCCCAGATCGACGAACACGTCCTGCCCGTTGTATGCAATCAACTGCTGGTCAAAATACTGCCGCGCGTACTCGTCAGCAACGGAGTCAGCCTGCAGCGCGTCATAGTCCAGCCGATAACCGATCAGGCCATCGAGCACGCGCCTCGACTTCTCATCCGAGAGCGCGATGAACAGACCGAGATACTGGGCGACATGCTCGGCAAAATCCTGCTGAATCCCGACGTACGGGATCTCGTCAGGATAACGCTCGGGATCTACCAAGGACATTACTGCGTAGGGCAGAATGTGGCTAAATCCCTCGCCCTCGAGCTGCCGCGTGATGCTGCTGGTGAAGCGTGTGGTCGCGATCACGACCGGGAGGGTCTTGTCGTCTAGCGCCGAAAGTGGCTGCACCACAACGTCGCGGATACGGCTTCCGTGCTTGCTCGTGCCATTGTCCACGAAGGCGGCGACGGAGTATCCGGCACTCTGCAAACTTTCGGCGACCGCTTCACCTAGGCGCTGCGCACCGAATACCACCGCACGACGCTGGGCTCGCAGCGCATCGAGCGCAGCGGCGTAGCGCGTCAAGACATCGGCACGATAATCCGCCGCTGTCTTGCCGTGCGATCCCACGAGGCGAGTCAAGTTCGGATAGCCGCTGATATCTGCCAGCAACTCGAGCTGGGCGTAGTCGTCGATGATGAGCGTGGTGGCGGGGTCACACCCTGCGCTAGCCGATCGCTCTAGCACGCGCAGGACACGGCGATCATGGCCTGAATCGGGCAGTGCCTCCGAATTTGGTGCGACAAGGAGTACCAGCCGATCGCCGGCCGGAAGGTCATTGAGCGAATCCATGGCGGGGGCCTGTGGGCGGCAGGTGGCCGGCATGGGCACGCCGCCCGAGAGCCATGACAGACTTCCCGCACGGGCGAATCGCTCAAGCGTGGACGCCAGTTGAGGCATGGAAGCACAGACGCTCACAACAACAAGATCAATCATGTTTGGTTACTCCGGTAATCGGTCGCGGAGGGTTTTATCAGACGGTTTCTACCGGCCAGGCCGAAGCGCGCAAGCGAGCGGTCGATGAACCCCGAGATCCCCGCTTCATCGAGCGGCAGCGGGCTCTCTTTGGTGATCCACACCTTATCGGTGAAGACTCGTTGAAAAATGTGAGCCTTTGCCGTTTCCTGCGAAGGCGCCAGCCTGTCCAGCGAGACTCGGATGCGCTCCACCAGTCCGACTCGAGCGAACAGGGCTTCCCACCAGCAGATGACATCGTCCATGCGCGTGAAATCGGCAAAAGCGGGAATCAGCCGCAGACGCGGAATCAGTGCTTGTTCGCGATCGGTGATTTCACCAAGATACTGCTCAACGGCATCGCGGAAGAACACGAACAGGGTTTCGGGATGGTTGAGGTCAGTGAGTTCGAGCAGCGCGCCTGCAGCTTCGTGAATGTTGCCGGTGCGGACGTTGGAGATAGCAACCCCGGCCAGCGTTGCGGCGAAAAGCAGATCTTCGTGCGTCCGCGCATCACGTCCGCCGCGCACCACACCACGTTCCAGCGCCGCCATGATGCGCGGGATGCCTTCAAGGGAAAACATGTCCCCGAACGCTGAGCGTTCGTGCTTGACGATGAAGGTTTCAAACAGATGCACAAACGCATCGAACGCGCAGGAGACGAGCGCCGCGTCCGACATCGAGGCCAGATGCTGCGGGTCGAGGAAAATCCAGTCCGCAACGACCTGCCAAGTTTTGCCGTACACCTTGCCGTGAGTGTGCTTGTCGTAGGTCACGAAATAGCGGCTGGACTCGGCACCGGAA
>Ga0194128_10008200_pt1 | contig 13305 bp, 14 predicted proteins | sample TA2KigCa65mmetaG_FD_148650 | JGI IMG/M metagenome (GOLD analysis project Ga0194128, IMG submission 148650) | Freshwater microbial communities from Lake Tanganyika, Tanzania - TA2015037 Kigoma Deep Cast 65m | ecosystem: Environmental > Aquatic > Freshwater > Lake | place: Tanzania: Lake...
GCCCTTTGTTCTGCTGCATCGTTCTCTGATAGGCCAAAAACGATGGCGACTGCGTAAAGAAGACACTAAAGGCGCTGGCGGCAAAATCCTCCAGGGAGTAACTAATGTTCTTGCCTTGGCGCGCGTTCGTCAGGCCGGCGAAGACCTGGCGGGTTTTCTTGATCAGGCTGGCCCAGGACTTCATGCCGCCAATCTCTCTTTCCAGCCCGCTCGCAGGGGCTTGAGAAAAACTTCTTTCCTCGGTCCGGGCGGACGGCGCCGGTCATCATTGCGAGTTCGACCGGTCGTGGCCCCCACGTGCTGCCAGCCCGCCGCCCGGTAACACGTGCCCCGGAAACGCTGGCCCTGGACGAAAGTCTCCAGCAATTCAATCCCATGCCCATATTTATTCTGCCAGTCCGCCGAAACCCGCTCTGCCGCCAAACCCAAAGCATGGCTGGCCAACCCAGGCACCCTCACCCACGGAGCCACCAGAAAGCGAGTATTATTGGCAAGCAACGGCAGGCGCTCTTGGCGCTGTTCTCTCGACCAACCAATCCACGCGTCACGCGCCGCGCATTTCCAGGCCGCCGCCCCAAAAAGCAGAACGGCCAGCACACGGCCATCCGGAGCTTGCACCAGATACTTGGCGTTCTCACCCACCGTGTTGCCGTAGCCCAGATAATGATGGCGCGCCAACAGGAACCGAAACAGTGCCATCTGCTCGTTGCTCTCCACCACCATCAGTTGCAGAGGCTGCAAATCCACCAGCGAACACCGCACCGGCGAATCGTCACACTCGATCGCACGAACCTGGCGATTGCGAAAACCATTGACGGAGGCTGTCCGCCGCGCCGGCAGACAGATCAACCCGCGCGCTTCGAGCTTCAGCAGAAGACTGCGGCAGGCCATGTCCTTGAGACGCCCGGCGCCGTTGCGCCAGTTCCAGTGCTCGCACAGCGCGCGAGACAGACGGGTGCGGTTCCAAGACGGATACGCCTGCAGCCAGTGGCCCATTAAAGCCACCTCCGCCCCGCTCACACGTCGACCTTGCACCAACCACACTTGCTCCACGCCTCAGACAAATACGGCAAAGGCGAAAATGAGTCCAGCAAAAAATAAAAAATATTTTTCAACGCGATTCCCTCCCGTGCGGAAAAATTACCGTCAACCTACCTGTCCGGAAAATCACAGCGTCAAAATGAGAATTCCTGGCAACCGGCATTCATCGCTTGACCAGTCAAAGGCGCTGTCATTAACGTAGTTCCGTGACTGCACTTTTCCGAGCGTTCGCGATTCGATGAAGCCACTCTCTCCGTCAGATGACGTTGCTCTTCAGGCAGCCCAAGAATGGCTCAAAAAGGGACAGCACGCAGAGGCGGCAGCCGAGATTCAGAAGGTGTCCGCGGAACAACAGCACCATCCGGATGTCTTGGAAGCTCGTTGGGAAGCTTATGCACAAGCTGGGAATTGGGCGGCGGCGCTTGAAGTTTCGTTAACAATACGTCAACACCTGCCAGAAGCAGAGGTGGGCTGGTTGTATCAAGCTTGCAGTTTGGATGAACTGAACCGATTGCCTGAAGCATTCGATGTCTTGGTCTCCGCGTTCGAAAAATTTCCGGCCGTTCCAGCGATCCCTTACAACCTCGCTTGTTGCACCTGCAGACTCGGGCGTCTAAAGGAAGCGTCGTCCTGGCTGGCTCAAGCCGCCAAAGTCGGAGGCCGGGCTGAAGTCAAACTTATGGCCTTAGGCGACGATGATCTGGCGCCGTTGCTCGATGAAATCTGTGCGATGTGAATGAACCTAACCCCGAATCTCGAAGCCGTCGAAGTCCGCATCCAGGCGGCGTGCGGACGAGCGGGACGCAATCGCGACACCGTGCAGCTCTTGGCCGTGACTAAGGGGCAGCCGCCGGAAATGGTTCAAGCCGCTGCCGATGCTGGATTAACTCTGTTCGGCGAAAATCGCGTTCAGGAGGCAAAGGCCAAGATCGGTCGTTGCCCGGCCCGCTTGCGTTGGCACATGATTGGCCATCTGCAATCGAACAAATGCCGTGATGCCGTTCATTTCTTCGAAATGATTCAGAGCGTTGACAGTCTCGGTTTGGCGCGGGAAATCGACGCGTGGGCGAACAAAGCCGCGAAGACAATGCCCATTCTGCTGGAGGTTAACGTTGTCGGAGAAGCGTCCAAATTCGGCTTTTCTCCAGAACAATTGCTGGCCGATCTCGCGGCAGTGAACGCGCTGCGAAGAATTGAGATTCACGGCTTAATGACAATCGCGCCCTGGACCACGGAGCCGGAGAAAGTCCGCCCAGTCTTTCGCAGACTCCGAGAATTGAAGGGGCAATGCGAACAAGTTCTCGGCGCTGGTTTGCCCCATTTGAGCATGGGTATGAGCGGGGATTTCCAGCCAGCTATCGAAGAAGGCGCAACCCTCATACGCGTCGGCACGGCCATCTTCGGACCGCGACCCCGGGCAAAGCCAGCGGCATAGCCGCTTTTTTTCTTTCTCGCGCGGCATTTTCAATTTTAACCTTCCAACTGTGACTGTTGAGACCTTTACACAAGAAATGGCGGACGCTCTGAAATCATTCGAGAAGTACGTGGTGTGTCTCGACAAAACACCCGAAGAATGCGAGGCGTCCCTGAAGTCACTGATGGAAAAAGCCATCAAAGCCTACGAAAACCGAGGACCGAACCTTCGCCATGGCATTGCACTGGACAAGCAGGTGACGATCATCCTGAGCCAGACCGATGTCGATCGCCCCTTGTGCGGCATCTATTTCAATCTTTACACGCCGTACCACAAGAAACAGAACAACAAGAAAGAGAAGATCGAAGGAAGTTAAGCGCCGGTTCGTGCCGCCTAACGAGACCTTAATCCGCCCGGACCTCGTCTCCGAGCCGAGCGTCACCCGTGGTAATGTCGGCCACAATATTGTTGCTTTGTTCCGGACCGGAGATTTTCACTTCGCCGACTTTCTGTCCCTGACGATAAACGCCCAGCCTTCGTTCCAATGCGGGCAGTTTCCCGAGAGAATAATCGATCACGACAAAACGCAAATTCGAGTTCACGGCGACCACTTTGCCCGTAGATTCGTCAACCGGCGCCGCCTGTGCGTTTTGTTTAGCCGCGTTCGCGCTGGCGCGAGACTTGGCCTTGCTGGCGCCACGCGACGGTGCGCCGCTTTGAGAATGTTTGCAGCCCGCGCAAAACATGCCGCAACAGAGAATGAACAGGATGAGTCGCATGCCGTTGAGTTAAGTGAAGCATGGGCGAATCGTCAATCGCCAAAAGCCGATTGAACTGCGAAGCGAAAAACAGTAGGTATTGCGGAGACTTATCCAAGCGCATGGCTACTCAAGAAATCCGCCCCTCTCAATTCGAACCTTACATTCCTCCCAAAACCGCGCTGCGTGAATTCACGCCTCGGGCCGTGATGGTCGGCGCCTTGTTGGGAATGATCTTCGGCGCTTCGTCGTTGTATCTTGTCCTCAAAGTTGGTCTGACGGTCAGCGCGTCGATTCCAGTCGCGGTCATTTCGATTGCGCTGTTTCGGCTCTTTTCCAAGTTCGGCGGACGCGATGCCACGATCCTCGAAAACAACATCGTTCAAACCGCTGGCTCGGCCGGTGAATCGATCGCGTTTGGCGTGGGCGTGACTATGCCGGCGATTTTGATCCTCGGCTTTGATCTCGAAGTTGGCCGCGTGATTCTGGTTTCGGTGCTCGGCGGATTACTCGGCATCCTGATGATGATTCCGCTGCGCCGGGCGTTGATCGTGCAGCAGCATGGCATGTTGAAATACCCGGAAGGGACGGCTTGCGCCGAGGTGCTCAAGGCCGGCGCGTCTGAAGAATCAAAGGAAGCGGCGATCTCAGCGGCGCCGGGAAAAAAGCTTTCTCGAATTGCATCGGTCGGGGCGAAAACCATCTTCACCGGCTTCGGAATCGGCGTCGCGTACAACGTCGCGATGAAAGCTCTGCATGCCTGGAAGGAAGCGCCGGAGAAAGTGCTCGACGCGCCGCTCAAAGGCGGTTCGGTTTCGATGGAAGTTACCCCGGAATTGCTCGGCGTCGGATATGTGATTGGGCCGCGTATCGCGTCGGTCATGTGCGCGGGCGGCGTGCTTTCGTATTTATTGTTGATTCCGTTGATCAAATTCTTCGGCGACGGCTTGACTGCGCCGCTGCCGCCCGAAACGGGCCAATTGATCAAAGACATGAGTCCGAACGCGATTCGTGGCGCTTACATTCTTTACATTGGCGCTGGGGCAGTTGCGGCGGGTGGTTTGATCAGCCTCGTGCGTTCGCTTCCGCTCATTTGGCATGGATTGAAAGAAGGGTTGCGCGATTTCCGAGGAACGGCGGCAAGCCGCGGCGCCCCGCCGCGGACAGAGCAGGATTTGCCGATGAAATTTGTTTTCTACGGAATTGCCGCGTTGATTTTGGCGATTCTCTTTGCTCCTACGCTTCACATGAACCTCATCGGCGCCATCATGATTGTGCTGTGCGGGTTTCTATTCGTGACGGTGTCATCGCGATTGACGGGGGAAATCGGCTCGAGTTCGAACCCGATCTCCGGAATGACAGTGGCGACGCTTCTGTTGACCTGCCTTGTTTTCCTAGTCTTGGGCCGAACGGAAGGGTTGGCCTACATCACGGCGCTCTCGGTTGGTGGCATTGTGTGCATCGCGTCCTCCAACGGTGGCACAACATCGCAGGATTTGAAGACGGGCTTTTTGGTGGGCGGAACACCGAAATATCAGCAGATCGCAATTTTGATCGGAGCGACCTGTTCCGCGTTGGTGCTGGGGCCGATTCTGCTGCAATTGAATGAGGCCGCCAAAGTTTATGTGCCCGTAACCTCTGAATTGACAACGGACGCGTCGCGTTTATCGAAAGAACTGAAGCTCAAAGGCCCTCAAGCGCGCGCGGACCAAAAGACCTACCGGCTTTGGGAAAAGCAGGATGAAACGGACGGACCCGCCGGACAGTATCTGGTCGATCCGCAAACCGGCCGAGCCGTTTACCGCGTGGACCCGGGCATCAATGGCACCGTGACGAAGCGACCAGATGGCAGTGAAGTGAAGAAGTTCGATGCGCCGAAGGCTACGCTCATGTCGTATATCATTAAAGGAATCCTCGATCAAAAACTGCCATGGGCTTTGGTCTTGCTTGGCGTCATGATCGCCGTGGTTCTGGAAATGGCGGCAATCCCTTCGCTTGCTTTCGCGGTGGGCGTTTATCTGCCGCTTTCGACATCGGCGCCGATCTTCGTCGGCGGCCTCATTCGGTGGCTGGTCGATTGGAGGCGCCGCCGTCAACCGGACTATGCGCATCTCACGGAAGAGGAACATATCGCCGAGGGCGACAAGAGTCCGGGAGTGTTGATGGCTTCCGGGTACATCGCGGGCGGCGCGATCGCAGGCATTTTTATTGCAATCATGGCAGCCGTTCCGGGACTGAGCACTTATTACGACATGTTTGCCAAATGGGCGGCAGCGAATAATCCGTTTTATACGCGATTAACGCCGAATCAAATCGCGCCAGATATCCTAGCGCTCATTCCGTTCGCCGTGCTGGTCGTGCTGCTGTATTTGGTGGCGCGTGAAAAAATTCTGACAGGCAAAAAATGAGTTATGAAAGCGATTCGAGTCCACCAACCGGGCGGCCCGGAAGTTCTCAAGGTCGAAGATGTGCCGGACCCGAAACCTCGCGACGGCGAAGTGTTAGTGCGCATTCATGCTGTGGGCGTTAACCCCGTTGAGACGTACGTGCGATCAGGCAAATATCCAATCATGCCGCAGTTTCCATACACGCCCGGCTCAGACGCCGCTGGATTGGTCGAGGCAATTGGGGCAGGGGTTAGCAGTATGGGTGTTGGTGATCGCGTTTATGTGGGTGGCACGAAGACGGGTGCTTACGCGGAATTAGCGGTGTGCGCCGAATCGCAGGTCCACCCGTTGCCGCCCCAGATTTCTTTCGAACAAGGCGCAGCCGTGAATATCCCCTGCGCGACGGCTTATCGCGCCTTATTCCAACGCGCGCGAGCTCTTCCCGGCGAATTCGTTCTCATTCATGGGGCGAGTGGCGGCGTGGGAATTGCCGCAACCCAAATTGCGCGTGCGGCGGGCCTCAGCGTTATCGGAACGGCTGGCTCTGAGAAAGGACGGAAGTTGGTATTGGAACAGGGCGCTCACGAAGTGCTCGATCACGGAACACCGGATTATCTGGAACGCGCATTGGCCATCACTAAGGGCCGCGGTGTAGATGTAATTCTCGAAATGCTCGCGAATGTCAATTTGGGCAAGGATTTGACGGTGCTGGCGCGAGGTGGACGCGTCGTTGTGATTGGCAGCCGCGGAACAGTCGAGATCAACCCGCGCGACACGATGAGCCGTGACGCGGCCATTTTGGGGATGGTGTTGTTCAATGCTTCGCCGCAGGAACTATCCAGCATACACGCCGCCTTGGTCGCTGGCCTGCAGAATGGCACGTTGCGTCCGGTGGTTGGGCAACGTTTGCCACTGTCGGATGCCGCGCGCGCGCATACCGCCGTCATGGAACCCGGAGCATTCGGAAAAATCGTTCTCATCCCATAGCGCGATTCGGAGTGTTCGGTCTGACATCTTCCCCGCCGCCTCAACTGCGTCGCAGAGATTCTTTTTATGAATCTGCGCGGTAGGATAGGCGGCCCGCCTGTCCAGCATGTGCACACACCAAAAGCCGGACAGGCGGGGACGCGCTGTCCTACCAGGGCCGAAGCAGACCCGATTTGGCGAAAAGTCGATGGGACACTCAAGAACACCCGGCGGGCGAGGGTGGCGCCGAGCAAAACGCGGGCGGCCCCCAGCACAAAGGAGCTCCAGCGCACACCGACCGCAATGCGTGAAACGCCGGTTAAAGCGCGATCTGTTTTCCGGCTCCTAACGCCAGCCAAGGCATGATCGTTTCTGGTTTCGTGCTGAAGTCCATGTCCTGCACGACCCAATCTTTCGATGTTTTGTAGGTCAGGAAGCTGGCATAAGCGGCGCCGCGTTCGAAGTTCATTGCCAGAAAAACGATCTTGGACGCTTTGCTGACATCTTTGGTTTCAATCAGTTCGTGAGACCTGTAATGCCCGAACGTGCGTTGCATCTCTTTGAAATCATCGGCATGTTCTAACGCCTTGCGATCCGACTCCAGCGGTCCTCCCTTCCGCCAGGCGACGATGGCAGCTTCTGGACCGCCACTTGCATACGCCGATAGTCCGGCTTGGAGAATCGGCGGCAATGTATCGCCTTCACCTTGCGCAGCTCGGACCAGTGGCCAAAGCAGATAAGAAGCGAGTAGTAGTGTTGGAACGAATGCGAATCGAAGAAGTGTTTTGTTTGTCATAATGATCTATTGTTGTTTGCGGCAGGATTAGGAGTGAGGTTAAACAGCGTTTTGTAAAAGTCAGAACTTAACCGATGGGCGCAGAGCGTGCCCGGACGAACCACGGTCGTGCCGTTGCGCCTTTCAATTGAGGCCAAACACCTTTCTCGGTGCGTCCAGACGCGCGATCGCGCATTGAAGAATCGCAGGCGGCTAAATCGCGTCCAGTCGGCCGGTTGAATCGCCGTGCTTATCGACACGTTGCACTCCGAGCCGGTCGATCATGCTCAAGTAGAGGTTCGTGATCGGCAGACCGCCGGTCTTGACGTAGCGGCCAGGTGTCAATGTGCCTCCGCCATTACTTGCAATTGGCCCTTCACTTTTTCGAGAGGCTGCAAGGTCTTGCTCAGCTCGAACTCCTTTCCTTCGCCGGTTGGCCACCAAGTATCCTGAATCGCGCCATTCGGAAAATAGACGAAGGCCGTCCGAACCGGCGCTCCGGTTGCGGAAGCACCAAGATGAGCCGCAGCCTTCAACTCATCGGCGCGCAACGACAGTGGGCGGAGTGATTCAAAGGCAGGCAACGCCAGGCAGGCGCCCAAACCGCGTAGAAAACGCCGGCGGCTCAGGCTGGCAAAGCGTTCGGCAGCCAGATTGCCGTTCATTAATGAGTTCGTTTTCATAATTCTGATTGGATCAGTTGGTAACGTCGGATTCCACTCTGGTGCTAATCTCCCGCCTGCGTGATTCAATTGCTAACTGACTAAAGCTAACAGATGGGACGGAGTGGAATCCGTCCTTCCCGATTGCCGGGACGAAGTGCGCAGGATGATCGAAAGTGGATATCATGGATTCGCTGCGACCGCCGCGGACCAACGCCGTTTCTCGAACGGTGTTGATTCGATGACTCCGGAAAGCAAGGTGGAAAAACGCCCGCCGGATTGTTCCAATTGCTCGACAATTTGATCGACGGCATGCACGTCGTAATATTCAAGACCGCGTCCCAGCGCGTAGGTCAACAGCTTTTCGGTCAGGCAACGGTAGAAGTCGATGCGATATTCATTGGCGAGGATGCGTTTGAGTTCCTGAATTCCCGTGAACGTTTCGCCCGTAATCAACTTGCCGGCCGGATCGATCGGCTGGCCGCGTTCCTTTTCGCGCCAAAGTCCGAGCGCGTTGAAGCTTTCCAAAGCCAAGCCGAGTGGGTCCATGCGCGAATGGCAAGCGCTGCAGAGCGGTTTGCTCCGGTGCAACTCGAGCACCTCGCGCAAGGTTGGTTCACGGTCTTTGAACTCTTTCTCGGCCTCCTCCAACAACGGAACATCGTCAGGCGGAGGCGGCGCAGGCGCGCCGAGAATATTCTCCAGAACAAACAAACCGCGCTTGACTGGTGAGGTCCGGGTTGGGTTCGAGGTGACCGTCAATCGTTCCCTGCGTTAATACGCCGCCGCGCGAGCTCTCTTTGGGTAGTGCGACTCGGCGCATTTCACCGCCGACCACATTCAAGTTCGTCAAACCATAGTGGCGCGCCAGCGACCGCGAAGCCTTTGGCCAAATCGTCGAACGCTAACTTGCCCGTTTTCAATCCATGTCTTACGAACGTTTTCATTCCCTCGACGCTCTGCCCGCCTTTGCTTTGCTGCTCGGCGTTTGTCTGCACGCGGCGTTGCCATTTGTGTTGCCGCCCGGAAGTTGGGCCGTCGGCACGGCCAAGCCGGCCACCGTTCCCTCGTTGTTTGTTTATTACGTTCACTGCTTTCGCATGGAAGTTTTCTTCCTGCTTGCGGGATTTTTCGCGCGCTTGGTCATTGAAAAACGCGGCATGAGTTCATTCCTGAAATCTCGCGCCATCCGCATCGTCCTTGTTTTCGTGGTCGCGCTGTATCCGATGAAATTGCTGCTCTCAGCGCTTTGGACTATTGGCGGCCAGAAAACGGGCTGGATCAAATTGCCACCCGAAGTCGCCTCATTGCCATGGTGGCAACTGGCCCTCGGCGGACTTGGTCTCGAATCGTTTCCAAACATCAACCTGGCACATTTTCAAACAAGACGGCTCGTGGTCGCGCATTCTCGACAACCTGCAGGGCTGCCGGGAACATGTCACGCTCGTCATCCGCTCCCAATTGCTTTCCGGCAACGCTGAAGGGCGGGCAAGGAACACCTGTTGCAACGAGATCCACTCCGGAAAAATCTCCTGCTCGCAGATTGCGAACGTCGATTTGGAGCACATTCCAGTGCGGTCTGTTCTTGCGGAGCGTCGTGCAAAACTGTGGTTCGTATTCGACAACTCCACTGTGGTGAAAACCCGCGAGTTCCAGTCCAAGAGCTTGGCCGCCTCCGCCAGCACAAAGTTCAAGGAGAGAAAGACTCATGTCGGCAACGTTATTTTCCTTTTTCGGCCTGCTTGCAACTTCGCAATTGTTTTCGCCACATTCCTCGCCACTTTCTTCAGAGAGCGCTGCAATTCTGTGTCGTGTCCCCAAATGCGCAACACCGACCACCCTCGTGCAAGCAACTCGCTTGTAACGCGTGCGTCTCTGGCCCGGTTTCTTTCCAGCTTTTTCCTCCAGTATGTTCGGTTGCTGGCCGGTTTCCGTCCGTGCTTCGGACAACCGTGCCAAAAGCAGCCATCCCAAAAAATCGCAAGACGGCAGGAACGAAAAACAAAATCCGGTTTTCCAGGCAGCAGGCTTTTGCGCCGCCATCCAGTTAGTCCGGCGTTGCGGAGCGCAGTCACAAATGCCAATTCCGTCGATTTATTACGAGACGAACGGATCAAAGCCATCACTTGAGAACGCTTTGTTACGTCGAATACGTCGGCCATGTACAGGAGAGTCTAGTCTGGGCTGGGATACCTGCCCTGTCGCGCCGTCATGGGCGCACCATGCTGCGCTGCGTGAGTTCAGGGCGCACAGATCGTGCATGCCCGGCGAAGAACAGTTCAATTGGCCTGTTTCGTGTACTTGTCGAGCGTCGCCATCGTTTCGTCTAAGGCGTACTTGAGATAGTAATCCTGTTCTTTGTTGAGCGATTCCAGCGCGACTTCAGCGGCTTTGGCGTTCTTGAAGAAACTGCAGGCGCGCACGGCTTCGAGGCGTACCCGTGGATGATCGTCGTTAGCTTGGACCTTGAGCAAATCGAGAGGTTCCTTGACTCGATCACGCCAATAACAAAGCACGCGAGTCGCCGCCGCGCGGGCCCGAAATTCAGATGATCGCAACATGCGCTTCAGCAAATCTTCATTTACCACATTCATGTTTTGGTGCAGCCAGAGGGCCTCGAGCATGTGATGTTCGTAATCCTTGTCCTTCGGATCGAGCTTTGCCACCCAAGTTGTCAACGCAGCGATCACATCGCCCGGTTTGCGCCCGCTCAATTCAATGCGCGTCCGGTAGCGGACGCGGTCTTCCGAATCTTTGAGCAGCTCGAGCAGCGCGGGAATCGATTCGCCAGCGATGCGCGCGGGTTTGTTCAAAGGCCGGCCTTCGTAGGTCACGCGATAAATGCGGCCATGGGAATGGTCGCGGCTGGGATCGCGGAGGTTGTGTTGCATATGGCCGATGATTGGGTTTTGCCAATCGATGAACCAGATCGCGCCGTCGGGGCCAATCTCGACGTCAGCCGGGCGAAAGTTTTGGTTGGTCGAAGAAAGGATCGGTTCAACTTCCGTCGCTGTGAAACCGGAGCCTTCATCGGCGAACTTATATTGCAGAATGCCGAGAAACCCAATGACGTTAGGCACGAGCAGATTGCCTTGCATTTCGTCTGGGAAATGGCGGCTCGAAAGGATTTCCGTCGCCGGACAGGGCCGTGTGCGCTGCTTATAAACACTCTTCATCCCCGGATGTTTCCGCGGGTAATCGACATGCCCGGAAAACGCCGCGGCCAAGTACGTCTGAGCTCCCGTGCCGTCAGTCACGAAGTTTTGTCCCCAGCGATCGAACACGTGTCCGTGCGGGTTCGCGAAGCCGTAGGAAACGAAAACATCGAACTTCGCAGTGCGTGGTTCAAAGCGGAAAACGCCCGCATCGGCGCAACGCTGCGCAGGGCCCCACGGTGACTCAACCTGCGTCCGATGGAAGGTGCCTTCCTGCCAATAAAGCGCGCCGCCCGGATCAAGCACGAAGCTATTTGCGGAATGATGGGTATCGGCCGAATCCATGCCATGCACAATCCGTTCGCGAACATCGGCCTTTCCGTCGCCGTTCGTATCTTTCAGGAAGAGAATGTCGGGGACTTGGGCCAGGATGACGCCGCCGCCCCAGAACTCGAATCCGGTCGGATTATGCAGCTTGTCTGCAAAAGTGGTGAGTTTGTCCGCTTTGCCGTCGCCGTTCGTGTCTTCGATGATCAGGAGTTTATCGTTCATCTCTTCCTTCGGATTCCAATGCGGATAACTCGGCCAAACGGCGACGAACAAACGCCCTTGTGTGTCGAAGGCCATCTGCACTGGCTTGGCGAGGTCGGGATATTGTTCTTCCGACGAAAAGAGCGAGACCGACATGTTCTTGGCGACAGTCATTTCCTTTATCGCCTCTTCGGCCTTCGAGAATAGATGTTTTCCTCCCGGCAACGGTCCGGGTTTGTTCGACTCCGTTTGGACTGGCGACGGCGCATTGCTGTCATCCACTTTTATGTCATTACCCTGAGCGACCGCCCAAATGCGCCGGTCACGGTTGGATGTCATGATGTCGATCATTTGCAACTCGCGCTGGAGAACCTCGTAATTGCTGGGAAGGCGCCGCTCCTGGATGGATGGATTGACATTTCGGTCGCGACCTTTTTCGAACGTGAGGAATGCGCGATCGCCGTATGTCGAGTAGCCATCCGTCGCGCGATAACGCTGGAACCAATAGAAGTTCTTGTCGAGCACCGCTTGCCGCAACTTTTCAAACGAATCGGGCGAGGCCGGAACGTTGCTGCCGAAAAGCGTTCGTTCGATGGCTAAGGAGACTTGGCGGTCGCCCTGATCGTTCAAGTGAATGCCATTGATTGTAAGAGGGAGCGCAGCTTTCTCGTACAGTTCAATGGCTGGGTTGAAGAGATCGACGAAGAAGACGCCATTCGCTTTCGCCACATCGGCCATCGCTTCAGTATAGCGCTTTAACCGCGCATTGTTTTCCGAACCATCGGGAAGATCAGGGGATTTGAGGTACTCATGCGCAATTGGCGAGAAGATCACGATGCGAGGCGCTGACTTGCCGTTGTACTTTTGGGCAAGCATGTGCTTGAGGAGATTGTCGAGATCGGTCTTAAACTTATTTAGGCCCGCTTCACCGGCGAAAGACTCGTTATAACCGAAGAACGCGAAGATGACGTCGGCTTTGGTATTGATCAGTTCGAACCGGTTCGTCCCGCCGAGGTTTTCTTTGTCGTGGAACGCCGCGTTGTGCTTTCTTTGATTCGGATGCGGCGAAACTCCGGAAAGCCATTCGTCCGGTTTGCCGAAATCCATCGAGCGCAAACGCGTGATCAATTCGTCGCCAGAAAAACCGAGGTTGCGAATGACCAGTTCGTGTTTTGGAAAACGGGCATGGAGCAAAGTTTCGAGCCAGCCGGCGTGCTGCATCCGTTCGGCCAGGGTATTGCCGATGATGCAGATGTGGTCGCCTTTGTTGAGCGTGAAGGTCTCCGCGGCAAACGTGAATCCGCACGACGCCAAAAGGCAATAAAGGAACGTCAATTTTTTCACGGTAATCATGGTAATTAGACTTTCGTCAGGCTTGTAGCTAACCGATAGGCTGCGGGAACGCTAGCACGAACTTCGGGCCGTGCTCATTCAATTCCGGGTCGTGTCCGGCTTGGTCAGCCGCGAATAACTAATAGGAATTTGCTTCTTCATGGCGGGAACCGAGCCTGACCGTTCCGGGGTATTATCGCAAGAAATTAAACCCTTCAGATGCGACGCAGTAAGGATTCCCGCCAATCCCCGGAGAAGAGTGCTGGAAACCCGAATTTTGACCC
>Ga0194128_10008204_pt1 | contig 13302 bp, 9 predicted proteins | sample TA2KigCa65mmetaG_FD_148650 | JGI IMG/M metagenome (GOLD analysis project Ga0194128, IMG submission 148650) | Freshwater microbial communities from Lake Tanganyika, Tanzania - TA2015037 Kigoma Deep Cast 65m | ecosystem: Environmental > Aquatic > Freshwater > Lake | place: Tanzania: Lake...
AATTTGGCAAAATTGGTATTGAATAACTCTGCCAATTTTTCGCACTGTTTGTCATATGCCCCTTTGTCTCCCCAGGTATTGCGGGGATTCAGTAAATCGGCGGGCACATTTGGGCAGCTGGTGGGCATTGCAAAGCCAAACACGGGATGGTTTTCAAAGGCAACACCATCCAGTTGGCCTTCCAGCGCTGCGGTAATCATGGCGCGGGTATAGGAAAGCTTCATGCGGCTTCCAACACCGTAAGGACCACCGGTCCAGCCGGTATTTACCAGCCACACATTTACATTGAGATGCTGATGCAATTTCTTACCCAGCATTTCAGCATATTTGGTGGGATGCAGCGGCAAGAACACCTGTCCGAAACACGCTGAGAAGGTTGCCTGAGGTTCGGTTACACCGGCTTCAGTTCCTGCCACTTTGGCGGTATAACCGCTGATGAACTGGTACATGGCCTGTCCAGGTGTGAGTTTGCTGATGGGAGGCAATACACCGAAAGCATCGGCCGTTAGGAAGAAAATATTCTGAGGAGCGTCACCTACGCTGGGAACGGCGATATTGTCTATGTTATCAATAGGATAAGCTACACGGGTGTTTTCTGTTACCGAAATATCATCGTAGTTGGGGGTGTTGGTTCCATCAAAGAAACGTACGTTTTCCATCAGCGCACCAGGTTTGATGGCATTCCAAATCTGGGGTTCTTTTTCTTCGGTAAGGTTCACACATTTGGCGTAGCAACCACCTTCGAAGTTGAATACATTGTTATCAGACCAGCCGTGCTCGTCGTCGCCAATCAGCTTGCGGTTGGGATCGGCACTCAGGGTGGTTTTTCCGGTACCGCTCAGTCCAAAGAATACAGCGGTATCGCCTTTGGCGCCAATATTGGCACTGCAGTGCATGCTTAAAACACCGTGTTCATGGGGTAAAACATAGTTCAGCACGCCAAAAATACCTTTTTTAATTTCACCGGTGTACCCTGAACCACCAATCAGAATGATTTTGCGAGACATGTTCACGATGGTGAAATTGTGCTGGCGGGTACCGTCTTCAACCGGATTGGCACGGAATGAAGGTGCTGCCAGAATAAGCCATTCGGCAGGCGCCGTAGCAATCTCCTCATTAGTAGGACGAAGAAACAGGTGCTTCGCGAACAAATTCTGGTAAGCACTTTCGGTTACCACGCGAATGTGCAAACGATACCTGGGATCAGCACATGCATGGGCATGACGAACAAAAATATCTTTCCCACCCAGGTGGTTAACCACTTTATTGAGTAGGCTGTCAAATTTTTCAGTTTCAAGGGGCTGGTTTACCGTCCCCCACCAAAATATATCTCCGGTAGTTGCGTCTTTAACGGTAAATTTATCTTTAGGGCTGCGGCCGGTAAATTCGCCGGTATCAGCCGCCAGAGCTCCTGTGTTAGTGAGCTTACCCTCGTTGCGTTCAAGGGCTTTCTTTACCAGTTCTTCGGTGGTTAAGTTTTCATAAACGACAGCAGCGGCTGATTTAATTTTAGAGATGATTTCCTGATTATTCATGGATTTAACCGCTAATTTCGGAGCCACAAAACTACCTTTAATTGTTGATGCTTTGATGCCCACTTTCTCCACAATCGGCTTCCAACTCGTAAAAATCAGATCTGTATTACCACTCATTCCGTTATTTGGACTGATTCTACATTCAAACTTTGCAGTATCACAGCAATCTTTAAGTATAAGCAAAGTCAAAGGAGCCGTTATTTTTGGCGGACTGACCATTCACAGTCTTGTAAACCTTAAGCTGGACAATAATATTTCGGCAAACGAAATACATTACTGGAAAATCAGGGGAATTGATCGTATGGTCCCACTGCAATTCATACCTGCTCATGCACAAACTTCCGATAGCACCTTTGCCACAGCGGGATTGCTAGTGACAAAGAATTTGTGGATGACCTGGAACATAACACAAACCTCCAAAATGATTGCCCGAAGGGCCTGGCCTTATGCCAATGAAATTGGTTTTTCAGCCGAAAAAAAAGACGATGCGTACAGTTTTTTCTCAGCCATACCTCGCTCACAGCCTGCTTGGCTGCCAGTCATCATTTCTATGACATGAGTTTACCGGTTAAAGACAGAAGACCCGGTATTAGTATAGGTTTGAACGCATTGAGTATCGGAGCCGACATTTTGCGCATAAAAGCGGGAATACAGTTCCCAACCGACGTTTTGGCAGGAGTTGTTTTGGGCACGGGAGTTGCTTACTTGAATACAAAAATACATGCGCGTTAAACATTTATGGATTTCGGTTGGTTTGCTTATGGCGGCAGGTTGTGCCGGCAAACGCACAAAACATGAATATACGAAAAAAAATTCACATAAACAAGAAAATATGAATACCGATACTGCAATACTGGCCGGAGGCTGTTTCTGGTGCCTTGATGCCGTTTACAGACAGATGGGAGGAATTGTGAGCATAGAATGCGGCTATGCCAACGGAAAGATTAAAAATCCAACGTATAAGGAAGTTTGCTCCGGATTAACGGGACATGCGGAAGTAACGCAATTGGTGTTTGACACAGATAAAACCAGCTATGCTGAAATTCTGACCGTATTCTGGAAAATTCACGACCCCACAACCTTAAACCGCCAGGGAAATGATGTTGGTACGCAATACCGAAGCGGCATTTACTACCGCAATGAAGTCCATAAGGAAATTGCCCTTAAAAGCAGAGAGGCGGCCAAAGAAGCCAAACTTTGGGACGACCCAATCGTAACGGAAATAGTGCCGCTGGACTGCTATTATCCCGCAGAAGAGTACCATCAGGATTATTACACCAATAACCCTGACCAACCTTACTGCGTGGCAGTAGTGGGTGAAAAGGCAGCGAAATTCCGAAAGCTTTTTGCCGACAAACTGAAAAAATAACGTTATGCTGCAAGGCGCTGCGTTAAAGACACACCTTCAGAAACTCTCTGACAAATATGGCTTTATTGCTGTGGGTGTGGCCGCTGCGCGTAAATTAACCGAAGAAGAAGACCGGCTGAAAAGCTGGCTGGGAAAGGGCTACCATGGAACCATGCAGTACATGGAAAACCATTTTGAAAAACGCCTGGACCCAACCTTGTTGGTACCGGGTGCCAAAAGTGTAATCTGTTTTTTAAACAATTATTATCCCGAAAGACGGCAAAATCCGGATGCACCAAAAGTGGCGAAATATGCCTGGGGCGAAGATTACCACCGCGTTATCAAAGATAAATTATATGACCTGGTGGCTGAGCTTCAAACAGAATCCGGACCTATCGAAGGCAGAATTTTTGTAGACAGTGCTCCTGTGATGGAAAGACAATGGGCCGCGATTGCCGGACTGGGCTGGACTGGGAAAAACAGCCTGCTGCTGCGCAAAGGCGTAGGTTCTTATTTCTTCATTGCTACTATTATTTGCGACCTGGAACTGGATCCTGACTTACCCGTTAACAGCCATTGCGGAACCTGCACCGCCTGCATTGACGCCTGCCCTACTCAAGCCATTGTACAGGATGGTGTCATTGATGCATCCAAGTGCATTTCCTATCTAACCATTGAACGAAAAAGTGATATTCCTGAAGCATTTCAGCCGAATATGGAAGGCTATATTTTCGGGTGCGACATTTGCCAGGATGTGTGCCCATGGAACCAGTTTTCCACGACCCACAATGAACCCCGTTTTGAAGCCGGAACATGGATAAACTGGGATAATCGGGCATGGCAAAACATTAGTGAATTTGTATTTGACGAACAGTTCGGTAAATCTGCCATTACCCGCGCCGGATTTTCCAAAATCAGGAAAAACATGGAATTTGTTTTGCCTCAGAACAAATAACGCGCCTCTGCCCTGCCGATGTGAATAATGCCTTCAATGCCTGTTTTTCGGGCCTGGTAATTGAGCAAAATCTGCACGTTAGCTACTACAGCTGAATATCCCTGTTTTTCTTGGCGAATTTGAAAAACATTCCCTGATTCAGGCCGTTAAATGCATAATTACCTAGAGTTACAGTTGTATTTGCTATTTGTACTGTCGCATAAATGCGGTCAAAATCCTGAACACTGCCACTGGTACCTTCAGACTGAGAATGATATTCCTGGTCTGTGAGCGCCCCTTCAATGTTAAGGTTGTTATTGATTTTGCCGCTCATGCAAAGGTTTAATGCAGAGTTTAGTAAAAGATCCTGCGTATTCCCAAAAGACAAACTCCGCAGTAAAACACCATCAGTTAAAAGTCCCGAGGTTTCTTCCTCTGCTTCGCCGAATGTTGCGGTCTCAAGCTGCAGACCGCTGGGATTGACCTCAGTAAGCATGGGATAAACCTGCCTTAACCGAAAAAATTAGGGACTTACTGCATAATACGTTATTTGCAAGGTTCTATGCAGCCAGGTTGCTTTCAGCAAAAGGTATTGATGGTTATTGGTAAGGTGATAATCTATACCGTCTTTTAATACGGAATCGCCACAAAACAGGCGGACAGAACTTGGCACCACGTAGCCTGAATCTAGAAATGCAAGGGTACCGGAAGGTATTAAGATTTTGGAACGTTGCTGCGAAAATGCATCACGGCTGCAAAGAAATAGTATGAATACCAGAAAGATAACGCCATATTTCTTTCGTGTACCCCTCACACATCAGGCCGTTTCCATCAGGGGCAACTGTACCACAAAGGTGGTACTTTTATCTTCAATGCTATGAAAGTCAATAACGCCGCCAAACATTTCCACAATGCGCTTGCTGATGGCCAGACCCAACCCCATTCCGCTGTTTTTAGTGCTGAAATTCGGGCTGAAAATTTGTTTGCGAAGCGCTTCCGGAATTCCCGAACCATTGTCTTCAAAGGAAACCACAACCCAGCTTTTGTCGATGTGTGAACGTATTTTTATCAGTCCTTTACGGTCTGTAGGAATGGCTTGTACTGCGTTTTTAATGATATTCGTAAACACCCTGCCCAGCTGATGCTGATCTGCCATCACAAAGGTTTCTGACGGCAGTGCGACATAATCAAAAACAACACTTTCTTCTTTACTAAACAATTGAATTAACGAATCCAGAACCATGGACAAATTTGTCTTCTCCATTTTGGGTTCAGGCATTTTGGCAAAAGATGAAAATTCTTCAGCCATGGCTGATAAAAAATCTATCTGGGTAATCAAAATCTCCGTAGTTTTTTTGATTTTTTCTTCCAGCTGTTCATCTTTTCGCTGAATAGCGTACTGCAAATGCTGAAGGCTCAGCTTCATGGGTGTAAGCGGGTTTTTAATTTCGTGAGCCACCTGTTTTGCCATTTCCTTCCAGGCACCCTGTCTTTCGCCTTCTGCAAGACGGGAAGTACTTTCTTCCAACTCTAGAATCATTTTGTTGTACTGAGAAATCAGCAAACCGATTTCGTCATTGTGCTGCCATTCAATTGGCGAGTTTGGCAAACCCAGTTTTACCAATCCCATTTGCTGACGAATTAAATTGAGCGGTCCTGTTATGCGCCGCGCCAAGATGTAGGCCACCAATGCTGCCAGAGCAAATACGAGGGCAAAAAGATTGATAATGGTTACTGCATAATTTGAAATTTCGCGATACAGATCCTTTCGGTTTGAGAAATAAGGCAGATTCAGATAGCCTTTGATGTTCAGGTCATTGTCGAGAATGGTGTAATACGCTGAAATGTAGGTCAAATCACCAATATGTTCGTCAAGCACAAATCCGGAACTGCCATTGTTTAATTGTTTGTAAGCCTCAGGATTCATAAGGTTTCCCAAAATATCCTGCTCATAAATCTTGTCATTACTGGAAATCAGTAATTTACCGCGGGCATCATACAAATTGATATCGGTATTGTAGTAACTGCTCAAGTCATAAACAAGCCCGGTTTGAAAGTTATTAAACAATGCGTCAAGGCTGGCCTGCGTGCCAATGGCATTGGCTATCTCTGAGGTTTTATTCCACAGTGTTTCCCTCTGTCGGAGGGTGTAATTGCTACGGAAATAGTTGATGGTAACAAAAAGGACAACCACAAAAGTCACAAATACCACAAGGGTAACGTAAACCTGTAGTTTAGAACTGAGAAAAAGTTCTCGTCCTGAAGTAAACGGGATGCTGTTTTTAAGCATCTTCAGCACCCTGAGTCTGGTCTCCGTAGCGGTTTGCAGACTGAGCAAAAACTCGCGGAGAAGAATTACCACATAATACAAGAGAGTGAGGAATAACCCGGCTATACCCAGTACAGTAAATCCGGAAACCGACTCAAGAACAGAAACAGAAGGTTTGCTGATGATAATTTCATTACCAAGCTCATCGGAATAGGTAAGGTGGCTATATCCTTCTTTTGTCAGTAAGGTATCCTTTCCCCAAGCCGGGAACGAAACAGCGTAGTTAAACTGTCCGTAACGCCTGCCCAGCTTGTTTTCGCTGTAAATGGCATAACTATAGCCGTTTTCGGTAAATAAACCTTCCAATGGTGATTTGTTGAACATATCGGCCAGACGACCCTGTGTGCCTGAAATACGGGGTTTCAGCAAAACAAAATAGGTCCCCAGATACACGCCGCTGTCACCTACGTCAAAACGTCCCAGATAACTGCCTTTCAACTTACGCTCATTTACCAGGGCAAAACGTGTGGTAATAGGTTTACAAACATCGCTGTAGAAAAGTTTGTTAATGGTTGTGTAGTCAAATGGATTTTGTTCGCGATAACCTCGCCCGGACGAATTGTAATCAAAAATCAGCATCTCGAAATCTTCGCTGTATTCCGAGAAATACAGCTGACGCAGTCTCTTTTCGAATTCATTTTTCGTCTCATCGGTGCAGGTGTAATAATCTACTACGCCTCTGTCATACAAAAGTTTTTGCTCTGTTGAAACCAATAAATTATAAGGCTCTTTTTCGTTTTGAAGTAACAATTTGGCAGCGAGAATTTCACGAACTTCAAGTTCCTTTATCGCAATCTGCCGGTTAAAAATCAGCCCCGTAACCAGACTGGGAATGACAATTTTTAGTCCAACCCTTATCCATTCTTTGTGTTCTCTGAATGCCAGGTCGTACAACAGTAAACCTGACACAACTACCGGAAGAAAAACTGCAAGCCACAAAGGTTGCGTATAAAATACCCAGAGATAAAACAGTGTAAAACTGAAAACAGCCAGCAAGCGACGTGTTTTTATTCCGAAATACGCTTCAAATAATTTCACCTGCTGCAGCAGTCTGAATAACACTATGTACCAGATAACGATGGCAGCGAGCCCAAGCAGTGAAAATATGTTTACAAGGTGTATGTCGTGAAAATTAAAATTAACAGAACTGTCACGCACAAGCTTTGCGGTCTCAGACAAAATAAACAAAGAAGAACCATATAGTGCAAAAAGGGTCAAAACCAACAGCAATAGCTTCAGCCAGATGGGCAATCTGCCCGAAAAATGAGAGGTAAGACGATTCAGCCAGGAAACAAAGTAATAACCACAGATACTGATAAACAGTAAAACTCCGAGGTTGGGAAAATAAGCGGATGAGGCATACACCTCCGGGGCAAAGAGTGCCGTAGCAGAAAGATTCCAAAATGCATAACCCCTGATGTATAAATTAGCTGTAATGAGCCATAGCACAAGGTTTACCGGCAATTTCAGCAAATGCCATTCGCGACGTGAAGCGAACCCAGCCCAACCCAGACTTATCAGCAGAAGCCCAATGCCTGTCATTACATCAAATGGAATTCCCGGCTTGAATTCGTCTATGACCAGATAAAACAGGGGCATAGCGGCAATTTCCACCGGAATACTATTATCGATTGGGTTTGCAGACAATGAAAATTTATTGTCCTTTTCTTCCGCCAACATCGCGGTTCCCAGTGCCTTCAATTCCGGGTTACGGATTAAGTCGCGGGCAAATACATAATCCAGCGAATCCGTATGTATATTCCAAACAGCCAGATAGCGCCCGTAATGTTTCTGAATTTCAACACCATCGCTTCCTTTGGGCTGCAGATTATAACTATTGGAAGTCCAGTAAACGGGACTGTTCCCCCGAAAAATAAAAAACTCCACACCCGCTTTTTTAAACTGCAGAGCGGTAGCTCTGCGCTCGTCAATTCGCCCTGGATTGGCGGCAAATGTCCATTCCTCACGTATCAAATCGCGGGCTTCCTGCAATAATTCCGTAATCCTTGAAGACTCTTTCTGAAGTGCAGCCTCCGGTCCCAGATTCTGGTTGCGAAGCATCAGCACATAACCCGAAATCGACAGCAGTAAGCCTGCAATCATCCATACCAGTCCGGGTTTGTGAAACCAATTTGCCATATTGCTTTACATATATTTGCCCACCATAAGGTAGTTGCACAGATAATCATGGATGGCATCTTCCAGCTCATAAAAACCCTGATTGTATCCGGCTTTTATAAGCCTTTCCATGTTGGCGCAGGTATAATACTGGTACTTTTCACGAATATCTTCAGGTATATCCACAAATTCTATCTGAGGCATTTCGTTCAGCGCCATAAAAATTGGCATAACCAGGTCCTGAAAAGTTCTTGCTTTTCCAGTACCAAGGTTATACAGATCACTGTTTTTCCGATTTTCCATGAAAAACGTCAGTACCTTCAGCACATCCTTCACATAAATAAAATCGCGAAGTTGTTTACCATCTCTGTAATCAGACTTATAACTGCGGAACAATTGCACAGAACCCGTTTCACGGATTTGGTTGTAGGCATGGTAAACTACACTGGCCATGCGTTTTTTGTGATATTCGTTGGGACCAAAAACGTTAAAAAACTTGAAGCCTGCCCAAAATGGCGGAGTGCGCTCCTGCTGAATTACCCAAAGATCAAAATTATGTTTGCTAAGTCCGTAGGGATTGAGCGGTTGTAATTTTTGCAACAGTTCAGGGCTATCTGAAAAACCATGTTCGCCGGCGCCATAGGTAGCAGCGCTGCTGGCGTAGTTCAGCGGAACTGAGTGCTTTACACACAACTCCCAAACACGCTTACTGTATTCCAGATTCAGGCAATTCAACACATCCTCACCAAATTCGGCAGTATCGGTGCGGGCACCTATGTGGTGCACAAACTGAATGCGCTCGGCATGGTGTTCAAACCAGGCAAAAAAATCATCGCGGTGCACACAGTGGCTAAGTTTCTTGCCTTCCAGGTTATAACTTTTTTCTGGATTGGAAAAATCATCGACTGCCACCAGATCGCCGTAACCCAGTGCCTGCAAATGCCCCAGCATAGCCGAACCAATGAAACCTGCTGCTCCGGTAACTACAATCATTGGGTCAAAAATACAGCATTCACAGCGGTTTTGCATGGAAACGGAAGTCGATTCAGCCTATTTATGCTTCAAACGCATCCGCCTTGCGTGGTAAAGTGAGTATTATTGCAATAACGAAATCTGATATGATTGCCAAACGACACCAACTGACAGTTCTCATCATTCTCGGCATGGTGCTGGGTATTGCGCTGGGTGAATGGATCTACCTAAGCAGCACGAAACCCGATGCCCTATTGTTTGCCGACCGGATGAAACTGCTCACCACCATTTTTCTGCGCCTGGTTCAAATGATCATTGCGCCGCTGGTATTCAGCACCCTGGTGGCCGGTATTGCGAAAATGGGCGATTTGAAAGCCGTGGGCCGAGTTGGTGGAAAAAGCATGATTTGGTTCATTAGTGCCAGCCTCATCAGCCTCTTCCTGGGCTTGGTTCTGGTAAACATCTTAAAACCCGGTGTGGGCGTTAATCTGGGCGAAGGCGACGTGGCCGGCGCCAAGGATTTCCTGAGCAACAGCAAGGGGTTCAGTTTACAGAGCTTCATAGAACATGTATTTCCAAAAAGTGTCATTGAAGCCATGGCCACCAATGAGATATTACAACTGGTGGTTTTCAGCATCTTTTTTGGTGTAGCCATGACGGCCCTGGGCGAAAAAGCGGCTCCCCTCACCCGCGCGCTGGATACCATTGGGCACGTGTGCCTAAAAATGGTGAGCTACATCATGTGGTTTGCCCCGTTGGGCGTGCTGGGCGGTGTGGCATCCATTGTAGCCAAAAAAGGACTGGGGGTTCTTACCGTTTATGGCAAATATATGGGCAGTTTCTACCTGGGACTGGGCTTTTTGTGGCTGGTATTGCTAGCCGCTGGTTTCATCATTCTCAGGAAACGCCTAAAAACTTTGCTTTCTCGCATTCAACAGCCACTGCTCATAGCCTTTAGTACCACTTCCAGCGAAGCGGTTTTTCCCAAACTCACCGAAGAACTGGAACGCTTTGGCTGCCGACCCAATGTTGTGAGTTTTGTATTGCCGCTAGGCTATAGTTTTAACCTGGATGGCAGCATGATGTATATGACATTCGCCAGCATTTTTATTGCCCAGGCGTATGGAATTCCGCTGGACACAGGCACACAGATAAGCATACTGCTGGTACTGATGTTTACCAGCAAAGGCATTGCGGGTATACCCAGGGCCAGTCTGGTGGTGGTAACCGCTACCTGCGCCATGTTTGACATCCCCGCAGAAGGCATTGCCCTGATTTTGCCCATTGATCACTTCTGCGATATGGGCCGCAGCATGACCAACGTTCTTGGGAACGCCCTCGCAACCTCTGCTGTAAGCAAATGGGAAAACGGCTTGGAACACCACCATGAATGATTTTCAGGAACTGGCTTCATTCACTCCCGACGCGGACATCCTGCTGGCCACCAAGAATCAGCTGGAAAAGGATGTAGGCATCGCTGATTTTACCTTCAAGGAAGAAACCTATCCCAATCTGCCTGACATGGTAGCCGAGTTGCAAATATTCATGGCAGATTTACAGCAGAAAAACCCGTCTGCCCTGATGCGTGTTGTAAACAGAATTGACCTGAGCGAGAGTCAATACAGAAAGGTAAAAAGCATGCCCGGGGAATTCACCGAAAACCTGGCAAAAGCTTCTGTTTTAAGGGCATTTCAAAAAGTGGTTATTCGCAAACAAATGGGCGAATAATTTGGAAATGTCACCTTTTTCCCTATATTATCCGTGATTTAAAATCCGTCGGTTTGCAGGTATGCCCACAAAACCCGAAATTTGCACCTCATGGAATTGAAAGACATCGTTTCGGTATCGGGTGTGCCCGGTCTGCACAAAATCATTGGAAGAAACAAAACAGGGTTGATTGTTGAAACCATCGGCACAGGCAAAAAATTTGCCACCACCCTGCAGCAGCGTGTGAGCGTACTGGCAGACATAGCCATGTTTACCGACGAAGGCGAAACCAAATTGTGGCAGGTACTTCAACAGCTGAAAGCGCTGGATGAAGCCGGTTCAAACCCGCCCACTTCCAATGCCAACAATGATGAAATCAAATCTTACATGGGCAAAGTGCTTCCCAACTTCGACCGCGAAAAAGTATATCCCGGCGATATGAAAAAGCTGTTCAGCTGGTATGACATCATCAAAGACTTGTTGGACTGGAGCAAACTGGGACAGGAAGAGGGGGAAAGTGCAGAAGGGGCGGGCAGCACCGACAAACCCGCAGAAAAATCTGCTGGCAAAGCAGCCGCAGCCAAAAAGGTAAAAACCTATGCCCCCAAGCCCACCGGCGGCGTGAAGGCAAAGACCACAACGCCCCGCAAAATGGGTTCGTAAGGATTACGTATAAACTCAGTTTTAACATTTTTCATTAACCGGCAGACCAACTGCCTGTTATACAATTGCCCATTATCCGCTCATTTTACCTATATTTGTACCAACACAGACGACCGTTCTATCTGTTTTAGTATCTCTGGCATTTAATTGGCTTGTTTCTTTTTAATAAACGGGTTTTGCACCACCATCGGCAGCTGACAATTAATACCATTCGTATTTAACCCGGTAAAGCTGCTCTCGTCACAAATTATTAAAAATGAAATTCAACGAACTCAACCTCATTGAGCCCATACTGCGCGCATTGCATCAGGAAGGCTATGACACCCCCACACCCATTCAGCGACAGGCCATTCCGGTCGTTCTTCAGGGTAAAGATTTAATGGGCTGCGCCCAAACTGGTACCGGAAAAACCTGTGCCTTCGCCGTGCCCATTCTGCAAAACCTTTACAACAACCGCGCAAATGAAAACCGCCGCAGAATCAGATGCCTGGTAGTAAGCCCCACCCGCGAACTTGCCATTCAGATCCAGGAGAGCTTTGAGGCTTACGGACGCTATACCGGATTGAAATCTGTGGTGATCTTTGGCGGTGTAGGACAAAAACCCCAGACAGATGCCATTCAGCGCGGCACCGACATTCTCATTGCCACGCCCGGCCGCTTGCTGGACCTGATGAACCAGGGTTTCATCACCTTGCGCGACATTGAATATTTTGTGCTGGATGAAGCCGACCGCATGCTGGATATGGGCTTTGTGCACGATGTAAAGAAAATCATCAAGGCGCTGCCCCATCGCAGGCAGTCGTTGTTCTTCTCGGCCACCATGCCCACTGAAATTGTGAGCCTGGCCAATACCATCCTCAGCAATCCGGAATCGGTATCCGTAACACCCGTATCATCCACCGCAGATACCGTGCAACAGTTTTTGTATCACACAGACAAGCAAAATAAAATCAAGCTGCTCACCTATATCCTCAAAGATCGCGGCATTGAAACAGCCCTTGTGTTTACCCGCACCAAACACGGTGCCGATAAAGTGGTGAGAATGCTGATTAAGGCCGGAATCCGTGCGGAAGCCATTCATGGCAACAAAGGACAGAGTGCTAGACAGCGGGCACTCAGCAACTTCAAGGACAAAACCACACACGTGCTGGTGGCAACCGACATTGCTGCCCGCGGCATTGACATTGACGAACTGGCATGGGTAATCAATTACGATATCCCCAACATTCCTGAGACCTATGTGCACCGCATTGGCCGGACAGGTAGGGCCGGCGCCAGCGGAACCGCCCTGTCCTTTTGCGAACAGGAAGAGAGGCCCTACATACGTGATATTGAAAAGCTGATTCGCAAGTCCATTCCATTGGCTGAGCACAACCCATACTCTGCTTCAATTACCACTGCGCCGTCATCGGCTCAAACAAATGCACCTACGCAGGACAAGACAGCGTATGCTGACAGAAACAGTCCCCGAAATGAAAATTCAGGGCGGGGAAATATTCTAGGTCGCGGTGACGCCAAGCCCCGCCGCCGCTGGTATGGTAAGCGCGGTTAAGAAAATTAGGCAGCGGTAAAGTCTCGCTTACATAAAATTACAACCCTTACATCCCACTTGCAATATGTAATTTTGTAATTGAATGATAATTGAAAAACCACTAACTGCAGCCACCCTGATTGAACATTTCAACCGGCTGATAGC
>Ga0194128_10008205_pt1 | contig 13302 bp, 14 predicted proteins | sample TA2KigCa65mmetaG_FD_148650 | JGI IMG/M metagenome (GOLD analysis project Ga0194128, IMG submission 148650) | Freshwater microbial communities from Lake Tanganyika, Tanzania - TA2015037 Kigoma Deep Cast 65m | ecosystem: Environmental > Aquatic > Freshwater > Lake | place: Tanzania: Lake...
GAGCTGTAGCAGGTTCCAAGGGTCCGGCTGTTCGCCGGTTAAAGCGGTACGTGAGCTGGGTTTAGAACGTCGCGAGACAGTTCGGTCTCTATCTGTGATGGGCGTAGGAGATTTGAGTGGGGCTGGCCTTAGTACGAGAGGACCGGGTTGGACGGACCTCTAGTGTACCGGTTGTCGCGCCAGCGGCAGCGCCGGGTAGCTACGTCCGGAAGGGAGAAACGCTGAAGGCATCTAAGCGTGAAACCCTCCACGAGATGAGATCTCCCAGGTCGCAAGACCTCTGAAGGCTCCTGGTAGACGACCAGGTTGATAGGCCAGGTGTGGAAGCGCTGCGAGGCGTGGAGCTAACTGGTACTAATAAGCCGTGCGGCTTGACCATATTCTTCTCTCTGCCAGAGCGCCGTGAACGGCGTTTGGCAGGGGCACTGCGTGGTGGGAGGGAGAACTGCCGTTTGCAGGATATTCAGTTGCTTGCCCGCCGACGCGCAGCGCGCGAAGGCGGGTCGCTCTTTGACATCGTTCGGGACGATCGTGCGGCGTGACGAGGCGCGGCTGCTAGCGGCGCTCCACGCCGCCGGACCCCGGACAACCCCTTTCAGAATCTGAGGCTCGTCGATCTGAGGATTGGGCTCCAATCGACAATCAACGAAGGACAGATTCCCAAGTTTCCCGGTGGCCATAGGGGCAGGGTCACACCCGTTCCCATTCCGAACACGGCAGTTAAGCCTGCCACCGCCGATGGTACTGCGTGCGAAGGTGCGTGGGAGAGTAGGTCGCTGCCGGGATTATCTATCTACCGGAACCCCCTCGCGCGGTTCCGTGTACAGGCCGCAACGCCGTGATCGCGTTCCGGTATGTTCTTCGAGCCCGCTTCGTCGCATGATGAGGCGGGCTTTTTCGTTTCATGGAGCACCTGTTCGTCCGCCTCCCGGGCCGTCGCCTCCTGCTGGCGGACGTGCACGCAAGCCTCGAAGGGCACGGCGTCGGCTACGGCATGATGCTCATGCGCATCCGCCGGGTCCTGGCGGCCGGCCAGACGCTCGGCGCGCGGGTCTTCTTCGTCCCCTCGCGCCGGGCGCTCAACGCCGCCGTCACGCGCCTCGAGTGCGACGATCCCGCGACGATTGCGCCCGACGGCTGGGCGGGGCGCGCGCTGGTCGCCCTCTGGTGGGCCGCGGCGCCGTTTCGGGTCGGCCATCCCTGGCTCTGGATCCGGCGGGCGATCGCCATGCTCGTCGTCGGCCCGCTGTACGGCGCGGTCGAGCACGCGACCGGGTTGCCGCCGCGCGTGCGCCGGTTCCTCCTGGGGCGCGGCGGTCTGTACCGCCGGCTCAAGCGCACCATTCGCGCCTACGCGGCGCGATCCGAGGCGCGCTGGCGGCGCCTCTGTGACGACCCGGCGCTCGCGCGCCTGCGAGCGCTCGAGGATGCGGGCCAGGCGCCAGTGGCCGTCCGCCTGCGGCTGCCCCCCGATCGCGAAGCGCAGGCGGCGCGCGGGGCCGCCGCGCTCGGCATCGATCCCTCGGCGCCGATCGTCACCGTCCACGTGCGCGAGTCCGGCTATCGGCCCGGGTCGGGGCTGCGTCAGCGCAGCTGGGACGAGATCCGCAACGCACGGGTCGCGACCTTCCTGCCGGCGTTCCGCGCGTTGGTCAAGCGCGGGTACACGGTCGTGCGGCTGGGCGACCCCACCATGACGCCCGTGCGGATGCGGGGCGTCGTGGATCTCGCCACGTCGCCTGCCCGTACCGCGTGGCTCGAGATCTGGTGCACGATACGGAGCGAGTTTCTGGTCGGTTGCGACTCCGGGCCGTCGTGGCTCGCCGTGCTGCTCGGCGTGCCGGTGCTGACCGTCAACGCGGTGCACTTTCGCGACCTGGGTCGCCCTACGGATCGGATGACCTGCAAGCTCGCCCGCGACCGCACGACGGGAGCGACGCTGTCGATTTCCGACATGCTCGCCGACGACTTCCTGCGCGTCGGCTTCAAGGGCGACCGCTTCGAGTGCGTCGACAACACACCGTCGGATCTGCGGCGGGCCGTCATCGACATGATCGAGGTCGTGCACGGCCGCGAGCGGCGGTCGTCGTGGCAGAGCCGCTTCAACCGGCGGCTGCGGGAAGTGGAGCGCCAGGGGCTGGCCGCGTCGTCTGCGCTCGAAGGGGTCGCGATCATGGGCCGCGCGCGGGGCACGCTCTCGCGGACCTTCGCGAAGCGCTACTTCACCTGGCGCGGGAGCGTGTCGCACGAGCAGGTCTCCTGACGCGCCCGGTCGGCGTCATCGGGAGCCGGCGGGCACCCTGCCGCCGGCGGTCCCGCGTCCGTGAGGATGTCTGGCGACATGCCGGTCGTCTACTCCCCGCAGTACGGCATCGACATCGGACCGCACGTCTTCCCCACCGAGAAGTATCGGCTGGTCCATGCGCGCCTCGTCGAGTCGCGCCTCGTGGATCCGGCCGACGCGATCGAGCCGACGCCGGCGGCCTGGGACGACCTCGCGTTGGTCCACACGGCGCAATATCTGGCCGGGTTGCGTGACGGGACGCTCCCCGAAGAGGCGATTCTCCAGCTCGAGCTCCCCTGGTCGCGCGGGATGGTCGACGGTTTCCGGATGATGGTCGGGGGGACGATCCTGGCGGCGCGCCGCGCCGTGGAGACCCGGACCGTGGCCGTCCACATCGGCGGCGGCCTGCACCACGCGTTTCCCGATCACGGCGAGGGCTTCTGCCCCTTCAACGACGTCGCCGTGGCCATCCGCCTCCTGCAGCGCGACGGTCTCGCCGATCGCGCCGCCGTCATCGACCTCGACGTGCACCATGGCAACGGCACGGCGTTCATCTTCGAGGCGGACCCGCGCGTGTTCACCTTCTCCATGCACCAGCAGCACAACTACCCGATGTGGAAGCCGCGCGGGTCGCTCGACATCGGCCTTCCCGACGGCACCGAGGACGCGGCGTTCCTGGACCAGCTCGGGCGGGCGCTGCCGGAGGTGCTGGCTTCGGCGCCCGACGTCGTGGTCTATCTCGCTGGCGCAGATCCGTACGAGGACGATCAGCTGGGCGGCTTGCGTCTGACGAGGGACGGCCTGCGCCGGCGCGATCGGATGGTGCTTGATGCCGTCCGCAGGGTTGATGCGCCGCTCGTCGTGGTGCTCGCGGGCGGCTACGCGCGGCGGGTCGATGATACGGTGGCGATCCACGTGGCGACGGTCGAAGAGGCGCTCGAGACCGCCCGCCCTTGAAGCGTCGCCCGTGGCGGCGGCCACGCCGCGTACGCAGAATCTGCCTGCCGATCCGTCGCAGACGCGGGCAGATTCTGCGTACTCGCAGCCGGAATCACCGCCGTCGCGCGGGCGCGCCTCTTGCGAGCGCCGCGGCATGTCCCCCGTGTTCGTTGCGGCGCTGCTGACGGTTGCCGGGCCAATCGGGGCCGGCGGCCAGGGGCGCACGGAGTCCGGCTGGTGCGGCGTGGACGCGCTCGTCACGCACGTCTATGACGGCGACACGCTGTTTGCAGCGGGTGTGGGCCGCGTCCGCCTGCTCGGCATCGATGCGCCGGAACTGGGCGGCCGCTTCGAGCGGCCCGCCCCCTTCGCCGTCGAGGCGCGCGAGCGGCTGCAAGCCCTCGCGCTGCGGCGCTGGGTCCGCCTCGAGTGCGACGACGACCGCCAGGACAGCTACCGGAGGCGCCTGGCCTACGTGTTCGTCGGCGGCCGTCGGTTGGTCAACGCGCAGCTCGTGCGCGACGGGCTGGCGCGACTGTCCGCGCGCACGCGGCTGCGCTTCTGGGACGAGCTGCGGCAGGCGGAAGAGGAGGCACAGGCCCGCCGCCGCGGCATCTGGGGCGAGCGGCCCCGGCTGCCGGCGACCTCGTATACACTGCCGCGCGGCGCACCGGAGTGATGTGCGACCATCGCGTATGAGCGCCTTCGTGCCGGCGTACCGGAAGCTCGGCCCGGACGATCTGTGGCGGCGCGCCGAGAAGGCGATGGCATCCCTCGCCGACTGCCGCGCCTGCCCTCGCGACTGCCGCGTCAACCGCCTCGCCGGCGCCTGGTCGGCGTGCAAGACGGGCCGCCACGCGGTCGTCTCGAGCTGGTTTCCGCACTTCGGCGAGGAGGACTGCCTGCGCGGCTGGCACGGGTCGGGCACCTACGTGAACCTGATGGACCAGTACTACCCGGCTGGCAAGGTGAACGCGGCGCCGTTTCCGGAGATCAACAGGAGACTGACATCGCACGAGTTCCAGCAGGCCCGCGGCGTGGCGGCCGACCTCGGGTTGCGGCGGCTCGACGAGCGCCGTCCCCACGCACGCCTGGCGGCACGACGGTTGTTCGTCTGACGCGTCGGGCAGGGGCGTCGCGACGGCTCCGGATAGAATCTGCCCATGTCCACACGCACGATATTGCTGGTCTGCGCGTTCGCCGCAGCCGGCTGCTCCCGTGAGGCGCCGCCGGCATTCCGTCTGCAGGAAGCGACGATTGAGGGCATTCACGCCGCCATCTCGAGCGGCGAGATGTCGTGCCGTGCGATCGTCGAGGCCTACGTCAGCCGCGCGAGGGCATACAACGGCGTCTGCACCGCGCTCGTGACCGCCGACGGAGCGCCGGTGGCTGACGCCACGGGAGCGGTGCGCGCCGGTGCGCCGCTCAGGTTTCCGACGCAGACGGTGGCGGCGTCGACGATCTTTCCTGAACTCGACCAGTACGCGGGGCTCCCGCTGGACTACGGGCGAATGGAGTCGACGGTGTCCGATCCCGACGTGATGCAGCAGGCGGGGATGCGGGTCGGGATCGCCGACGCAGGCCAGGTGAACGCGCTCGAGACGCTGAACATCCGCGGCGAGCGCTCCGTCACCTGCAAAGGTGCCTTCGACGCCCATCCCTCCACTGGACCGCTGCCGCCGGGCGCCCCGCCGGAGTGCGAGGCGTTCCGCCGGCAGCCGGACGCCCTCGAGCGCGCCTCGGAGCTGGACGCGCAGTACGGACGGAATCCGGACCTCGCGGCGCTGCCGATGTACTGCATCACGGTGGCGTTCAAGGATCCGTACGACACGAAGGACATGCGGTCGACGTCAGGGAGCGACGCCGCCTTCGCGATGGACGCGCCGCCGTTCGATTCCACCATTGCTGCGCGCCTCCGCGACAAGGGCGCCATCATCTATGCGAAGACGACGTCGCACGAGTTCAACGCCGGTCCCAACGATCCGGGCACGGGCGGACCCGGGAGAGCGAGAACCAATTTCGTCGCCGGCGGCCAGGCGATCAGCAGCTGGTCCGGTCAGGCGTGCAATCCCTACGACACCGAGCGCGTGCCGCGAGGCTCCAGTTCCGGCTCCGGCGTCGCGGTGGCGGCGAACCTGGTCAGCGTCGCCGTCTGCGAGCAGACGGTGGCGTCGTGCCAGGGGCCCGCGTCCCGGAACAACGCGACGCTCCTGCTGCCCACGAAGGGGCTGCTGCCCGACAGCGGGGGCATCGGCAACCAGTCGGTGATCGACCGCGCGGGGATCATCGCACGCACGCTCGCGGACGGCGCGCGCGTGCTCGACGCGATCAGGGATCCGGTGACGGGGTATTTCGATCCGAGAGACCCGTTCACGGCGCTGCCGAAGCGGCTGGTCAGCGACCAGCCGTACTTCCAGCATCTGGTTCGCGACGTGACCGCGGGCGGCGGCAAGCCGCTTCAGGGGATGCGCATCGCCATCCTCCGGGAGCACATGGTCACGCCCACGCTCAACCACGCGGCCATCAGCCGGCAGATCGACGGGGAGATCAAGACCGTGCTGCGCGATGCGCTCGGGGCGGAGCTCGTCGAAACGGTCACGCCCGCGTATCCGGACGATCCCGACGTGCCCAATCTGATGTACACCTTCTCGGATGCGTTCTCGGAAACGCTGCCGCGCTTCATGCCGGAAATATTCTCGCGGCGCACGCCGTCGGGCGAGCTGGTGTTTGCCGTCCCTGGATACCAGGTCGACTCCTACGAGTACCTGTTCAAGCTGAGCCGCCGGGAAGCGCCGCTCTCGAGCGCGATTCGCATCGACACGATCGCCTCGATCGCCGGACTGCCGAACCCGCTCGACTTCAAGTTCGAGGTAGAGCGCTACCTGGCCGCGAGGGGCGATCGCACGATCACCGACTGGGCCGCCTGGGTGGCGCGCGCGAGATTCCGCGACGACGAGACGCGGGCCGACGCGGAGAACTGGGCCGCGACGAAGACGACGCTGTCAGCCGGCAAGGCCGGGCGCCTGGCGATCAGCCAGGTCGCACGAACGGTGCTCCTCAAGGTGATGCAGCAAAACGGCATCGACCTGTTCGTGCACCCGGAGAACACGGTGCCGACGCCGAAGATTCTCGGTCCGAATGTGGGCGCGACGAGCCTCGAGGGCATCACGCCGCTCCTGGGGATTCCACGCATCGTCGTCCCGGCCGGGTACAACGAGGTCGTCTACGAGCCGCGGTTCGCGCTCAACGCGGACAGGACGAACTACGTCTCGGTTCTGCCGGAGGGGACGCCGGCGTCCCGGCTTCCCCACCCGATGCCGATCGCGATCACGTTCTTCGCCGGACCGGGCGAGGAGCCGGCGCTCCTCAGGGCGGCATCCGCCTATGAGGCGGCGACGAGGCACCGCGCCCCCCCGCCCGCCTTCGGGGCCGTCTCCGGCGAGCCGTAGTTCGACGCCGACCCTAGTCCAACAGCCGCTTGGCCTTCTTCACGTCGTCCGGCACGATGGCCAGCTCGACGAGATCGCCGGCGATGCCCGTCAGGTAGATCGCCCGCAGGTTGACGCCGCCGTCCGCCAGCTTGCGGCTGACGACGGCCAGTTCGCCGGCGCGGTTCTCGAGCAGGACCTGCAGGACCTCGCTCTCCTCGAACCGGATGTTGGCGTCCTCCAGCGCCGTACGCGCCGCTTCGACGTCGTCGGCGATGATGCGGACGGTGACGTATTTGTCGATCGCCAGGCCCGCAACCGATCTGATGTTGACCTGCTGGGCGCTCAGGGCGCTCGCAATGCGCGCGAGCTCGCCGGGGCGATGGGTGAGCTGGATGGCGAAATCTCTCATGCTCCCCTCCTGACCGAGGGCGTATAGGTACTACGAAGCGCTCGAAAACGCCATGCCGGCCGGTCAGGACCCCTGCACGCTGTGATATCGTTCGGCCGCATGGCGGACCCGACCTACACCAGCCGCATTCACATCGATCGCATCAAAGGACCCATCCGTCACGCCTACGTGACGCCCTTCACCGAGCCAATCCGGTTCGGCGTGCACGGCGCGATCAAGCAGTTCTACGGCGTGGAGCCCGACGAGGAGCTGCCCGCGACGCTCGACCACATCATCGCGGCCGTCGGCGGTTGACTGCTCGGCACCCTTGCCGGCGCACTGGCAGTGCGCCAAATACCCGTGGAACCCAACAAGGTGTCGGCCGACGTCGAGGGAGACGTGGAGGCCGTGGATCGCGTGCTCCGGATCGCGCGTATGCGCGTCCGCTATCGGATCAGCATCCCGAAAGGCACGCGTGAGGCGGCCGAGCGCGCGGTGGCAACGCACGCGGACAAGTGCCCCGCCGCGACGAGCGTCAAGGGGTGCATTCCCATCGACATCGCCGCGGACATCACGGAAGAGTAGGTGGCGCCGTGTCGGGCGTCCCCACCACGCCCGGCACGGCGGCGACACCGCGCCTCGCGGCCCGTGATCATCAGGCCGGCTGCAGCTCGGGCTGCTGAAGTTCCAGCGGCACCATCGGGTCCATCAGCGACGCACCACCATCGGCAACGATCGTCTGCCCGGTGATCCACCCCGCTTCCGGCGAGCAGATCAGCGAGACGGCATTGGCGATATCTGCCGGCGTGCCGAGACGGCGCATCGGCGTCCAGCCCTGCTGCTGGCGCTCGCGGATCAGTGTGTGTGCCGCCTCGGGAAGCGTGTTGAGAACGCTGTCGTCGACCCAGCCGGGGCTGATGACGTTCACGGTGATGTGGCGCGGCGCCAGCGCCACGGCGAAGTATCGCGTGAGCACTTCGAGCGCCGATTTGGCCGCGCCCATGGCAATCCAGGGCTGCCAGCCGCCACATCACCCGCCGGGCGCGTAGCTGATGGCGATGATGCGCCCGCCATCGGGCATCAGCGTCGCCGCCTTGCGAACCCCCACGAGGGACGCCTTCGCCTGCGAATCCATGGCCGTGTCCCACTGCCCGAGCGTGATCGTCATCGGGGTGGCGTAGAACGTCTGGGCCTCGGGGCGTGCGTTGGCGACGAGGATGTCGAGGCTGCCGAACTCGTCGCGCACGCGGTCCAGCAGGCGTTCGACCTCTGCGGGTTGTCGCACGTCGGCCTGAACGGTGAAGCCGTCGGCGCCGCGCGCGCGCACCTGCTCCAACGTGGCCTTCGCCGACGCCTCGTTCTTCACGTAGTTGATCGCGACGTGCACGCCGTGATCCGCGAGCTTCAGCGCGATGCCCCGGCCGATGCCGCGCGAGCCGCCGGTCACGAGCGCGTGCTTGGCAGTGATCGTCATGGCTTGTCCTCCCTTCGACTACAGTCGCCGCCACGCCAGGCGGGCGGCGTCACACGGCGGCCAGAATGCACCCGGGCGGGCTGCCGAGTCTTCAAGCGCGCCTCCTCAATCTGCCGTCAAAGCGAGCTCAGGGTTTGGGAAGCCGTTGCCACATGAGCACTTCTACGAATTCGGCGCATTTCGCATTGATGTCAGCTTGAGCCGGCTCGAGCGCGCCGGGGAGGTCCTCCCGATCCCTCCCAAGGCGTTCGACTCGGCATGGCGCACTTCTATGTCGCGATGAATCACGTCCTCGTCGGGAGCTTCGACGCGGCCCTCGCGGAGGCCGCGCCGGCTGACGCCGTCGGCCGGGAGATCGGCGACCCCGGTTGCAGACGTACGCCGGTTTCACGGTCGGATGGATCGAAGCGTCACGCGGACACGGCGAGGACGCGCTCGCGGTCTGCCGCCGGAGCCGCGAACAGGCGCCCGACCGTGTCAGCCGCGGCTATGCGTCGATGCTCGAGGGATACGCGCTGCTGGAGCTTGGTGACCACCGGGCCGCCCGCACGCTGCTGATGGCCGTCGCGATGGAGTTCGAGTCGTTCAGGTTTCCGCAGTGGCTCGGATGGGCGTCCGCGCTGATTGGCGAGACGCATCGGCTCGACGGCGCTCTCGACACCGCTGCCGCGATGGTCAAGCGCGCGCTCGACATCACCACGAAAGGCCCGGTACTGGTATGGTGTCGGCTTTGCCGAGCGCATCGACGCGCGCATCGCCCGCGCCGCCGGTCGCTGCGAGGAATCGGCGGCCGCGCTGACACGCGCGCTGCAGACGTTCGAGCGAATCGGCGCCCGGTTCGAGGCCACGCGTACGCGCGAAGAGGCCCCGCGCGAACAGACGCCGATCTGATCTCACGGCGTCGACGGCGACGGCTCGAGCTGCTCGGATGCCGCCGACGGCATCACGAACCACGCGAGCAGATAGACGAGGATGCCGCAGACGACCGCGCCTGGATAGATCGCCAGCACGACGGCGGCAATCCGCACGAGCGTCGAGTCGACGCCGACGTAGGCCGCCAGCCCGCCGCAGACGCCCGCGATCTTGCGGTCGGTGACGGAGCGCTGCAGGCGCCGGACGGCCGCAGGCTGCGGCGCCGACGCCTGCTCGGCCGGCAGCAGAATCCAGGCGACGGCGTAGGCGATGAGCCCCCCGATGATCACGCCCGGGACGACCGACAGGATCACCCAGATGAGCCGGACGACCGTCGGGTCGGTATCGAGGTAGACCGCGATGCCGGCGCAGACGCCGCCCAACTTCCCCTCGGCCGGTCGCCGCGTCAGCCGCCGCGGCGTCGACGGAGCAGCCTCCTGCACGGCCGCGCCGCAATAGCGGCAGAACGCCGAACCGGCGTCGATGTCCCTCGCACAGCGCCTGCATGTCATGGTGCTCACTCCCTGTTCTTCATACGGCGGTCCGCGCCAGAACGATTCAGGCGGCGGCCAGCCGCCGGCGTCCCCAGAGCCACGCGTAGAGCACGAGGTTGACGATGACCACGACCGCACCGACGGTGAACTGGGCCTCGCGCGTCAGGCCGTCGGGATAGAGCACCGGAAACAGGTAGCGCGCGACGAAGTCGCCGCTGTAGTACCCGAGTCCGGCCCTCGCCCGCAGGTCGTTCTCGAGCGGCGTCAGCGGACAGATGCCGCCGGAGAACTCGATGTAGGCCGCCCACGCGGCCGCGGGCACGTGCACCCACGGTACCCAGCGCCAGCGAAGCGCGAGCAGGGCGCCCGCCGCAGCAAACACCACGAATGCGAGATGGACGAGGACGACCGTTCCGGCCAGCAGCGCAAGGACACCGGGCATGCTGAATACTGACTCCTGCTGAGGCCTGGGGCCTGTCATGATCGTACTAAATTTAGATGCCTGAGTTGCCCGACATCGAGCTGTACCTCCACGCGCTGCGGCCGCGGCTGCTGGGCCGCCGCGTCGAAGGCGTCCGGCTCGCCAGTCCTTTTCTGCTGCGCTCGATCGCCCCGCCGCTCGAGGCCGTCCCGGGTCGCACAGTTGTCGAACTGCAGCGTGTCGGCAAGCGCCTCGTCGTCGGGGCCGACGGGGAGCTCTTCCTGGTCTTCCACCTGATGATTGCCGGCCGGTTGCGCTGGAAGGCGGCGCACGCGCCAATCCCCGGCAAGGTCGGCCTGCTGGCGCTCGACTTCGAGCACGGCACGCTGCTGCTCACCGAGGCGGGCACGAAACGGCGGGCGTCGCTGCACGTGGTGGCCGGACGGGCCGCGCTCGCCGAGCACGATCCTGGCGGCCTGGAGGTGCTCGAGGCCGACCCCAAGTCGTTCGAGCGCGCGCTTCGCCGCGAGAACCACACGCTCAAGCGGGCGCTCACCGACCCGCATCTGTTCAGCGGCATCGGCAACGCCTACTCGGACGAAATTCTGCACGCGGCCCGGCTGTCGCCGTTCAAGCAGACCCGCGCGCTCTCCGAGGCGGAGGTGGAGCGCCTGTTCGACGCCGCGCGCGCGACGCTGGCCGCGTGGACCCGTCGGCTGCAGCAGGAGGCCGGCGACGCGTTTCCCGACAAGGTGACGGCCTTTCGCGACGGCATGGCGGTCCACGGCCGCTATCGGGAGCCGTGCCCCGCCTGCGGCGCGCCGGTGCAGCGGATCGTCTACGCCGCGAATGAAGCGAACTACTGCGCGGCCTGCCAGACCGGCGGTCGCCTCCTGGCCGATCGATCGCTGTCGCGGCTGCTGCGCGACGACTGGCCGCGCACGCTCGACGACCTCGAACGCCGGCGGCGGGGTCCTGACGGCGCCTAGCCCCGGAGTCTGTCAGTGGCGCGGATTCCTGCGAGTGCCCACGGCGCCGGCGGTGGGCCGACGCGGCGCTATGATGGGGCGCTGATGTCGCGCTTCGTCGCCGTCGGCGTCGTGTGCGCCGGCCTCCTCGCGCCGCCGGCGACCGCCCGTGCACAGGACACGCCCGAGCTGCGCTGGGGCGGCGACTCGGAGGGCGGCGCGCCGTTTGTCGAGGCCGATCCGCGGGACCCGTCGAAGCTCGTCGGCTTCGACGTGGAGATCGCCGCTCTGCTCGCCCGCGAACTGGGTCGCGTCCCGCGCTTCGTCCAGGTCTCGTTCACGACGCTCGAAGCGTCGGTCGTGCGCGGCGATTTCGACGTCGGCCTGAGCGGCATCGAAGAGACGCCGGCGCGGCGCGCGCGCCTCGCGGTCACGGTGCCGTACTACGAGTTCCGCGAGGTGCTCACCGTGCGCGACGCCGACCGCGGCCGCTTCCGCGCGCTGGCCGACCTGCGCGGTCGGCGCGTCGCCACCCTCGGCGCCACGCTCGCCTACGAGATGCTGGTGGCGGCGCAGGCCGAGCACGGTCTGGTCCCGGTCACCTACGAAGACGACGTGCACCCCTACAGCGACCTGGCGCTGGGCCGGGTCGACGCCGTACTGCTGGACGAGGTGCTGGCCGCGAGGGGCGTGAGACGCAACCCGGGTCTCGTGAACCAGGAGACCGACGTCGGCGTGGGGTACTACGTCGGCATTCTCGCGCCCGAACAGGCGGCGCTGCGCGATCGCATCGACGACATCCTGACGCAGGCGATGCGCGACGGCCGGTTGGAGGCGGTCTTCCGCCGCTGGAACATGTGGAACGACGATCAGCCGCGCCTGTACGCGCGCGTGCTGGCGGGTGGCGGGCCCGGCGCCGCCGAAGTGGCGCCGCCGTCCGCGGCCGCGACGCCGGGAGCCTGGGAGGCGACGCGGCGGTACTTCCCGACGCTTCTGCAGGCCGCGCTCATTACAGTCGTGCTCTCGTGCCTGGCCATGGTGCTCGCCGTCGCGCTGGGCGTGCTCATCGCGAGCGGCCGCGTCTACGGGACGCGCCCGCTCCAGGTGGCGCTCACCGCCTACGTCGAGGTGATGCGCGGCACGCCGCTGCTGCTGCAGCTCCTGGTCCTGTACTTCGGCCTCGCGTCGATCGTCCAGCTGCCGGCGTTCGTCGCGGCCTTCGTCGGTCTCGGCCTGAATTATGCGGCCTACGAGAGCGAGATCTACCGCGGCGCGCTCGAGGCCGTGCCGCAGGGGCAGCTCGACGCGGCGCGGGCGCTCGGGTTCACCGACGCGCAGACGCTGGCGCTCATCCGCGGTCCGCAGGCGTTTCGCCTGGCGCTGGCGCCCATGACCAACGACTTCGTGGCGCTGCTCAAGGACAGCTCCCTCGTCTCGCTCATCACCGTCGTCGAGCTGACGCGGCAGACGACCATCTTCGCCGCGAACATCGGGAGCTGGCTGGTGCCGGGCATGCTCTGTGCCGCGCTGTACCTGGCCATGTCGCTGCCGCTCGCCCGGCTCGCCCGCCGCATGGAACAGTGGTGGAAGCGGGCGTGACGACGCTCGACGTGCAGGCGGTGGCGATCCGCCGCGGCGGGCGCCTCATCCTCGACGGCCTGCGGTTTTCGGCGTCGCGCGGCGAGCTGCTCGCGCTCACGGGCGCCTCGGGCACGGGCAAGACGAGCGTCCTGCGGGCGATTGCCGGCCTCGACCCGATCGCGGCCGGCGGGATTCGCGTGGCGGCCGTTCGCCTCGAGCCCGGGCCGATTCCCCGGGGCACCCGGGCGCGCGAGCTGCACCGGTCGGTCGGGATCGTCTTTCAGTTCCACGACCTGTTCGCGCACCGGACCGCCCTCGACAACGTGTGGCTCGCGCCGGTCCACGTCCAGCGCCGCCCGCGGGCCGAGGCCGAGCGCCGGGCGCGGGAGCTGCTCGAGACCCTCGGCGTC
>Ga0194128_10008209_pt1 | contig 13295 bp, 12 predicted proteins | sample TA2KigCa65mmetaG_FD_148650 | JGI IMG/M metagenome (GOLD analysis project Ga0194128, IMG submission 148650) | Freshwater microbial communities from Lake Tanganyika, Tanzania - TA2015037 Kigoma Deep Cast 65m | ecosystem: Environmental > Aquatic > Freshwater > Lake | place: Tanzania: Lake...
TACGCATCGCGTACGAGTCTATCGTATATGGGGCTCTCGTGCCCCCAAGCAAGAATTGTGCCGGACACTATTGGGGGGAACCTGTATGAAACACCGCACCCGTTACACTCTTATGGCCGCTATCGCAGCGCTGGCGCTGTCCCCACTGGCGTACGTGGAGGCCCAGCCAGCAGACATGTCCTTTTTTATCACCAGTGTTGGCTCTGGTAAGGGCGCCGATCTCGGTGGTCTCAAAGGGGCTGACCAGCACTGCCAGACCCTCGCCCAGGCCGTTGGGGCTGGCAGCCGCACCTGGCGGGCCTATCTCAGTACCAGCCCGGCTGATGGCCAACCCGCTGTCAATGCCCGCGACCGTGTTGGGAAGGGTCCCTGGAAGAACGCCAAAGGCGAAGTGATTGCGAAAGATGTCGATGAACTCCACGGCACCAATAATCTCACCAAGCAAACCGCGCTGAACGAGAAGGGTGAGACCGTGAATGGCCGGGGTGACACCCCGAATATGCACGATATCCTCACCGGCTCGCAGGCGGATGGGCGGGCCTTTACGGGCAGCGATGATATGACTTGTAAAAACTGGACGAGCAGTGGTGAAGGCGCTGCCATGGTCGGGCATCACGGCCGACAAGGTCTGCGCGATGACGATGCCTCGAAATCCTGGAACACGTCGCATCCCTCACGCGGTCCCAGTGGGGGCTGCAGCCAGGACGCCCTGCGCGGCACGGGTGGGAATGGCTTGTTTTACTGCTTTGCGAGCAATTGACGAGACCGCACGGCAGAGGCCCACGACTGACCATGGTGCGCGGGCCTCGTGCATGTCCTCGGGCTCTCGGCAGGGGTTTTCAGCCCATGTCAACCCTGCCGAGCCCAACCTCACCAGCAGCTTTAAGCCTTATTTGAACTTTGGGATGACCTTGTCGGTCAGGAGCCGCAGGGTGTTCATCACCACGTCCCGCGGCACCGAGGCCGTCCAGTTGACCTCGAACATAATCTCGTCGGCGCTAAAATTTTCCCGGAGAAAATGGATGCCCTCCACCACCTGCTCCGGCGTCCCAAACAGGTTGGCGTCGGCCACGGTCTCTGGGCTGGCTGACCCGGCGTCGGTGCTGCCGATACCCGCCCGGCCAGCGTAGTAGCGCTTGGCCAGACTCATCAGGTTCTCCGTCAAGCACTGGGCCTCCGCCTGCGTCGCGGCCACCAGGGTCGGCATGCGGACCACCGTGGTGGGATCGCCAGGGTGCCCCGCGGCCTTCCATGCCTTCCGATAGCGTTTCACGTCTTCCTTGAGCACCGAGTACCCACGCAGGTTGTGGGGCGACGTCCCGCCGCCGATGGCAATGCGGTAGCCGTGGGTGCCCATCGGCTCGAAGCTCTCCTGGCTATCCACGGGCAGCAGCATAGGCGGATAGGGCTTCTGGACGGGCTTGGGAATGTTCATATAGGATTCATAAAAGGCTGGATAGTTATAATATTTTCCTGCAAATCCCGTGAAATGGTCTTCGGTCCAGAGTTGCTTCAAGACCTCCAGGAATTCAAAAAAGTGCTCCCGCTTGGCGTCATTGCCACGTGTCCGCCCGCCCGCGCCGTAGAGAAACCGGCCATGGCTAAGCTGGTCAACGATAGACACCTGCTCCGCGACCTGGAAGGGGTCTTCGAGCATCAACTGGTCAAAGGCGTACCGTTCATGCGGGAGGGCCCGCGGGGAGGCGGTGTCCCCAGGCTGTTTGAGAATGGGGCGATGAATGGAAGTGCCAATCTTGATCCGCTGGGTGCGGCTGGCAATCGCCGCCGACAGCAGGAGAGGCTGTGGGTCCATGCTTCCCTGGGTGGAAAAGTGGCCGCCGCCCAGCCAGAGGTAGTCCCACCCCATCTCTTCCACCGCGAGCACCTCTTTCCAGTTCTGGGCGTACGCTGCCTCCTCCAGGAGCTGTCCACCGCGATACCCCGGGTCCCAGGGCACTTTGTCGCCAACATACACGGCATTCCACGTGGTGAATAGTCCAAAGTCCATACACACTCCTCCTTGGTGGCTCTGGGTGGGCACTAGATGGCAACCAGGCTAGCACTCAAGGCCCCAGACGTCAACCGCCGCCTCGGGCCGCGCCCAGTGTCACCCCATCCAACCGCTCGGGCGTGGCGCGGTATGTCTTGCGCGTGCAGTCTTTCTCTTTGTGAGGAGAGCCAGTATACTGACTCCGTGCCAAATATGGACAAAAATAAACCAGCGTAAGAGGTCAGGGGGGACAACATGAGTGGACAAGTCACAACAACTGCGCCGGTCTGGCTGGACATGGACCAGAAGGCACTCGATGATGCCTATGACCAGGCGGTGTGGGCACCGAATCGTGACCTACTCATGCTACGGCGTCGTGCGCTGAGTGACCAGACGCTTTCCCGCATTGCCCCGCCCCTGCGTCGGCCCTACGGGCCGACGGAGATCGAGCAGCTCGATATCTACCGCACCGAGCGACCGCATGCGCCGATCCAGATTTTTCTCCATGGCGGTGCCTGGCGTGGTGGGCTGGCACGCGAGGCAGCCTGGCAGGCCGAGATGTATCGTGCTGCTGGCGTGCACCTGGTGGTCCCTGACTTTGCCTGGGTGCAAGACGTGGGCGGGAGTCTGCTGACCATGGCTGAGCAGGTACGCCGTGCCGTGGCCTGGGTCTATACCCAGGCCACGAGTTTTGGTGGCGACCCGGACCGCATCTACCTCTCTGGACACTCCTCCGGGGCCCATCTCGGTGGCGGACTGCTGATTACCGAGTGGCAGAAGCACTTTGGCTTGCCAGCAGACCTGGTGAAGGGGGCGGTCCTCGTCAGCGGCATGTATGACTTACAACCGGTGCGCCTCTCCAAACGCAGCCAGTATGTGCGGTTCGATGATGCCACGGTGGACGCGCTGAGTGCCCAGCATCACCTGGACAGACTGCATACGCCGCTGGTCCTGGCCTATGGCACACAAGAATCCCCGGAATTTCAGCGCCAATCGCGGGAGTTCGCCACCGCGGTACAGGCTGTTGGCCAATCCGTAGACCTCCTGGTCGGCGAGGGCTACAACCACTTCGAGATCCTGGAAACCCTCGGCAACCCTTTCGGTCTTGGTGGCCGGGCCGTGCTCCAACAAATGGGGCTGACGCTTGCGGTGTCCTGAGCCTCAGGGCTGCACTGCAGGGCGTCAACTGCCCGTTGGAATCGTCACAAACATCTGATGGGAGGGGCGGAGCTGCAACGAGCGCAAGATGGCAAACTCGGCTTCGTGCAACACCCATTCCCAGTCGGCCACGGTGTATTTATTGTGCACCGGAAACAGGCGCATGCCGCGCCAACGGTGCGTGGCCGGGTCATCGTTGTTGTTGACCGGACGCTGCGACAGGTAGGCTTGCAGCGTATGGCGTATCCAGTCGTGCAGCATAAAACGCCCGGTGGGGACGAGCACGCGGTGGATCTCGGCCAGGGCTGGAAAAGGATCATCAAAAACGTGCAGCACCGAGGTCATGGTGACCAGATGGACGGTTCCCGTCGCAAGCGGGAGCGGTTGCGCCGCCACGTCGTGCAGGCTGAACGAGGGACGTGCACCCGCATACGGGAGTTGCTCGCCATGGGCAATCATGGCGGGCGTCACGTCATAACCATACAGCGTCGCCTTGGGATAGCGTTCGCTCAGGGCTTGGAGAAACAATCCCGGGCCACAGCCAATATCGACCATGACCGGACGCGACGGTAAACGTGAGGCCACATGGGTATCAAAAAATGTCCAGAATGCCTCCCCAAAGCGCTCGGCATAGGACTGTACCATGCGCTGTACGAAGGCTTCATCTGTAGAGCCACTCAGAGCTTGATGTGTTGGCATAGATTACTCCACGCATTGGGCGGATGCGCTGCTGACAGGACCATAACACCCCTCACCCCAGCCCTCTCCCAAAGGGAGAGGGAGCTGGAACTATGGTGTAGAGCAAGCACTTCTTATCAAGTCTGCGCTGATGGGGAGTCGGGCAGCTAGTACCCCAGTTGCTTATTGATCACCCCTTCCAGCGGCTCATTACGGCGGAAGTGGCCCAGATTACGGATAAACCGATCGATATTACGACCAGCGCGGTACTGGCTGGCACCCGCGGTGTGCGGGGTCATCACCACATTCTCCATATCCCACAGAGCACTGTCTGGCGGCAAGGGCTCCCTGGGAGCGACATCGAGGGCCGCCCCGCGAATCTTCTGGCCGCGGATGGCACGCACGAGTGCCTCCTCCTCCACCACTTCCCCACGTGTCACGTTGACCAATAACGCGCTGGGTTTCATCGTCTCAAACGCTGCATCATTCAACATGCCACGCGTCTCGTGCGTCAGTGGACAGCAGACCGACACCACGTCCGACGTAGCCAGGAGTTCCGGCAGAAAAGCTGGCCCGTGCACGGTCGCCACTTCGGGAGACGGAGGCACCGGGTCACGATCCATCGCCTGACAGTGCATGCCAAACGCATGCGCTTTTCTGGCCATGGCCCGGCCTGTACCGCCAAAGCCAATGATACCAATGGTGAGCCCGCTCAGCTCAATCATGTCACGCCGCAGGGCTGGACGATGATTCCAGGAGTCTGGTCCCATCTTAAACGTGCGGGTCAACTGCCGCGTGAGGAGGAGCAGTAAGCCAAAGGCATGGTCAGAGAGATGCTCTCCCACCAGACCCTTCTCACTGGTCAGTACCACATTGCTGTTGACAAACTCGGGATACATGAAGGCGTCCACCCCTGAGGAGGTCGCCTGCGCCCAACGCAGTTTCGGAGCTGCGTGCAAGAACTCAGGTGGTACAGGGCCGAGAATCACGTCTGTCTCCGCCGCATGGGTGAGCGACTCGGTTGCCGTGGTCACGAGCACCTCGGCATCGCTTCCCGCGGCAGCGCGGATGCGGGCAACGTCATCAGGGGTGAACGCTGGCAAGGTCAAACCTGGAACAAGCAGAACTTTCATGATAGCCCCTCTCTCGTCGTGCTTATATCCCCGGCCATCAAGGCCTGGTGGATGCTTTCAAACGCCTCGGCCGGGAGCGTGGATTGGTCGTGCATAGCGGCCAGCGCAGCGGTGCTGTAAACGCCTTTGCGTCGAGGAGCGCAAGTGCCGCGGTCGTATTGCCCGTCTCAATATACTGCCGCAGTTCCCAGAGTTCCTCCATCGCGCGCTTCTCCTGCTTCCTCAAGCACCAGGTACATCCGACATCATCCCCCGCAGCTCAGCCACCGTGCTATCGACATACAGAATGTGGAGCGTGGTCAGCGCTGTGGTGATGATCTGGGTCTGCGGCGCAGCCTCCCGCCCGGTGCAGAGCTGCGTCAGCAGTTCTGCGACAGAACGTTGGCCATCGACCAGAGTCACAAGCTCTGCCACCAGGGCACTGCAAGGCGTCCCCTCCGGATAGCCCGCGGTGATCAGCACATCACCCCAGACAAACTCCCCTGCGGCGATGACCGGTTTGCGCTGCACGGTCACACCGGGCGCGAGCTGGGGCACAGCGTGATACAGCGCCGTGCGCATGATGTCCGGATGCGACCGCGCGACCCGCAAAAATTGCGCCCGCCGCGCCGCGCGTTCAGTTTCTAAGGCCTGCACACTGTCAACGAACTGTGTCGGGGCCTCGCCGTGCTCCAATACTACGCGCTCGTAGCCACGTGGTGGTTGCCCGGCCACAGCGCGAATAAAGGCGTGACGGGGTGAGAGATGCGCTTCCCCTCCGAGCAGACGGCGCGCTTCCCAGAAGTAGGATTCCGTGGTGCGGTTACTCGCATAAAACAACTGCGCCATGGCCCGGAAGTGCTCATACTCCTTGTAGTACATTTCCTTGTACACCTGGCCTGCAGCCGCCTGCATGCTTGGGTCCTTGAGCACCGTCGTCACATAGGCGGCTGCCAGCACACCAGCCATCAGGGCCAGATGCACGCCCGACGAAAACAGCGGATCCACAAAACACGCGGCATCCCCCACCAGGATGTAGCCATGGCCCACCACCTCGGTCGAGATGTAGGACCAGTCCCGGATCACAAACGGTCCATAAGCGATCTGGGCATCGCGTAGCATAGCTGCCGTGCGTGGGGCCTGCGCAATCTGCTCCATCAGGAAACGCTGTGGCCCTGCCTGGCGGATACCTTCCTGCCCGATGCGGCTATCGACCACCGCACCAGTGCTGGTCCAGCCCGTGTGCAGGGGAATATGCCAGAACCAGCCGTGGGGATACGATTCAATAAAGATATTGGTATCATCCGGAGCTGGGAGACGCTGCGCTCCAGTAAAATAGGCGTAGACGGCGAGATTCTGGAAAAACGCGTCCCATTGCCGGAGCTGCAACGTATGACCCAGCAGAGCGCCCTGGCCGCTCGCATCAACCACAAAACGGGCCTGGACCTGGCCTTCCACACCCTCTGCGGTGTATCGTACACCAGTTGCACGCCCCTCGTGAAAGAGCACTTCAACCACCTGATGCCCTTCGCGCACGTCCACCCCGTGGGCCCGGCTGTTGTCCAGCAGGAGCTTGTCAAAGAGAGGCCGCCAGACCTGATAGGCGTGTGGATACTGCTGATTGGTTTCCCGGAAATACCAGCTCCAGGGCGTCTTTTCGACGCCCCAGAGCATGGTCGCGCCCCATTTACGGAGAAACCCCGCCTCCTGCACGGCCGGCAGCACCCCCAATTCTTCTAACACGGGGATGCTCGCTGGTAGCAACGATTCGCCAATATGATCGCGCGGGAAATGCTCCCGCTCCAGGAGCAGCACCCGCCAGCCCTTGCGGGCCAGCATGGTGGCGGTGGTGCTGCCACCTGGGCCGCCACCAATGACCACCACATCGGCGTGGAGATCAGCCCTGGACGCTGACGCCATGCGTCTGCTCCTGGGCCGTTGCAGGTTGGGCCTCGTAGGGCTTACCAGTGGCCGGATCCATTTCAAACGGACCGGGCAAATCGAGCTCTTTGGCGATTTCTCGCACGGCGGGGATCACCTCCTCGCCCATCAGGCGCAGACTGCGCATGGCGTCCTCATGCGTCATGGCGCCATCCCCATCCCAGAAGAAAATACTGCCTGGCCGTAAATACTCCAGGACGTGACGGATCTTCGGGATGACCGTCTTGGGGGTACCAGAAATCACGGTGTAATCGGCAAGCTGTTGTTCGTAGGGGCGCCCCAAGACATTGGCGATACCGCCACGGGCACTGGTGGCCACGGCCTGGGTAGGGAGCACCCGCGTCCGTGAAGTCAAGCCAGGCAGGCCCAGCAGGGCGGGATTGACCGTCCCCTCGTTGCCAGCAAGAAACGGATTGCTCGGCCCCTGGACATACTTCCGTCCAGCCTGATCGGCGAGCTCTTCTGTCTCATCCACATGGACTTTCCAGAGATACCCGATGTTCTGTGGCCCGGACTGATACCCCAACTCTGCGGCCCGGTCATGATAGAGTTGAAACGCCTTTTTGGTGGGCTCCATCTCCGTGGCCAGCATGATGTAGGGAATGCGCTTTTCGGCCGCCCACAGGAGTGAATCGCGGCTCACCACGCCCGGCAGCCAGACGGGAGGATGGGGGCGCTGATAGGGCCGTACCCAGGGATTCACATGGCGGAAGTGATAGTGCTTGCCTTCCCAGCGAAACGGTCCTGGCGTCGACCAGGCTTTCACGATGAATTCATGAGCTTCCTGGAAGCGCTCCCAGTTATAGTGCGGCGGCGCGTTGTGGGCCACACTCTCACGCCCAGTGCCACGCACCCAGCCAGACACCAGCCGACCGCGCGAGATCAAGTCAATCATGGCCAGTTGTTCGACCAGCCAGAGGGGGTCATCCCAGATCGGAATGATATTGCCGAGCAGCACAATCCTGGCCCGCTTGGTCATACGCGCCAGAATCGACGCTTCGACATTCATCGCCCCGCCCATGCAAAACGGCGTGCCGTGGTGCTCATTGAGCATCAAGCCGTCAAAGCCCATTTCCTCGGCATAGATTTTTTCATCGAGGTAGCGGTTGTACAGTTCCGCGCCCAGCTCCGGATTATAGATGTCATTGCTCACAGTCAAATCCATGATAGGCTTACCTGTGGCCCCAAAGTAGCCCGACCCCGGATCCTGATACGGCCGTTCGGTGAAGTATCCAATAAACATGATCCACGACTCCTTCTGGGTGACAGGTCGCTCCGCGCGGACTCTCGCTTGCAGCATTATAGCATTTACCCCGGATGACGGAGGGGTTGTTTTGCGCTCTGCTGGGGTTTTTGCTACAGTGCACCTGGCAGGGTTGTCGGCAGACTGCCTGAGACGTCATCGTGGGGTCGCGGTGACGCATGCCTCATTTTCCTTGCAGGAGTTCCCTGTGCCTTCACTATTTCCGACTACGACTACTGCGCAGGACGACCGCCAGGCCTGGCTGAGCGCTTACCTGGCCGCCCCTGTCACGCTCACCTGGACGGAGAATCGCTCTTCCATGCTCTCAGCGCGCGGCAATGCGACCACTGGCTATCAGGTGCGTCTCCACCAGATGTTCCAGGAGGCGCCTGCGAGCATCTGGCACGCGCTCGTGGCCTATCTCACACGCAGCGATACGGCTGCCACGCAGACGATTCGGCGCTATATCCGTCAGCAGCCACCCGTGCGCCCAGAACCACCAGAAGCCCCGACACCACTCCTCCAGACGCAGGGGCAGTATTTTGATCTGGCAGCGATGTATCAGGAGATCAACCAGCAGTATTTTATGGGGCGTGTCCAGGCCGACATCACCTGGAGCCGTCGTCCGCCCCGACGCCAGCGCACGTCTATGCGCTTTGGTTCGTATCAGGAGCGCGATCGACTCATCCGCATTCACTGTTTGCTTGACCAGTCCTTTGTACCGCGCTATGTGGTCGAGCACGTCGTCTTTCACGAGATGTTACACCAGCTTATCCCGCGCCAGCAGGTGCATGGGCGCTGGTCGATCCATCCGCCAGAATTTCGTCGGCAGGAGCGTCGATTCACATACTATCAACAGGCTGAGCAATGGCAGCGTCAGCACCTCGCACGGCTGCTGCGCAGTGCCTGAAGCCCACCGAACAACACTGAGCAATGGCCGAGAGGAGCCTGGCGTATGCGTACTGTGGTGATGGGGAGCGGTGGTCTGGGAGGCTATTTTGGTGGGCTCCTGGCACGGAGCGGGGCAGACGTGACGTTTGTGGCCCGTGGCGTCCACTTGCAAACGCTCCAGGAGCGAGGCTTGACAGTCCGCAGCGCGAATGGCAATTTTCACGTCGCCGTGCAGGCGGGTGCGGACTTACAGGAACATCCTCCAGCAGCATTCGTGCTGTTTTGCGTAAAAACGTACGACGCAGAGGCCGCCGCGGCGCTCCTCCAGCCGGTGATCAACCCGGACACCATCGTCTTGACGCTGCAAAATGGCGTGGATATGGCCACAGCGCTCCAAGGGCTCTTTGGCCGTGGTACAGTGCTTGCGGGCGCCACACGCATTGGCTCCACCCTGGTGGCACCGGGAGTGATTGAGCAACCCACCACGCACCGCCTCATCGAATTCGGCGGGCTCACCGGGCAAGAGCAGGCACAGGTCGACCGGGTCCAGGCGCTGTTGACGGTGGCGCAGATTCCGACCGTGGTCTCTGCCAATATCCAGCGCAGTTTGTGGGAAAAGCTCGTGTACATTGCTCCTTTCAGCGGCATCTCGACACTGACTCGTCTGACGCCAGCGCAGTTGCTGGCCGACGCCGGCACACGCCAGACGTATCGGGCCGTTATGCAAGAAACGGCGACAGTGGCGCAGGCCGTCGCCGGGGTCGCACCCGAGATCGTGGCGCAGACCATGCATCACTTAGATACGTCGGGCGACCCGGGCGATTCCTCTATGGCGGTGGATTTTCAGCGCCAGCGCCGGATTGAGATCGAAGCCATCAACGGGGCCGTGGTGCGCCACGGGCAGCGTGTACAGATCCCGACCCCGTTGAATCAGCTCATCTATCACGCCTTAGTCGTGATGGATCGCCACAACCGCCAGGCGGTCTGAGAACGTCACCAATGCCTGCCCTGCTACTGACGCTTCTGCTCAGTGTCACCGTGCCAGCGACCGTCCTGGCGCACCCTCCCATGCAGGAACTCGTGCAGCGTACCCTGGGCTTGATTTACAACATGGCATTTGACGAGGCTCTGCAGGCGGCCCAGCACATCACAGACACGGTTCCAACCCATCCCGCTGGCCCGTTTTTGCGTGCCAGCACCTATTGGCAACGGCGTCTCGTGGTGTATGAATCACAGCAACGCGCCAGCCTCCTCACGCAATTTCTGGCTGCCACAGAGCAGGCGCGGGCGCGTGCTGCCCAGCTGCCGCCAGCCCAGGCGACTGAAGCGGATTTTTATTTAGGAGCCGTCTATGGGATGCAAGCGCGCATGTATTTTGTCGAACAGTACTATCTCCGCGCTCTGCTCACTGCCAGGCAAGGGAGTGTGCATCTGCAAGCGTGCGTAGCCCGTGATCCCGCCTGGTATGATGCGTACGCCGGGTTGGGGACCTATCACTATGTGCTCTCCCGTGTGCCCGACTTCTGGCGGCCTCTGGTGCAACGACTGATCGGACTGCCAGGCGACCGTGAGCAAGGCTTGCAGGCGCTGGAACAGGCCCGCACTGCTGGCCAGCTCTCTGCCCCTGAAGCAACCTCGCTGCTGGCCAAAATCTATGCGCTCCCTGAGGAGCAACAGTATGATCGGGCCGCGCACTTGCTCGAACACCTGGTGCAACGCTATCCACAGAATACGGACTACCGCTATCGCCTGGCCCTCGTCTGCATCCAGCTCAGGCGTTGGGAACGCGCCCGTGCGCTCCTGCAGGCCCTGCTGACTGATGTCGAGCAGGCCAGGCCGTATACACCGAGAGAGTGGATACCGTTCCTGCAATACCGCCTGGCGGAGCTGGCTCTCATGCAGCGTCAGCCACACGCTGCCGCCGTCTTCCTGCACACGCTCCGCACGCAGACCCTGAGCCCGGCGTTGCGCGCCTGGGTCGAGCTGCGTCTTGGGAATATGCATGATCTCTTGGGAGAAGGCCAGGCAGCCCAGGCATGGTACCAGGGCGTACAGGGGGAGGCCGAAGCAGAAGCGCAGGCGCAGCAGTATCGCCACATGCCCTTCAACGGGCTGACGATTGCACTCAAACCGCCTGAACAGGTGGTGATTTAGTGGCAAGTGGGGCACTGACAACTGGCGGTGTGGTGATGGCCCTGCTCTTGTCCTGACCAGGGCTCAGGTGGGTCGCTGGCGGTACGCGCCAGCGCGTGAGGACAGCGTGTCATTGCTCAGCGGCTGGCCTGCGGGGTTGAACACGCCGATATACACGGGCTCTTCTCCCACGCGGTGTTCTCCGTTATACTGTGTTACGAGAGTTACGTAGCCCTCCAGACGCCGATACTGTAGACACAGTGCAGCCGACACAGGACATCATGTTGCCCCACCACTGCTTCCCTCTGCTGCGGTGCAGTATCGTGTTGCTCGGTAGTTGCCTGCTTTGTCTCGCGAGTCAGGGGTGTAGCACGCTGGGACAGGGTACCGCAGTGCGTTTGATCGGCCACATGGCCGAGCGGGGGATGCCCGCCTACCTGCGAGAAACCGATCTGCTCCTCGCCGAATCGGCGCTAGCAGCGAGCCTCAAGTTGACCGAGGCACTGCTGGAAAGTGCCCCCACGGATACGCGCCTGCTGCTCCAGGTAGTGCAGGGCCTGGCAGGCTATACGTATGCGTTTGTCGAAGTCCAGCGCGAGGCGGCGCTTGGCCGTGATGCTGCCCTGGTGACGCTTCATACACAGCGTGCCCAGCACTTCTATCAGCGTGGTTTGTACTACGGGGGGCGACTCCTCAGCCAGTATCACGCCCCACTCGCCCAGGTGGCCACGCTCCCCCTGGAAACGCTACAGAGACACCTGGAACAGCTCAACCGTGAGGCCGTACCGGCGTTGTTCTGGACAAGTTTCTGCTGGGGCGGTACGCTGAATCTCAGCCGCACCTCCTTGGAGACCGCCACGGCCTTACCGCGTTTGCAAGCGCTGCTGTCTCGTCTCCTGGTGCTCGATGAGACGTATTTTGACGGTGCGCCACACCTCCTACAAGCAGTGCAGGCCGCCAGTTTCTCAGCGACGTTAGGGGGCGACCCGACGCAGGCTCAACACCATTTTGCCAGAGCCCAGAGGCTGAGCCAGGGGCGCCTGTTGCTGGTGCCGCTGCTCGAAGCGCAGTATTATGCTGTGCAGATCCAGGATCGTGCGCTGTTCACACAGCGTCTCCGGGCCATTCTGGAGACCCCAGAGACGGTGTTCCCAGCCCAGGGGCTGCTCAACGCCGTAGCCCGGCACCGTGCGGCTCTGTTGCTGCGTCGGATTGACGAGCTCTTTTTCTAATGATGGGAGATCATGTGCGCTGGACATGGTGGCGATACACCGTACTGCTCCTGCTGCTCAGTAGCGGGATGCCCCACCCTCAGCCCAGTGTCGCTGAACCGGTGGTGATCAAGTTTGCGACGCTGGCTCCGGAAGGGACACCCTGGATGAACATTATGGAAGAGATGAACCGTGACCTGCAGGAAAAAAGCGCTGGCCAGGTCGCCTTCCGTTTTTATCCGGGCGGTGTTGCCGGTGATGAGCGCGACGTCATCCGCAAGATACGTATACAGCAACTGCACGGCGGCGCGTTTAGCGGTTTCGGGATGGGAGAGATTCTCCCCGAAATCCGGGCCCTCGAACTGCCCATGCTCTTCCGCGATGCCGACGAAGCCGAGCATATCGCCACAGCGTTACAGGCCCACTTTGCTGCCGGTTTTGCCCAGAAGGGCTTTATTCTCCTGGGCCTCGGGGAGGCGGGCGCCGTCTATGTATTCTCCAAAGAGCCACTGTCCACCCGCGCTGACATGGCACGTGCCAAAATCTGGACCTGGCAGGGTGATCCCCTCCCACAGGCGATCTTTCACGCCTACGGCATTGTGCCGGTGCCCTTATCGCTCCCCAATGTGCTTCCCTCATTACAATCCGGACTGATTGATGCATGTTATGGAACCCCCCTGACCATCCTGGCCCTGCAGTGGTTTAGCAAGGTGAAATATCGCACCTCGGTCGCTATCACGCGCGTCATGGGGTCGCTCCTCGTCTCCGATGCGGTGTGGAAACAACTGTCGCCAGCCCAGCAGACGCTCGTCCGCGAGACGGTGCACAAGTACCATGCCAAAGCCGCAGCCCAGATGCGCCACTACGACAGTAAGGCCCTGACACTCCTGCACACAACCGCGGGTATCGAGACTACCACGGTCCCAGAGGACGAAATA
>Ga0194128_10008215_pt1 | contig 13282 bp, 10 predicted proteins | sample TA2KigCa65mmetaG_FD_148650 | JGI IMG/M metagenome (GOLD analysis project Ga0194128, IMG submission 148650) | Freshwater microbial communities from Lake Tanganyika, Tanzania - TA2015037 Kigoma Deep Cast 65m | ecosystem: Environmental > Aquatic > Freshwater > Lake | place: Tanzania: Lake...
TAAAACTCACCTCATTGCCATAAGCAGTGCCCACACTGTTGGTGGCATAGGCCCGAACATAATAGAGCGTCGAAGCAGTTAAGCCCGTAAGCGTGCTGGTGAAGACACCCGTGCCCGTGCCGTCGCTTGTGAATGATGCGGTGTGGGTGAGCGGTCCCGGACTCGTGCCGTAGGCTACACCGCGGGCGGTGATGCTCGCCCCACCATCGTCCGTTATATTTCCTCCCGTTGTGGCAGTGGTGGCCCCAATACCCGTAACAGCCGTAGTGCTTAAGACAGGAAAGCAACCGGTTAATTCTTCAGCATCCCCGTTCGGTCCACCCAAGTTAGGTGCGAATAAACTATTCAACGCCGACGCTTTAGGTAGTTCCCCCGCCTGAATCTCTTTGAAGATGGATGTACCCAGGAACAACAACAGAACCGCCATATTAACTTGAAAAAAGACAGCAAATGGTGTACGTAGTCTCATTTTCATAATAACCTTTTTTAAACAATTAAACAAAGTGCACGAACACGAAGATAAGGAATAAAAACTTCTCTGCCAAAATTACTCAAGAAATAATACATCTATAGCTTTCCACAGCCTGGCCCCACTCCTCCCCAAGCTCATTGAAAAATCCCTATTTTCGCATTTCCCCAATCATCGAAGCAATATGAACATCATCATCCCCATGGCAGGAATGGGCAAGCGTATGCGCCCCCACACCCTCACTCTGACCAAGCCGCTGATTCCCATCGCTGGAAAACCAATTGTTGAGCGCCTCGTAGAAGATATAGTGCGGGTTTGCGGCACCAAAGTCGAAGAAATCGCTTTCGTCATCTCGCCGGCTTTTGGCGCACGCACCGAACAGCAGCTCATGGCTATGGCAGAGCGACAGGGCGCTAAGGAGAGCATCCATTATCAGGAAGAGGCTTTGGGCACGGCACACGCCATATTGTGCGCACGCACTGCCCTGAAGGGCCCCGTAGTTGTGGCTTTCGCCGATACCCTTTTCAAGGCCAACTTTACCCTCGATATTGAACGGGAGGGAATAATCTGGGTGAAACAGGTTGAGGATCCCAGGCCCTTCGGAGTGGTTAAAATAGGTACTGAAGGCCATATCACTGAATTCCATGAAAAACCCATGGCGTTCGTATCGGATCTGGCCATTATTGGAATTTACTACTTCCGCGACGGGGAACGCCTGCACCATGAGTTGCAATACCTCATCGACAACGACATTAGGGATAAGGGTGAATATCAGCTCACCAGTGCACTCGAACGTATGAAAGAGCAGGGTGTTGCGTTTTACCCCGGCGCCGTGGATGAATGGCTCGACTGCGGCAACAAAGACGCGACTGTGTACACCAACCAGCGATACCTCGAATTCCTGGGCGAACATAATGGCTCATCCGATCAGGTCGAATTGACCCGTAGCGTGGTCATTCCTCCCTGTTACCTGGGTGCTGGGGTGCGCATCACAGACTCGGTAGTAGGCCCCCATGTTTCCATCGGTGCCGGCAGCATCGTGGAAACGAGTCACCTCAAAAACAGCATCATACAAGAACGCGCCCATATCTATGGAGCCCATTTGGAAAACAGCATGGTGGGGTCTGAAGCACGCGTGGAGGGAAAAGCCAAGCAATTGAGTTTGGGCGACTACAACCAGATTGAAGTATAAACCCACTGCTTTCATGCACATGCCACAACTCTTCAACCGCCTGCGGACCTTCTTGTTTATCTCCCTCTTTTTACTCTTGGGGCCCCTTGCGTTGGCCCAAACTCCGGGAAATAAAGGTAAATCCGGGAAAGTAAAATCGGAGCAACCCGTGGGTAGGCGCGTCAAATCGCCGGCGGTTGCGGACCTCAACGAAGACCAGCGGCAACGGGTGGATCGCCTGTTTTTCGATGCTCTTCGCGAGAAACTGGCGGGCAACACCAGGCAATCGGAGCAACACTTTCGGGAAATTATTAAACTCGACCCTGCCAATGCGCAGGCCCGGGTGGAGGTGGCCCGCCTGCTCACCCAAAATGATCAGGCCGAGGAGGCCCTCGCCCTCATTGGAGAGGCTATAGTATTGCAACCCGACAACCCTTGGCACCTGAGGGTGGGCATCGACATATCCACCCAAAAGGGACGACCCTCAAAAGCCATCGAGTGGATTGCACGTCTGAGGCAGATGCCGGGTCAACCCACCGATGAATTGGGTTTGGAACTGGCCGCACAACAGGCGGCCTTGCGCCAATACGATGAGGCCATCAAGACCTTGCAGCAACTGGAGAAGCAGATCGGCGTTACACCGGAGGTGTCTGAGGCCAAGCGGCAGTATTGGCAGGCGCAGAATAAACCTGATAAGGCCACGATGGAAATCCGCAACCTATGCCTGGCCATACCCATGCGCGCCGATTTGTGGATGTATTATGGTCAACTCGCCTTCCAGCAGGGCGATGTGAAGTCGGCCCAGGAGGCTTTCCGCAAAGCCATAGAGCTTGAACCGCGCAATGGCAAGGCCTATCTGGCCATGGCCGATGTTCAGCGGGTGCTGAAGAACCCGACAGAGGCACGCCGACTGTTGGAGGAGGGCTTCTTTTTGGATGAAGTTGACCAGGATCTGCAGATTCAGATTATTGTGAGCCTCCTTTCTGAAGGCTCGAACGCGGGTGGGGGGGGTGATACCGCCTCACTTTCAGCAGCGGAGCGGTTAACCGAGGAGATGCTGCGCGCAAACCCGGAATCGTCGGCCGCGTGGAATGTGCGGGCAGAAATTGCCTTCAACCGCAATTTGCATGAGCAAGCGGTGGAGGCCTACACCCGCTGTATTGCGCTCGACGGGGTTGGACAAAAATACAGCGTTTGGCAGCAGTACCTTTTGAGCCTCTATAAATTGTTGCGCTACCCCACACTAATCACCGAGGCTCGCAGGGCGCAGGATTTGTTCCCCAACCAACCGATTCCCTATTACCTCGCCGGATTGGCCGCCCAACAGATGAAACAAAACGAGGAGGCGGTGCGGCACTACAAAACCGGCGTTTCGATGATCAGCGGCAACCCGGAATTGGCCGCACAAATGCATTCTTCGCTAGGTGACCTCTACCACGAGCTTAAGGATTATGCGCGTAGCGATGAATCGTTCGAAAAAGCGTTGAAAGTACGACCCGATTATACATTAGCGATGAATAATTATGCCTATTACCTGAGTCTGAGGGGCGATAAGCTCCGGCAGGCGGAAGAATTGTCGCGCCGCACTTTAGAACTGGAACCCGGGAGCGCATCCTATCTCGACACCTACGGCTGGATTCTGTATCGGCTGAAGCGCTATCCGGAAGCTCGCAACTATGTGGAAAAGGCGCTGAAGGCCTCTGGAGATGGTGCGGGTAGTGCAACCTTGCATGAGCATTTAGGCGATATATTATTTCGGTTGGATGACACCGCGGCGGCGCTTGCTTCATGGAAACGAGCACGCGAGGTAGGGGGTGAAACCTCTGAATTTTTACCGCGTAAAATCAGCGAGGGCCAGTTGTATGAATAGGGGCTTATTGTGCCTGATCTGTGTCTTTCTCGCCCTTACGGGTTGTGCTGGTCTGCGCAAGCGTCAGCCACAGGCCATACAAACCGTCCCACCGGGTGGTAGTTCAGCGGCTTTCACCCTGTTGAATCGATTATCATCTACCGATTTTGAAGCGCTTTCCTGGTCGGCAACGGGCCAAATCGGCGTGGTGCTGGATGGCCGCCGCATGGAATCTGCTTTTCAGCTGCGTATACAGCGCGACAGCATCCTGTGGATCAGCCTCAAGCCTATGTTGGGGGTGGAGGCCTTTAGGGCACGCATAACCCGCGACAGCCTTCAGTTTGTGGACCGTCTGAACCGCAAGTTTGGAAGTTATCCGATGTCGGCCCTAAGCGAAATGGCCGGCACCAACGTGGATATCCGAATGCTTCACGAATTGTTGCTCGGTGTTGTTGGGGGTTTGCGCGGCGTGGCCTTTCAGTTTTCGCCTGATGCCCCGGGACTCATATCGGGTAGAACGGGAAAGGTTTCTTATGATCTGAGGGCTGATACGGTGAATATGCGCCCCCACAGCCTATCCCTTGCGGGGAGTGAAGGTCGCCTCGAAGTCAACTACCAGGCTTGGATGCCTATTGGTGATCGTCGCGCCCCCGAGCGATTGATCCTTCGTGCCATACCCACGGCGTCCAATGCCCAAAAAGCGACCGAACTTGAGCTTTCTTTTTCGAAAATTGTGGCAGAGCATGCGCAGGAATTCCCTTTCAGCATACCCTCGGGTTACCGACGCATGCCCTGAATCATCGTTTGTGCCAATGCCGGATTCACCATTTTCTTTTCATTTCTTTCGGTGGAATGCTTTCTCCCGCTCTGTTTTCATTCGGGGTCGTGGAGGGATATGGCCATGGATTTTATGCACTTTGCTGGTGTCGGCTGTCCTCTTATTGGCTCTGAATGGCCTTGCTCAGCAGCAGAAACCGGACCGCAGTCGTTTGGAACAGCAGCGCAACGAGCTACTCGAGGAAATCAATTTTACACGTCAGGAACTCGAGAAGGTGGAGCGGCAGCGCAAAAGTTCGGTGAATCAGCTTGTGACCCTCAAGCGGCAGGTTGAGGTACGCAACAAGGTAATCGATAATTATGAACAGGAGGTGTCGCTCCTGAACCGCGAGATGGAGCAAACCCGGTCGATTGTGGAAGCTTTGGAGCGCGACCTGCAGCGCCTGCGTGTTGAATACGCTCGGATGCTTCGGGTAGCCCAAAAGAGATTGAATGGCTACCCCGACTGGATGCTGATTTTATCGGCCGACCATCTGAACCAGGCCTTTCGCCGCATACAATACCTTAGGCAGTACCAAGCGCACCGTAAAACTCAAGGTGAGATGATCGAAATGGTGCGTGCATCGCTCACCCGGCACCGACAGGAACTGAGTCATGTGGCCGATCAGAAAAAAGGGATTTTGGACAAGGAGGAGGAACAGCGCAACCTGCTGGCTGGCGAAAGTGCTCGTACGGGTGAGCTCGTGCGCCGTTTGCAACAGGATGAAAAAACCTTGCGGCGTAAGCTTCGTGAAAAGGAAGCGGCCCGGCGTGAATTGCAACGGTCGATCGAGACGATCATCCGCCGTGAGTTGGAGTTGGCCCGCAAGGCTGAGGAAGATCGTCTGCGGAGTGAGGGCAAGGCGGTGCCCCCGCCATCGCCTTCCGCTGGCTCGGCAGAGGTCTTTACCTTAACCCCCGAGGCACGGGCATTGGGTTTGGATTTTGAGGCCAACCGCGGTCGACTTCCCTGGCCGGTTGCCCGTGGATTTATTTCGGAGTCATTTGGCGACCACCCACATCCTGTTTTGAGTCAGGTTACCGTGCGCAACGACGGCATCAGCATCCGCACCAGTCCGGGTTCGGAGGCGAAGGTGGTGTTTAAGGGTGAGGTGACGGCCGTGGTGTCGGTGCCCGGGATGCAGAAAACCGTGATCGTTCGTCACGGCCAATACCTTTCGGTGTATGCCCACCTCGACCGGGTGACGGTGGCCAAGAGCGAGAAAGTAACGACAGGCCAGCCTATCGGGGTGGTGTATACCGATACCGACGAGGATAAAACAGAAATACAACTGCAAATCTGGAAAGGCACCACCAAGGTCGACCCGCAGCTTTGGTTGTTGCGTCGGTAGATTGTCTTGAAATTAGTATTTTTGAGGATGATCGGCCCGCAACAAGCCGGGGAGGTCCTTCACACCCCGTCCCCCGTTCCCTTCCTGCACGCATTTTCCTTCTACTTAGCCGCACTGCTCCTGCTGATGCCAGGATGCCAGTGGTTTTCCGAACCTGCTATGCATAAACCAGACCCCCATTCCTATTCGAATCCCCACGAAACACGTGTGGATTCCTTGCACCTCACGCTAAAAGTCGATTTCGATACGCAAACGCTGAGTGGCACGGCTGACTGGTTTCCCGTGGCGGGTCATGCCCCTTCGCTCATACTCGATACCTACGGCCTCGACATTCATTCGGTGGAGGGCGATGGCCGCGCGTTGCAGTTTCGCCTGGGTGCACACGATGCGCTGTTAGGACAGGCCCTGGAAATTTCCCTCCATCAACCCACCGAACGGGTGCGCATCCATTACAGTACACGTAAAGGAGCGCGTGCGTTGCAGTGGCTTGCCGCATCGCAAACGGAGGGGGGCCAACATCCTTATTTGTTCACCCAGAGCCAGTCCATCCTCGCGCGGACCTGGATCCCGTGTATGGATAGTCCCGGCCAGCGCTTCCGCTACACCGCAGAGGTTGACGTACCCCCCGGCTTACTGGCGCTGATGAGTGCGGAGAATCCCACCGAAACCCGCGCCGATGGCCGATATACTTTCCGCATGGATCAACCGGTGCCGGCCTATTTGATGGCGCTGGCTGTGGGAAAGCTGGAATTCCGGCCTTTGGGCGAACGAACTGGCGTTTATGCCGAGCCTGTGATGTTGGACCGTGCGGTCTATGAGTTTACCGATATGGAACAGATGCTTGCGACCACAGAATCGCTCTACGGTCCCTATGTTTGGGGTCGCTATGATGTGCTCGTGTTACCTCCATCGTTTCCTTTTGGTGGTATGGAAAACCCAAGGCTCACCTTTGCCACGCCCACCATCATTACGGGCGACCGCTCACTGGTGTCGCTCATTGCGCATGAACTGGCCCACTCCTGGAGTGGGAATTTGGTGACCAATGCCACGTGGGACGATTTTTGGCTGAACGAGGGGTTCACGGTTTATGTGGAGATGCGGATTATGGAAGCGCTCTACGGGCCCGACTACGCGGCAATGTTGTCAGCTATTGCCTATGCCGATGTGTCGGAGGAGGTCAAAAGCCTCACTGCGGGTGGACAAGAGCGGAAGACTAGGCTGGCGGCCCACACGCGAGGCGAGGATCCGGATGATGGTGTGGGTCCGATCGCCTACGACAAGGGTTATCACTTTCTGTTGCTGATCGAGAAAACCATTGGTAGGGTCCGATGGGATGCGTTTTTGAAGTCATATTTCCAGAAAAACGCCTTCAAGAGTATGCACACGGAAGGGTTTTTGTCGCGCCTCGACAGCCTGCTCAGCGCTGAGGAGGAGCGGAGGATTTGGGTGCAGGAGTGGGTGTATGGTACGGGACTACCTGTGAATTGTCCACCCCCCCTTTCGAGTCGCTTCGCTGCGGTAGATTCTACCCTGAACAGCTGGCGAAATGGGGATTCAGAGGCTCTTCCCACGAATCTGGATGCCTGGAGCACACATGAATGGGTGTATTTCCTAAGGCGACTCGATGGGCAAGACTCAATCGGGGCCACTGAACTGGATCGTCGGTATAGGATTACGGGTACTCCGAATGCCGAAATCGGCTGTGTTTGGTACCAATGGGTGATTCGCTTTGCCCCGCCATACGCCAATCAACGTACATTTACTGATGCTTTGGAGGCCTACATGACCCGAATTGGTCGACGGAAGTTCATCATGCCCATCTACAAAGCCCTGAAGGAAACTGGACAGGCCGACCGCGCACTGAGCATCTACGAGCAGGCTCGCCCCAACTACCACTCGGTAGCCAGCCACAGCGTGGACGCCCTTTTGGGCTGGAAGGTCGACTAATTTAATCTTCAAGATCAACCGATTCAACACATAGAATGAGCATACTTTCTGGGAGGAAGGTCGACTCATCTACTTTTCGGTGTTCATCAACCTAAACCATATAGTGGGGATCGTCTATTCGTGCTGACGGAGGACATCGAATCCGCCCTCATGCAGGAATTTTTCGCGCTGCATAATTTTCAAATCGCTTTGGATCATGTCCTCCACCAAATCGGAAAGGGTGTGCCGGGGTTCCCATCCAAGTTTCTGTCTGGCCTTGGTAGCGTCGCCGATGAGTAGTTCAACCTCGGTCGGACGGAAATACCGGGGATCGATGCCCACCAGCTCGGTTCCGGTCTTAAGGTGAGACACAACTTCGATCCCGAGCTCCTCCAGCCGTGTGCGGTTCACACGTGCGAGAACCGCGATTTCGTTGACCCCTTCGCCCTTGAATTCTAATTCCATTCCTAGTCGGCCAAACGCCATACGGATGAAGTCGCGCACATAGGTGGTTACCCCCGTGGCGATCACAAAGTCATCGGGCTCAGATTGTTGCAGGATGAGGTACATGGCCTCCACATAATCGCGTGCGTGCCCCCAGTCGCGCTGTGCATCGAGGTTACCCATGTATAGTTTGTCTTGCATGCCCAGCAAAATCTTGGCGGCTGCCCGGGTGATTTTGCGGGTCACGAAAGTCTCGCCGCGGAGAGGCGATTCGTGGTTAAACAGGATTCCATTGCTGGCAAACATCCCATAGGCCTCGCGGTAGTTGACCGTAATCCAATAGGCATACAACTTGGCTACACCATAGGGTGACCGCGGGTAGAAAGGTGTTTTTTCGCTTTGGGGGACTTCCTGTACCAATCCGTATAGTTCGGATGTGGATGCCTGGTAGATGCGGGTGTGTTTTTCGAGCCCGCAAATCCGCAAGGCCTCCAACAGCCGGAGCGTCCCTATTCCATCTGCATTTGCGGTGTATTCGGGTGTGTCGAAGCTAACCTTCACATGACTCATAGCTGCGAGGTTGTAGATCTCGTCGGGCTTTGTTTCCTGAATGATGCGTATGAGATTGGTGCTGTCGGTCAGATCCCCATAATGGAGTTGTAGTCGGCGGTCGGTTTGGTGGGGGTCCTGGTAGAGGTGGTCGATACGGTCGGTGTTGAACAGCGAGGCGCGGCGTTTGATGCCGTGCACGAAGTATCCTTTATCGAGGAGCAGTTCGGTGAGGTAAGCACCATCCTGTCCGGTGATGCCCGTTATGAGTGCGGTTTTCATTATGTCGGGACTACTTTTTATGCCAATCTACAAAAATACAAAAATGAAGGGAAACGTTGCATAACATGGGACTTGCAGCGTCAGTTTACAGGATCCTTTTACAGGATCAAAAAACAGTACCATTTACATCTTCACAAACCGAGTTCGCGCCGCTGCTGCTCGTCGATGGGCCCCGGTGCATCGATCATGACATCGCGACCAGCGTTGTTCTTGGGAAAGGCGATGAAGTCGCGTATGCTCTCACTCCCGCCCATGAGGGCACAGAGGCGATCGAAACCAAGGGCAATGCCACCATGCGGCGGTGCGCCAAATTCGAACGCGTTCAACAGGAAACCGAATTTCTGGTTGGCCTCTTCGGGTGTGAAGCCCAACGCTTCAAATAGTTGCGACTGCAGGGTGCGGTCGTGGATCCGGATGGAGCCCCCACCCACTTCGTTGCCATTCAGTACCAAATCGTAGGCATTGGCGAGCACATCGCCTGGCGATTCGGCCAGAAGACTGGTGTGCTCAGGTATGGGTGACGTGAAGGGGTGGTGCATGGCCATCCACCGGGTCGACTCCTCATCCCACTCGAGGAGGGGAAAGTCGACCACCCACAAGGCCTGGAATTTATCTGCAAGGCGCAACCCGAGTCGCTCGCCGAGCTCAAGCCTTAGTGCACTCGCTGCTTTCAGGGTCAGGCTATCTCTACCCGCCATCACAAGCAGCAGATCGCCCGTTTGCAGGTGGGCCAATTCACGCCATTGTTGCAGTCGATCGGTGCTGTAGAACTTATCTACGCTCGACTTGAGGCTGCCATCGGCTTCTATTCGCATCCACACCATACCTTTCATGCCGATTTGTGGTCGTTTGACCCATTCGGTAAGCTCATCAAGTTGCTTGCGGGTGTATTCGGCCCCACCTGGCAGGGGAATGCCCACCACGCGTTCGGCTGTATCGAATACGCCGAAGCCGGCCCCGGAGGTGAGGTCATTGCCATAACCTTTGAGGTGCACCAGTTCCATCCCGAATCGTATGTCGGGCTTATCGTTGCCATATCTCATCATGGCCTCGCGAAACGAGAGTCGGGGCAGGGGCCCCAATTCTACCCCTTTGATGGAGATCAGGAGATGAAGTAGTAGTCCCTCGAACATCTGTAGGATGTCTTCGCGCTCAACGAACGACATCTCACAGTCGATTTGGGTGAATTCGGGTTGTCGGTCGGCCCTAAGGTCTTCATCGCGATAGCATTTCACGATCTGGAAATAGCGGTCGAAGCCGCCCACCATCAACAGCTGCTTGAAGGTCTGGGGTGACTGTGGCAGGGCGTAGAATTCTCCTTTGTGCAGGCGGGAGGGCACCACAAAATCGCGGGCCCCCTCGGGGGTGCTTTTAATAAGAACGGGGGTTTCTACCTCTAGAAATTCCCGCGCATCGAGGTAGCGGCGCACCTCCTGGGCCACGCGGTGGCGTAGTTCGAGCTTGTAGCGAACTGGTTGTCGGCGCAGGTCGATGTAGCGGTATTGCATCCGCAGGTCGTCTCCCCCGTCGGTCTCGTCTTCCACCAGAAATGGCGGGAGTCGCGATGGGTTAAGCAGCTTGATGGCATCCACCCGAATTTCGATATCGCCCGTAGGCATTTTGTCATTGGGGGCGTAACGTTTCACCACGATGCCCTCGACCTGCACCACGTACTCGCGCCCGAGCGAACGAAGGGCGTGTAGCACTACGGGGCGTGTTTGTCCCTCCTCAGCCATCAATTGGATGATTCCATAACGGTCGCGCAGGTCAATCCAGAGCATTCCACCTTTATCTCGCATCCGGCTCACCCAACCGCAGAGGGTTACCTGGATTCCGGTGTGAGTCATTCTCAATTCGCCGCAGGTATGGGTTCGTAGCATAGTGGGTTACATTCGTTTTTGGTGCAGGTCAATATCTTTCGGGGTTCAAAATTCGTGATTCATGGTTCACATTCCACTCTTTAAGCGGGGTGATTTATATCGATCTGCCCATATTATTGCAAAAATTTAATGTCTTTTACAATATCAGGGCTTTTTTATGCCATCTTTTAACGCTTTTGCACAAGCAACTTGAATTCAGGCATTAAAACCTTCATTTATCTTTTTCTGCCTTCCTTTACCATATTATACCTTTCCTCTATTCCTTCCTTTTATTCAATCTCTTGATACATTCATTTTTGTCTTTCGTTTCTCTCCTGAACCCCCTTAATCCTGACTAATCATGCTCAACCCGTTCGATGACGCACACTGGATGCGACAGGCCCTCCAACAGGCTTTAGCGGCCCAGGATGCGGGTGAAGTGCCGGTTGGTGCAATTGTGGTGATGGGGCATCGGGTTTTGGGCATGGGTCATAACCTCACAGAGCGTCTGCATGATGTGACGGCCCATGCGGAAATGCAGGCCATCACGGCGGCCTTTCATGATTTGGGAAGCAAATACCTTACAGAAGCAACATTGTATGTGACCTTAGAACCCTGTGTGATGTGCGCAGGCGCTTTGTATTGGTCGCAGATTGGACGGGTCGTTTGGGGTGCCAATGATCCGAAGCGGGGCTTCAGCCGGGTTGGCCCCCTGCTGCATCCCAAAACCTGCTTTGAAGGTGGACTAATGGCAAAGGAGTCGGCCAACCTCCTTCAGGCTTTTTTCCGTTCGAAAAGGGGTAGATAACTCTGACCGTCGGGTTGACAAATGCCGGGCGTGATTCTCAATGACCCCAACTTTTGACGGATGTGCTTTGCCGTGGATTTGACTTTTTGCAGACGTGATATTCCGGGGGTTTGTCTTATAATTGAATCGGTTTACCAAGGCTCCCAATCCTTCGCTCGAACACAATACGGTTTGGAATGGCCTGGGAGGAGTGTCATCAGTTGCGGTAGAGGCGGGTTATGGACAAAACGTGCGGGAAACTGAGACATGACAGCAAAATGAAGTACAATCCCGTGGCGCCCCGGTTTTCCAAATGTTGAACGTGTAGAACCCCCACCTCAAAAGCACTGCACCGAGAGTAAATAGTATAGCTTTCACATACAATTTCCCGTAATCTGCCTGGAGTAGATCACTTATGTGGAGCTCTCCTTTTATGCTATGATCAAACAGAAAGTAGAGTCCAAAGGGGTGAAGCAGGGAAAGAAGGGGCGTTTTCAGCGCATACTTGCCGCCCAGAAATGGCTTTAGACCCCGGTTAAGATTTAGCGCCATAAGCAAGATAATGAACCCCCATCCCCATTCCTTTTGATAAGAAATGGGCAGGGTCACTTTCATTTTTGACAAGATCTGGGTCGTTTCGGGGGTGTCCGGCCCGAACCGGAATCGTAGCTTTCGGGGATCTGCTATTTGGTGTTTCCGGAGGGCGGATGGGCACTCAACAGGTAGTAGCCGCTGGTGGTGAAGCAGTCGCGCAACCAGGGGATGGACTGTAGCCAGGGCCATTGGAGTCGCTCCCGCAGTCCAAATTTGTAGGAATAGATGGGGTTTATGAGGTAATATCGCCGTATGACCGGATGCAGTTGGGCTCCGGATACCAATCGGTTGAGTGAGCGGATGCCAACTCGGTAATCGTGAATTTCGAGGAGTTCATCGTGCACCTCCCGGGGCTCGCGGAAGGCTTTGAGGACGGCGGCATAGAGCGACCGGGGCAGGAGGTGTATCCAGGGTAGTCGGCGCAGCACGGGTGAATGTGCGATTTGCTGGTGCCCCCCAAATGGCATACGCCAGGGAGGCCAACCGATGAACAGGAGTCCACCTTCCACCAGAAACCGCCGCATTTGTCGCAGCGCCTCCAGTTTTCGGGGGATGTGCTCGATGACATCCTTCAGCACAATGAGGTGAAAGCGCCCAGTAAATTCTTCTGTGATGGCTGGGTTGTATATGTCTTCGGCACGCAGTTCCATGCGGCCTTTGTCGATCCAGGTCGACATAATCCTCTGTCCCTCACGGATTTTCTTTTCGTTTAGGTCGATTCCAATGCATTGCGCGCCTGCCTCGGCGAAGGGCATGAGGTTGCCCCCTTCGCCGCATCCGAGCTCCAGAACCCGACATTCGTTCCAGGGACAGGGCAGATGGGGCTGAACGAAGGGCATGATGCTCTTGCGGGCATTTTCGGCCAGGAATGCAAGGTATCCTTCGTGGTCTGAATGAAATTCGTAGGGCACGGGCCGAATTTACGCGGATTGCTGTGATTTATCATTGCTTGGGGAACAATCTTCTGTTTGCTTTGTCTATGGCACACTCTTGTCTTCGTTAGCTTTGCTTACGTTTGCTTTCGTTAGCTTTCGTTTGCTTACGTCAACTTTCCGACTCCTGCCTCCGCCTGTCGCTAGATTGCGGGCATGAATGAATCTTCACCATCCGGCCGCACCCTCATCAGTTTCGACTGGGCCATGAAGCGCCTGCTGAAACAGAAAGCTAACCACGGAATCCTCGAG
>Ga0194128_10008226_pt1 | contig 13274 bp, 18 predicted proteins | sample TA2KigCa65mmetaG_FD_148650 | JGI IMG/M metagenome (GOLD analysis project Ga0194128, IMG submission 148650) | Freshwater microbial communities from Lake Tanganyika, Tanzania - TA2015037 Kigoma Deep Cast 65m | ecosystem: Environmental > Aquatic > Freshwater > Lake | place: Tanzania: Lake...
AACAGTGGGACCACTACTACATATTTGAGATACTCATACACAAGTTAATCATAATGTCTGAGGCTATTCGTAAGGCAGACAATCATACTATGGCATGTTATGATGCTGATAGAATGATGCTGTGTGTTAGACTAATGAAAAAAGTGCAAGACGAATATTATCTATTTGAGTTTATTGATGATGATGAGATCACTAGAGAACAAATAAACAAAGGTGAAAAAAAGCACAATAAAGCAAAACGTATTCTATTTAAACTTCTTGAACAATATATTGAAAGATGGTGGGACTAATAATTTTAAAATATAAGTAACTCATTCTTAAAAAACGGCTTGGATACCCAATAAAAAATTATTATCTTTAAGGTTATGAAACATACACTTTATGTAGAACGTTATCGTCCTGATACTATTGAAGGTTACATTGGTAACGAGCAATTTACTACTGATTTACAAAAGTGGATTACTGAAGGCAATTTACCTAATTTACTACTTCATGGTTCACCAGGTACTGGTAAAACCACAGCCGCTAAACTAATTGTTAAAAACATTCAATGTGATTTCATTTACATTAATTGTAGTGATGAAAATGGTATTGATACAATTAGGGATAATGTCAAACAATTTGCCTCATCAGCATCATTCCAACCTATTAAAGTTGTTATATTAGATGAAGCTGATTTCTTAACTATAAACGCGCAAGCAGCACTTAGAAATATTATTGAGTCGTTTAGTGAAAACACTCGTTTTATTTTTACTTGTAATTTGGTTGAACGTATTATTGAACCACTACAATCACGTTTAGTATTATACGAATTAAGTTCACCCCCAATCAAACAAATGGCTAAACATTTAGCCAACATACTTGATAAGGAAGGTATTGAATATGATACTAAAAATTTATCTGTTATAATTAAAAAAACATACCCCGATATAAGACGTGCTCTAAACACAATCCAGGGTTCAATTCGTAATAAAACTTTAGTTGTGGGTAAATTAGGAGAAGTAGATTATCCTCAACAAATTATAGAGGCATTAGATAAAAAAGATGCATTTGCTATTATTAGGCAAATTGTAGCAGATAATAATATAAAAGATTTTAATAATTTATATAGGATGATGTTTGAAAAATATAATGATCCTGAATTTATTATAATTATAGCTGAATACCAATTTCAATCTGTAACAGCCCCAGATAAAGAAATAAATTTTATGGGTTGTATTGCTAAACTAACAACAATTTAAAATGCCACAAGAAAGAGTTCAATTAAACATCTCATTAGACAAAACCACTTCTCTCCTTTGTGAGGCTTGTGGTAGTACTGTATTCCAAGAAGGTGTTATACTCCGTAAAGCATCTAAGTTTCTTACAGGTACTACTCAAGATGGTATTATCCCCATTCCTACTTTTTACTGCGTAAAATGTGGACATGTTAACGAGGAATTTTTACCTGCTGATTTAAGAACACCTAAAGCTGAAGCGTGACAATCTTTGATTGGTTAAACGAAATTACAGGCGCTAAGCGTTCTTGGAATGAATTTAGTGATGTTGATAAGGAATCATTTAACGCATTCTTAATCAATAGGTTTATTTCAATGAAACGCGACTATATTGACGTAGTTAACATTGTTCAAAAATATACATTGCCTAAAGGTAAGCTATATGAATTTTATTGTGCAATGCTTCCTAAAAGTAAATCATTTTTCCGTTATGTAAAATCAACCAAATCAATTAATCATGAACAAGTTAATGCATTAGCAAAGTATTATATGTGTAGCACGCGTGAAATTATTGATGTACTTCCTCTTTTGGAAAAGCAAGAAATAGAGCGTATCTTTAATGAAACTCAGGGATATGTAGTTACTAAAAAAACTCAACGTAAATGATACCCACAAAGATAATAAAGTCACAGATAGACGCAATAAAAGATGAAATAACTAAAGCAGTTATTTTAGATTTGGTATCACGCTCAAAACGGGGGTTAAATAAATACAACACTACTTTAGATAAAAACAATCATCAAAGTATGCTTCAACATGGATACGAAGAAGCACTTGATTTGGCTCAATATCTAAAAAAAGAAATTACTACATTAAATACAATTCAAGATTTAATTAAACAACATCCAAACGATGCTGAGTTAGGAATGATAGTAAGAAAAATATATGGCTGAGAAAAAATTAACTGACATTGAAAAACTGATTAAAGAAACTAAGTTACCTGAATTAAATTACGGAACACAAAATAGTGTATCTTATTCTCAGTATTCTATATATAGAAAATGTCCACACCAATGGTACTTAACTTACATTAAGAATTTAGCTCCGTATCAAGCATCAATTCATACTGTGTTTGGAACAGCAATGCACGAAACACTTCAACATTATTTTGAAATAATGTATAATCAAAGTGGTGCTGCTGCTGATAGAGTTGAAATAGTAGAATATTTTAAGGGGCGTTTTAGAACTACATATAAAGAAGAATATGATAAAGTTAAAACGCATTTCTCATCTCCTGAAGAAATGAAGGAATTTTATGAGGATGGAGTTATAATTATTGATTGGTTTAAGAAAAATAGAAATAAGTATTTTTCATCACGTAATGTGAGGTTATTAGGTATTGAAATGCCCTTAATGGTTGGCTTGACTAAAAATATATTTCTAAAAGGTTATATTGATTTAGTTTTATATGATGAAACTTTAGATAAAGTAATAATTTATGATATTAAAACATCACGTAGTGGATGGAATGACAAAAAGAAAACAGACGAATCAGTAATATCTCAAATATTATTATATAAAGAATTCTTTGCTAAACAATATAAGTTGGATGTTAATAAGATTGATGTTCAATATTTTATTGTTAAACGTAAAGTATGGGAAAATGAGGATTATGTTATTCCTAGAATTCAAATTTGGGCTCCTGCTAGTGGAAAAGTTAAGCGTAAACAAATAATGACTCACTTTGAAGAATTTTTAAGTGAAGCCTTTCATGATGACGGAGTTTATAGAACCCATGAACAAATGAAAAATGTAAGTAAAGATAACTGTACATGGTGTCCGTTTAATGATAAACCAGATTTGTGTGATAAAAACATTCCTCAAAAGAAATTTTTTGAAATAGCATAGTTTTTTGTATTGATGTATATATTTATATCAAAACCAGCTATGGAAAAAAATAAGTTACAGCTTACAAGTGTTAAAGTCCATGATCACTTATTCGACGAATTTAAAGTTATGTGTGTACGCACTAAATTCTCGCTTCAAAAATTAACAGATAGAGCAATACATTTGTATCTTACAGATGAAGAATTTAGAAAACAAGTACATAATCATAACAATTTAAGTCTAGAAAAAAAGACTGCTATTATTAATTAATAATAACTAAAATTAGGTTAATGAAAGAAGGTTATATTCCCCAAGCACAGAGGAAAAAAATCTTATTTTTGTGTGATGATATTAGAATGCATTCTGGTATCGCAACAATGGCAAGAGAAATAGTAATTGGAACAGCTCACAGATACAATTGGTTTACTGTTGGAGCTGCTATTAAACATCCTGAACAAGGCAAAGTTATTGATGTGGGTGAGGATACAAACACTCATTCTGGTATAACTGACTCATGGGTTAAAATCCTTCCTTTAGATGGATATGGTAATCCTGACTTAATTAGGGATTTAATCAAACATGAAAAACCAGTGGCTTTGTTTTTCTTTACAGATCCGAGATATTGGATTTGGTTATTCCAGGTTGAAAATGAATTTAGGAGACAACTTCCTTTTATTTATTTAAATATTTGGGACGATTTACCTGCTCCATTATATAATGAGCCATATTATGAATCATGTGATACTCTTCTTGCTATTAGCAAACAAACAGAAAACATTAATAGAATTGTTTTAGGAGATAAAGCAAAAGATAAAATAATTGCTTATGTGCCTCATGGGATTAATGAAAAAATATTTTTCCCTGTTGATGTAAATCACAGTGAATATTCTAAATTACAAGATATTAAAAAATTACTTTTTGGAGATAAAAAATATGAATATGTTGTTTTTTATAATGCTAGAAACATTAGACGTAAATGTGTATCTGATTTGATAGTTGCATATCAAATATTTGTAGATGGTTTAACTAATGAACAAGCCTCCAAATGTGCTTTAGTACTCCATACTCAGATAGTTGATGATAACGGCACTGATTTAATTGCTGTTAAAGATTTGATATGTGATGACAAAGCAAACATATTTTTTTCAAACAACAGAATATCATCTCAAGAACTTAATTTAATTTATAATATAGCTGATGTTTGTGTTTTACCATCATCCAATGAAGGGTGGGGATTAAGTTTAACTGAAGCAATGATGTGTGGTAAAATGATTATTGCTAATGTGACTGGTGGTATGCAAGACCAAATGCGTTTTGTAGATGAAAAAGATGAATGGATTAAATTTGATGAAAATTTTTGTTCAAATCATTTTGGCACATATAAAAAATGTGGTGAATGGGCTATACCTGTATTTCCAAGTAATCTCTCACTTGTTGGTTCACCTCCTACTCCTTATATTTGGGATGATAGGTTAGATTTTAGAGATTTAGCCAAAGCACTTAAAGAATGTTTTGATTTAGGAAAAGAAGAAAGACTAAGACGAGGCATGTCGGGGCATGAGTGGGTTATTTCAGATGAAGCAATGATGTCAGCAAGATGGATGTGTAAAAATATTATTAAATATATTGACCAAACACTTGAAAATTGGAAACCAAGAAAATCATTTGAATTAATTAAAATAAAAAAATATCCAAGTAAAAAATTACGTCACAAATTAGTATACTAAGCCATGTCAAAACCTTTAATTGTAATAAGTTGTCCTATTGATACTTTTAGTGGATATGGAGCTCGTTCAAGAGACATAGTTAAAGCATTATTTAAAATAGATAAGTATGATATTAAAATAATACCTCAGAGATGGGGTAATACACCCTATGGGGCTTTAAACGCAGAAATTTTAGAAGAAAAACAAATATTAGATAATTATTATCCTACTCCTCAATTACAATCCCCTCCGGATGTTTGGATTCAAATTACAGTACCAAATGAATTTCAACCAATGGGAAAGTTTAATATTGGTATTACAGCAGGTATAGAAACTACATTATGTAACCCCACTTGGTTAGAAGGTATTAATAGAATGAATTTAACATTAGTATCATCTAATCATGCTAAAAAGGTATTCGAAGAAGCTAAATTTGAAAAAAGAAATAAACAAACTGATTCTTTAGAAGGTAAAGTAGAGTTAGAGAAACCGATTCAAGTATTATTTGAAGGAGCTGATTTAAATAAATACTTTCCTATTACTGATGATGATCTTCCAGATGATGAATTAGTTCTTGCTTTAGATGAAATTAAAGAAAATTTTAATTTTTTATTTGTTGGACATTGGTTACCAGGTGGGTTTGGAGAAGATAGAAAAAATGTAGGGTTAATGATTAGAATATTTTTAGAAACATTTAAAAATAAAAAAGATGCTCCTGGTTTAATATTAAAAGTGAATCATGGTCCTTGTTCTGTACTGGATAGAGAAGAAGTATTGAAAAAAATAGATGCTATTAGAGAACAAGTTAAATCAACTACACTACCTAACATTTATTTATTACATGGTGAACTTGAAGATGAACAAATGAATTATTTATATAATCATCCTAAAGTAAAAGCAATGATTTCATTTACTAAAGGTGAAGGATTTGGAAGACCATTACTTGAATTTACATTAGCTAAAAAACCATTATTAGCATCAGGTTGGTCAGGACATATAGATTTCTTAGATATTGAATTTGCTAATTTAATTCCTGGTGAAGTTAAACAGGTAGAAAAAAGCGCAACTAGTGATTTTATATTAGAACAAAGTGGATGGTTTAACATTGATCAAGGACATGCTTCTAAAATGTTAGAAGATATGTTTAAAAATCATAAAAATTATCTTGATAAAGCTAAACAATTAGCCTTTAGAAATAAACAAAATTTTTCATTAGAAAAAATGACTAATAAATTAGAAACAATATTTGAAGCTTTTGTTCCTAAAAAAGTTGAATTAATATTACCTAAAATAGATAAAATTGAATTACCAAAATAATACAGGTGTTATTATATACACCTATTCAAATAACACTTATAATATAGAACTAGTATGGAAGATAGTTTAATTATATGTCCTAAATGCGGAAGTGATGCTTGTTATAAAACGTCACTAAATGAATTTCATTTTTCTTATGCCTGTTTTGGATGTGGTTTTTACACTTCAGACTTAATGAGAGAGGGTGAATTTAATTTTAAAGAATTTGAAGAAACTCTTCCTTATCTTTATGTTGATTTAAAATATACAGATGCCGAGAGTCGTGTTTGGTATCCTCAAACTATTAATATTGAAAATAAGGGTACAGTTTTTGCCAATGGAAAAAATAAAGATGAATGGAAATGGGCAGCAGTGATAATGATTGAAATACAAGAAGAAGAAAAACATAAATTTAAAAAACCAGGCACAGACGAATATTATACTCATAAAACAGATATGAAATCACTTAAATTATTTGAACGAAACAATTTTATGGATGCTCTTGAATTTATTGGAGTATTTAATAATCAAAACTAACATTATGGCTAGTATTTCATTTGCTATTACAGCATGTAACGAACACGTAGAGTTAAAACGCCTATTAGATCAAATTGTATCTATAGTTAAACCTGAGGATGAAATAATGGTTCAATTAGATACAAATTCTACAGATGAAGTAAAAAAATTAGTAGATTCTTATAATATTGGAACACCATATGACTTTCATAGAATATATTTTGGATTAAATGGTGATTTTGCTTCATTTAAAAATAATCTTAAAAAACATTGTACACGTCATTGGATATTTTTCATTGATGCTGATGAAACTTTAAATTATTATTTTGCTAAAAATATTCATGAATTTTTAAAATTGAATAAAAATATAGTTGATGTAATATCAATTCCAAGAATTAATAAAGTAAATGGTTTGACTGAAGAACATATCTATAAGTGGAAATGGTTTGTTGATGATAGAGGATGGGTTAATTGGCCTGATTATCAAACACGTATTTGTGCTAATAAAAATGATATCTGGTGGATTAATAAAGTACATGAACGTTTAAGTGGATTTAAAACATCAGCTCAACTTCCTGCTTTGGAAGAATGGTCTTTAACTCATATTAAAGATATTAATCGCCAGGAAAAACAAAATAAGTTTTATGAAAATCTATAGTAATTATTTACCTATAGAACGTTATGAATATGAGATAGGTTCTATTCAACGTTTTAAAGATAAACCTATTTCAATATTTAATGATTTTGCCCCTCGTGAAGCTAACCAAATTAGTGAAGTTAATTTACTTATATTAAATGAACCTAATGAGTTATTTGGGCTACATACATTTGCTAAAAATAATTATCAAGCTTTTTCTGCTATAATGAGTTGGAATGAAGAGATATTAGGCGAATTGCCTAATTATGTTTTATTCCCTCATGGTGAAACTAATTTAGATTTAGAATATATAAACACTTTTGAAACTAATCCTAAACGTGAGTTTGGAGTTACTTTTTTGAGTGGCATTCTCGAAATGTTAGAAGGACATAAGTTACGTCAACGTATATTAGCTAAAGGTAGTGAAATACAAATACCCAACAATTGGTGGAAGACATTAGATGACTTTGACCATACAAGAGGGCAACGCCCAGGATATTTTGAAACAAAAACAGGACCAAATGGTAATCCAATTGAGGGTGATGGGAAAAAACAAGTATGGAATACTAATAAAATGTTTCATGTTGCTGTAGAAAATTCACAACATAGACATTATTACACAGATAAAATATTAGATTGCTTTGGTACTAAAACATTACCAATTTACTGGGGGGCTCCAAATATTGGTGTATGGTATGATTTAAGAGGCATTATTACTTTTAAGGATGAAAACGAATTAGTAGAAATTATTAATAATCTTACTCCTGAAGACTATTATAATCGTTTACCCTACATTGAATATAATTATAACCTTGTTAAAGAAAATGGTTTCTTTTTTAAACGATTGGAAAACTATTTGGATAAGCTAATTTCCTATAATAAATTATAATATATGGAAAGAAAATATTTACCCACATTGTCAGAACTAGTAGACAGATTATCTATTAGTCAACTTAAAGAGGTATTCATTCCTAATCATAAAGATGAATATGCTCAAGAAATTAAAGACATAATCCATGATATTCAATTATTATTGGATAAGCAAGATAGAAAAATAACAGCTGAAACAATTAGAGCAATTGTAGTATTAGCTCAAATGAACTTACATATATGGCAGAATGAATCCAATTATCGTAAGGGAATTAAAAATAATAATAACCTAGAGTTAACTCATGGTTTAAACGGAATTAGAAATACTGCTAAAAATAAAATACAAGAAGCAGTTGGTGGTAGAAAAGATTATAAAATAGATTGTTTAGCAGCAGATTTTAAAGATTGGGAAATTAGTTGGTAATATGAAAAAACCTAAAATATTAGTAGTAGGAGATAGTTGTATAGATGTTTACGTTTATGGTAAATGTCCTAGAATGTGTCCTGATGCCCCTGTACCAGTAATGATACCACAAGAGACAATTACATACTCGGGCATGGCTGGTAATGTTGTTAGGAATATTGAAGCATTAGATATTAAAGCAGATATTTTAACAAATACAGAACAAATATATAAAACTAGATATGTTGATTTTAAAACAAATCATATGTTTGTTAGAATTGATACTGGAGAAGAACATATTGCCCGTGTTAAAGATTTAGAAAAAATTAATTTTAAAGCATTTGATGCTGTTGTTATAAGTGATTATTGTAAAGGCTTTCTTGAGGAAGATGATATTACTTATATAGCTAAAAATTCTTATCTTACTTTTTTAGATACTAAAAAAATTATCAATAATGTGTTTGTTAATAATGTTAACTTTATTAAAATTAATGAAGGTGAATTTGTTAAATGTAGAGGACATATATCACAAAAAACATTAGATAAAATTATTATTACTATAGGGGGGCAAGGATGTATTTACAAAGGGGAAATATTCCCAGTACAAAAAGTAGATGTTAAAGATAATACAGGAGCAGGAGATACATTTTTAGCTGGTTTAGCTGTTAAATTTTGTCAAACAGGTGATATTAAAAAATCAATTGAATATGCTAACAAATGTGCTACTTATGTAGTACAAAAAAGAGGAACAACAATTATTAACCCAAACGAAATATAATATGGAATACAAATTTAGTAATGTAATTACAGATGTAGCTATTATTGACCCCTTTAAACACTATGATTATAGGGGGGAATATATAGAAACATACAACAAAAAGTTTTATGAAGTTTTTCAATCCAATGCTAATGCACCTACTGAATGGGTACAGGATGATGTTAGTACCTCAGTTAGGGGCACATTAAGAGGACTTCATGGTGACGACAAAACATGGAAATTAATCCAGTGTTTATATGGTAGTATGCTTGCCACTATTGTGGATATGAGACATCACTCACCAAGTTATTTAAAATGGATTCAAATCCCTATTAATGACAAGAACAGAACCCAAATATTAGTACCTGCTGGTTGTGCTAACGGGCATTTAGTAATGAGTGAGTTTGGTATTTTTAGTTACAAACAATCTGAATACTATTCAGGTGCTAAAAATCAATTTACTATTAGATGGGATGACCCAGCATTAAACATAACTTGGCCTATTCAAAGTCCAATTTTATCTGAAAGAGACAAATCAGCTAAATTTTTAGAATTTAAAGACACTTACCCTTTATTTTTATCCAATGTATAAAGTATTAGTAACCGGGGGAGCAGGTTATATTGGCTCCGTATTAGTAGAAGCTTTATTAAACAGAAAATACAACGTTACTGTTGTTGATAGTTTAATGTATAAACAAACATCACTTACCCAGCATTGTCATTTACCCTACTTTAAGTTTATTAAGGGGGATGTTCGTGATTGGAATATGATGAAACCATTAGTTGATGACGCGGATATAATTATTCCTCTTGCTTGTGTAGTAGGGATGCCTGCTTGTAAAAAACATCCTGAATTGACTTTAGATACAAATCAAATAGCTATTGAATGGTTAGCTCGCAATACTAGAGATAATCAAAAAATTATTTTCCCAACCACAAACAGTGGATATGGTATTGGTCAAGAGGGCATTTATTGTACTGAAAAAACACCTTTGAAACCAATTTCATTGTATGGTGTTACTAAGGTTAAAGCTGAGGAAGCCCTATTAAAAAAAGGCAACGCAGTAACCTTCAGATTAGCTACTGTATTTGGTATATCTCCAAGAATGAGACTTGATTTATTAGTAAATGATTTCACATACAAAGCCTTTAAAGATAAATACATTGTATTATTTGAATCCCATTTTAAACGTAATTTTATCCATATTAGAGATGTAACTAAATCCTTTTTATTTGCTATTGATAATTTTGATAGAATGAAAGGCCAACCATATAACGTTGGTTTAAGTACAGCTAATATTAGTAAGAAGGAATTATGTGAAACGATTAAAAAATTTATTCCTGATTTTTATATATCTGAATCCGAAATAAATGAAGATCCGGATAAACGCAACTATATAGTTTCTAATGCTAAATTAGAAGCACTTGGGTGGATACCTTCACGTTCATTAGAGGATGGAATTAATGAATTACTTAAAGCATATCCTATAATAGAGGCATCAAATAACAATTTTACAAATTTATAAACGTGTTAGAAATACTACAAGGTCTCTTTGAGGAAAAGAAAAATAGAAGTGGAAGTGATATAGCAGGACATCTGCCTTTACTTCTTGAATTAGTAGAAGCAAAAAAACCAAAAGTAATTATTCACGCTGGAATTAGAGATGGACACTCAGGATCTGCTTTTGCTCTTGGAGCATATAAAATAGAAGCCACACTGGTAGATGTTGACACGAGTGATTATCAGAATTTGGACGATTCAAAATATAACTTTCAAGAATTAAGAGAAAAACTACCATTTTGGTCATTTAATCAAGGCAGTACTGAGGAAGTATTTCCTAAATTAATTAATTTGAAAGGTCAAGTTGATATTTTTTTTACTGATACTTCTCATAATTATGAAGATACTAAATTTGAATTATGGAACTATATGCAGTTATTATCTCCAACAGGTATTATTATAATGCATGATATGGATCCTTGGGAATATTTTGCTGATCAAGCTAAAGCAACAGATGAATGGTTAGAGGCCCATCCCGAATGGAAATTTAAAGTGCAAAAAGGCAATAATGGTATGGCTATATTTTACCGCGATGAAACCCATTTATGTGGAGTAATTTGTGATAATCAGTTATCAATTGGAACACACACAGAATAATGAAACAAATATTAATTACAGGAGGAACGGGGTTTGTAGGTAAAGCATTAGTACCCGCTTTAAAAACTGAATATGAAGTGGAAGTGACTGATAGCCATAACATGAAAGGTAAGTTATTTGATTGTGAAAGAGAATATGACTATATTATTCACATGGCTGTTAAAACAGCAGCGGGGGGATATTGTCAAAACCATAGTGGAGAGCAGTTCTTAATAAATACAGATATTAATAATACTTTTTTTCAAGGATGGAAAAATTGTTTTCCTAAAGCTAAGGTAGTTACTTTTGGTTCATCTTGTGGTTATGATGCTGACGTTGAAAAAACAGAATCTAACTATCTAAAAGGTGAAGCTGAACCCGGGTATGAAGTATATGGTAATATTAAACGTCATTTACTTATTGGGTGTCAAGCAATGAATAAAGAATATGGTATGCAATTTAGCTATCTTATTCCTTCTACATTATATGGCCCAAATTATGAATTAAATGATAGACACTTTATATTTGACTTAATTAGAAAAATAGTAGATGCTAAACAGAATGGGGGAGAGGTTGTTTTATGGGGTGACGGATACCAACGACGTGAATTAATTTATATTAATGACGCTGTTAAAATAATAAAACAAGCATTAACTTGGAATTTACAAATATGTAATTTATCTTCAGGGCAAGATTATTCAATTAGAGATTATGCCCAAACAATTTGTAATATAGTTGGCTATGACTTTAATACTATTAAGTTTGATACTAATCAGTTTGTGGGTTCATTATCGAAAAAAATGATTAATACTTATTTAGCAGACTTTCAGTTTACTTCTTTAGAAGAGGGATTAAGAAAAACAATTGAATATTATGTCAGTAGGAGCAGTAGTAGTAAATAGAAATGATGGATATAAAGACTTTGAACGTGGTATTATCCACTTTAAGTCAATGTTAGATACATTCGATGAAGTATTTTATATTGATTGGAACTCACCCTCAGGTTCATTTTTTTGGGAAATCAAAGATCAATTACCTAAAACAGGTAAATTAAAACACATTGTTATTCAACCTCATATTGCTAATATTTTAACGCAAGGTGATCCTCGAGCACAACAATGTAATGAGGCAATAAGTAGAAATATTGGTATAAGACGTTTATCAACTGATTTTATAGTATCAACTAATATTGATATAATTGCTCCTAAACGAGAAGATTTAGATAGATTAATTCAATCAATGGGGAGTGAAACATTTATTACTGTTTCAAGACGTGAGGCACCTAAGGACATAGTTTATAAATATGGTAAAGATAATTGGCGTGAATTAAGAGATGAATTATGTAATACAATCCCAGAACGTCATTTTCCAGCTCAAGTTACTCCAAACGATAATTACTCATTAATTAATTGTTGTGGTGACTTCCAAATAGCACATTCTAAGGTATGGCATTGGATTAGAGGATTTGAAGAATCAATGCTATATCAATGTTTTTGTGATACTAATGTTCAAAAGAAAGCATCAATAAATAACTTTACATTAGCTACTGCTTATGAACCTGCTTTATTTCATATGGAACATGGAGCTTATTTTACTAAAGAAGATGGAACGCGTGTTGCTGATCTTGAAAATAAAGGTGCTTTTAAAGGTGAAACTAAAGCATATAATGATGCTTGGAAGTATGTAGAATTTTTTAACGAAACTGATAACACCGAATATTGGGGTTTAGGTTCAACTGAAATTGAATATGAAACTTACTAAAGTATTTGTTAATGGAACATTTGATGTTTTACATTACGGGCACTTCAGGTTATTAGAAGCAGCCGCTGAATTAGGTGATAAATTATA
>Ga0194128_10008227_pt1 | contig 13271 bp, 10 predicted proteins | sample TA2KigCa65mmetaG_FD_148650 | JGI IMG/M metagenome (GOLD analysis project Ga0194128, IMG submission 148650) | Freshwater microbial communities from Lake Tanganyika, Tanzania - TA2015037 Kigoma Deep Cast 65m | ecosystem: Environmental > Aquatic > Freshwater > Lake | place: Tanzania: Lake...
CTAGTGCTTTGGCTTCCATGGATTGATGGATGCAGGGTGCGTGAAACGCACCGGTCCGCTCATCGGTGCGTTGCACGCACCCTACGTCTATCCATCAACGGATCGTAGACGGTGCACTAGGGCGTGTGGACAATAGCTGGGAGAAATCGGGTGGTTAGATTCTAACCTCGTGCATTCTGCGCGCGAGGCGCACGAAGGTTGATGTTATGCTACCGCTTTGAGTTCTGCGGGGAAAGTCTTGCGGCACACGATAACGGCCGCGTTCATCAGGGAAGTCCCTTTGCGTGTGATGCGGTAGCGGTAGCTGTTGCGAAGTGGCGCAATCAAACCGTGGGCACGGAGTAATTGCAGCTTCCGGGAGACCTGCGTGCTGCGGCGACGACGGTCCGCGTCGTTGCGGGCAGGCGTGGGAAAAAGGGCCTTGGCCAGGTCGGCGTTGCGAAAGCCGTTGACGCAGTGGTCGCCGCGCAGCACCGCCAAGAACAAGCGTTGGTCGGCGTCACTCAAGACATGGAGGGCACGCCGACGCCGAGAACCAAAACGAGCCGGCTTGTGCACCGACGCCAACTGTTTCGCGGTTGCGCACGGCAGGACGGCGGTTGCCAGGGCGTCGAGATAACGCTCATTGCTTTGACGAGCAACGGCGTGATAGTGGTAGAAATTGGCGACGCCTTTGTTCATCGGACACCAGAGCATCTGGCGTTTACCGTTGCGTTCACGCATGCGACGCACCTTGAACTCGCGTGGTTGGTTGATGACCGTTTCGATGCGGAGGATTTGGCCGAACTTGTCGTACATTTTCAGCCAGTTGTTTTTCATCCGGTGTTTGATCCGGGCACCGGGATGACGACCTTTTTTGAGGTCGGTGAGGACTTCGCCATCGAAACGCGGATGCAACCGGCGACCGAGAAACTTGAGAATGTCCTCGGCCGAGAAATTCACGAGTGCGTGTTCGAGCAGTTGGGGATAAACCTTGGCCAACGCGGCCTTGGAGAGAAACAAAAGATCGGTGCTGAACTCGGCTTGATCGATGACCCAACGATAGGAACGTTGGCCGAGCCAGTCTTGCTTCAGTAGCGGGTTGACGCGCTGGACGAAGCGGTCGAGGATCTTGACCCAGTCGAGCTTGGAGAATTGATCGGCAAGTTCCTGGGCGCGATCAAAATCGTCGATGTCGACAAAGCTGTTGTCGGTCTGAACGAAGCCGATGCGTTCTTTGGTCATTTGCCGGGCGAGCCATTCGTGGCCGTTGACGTAGATTTGGGCGGTGAAGGGAAACATGGTCTGCATGCGGACGTACATGAGGCCGAAGTCGGCATCGAGGAAATAGAAGTACAGGACGCGCTGGGGCCGTGCTCGAAAGGCGAGGCGCGGTCGTTGCTTGCCGTGCAGGAGCTTGACGGTGCGGCAATGCTCCTTGCAGCACAAGACGGCGACGAGTCCATCGTCATGCGGTTTTTCCCGCAGCAGCTTGTGGATGAGTTTTTCCTTGTCGGGCTTGGCTTCGAAATGGTGATACGGGACACCGGCCTTCTTGGCCAAAGCTTGGGCATGATCGACGAGATCCTGCGACTGCGGTTCGAGGAACGGCAGAAACTCCTTGCGTTTGATCTTGAGGCCGTAATCGACGAAGCGATTGAGATGCTCGTCGCCGCCAAAAGGCAGGTAGCCGCGAAAAATGACTCGATCATGGCAACCGAGCACGGATACAATGGAGGACGTGAATCGTTCAACAAAGCGGTTCATGGCGTTTTGCTCTCAATGGCTGCTTGGTAACAACCATTGATATGCAAAACGCCTTTGTCGTTAATTCCCTGCGGTTGCGGCGATAGCCGCGTTAAGAAAAAGCCATCTCGCCGGCCTGCACAAACAAGTTGCTACTCATCATTTCGCTTCCAAATCCGACGTGTCCAGCCGGCCTTCACAGTTGAGCTTGCGAAACATGTCCAGCGTTTCGCGGATACCATCTTGAAGCGATGAGCGCGGCATTGGGCCGAGGTCTCGCTGCAAAGCGGAATCGTCGAGGTCGTAGGCGATCGCGATTTGGCGGTCGCCGAAGGTGATCAGCTTTGATGCTGCCGGATCGACGTCGCACATCGCGCGATGTAGCGTCGGCATGTCGACGACGTGGCCGCGCAGGTTGTATGACTTCGCTCCCTGGTAGGGCGCTTCCAGGCAACGGACGACGATCTTGGCGACATCATCGACATACTGCATGTCTTGCACGCCGCCGTAGGTGATGTGATACGGTCTGCCCAGCGCGAGCGACTTGATCGCCTTGGTCGGCTCGCTCGTCATGCCGAAGTCGCGGCCCACTCCATAGACGGTCCAGGGGCGCAGGCCGATGCTGGAGATGCCGTTGTCCTGAAAATAAATGCGGGCGTTGCCTTCGTTGCAGCACTTGAAGACGCCATAGTGCGTGGACGGAACGAGCGGGACGTCATCGACCAATGAGTCAGGGGTCAGGGACCAGGAGTCAGAATGTGCAGCCTCACTCCCGACCCCTGACGCCTGACTCTTGGTGTAATGCTCCGGCGGGCCGAAGACGGCAGCGGAACTGGTGTAAACGAGTCGCTGTACTTGGCCTTGCAATTGCTTGACGGCTTCGAAGATCGCCAGGGTGCCGAGCACGTTGACTTTGGCGCCGAGTAGCGGGTCGGCGCGGCACACGGGAACCTGCAACCCGGCCAGATGAACCAGGTGCGTGATCTTGTTGGTCCGAAGCACTTCGATCATGCGAGCAAGGTCGGTGACATCGCCCTGGACGTAGTGCACTTGGCGAATTTGCTCATCGCTCATGATCTGCCGCATGCGTTTTGGATCTTCCTTGAGGTCGTAGATCCAAACGCGATCGCCGCGCGCGAGGAGGTTCCGAGTGATCCAGCTGCCGATGCAGCCATAGCCGCCGGTGAGTAGGACGTTCATGGGGTGGTGAGTGGTGAGTGGTGAGTGGTGAGTGGTTTAGCCGCGGTTCGCAGAACCGCGCGGTTCTACGAACCGCGGCTAAACGAGCGCACCTAGAAAAACAGCCGCGAGATATCGAGATACAAGACGAAGATCATCAGGCAGAGCACCATGGCCAGGCCAATATAGGTTGCGGCGACGCGGACGCCCTCGGGGGCGGGCTGGCCGCGAATGCCCTCGTAAATCAGGAACACCATGTGCCCGCCGTCGAGCACGGGAATCGGCAGGAAGTTCACGACGGCCAGGTTGATGCTGATCAGGCCGAGAAAGAACACGAAGTCGGCGAAGTCCAGGCCCGCAAAGCGATACGTGCCGTAGGCGATGGTAAGCGGACCGCCGATGTTCTCCGTGTCGATGCGGCGAAAGATCATGCCGCGCAGGTTGAGGAACACTTCGACCATGCGATTGTTCGTGTCCTTGAACCCGAGCCAAACGGCGTCGACCGGCCCGGCGGCGCGGACGCGGCGCGTGTCGCTGGCGAGCAGCCAGCCTCGATCGTCGACGGGCCAGGTCTTGTCGACGGAGAGCGGTATCTCGATTTCCTCAGTTTTCTTGTCGCGTTCGACTTTGACGACGACCTTGGCATAGCGGTGATGCTGGTCAAAGATGATGAAGGACAGGTAAGCCCACTGATTCTCTTCGATGTCCTTCTTCATGAATTTGCCTGGGACATTCTCGTCGAACTCTTGGATGTCGTAGCGGATGTTCTTGATGACATCGCCGACCTTGAGCGGAGATTGCTTGCTGCGCACTTCGTCCACGATCGCTTTGATCTGGTAGCCGAGCCCCAGTTCCGGGATCGGCATCGGCGAATTGCGGCTAAACGGGGCGACGCGTTCGAAGCGCCAAGACGAATCCCATTTGAGGTCGATGGGTTCTTCCTTGTACTGCTCGTTGCCGGCGGTGGCCTTGTGCCGGCGCAGCGTGAGCTTTACCATGCGATCACCCTCAACCTTCTTTTGGTCGAGCCGATCGGACCACTGGCGCAGTTCGAAGGGCAATCGCTCTGGATCGAGGATTTTGTCTTTCTCGCCCGACTCGAGCTTTTCCTTCCAAACGAGCACGCTTCCGTCGTAGTCTTTGACGCTGACCGCGAGGATCAAGTCGCCTTCAAGCTTTTTCTCTGGGTCGGGATCGCGGACTTTCGCGTCTGCGGCGGGAGACTGATCGCGCACCACGACGATCGGCCCCATCTTCATCCGGACGCCCAGATCGTAGCGGTAGTGCGGGGCCACTTTGACGTCGATCTCTTCGGCTTTCGCAGCGGCGCCGCGGCGAACACGCACGGTAATCTCCTTGTCTGCAAGGAGCTGGAGCCGCTTGGCGAAATCAAAATAGTCGCACTGATCTTCATCGGGGAAGTGCGGCGACCCTTTGGCGCGCGGGTCGGGCGGCAGCACGGTGACCTTGCTCGGATCGGACGGGTCGCTCATGCCGATGATCACGTCGCCGTACCGGAATTTCGCGTCGGCGGCGGGCGTGCCGGCAAGATACGGGCCTGCGCGGGAGTCCAGTTCCTGAATGAACCGGAGCTTCTTGGGAGGCGACAATCCGAGGACCGGTTTCGTGTCGCCAGCTTCCTTCCGTGGCTCAATGGCCGTTTCGACAACTCTGCCCCCAGGCGCCTGATGGCTGAGGGGAACCTTCTGACCGGACAGGCTATTGATCACGGTCTGCATGAGGTCGGTGAAGGTGGGGTGGTCGGCGTCGCCGATTTTGGTGATGACGTCGCCAGAGCGGACGTTGTTCCTAAACGCCGGTCCGCCCGAATCGGTGTAGCCGACGACGGCCGCCGGCCGCTCAATCCCTTGTCCGGTGTAGACGACGATGAAGCAAACAACGGCGAGGATGGCGTTCATGATGACACCGGCCGAGATGATCAGCATGCGTTGGGCGACGGTTTTCTTGCGATAGGATCGCGGGTCGTCACTGTCGTCGGCCCCTTCGTCGCCGTCGATCTGGCCGACCATCTGCACGTACCCACCCAACGGCAAAATGGCCAGGCGATAGTTGGTGTCGCCCCAGGTGAATTGGCAGCCGGGAATGGGCGGACCGAAACCGATGCTGAACGTCGTGACATTGACGCCGCACCACTTCGCCGCCAAGAAGTGGCCCAGTTCGTGGATAAAAATCACGAACGACAGGCCCAGAGCTGCCTTCACGATCGACCACAGCTCGATCAAGTTGAATTTGACGAACAGATAGATGACCAGAGCCCCGATAAGGGCCATCATCACCATGTTGTAGGTGTTGAAAAACAACGGCGGCTGCTCGAAATCGGGTTCCTCGTATTCGGCGATGGCCGTCGGCTTCGGCGCAGACGGTTCGCCGGCGCGCATGCCGTCGTCCGGCGGAGGGGTCGGCGGCTCATTCGACGTCGGCGGCGTGTTCCCCGCGGACGGGTTCATCGACTCCGGCTTGATGCCTTCGCGGTTTTCCAACGCAAAACCTCCTGGCGAGACCACCGATCCAGCGCGCTTAACTCGCTCAAGGTCGGCCGTTCGCTGAAATTGTGATGATCCAATACCTCTCGACAAACGCGAGGAATGTCCAAGAACGACAGTCCTCCGTCCAAGAACGCCCCGACGGCGGCTTCATTGGCGGCGTTCAGCACGGCGCCGCACGTTCCGCCGCGCCGCGCTACTTCGATTCCCAACTCCAACGCTGGAAATGTCTCTCGATCCGGCTGCTGAAAGTTCAGGCTGCGGAGTTCGTCCCACTTCAGTCGCTTCGCGGGACCAGCAACGCGGTCCGGATAGGTCAGTGCATACTGGATCGGCAAGCACATGTCCGGCGGCGAAAGTTGGGCCAGCACCGATCCGTCCGTGAATTCGACAAACGAGTGAATAATCGACTCCGGATGGATGACCACCTCGATCTGCTCGGGGCGAAGGTTGAACAGCCAGCGTGCTTCGATGATCTCCAGCGCCTTGTTCATGAGCGTGGCGGAATCGACGGTGATCTTGCGTCCCATCGTCCAGGTTGGATGCTTGAGCGCTTGCTCGGGGGTGACGCTTGCCAATTCCTCGCGTTTTCGGCCGCGGAAGGGTCCGCCGCTGGCCGTCAGGACGATGCGTTCGACTTCTCGCGGGGCGCCCGCCTGCATCGCCTGAAAGATGGCGCTATGTTCGCTATCGACCGGCAGGATGCGCGCGTTGCGCTGGGCCGCAAGCTCCATGACGAGCGGCCCGGCCATGACGAGCGTTTCTTTGTTGGCGACGGCGACGGTTTTTCCGGCTTGCAGCGCCAGCCAAGTCCCGGTCAAGCCGGCTGAACCGACGATCGCGGTGAGCACCACATCGACATCGGGATCACTGACCATCGTGGCGACAGCATCGTCGCCGCTGAGAAGGCGCGTATTCGCCGGGAGCGTCTGCCGCGCCAGGGCATGGGCAGCTTGCGGATCGGTGGCGTGCACGTAGCGCGGTTGATGGCGATGAGTCTGCTGGAGCAAGTCCTCCCAGCGCGAGTGGGCGCTCAGTCCGAACGCTTCGAGCCGATCGGGGAGCGCGTCAATCACCTTGAGGCAGCTGGTGCCGATCGACCCGGTCGAACCGAGCACGACCACGCGTCGGCGGCATCCTGCTGCAGCGGAAGAAATCACTCGCTGGCTCCCTACCTACGTGCGAACGCGGGTTGCAAGTCTCCAGTTAGCGCCCGCTTGGCGCACACCTGCTATTAGCTTATTCGCTTCGAATCCATCGACCATTTTAACGTGCCGCGAGAAAGGGACGCAATGGCAAGAAGCGGCATCCTTGCAACCGGAAAAACACGAACGGCGAGTCTCCCACGTATGCGGGGGAGGCTCGCCGGTGCGTAACGAACAAAAGATCAATTGAAAAACCGAAACGCCAGATAACCGACGACGCAGGCCAACAGGGCCGTCGCCATGACGCCGACGGGGCCCATGCCGGTATCCCAGGCCGAGCGATCGTCGTCGTCGTCCTCGATGCCGCCGGGCACGGGAAGCTGCTGAGGCAACAGATCCGAATCTTCACTGTCGGCCGGTGGCGCGGGCTTGGGCGCTTCCGGCTTGCCTCGCAGCGAATTGCGCGTCGGCAAGGCGCCGATCGCTTGTGGCTTCGGCGTGGGCGTCGATGGCGCCGGTGACTTGGCGGGGCCAGGCCCCGGCATCGAGCTTGGCTTCGACTCGCGCCGCGTCGGCATCGGCTTGTTCGCCGCTTTGGGTCGTTGATGCAGTTCGCTTGCTCTTCGCTGGATCAACGGGCGCAGTTCTTCCACCACTTGCCCAGCCGACTGAAAGCGGTCCTCCGGCTTCTTCTGCATAAGTCGTTCCACCAAGGCGATCAACGCGCCCGGCGCATCCGGCGCCAGTTCGGAAAGCGACTGCGGCTGCTTGAACTGGTGGGCCATCATCTTCTCGGCCGCGCTCCCATCCGGGAACGGGTACTGCCCCGCCAGCATGAAGTACATCAGGCATCCCAAACTGTACTGATCGCCGGTCGGCGTAAGGTTGGTCGGATCCATGATGCTTTCGGGACTGGAGCAATCAAGCCCGCTCGACACCGAGTTGGCGGTCGACATCGTGTCGACGAGCGATTCTCCTTCAGTCTCGGCGAGCAAGCAGCCGATGCCGAAGTCGAGGATATAAACCGATCGATCCGGGCCGATCATGATATTCGAGGGTTTGAGCAAGCCGTGAAAGAGGGCCTGTTGATGGCATACTTCGAGGCCTTCGGCAATTTGCATGGCGATTTCGGCGACCAATTCGGAAGGGAACTTGCCCCCATTCTGAATGATCTTGTCGAGCGTCTCGCCTTCAACAAACGGCCAAGCGAGGTAGTGCATGCCCCCGGCCGTGCCGACGTCGACGAACGGCACCACCGTCCGGTGCTTGCATTGCTCGAACGACCGGACCTTGCGGCGAGCAATGCGGACGTTCCACATGCTGCGGCGCGGCAGCACCTTGACGGCGTACCACTGATTGTCGGTCTTGTTGTGCGCTTTGTAGACCGTGCCCATGCTGCCCGAACCAAGGGCATCCATCAACGTAAAGGGCCCGAGCACGAATCCTTGCGTCTTGCCTTGCAGCAGCCGTTCCGATTGGAAGGGGGTCAGGATGCCCTGCGCGATCAGGAATTCGGCCAATTCGGGCGGCTCGGCACGCGGGTTTTTCTGCAGGAATTCGCCGACGATCTGATCCAAACGACCGCGATCGATCAAGTTGCTGCGGCGCAAATCCCAGACAAACCATTCGCAGGCGCCAAGTTCAGTCGTTACCATTGCTGCATCCTCTGTGAAACCAATGGGGAACGGGGAAGGAGCGCGGAAAGTCCGCATTCCGAATGAAACATGGGACAGAAAACGCAATCTGTCAAATCGTAGGAAGTGTAATGATCGAATGGGTTGTCACGAGGAGGCAGAATCTATACGGGCGTACAGAAAAGTTCGCGTTTTGCACTCGCATGACACCGCCGGAGTGAGAATCGCTTCTCCTCTATGTGTGCACAGCGTCAAACATGACCAGGGAGATTGGCCCGAAAATGATGACCGGAAGCCACGCTGCCATGGCCGGCGACACATAGGCGCGCGTCTCGAGATTCGTGCCAAGATATTGGCATGCCAGAATGGAGGCGAAGAACACAACGCAGAGCATCAGGCACAAACCGGCACTGATGAAGATGTTGCGGTTTTGATCACGCAGAATGACTGACAGGCCGAGCAGGACCAGAATGACGCCGACAATCGGCCTGGTTAGCCGCATGTGAAAGACGACGGCAAGCGTGGCCTGCTGAGCTTGCGAATGGTACGGCTTGTCGAGTTCCGTGAGCAGCTGGACCGTGGGCCGATACATGTACCAATTCTTGACACGCATGACGGTGTCGAGATCGACGTCGGGAGTTTTCAGAAAATAGGCGCCATCGCCGAGGGGCTTGAGGATATCTTCCTTGTCCTGGGGCCAGTTCGGGAGTTCCGCCGGTTTGGCGTTCTTGAGCAGCCAACCGCCGGTGCGTTTATCACCCGCCTGTTCAGGAACGTACCGGGCTTCCTCGGCCTGCAGGAAGGTGATGGAGTTGCGCCCGATGGAAGTCGGAATGACCGCAACGAAGTCCTTGACGAGCAGTTCTTTTTTGATGGCGGCCTTCCCGGAAACCAAAATGTTGTTGCGGTCGTAGACGCCTCCCTTGATGTCGGTGTCTTTCGCGCCGTCGGGGTTCTGCCGATTCTCGAGCATGAAGGCGTCGATATTGGGCATCGCCAGCTCTTGATTGACCGCGGCCAACGTCATCATGGCAAACGCGCAGCAAAGCACTGGCGCCACCGCGCGGCGCGTCGACACGCCGGCGGACAGCAGCGGCAGCAACTCGTTGTTGCGCTGCATCCACGCCACGGTGAACATCCCCGCCAGCAGCACAACCGCTTCGCAGAGCCGATCGAAAATCTGAAAGGACTTGAATCCGTAATACACGCCGACGTACTGTAATACCGCCGTGAAGTCGCGCCGGTTCGACGTGAAGTCTTCGAGATTCATGAACAAATCGACGACGACGAACAACCCCATCAAGGCTACCAGGCAGAACAGGTAGGCTTTGACATAGCCGATGATCATTTGCCGATCGTGGATCGTGAACATGACAACCGGTCCGTGGTTTCAAGGTTACGTTCAGCGCTCGCGTGGCGCAAGGCGAGCGCTAAACGTAAACGACGCGTGCCTCATGGCGATTTCTTTTCGCGCGGCTGATAGTGCATCACGTACTGCTCAATGTAATCATTGGACGAATTGGCGATGAAATGCCCGAAGCCGTGCGCGCGCAGCTCGCGCATCGCTTCCTGCCGGCTCCAGCCGTTGTACTCCATTCGATAAATCGCCGACATCACGCCGGTGCGATGCAAGCCGGCCTTGCAATGGATCAACACGGGATAGGCGTTTTCGTCGTCCATCACCTGCAAGAACTGCCGCACGGCGACGGAGGTATCTTCGGGCCGAAGCTTGACGAATATGAACTTGTATTGAACTCCCAGGCTCGCGCACAAATCACTTTCTTTCACGGACGCGGAGTTGAAGCGGCTGGCGTGCAGCGTCGGATCGGGGTCTTCATCCCAAAAGCTGATCACGGTCTTGATGCCGAGCCGTTCGATCGCGTCGCGAAATCCGTCCGCCGTCAAACAACCGCTCCGATAGACTTTTCCTTCCACGATCGGCCTGAGCCTCTTGGTGTGCTCAAGTCCGTAGCGATAATACAGATAGGGGGGACAAACCATCAGAACGACAAGCGCCAGGCCCATGGCCCAGCGAAACGCGTTGGAAACATTCACGATGCATCCTCGCCAATTGGGACATCCCTGTCATCGGACGGATCATGGCGTTTCCTTCGCAATTTATCAAGCCCGGTCGAGGGTCTGACGAGTCAAGCCAGGCAAACTGAGTGAAGTTGTCCTCGTTTAGCGTTCGCGTCACGCCTTGCGACTGTCAAACGACCCAGGGGTGAACGATGATGCGCCTTTTACTCGGCAGCGGCGGCTTTCGTACCGAAGAACGTGTTCGCAATCTGCGTGCTCGTCTCAAGGAGCATCTCGGCCCGGTACGCCGCGTGCTCTTCCTGCCGTATGCCTTGCACGATCACGACAAGTACGTGCAAACCATGCTCGATCGCGGTCTGAACGCCGATTACGAGTTGGTCGGCATTCACCGTACCTCCAATCCGCGCGAGGCCGTCCTGAACGCGGAAGCCATCTTCGTCGGCGGCGGAAATACGTTTCGCCTGCTGAATGAGCTTTACCAACAGAGGCTACTTGATCCAATCCGCGAGCGCATCGGCGCCGGTGTGCCGTACGTCGGCATCAGCGCTGGGTCCAACGTCGCCTGTCCGACGATCAAGACCACCAATGACATGCCGATCGTCCAGCCGCCCTGCTTCACCGCTCTCGGCTTGGTGCCGTTCCAGATCAACGCACACTATTACACGGGAAACAACTGGGTCGAAAGTCCCGGGGTGAAGCACTCCGAACCTCGGGGTTCGGAGCACCTCACCCCGGGGCATCCCGCGCAACTCGTCGAACACTTCGGCGAAACGCGCGACGACCGCCTGCGCGAATTCCACGAGATGAACGACACCCCCATCGTCGGCCTCTGGGAAGCCGGCATCCTTCTGTGCGACGGCTCGAAGGCGACGCTCTGCGACGCCCCAGCTCGCGTATTTCGCAAGGGACAACCGCTGGTGGACGTTGAGCCGGGGAGCGACTTGTTACCCCTGCTTTTCCAGCAAATTCCGGAATTGTAAGCGACAGGCTGCACCAAGCCAGCGTCGTATGCGCTTCTGTTCCTCTGTCACAGCTAAAACGTCGGGTTGTAGGACGGCTCTCCCGAGCCGTCCAGCGAAACCCGGACGGTTCAGGAGAGCCGTCCTACGGAAACGCCAACCCGCCTTTTTAGCTGTGACAAAGCACTATGCTTCAGGTTGGATTATCAGATCGCTTTGCTCACGCTCAAGGTAATTCGCACTTCGGTCGGCTTCTTGTCGACGGGTCGTTCGTCCATGGGCCAGTTGGTGTCGAGCATCTTGCCGTCGCCGTCGAATTTCGTGAATGTCAAGGGCTGCAAGATCCACTGGACGTCGTACATGCCCGGTTGCAGCTTGCCGAGGTTGATGCCGATGACTTGATAGTAGCTGAAGTTGCGGAAGTATTTGCCTTTCCACTTTGCCTTGTTGGCGACGATGTTGATCTTGTTCCCGCGCCGCTCAATGCGTTCGATCCAGACCCGGTCGTTGTCGTCGAGCTGGTCGGTGCGCAGGATCAGCCAGTGTTCGTCCTTGTCGGTCAGCTTGGGTTTCGTCTTGGCATGTTGATCGGCCCAGGCGTCGAGCGAAATCTTGGCTTTCGCATCGAACGTGGGGACAGGAATGATTCCCGCGTCGTCGTTCCATTTGCCGCTGTCGCCGCGAACGCGTTGCCCGGCGTCGTGCAGCGCGGCCCGTTTGCCGCGATCCTTGGACTCTTTGGTCCAGTCCTGAGCAGCCACAGGCAGGGAAGCAATGGCGATGACGACACATGCGATGATTCTTGGCATGGCTCGTTCCTTTGGGAACTCTACGAGTCCAGAACAGATGGGAACACAATGCAGCCAGGCGGCAACTTACTTGACTCGCGAAATGATGAAAGCACGCAAGGGACCCGCCGGGCGACGCTCGCCATGGGCGTTTTTCGTGCTGTCGTGATTTGCATTTGTGAACTCGCAGAGTCGTGGTTGCGGCTCAGCCGCGCTACGCTTTCGTGATTCGTACTTGATTCATGTCTTTTTCTGTAGGCGATAGAGTTTGGTGTAGGTGCGGACGAACAGGCTGCCGTTCGAGATGGCCGGGGTGGCCCAGGCGTAGTCGTCGAGTTTGTTTTTGCGGATGACGTTGAAGGCGGGACCGTCCTCGACGACCCACGTCGTGCCGTCTTCGTTGAGAAGGAACAGTTTGCCATGATACGCCCAAGGAGACGCATAGAAGCGGCCGCCCCCTGTCGTCAGCCGTTCGCGCGGGAAGATCGATTCGCCGGTCTTGGCGTTGGTACAGCTCAAGAGGCCCGCGTCGAAGAGAACGTAGAGGCGGTCGCCGCTGATCAGGTATCCGGGATGAATGCTGGAGCCCTTGGGCTGAGACCAGGCGATCCACTTGTTCGATTACTCTCCATCCTTGAGGCTGATGTTGCCCGACGCTCCCGGGCGGATGGCGTAAAGGGCGCCATAATGATAGCCGGCGCCGAGATAGAGCAGGCCGTGCTTCGCCAGCGGGATTTGGCTGACGAGGCCCCAGCCGGAGGTGCCGTCAATTTCCCAGAGCACTTTGCCGTCCACGTCATAGGACCGCGCCTTGTTGGTGCCGATAGTGACAACCTCGGTGCGGAGTTCGTTTTCCCAGACATAGGGTGTGCCCCAGGTGCTTTTCTCTGCGCGCGGGACGCGCCAGAGTTGCTTGCCGGTCATTTTGTCGAGGGCGACCATGAACGACTCTTTTTCGTTGTCGTTGACGAGAAAGAGCCGATCTTTGTGCAGCACCGGCGAAGTTCCGGTGTTCCAGTGATCGCGCATCGGGTAGCTGTCGAAACGCTTCTCCCAGAGCGGCTTGCCGTCGAGGTCGTAGCAGAACATGCCGATGTTGGCGAAGTAAACGTAGAGGCGTTCGCCGTCGCAAATGGGCGTCTCGGAGGCATAGGAGTTGCGCGGATGGCGTGGCTGCGGCGGTAGCCCCTTGTGGGCTTCGCGCTGCCAGAAAATCTTGCCGGTGTCGAAATCGAGGCAGTACGTCATCCAGCGATGTTCGATGGTCGGCTTGGTGTCCCCCCCGGATAACCGCCGG
>Ga0194128_10008230_pt1 | contig 13269 bp, 10 predicted proteins | sample TA2KigCa65mmetaG_FD_148650 | JGI IMG/M metagenome (GOLD analysis project Ga0194128, IMG submission 148650) | Freshwater microbial communities from Lake Tanganyika, Tanzania - TA2015037 Kigoma Deep Cast 65m | ecosystem: Environmental > Aquatic > Freshwater > Lake | place: Tanzania: Lake...
AAGGGGTGGAAGGTGGTTATCGGGATATTATTAATTACGCCGTTTTCGCTCTGATTCGTCACGACGAACAATCCAAAAACCCATAATCGCATGCCATGAAAATATTGGTTCCTTTCTTAAGATTCCTGACCGGTGCTTTGTTTATTTTTTCGGGCCTTATCAAGGCCAACGATCCACTGGGTTTCGGGTACAAGTTGGAAGAGTATTTCGTTGTTTTTAAAACTGAATTTATGAGCCCCCTTGCTACAGGAATGGCAATTGCTATTTGTGTGCTGGAGGTGGTCTTGGGCATGGCCTTGTGGATGGGTTGGAAGGCCAAGGCCGTAATAGGATGGCTATTGGCCATGATTCTGTTTTTCACCTTTTTGACCTTTTATTCGGCATGGTTCAATAAAGTGACTGAATGCGGGTGTTTTGGCGATTTTATCCATTTAACCCCTTGGCAGAGCTTCTCCAAGGATGTTGTCTTGCTGGGGATGATCGTGTTATTGGCCATCAACCGCAAATCCATTCGCCCACGGGGTCCTGCTTTTTTGGGGTCGTTTATGGTGGGCTTAACTGCAATCGCTACCATGGGATTTGCTTTTTATACCTGGAATAATTTGCCCTATTTGGATTTCAGGCCTTATGCCGTTGGGAAGAATTTGCCTGAAGGCATGGCCATCCCGAAAGATGCCCCCACCGATGTTTATAAGCATACATATTATTATCGAGTGGATGGAAAGATTGGAGCTTACACTGAGATAGAGATTGAGGATCTTAAAAAAGCCTATGGCGAGAAAGCGGTATTTGTTAGTCGAAAAGATGAACTGGTAAGTAAAGGTTATAAACGTCCTATCCATGATTTTGTCATAAGCGATCTCAACGGGAATGCTTATACGGATGATTTTCTGCAAGCAGAACATTGCCTCTTGGTGATCTCTCCCTTTTTGGACAAGGCCTCCGGGGATGCGTGGATCAAGGTGGCTGGCGCTTTGGCATGGGCCCGCAGTCGTGATGTTCGGATTGCGATTTTGACCGGCAGCGGCAAGGAAGCGATTGAGTCCTTTATGACCCAATACGGTGCTTCGCAATGGCCTTTCTATCAGTGTGATGCAACGGTCTTGAAGACCATGATGCGCTCCAATCCCGGGCTTATGGTCCTCCGTAAAGGAACCGTGACGGCACTCTACCCCTCCAGAACTTTCCCGGATGCCAAGGCCTTGGCGGCATTGACCGGCTTACAGCCCTAGAGCCCTTTGGACAGGCTCTCTGAGAATTGTTGCAAGTGGATAACCTTTGGATTTGAAACGCTTTGAGATGAGCTTAGGCTGGATTCGTAGGCTCACCAAGACCTGGCTTTGGCAAAGATCCTTGCACGCCCTCATGGTGTTATGGGGTTTGGCCTCGATGGTCTTTGTGTTGTTTTATGTGTTGCCTGCAGATTCTGCCCAAATGACTTTGGGTCAACGATCAGATCCTGAGACTCTCCAAGAAATTCGGGCCGAACTGGGATTGGATTTACCTTGGGGTCAACGCTATTTCCATTTTTTGAATGATTTATCCCCTTTGTCGGTGCATCAGCGCGAGAAAGCCCCGATCCGGTCCCTGGTCTTGCTTCCTTGGAGCCAATCCAAGGCGCTGTACCTCAAGTTCCCCTATTTGGGCAAATCCTATCAAAGCCGGCGCGATGTGGTGACCATGGTGGTCGATGCTTTTGGGGGAACCCTGGTTTTGGCGGTTGCGGCCATGGTGCTGGCTACGTTGATAGGGATTACAATGGGCACCTTGGCGGCTTATACCCGTTCCGGCTGGATTCGATCGCTGCTCATGGGTTTGTCCATGGCCGGGGTAGCGGCGCCATCCTTTTTGATAAGTTTGTTGTTAGCTTATCTCTTGGGCTATGTATGGGGACCATGGACGGGCCTGCCCATGAGCGGTCACTTATGGGAATTAGACCCTTGGAACGGGCCTCAACTTCAATGGAGAAACCTGGTTCTCCCTGCCTTGACGCTGGGTATTCGCCCCTTGGCCGTGGTGGTTCAGCTGACCAGGGATTCAGTGGGGGATGTTCTGCAGCAAGATTATATTCGGACAGCGAGGGCCAAAGGCTTAACGGAGTTCAAGATATGGAGGCGGCATGTAATGCCAAATGCCTTGAATCCTATCGTTACAGCGCTATCAGGATGGCTCTCTTCGCTGTTGGCGGGAGCTGTTTTTGTGGAATATGTTTTTGGATGGAAGGGGATGGGTAAAATGACGGTGGATGCTTTGATGGTTTTTGATTTGCCTGTTGTTTTAGGCGTTGTCCTGTGGTCTGGTTTTCTTTTTGTCCTGATCAACAATGTCGTGGATTGGCTGTACACGGTGCTGGATCCCAGGGTACAGTTAAACGCTTAATCACGATGGGGCAACCTTCAACAAGCCAGGAAAAAGAAGATACCGATATGCTTCAGCAAAACAGCGATGGGAATGATGAATTACGGTTTAGACCGGAACGGATTTATTTGGTGGGGATGCCGGGAAGCGGCAAAAGCAGCTCCGGCCGCCTACTGGCCAGGCTTTTGGGGTATGCCTTTGAGGATTTGGATACAGCGATTGAACAAGCGGCAGGAATGTCGGTGAATGATCTTTTCAATTCCAAAGGAGAGGTATTTTTCAGGGAATTGGAAACGAATTGTTTAGAGGCGTTCTATACTCGTTCAGATTTGGTTCTGGCTACCGGCGGCGGTGCGGTTTTAAATAATATAGATCGTATGCTACAGCAGGGTTGGGTTCTTTGGTTGGATATACCGGTGAATGAGTTGATACGTCGTATTTCGGTGGGTGCCGAACGAAGGCCTATGTTTCGTAACCTTTCCAGTGAGAAACTGGAAATGAAGGTCTGGGAACTTTATCGTCAAAGGCAATCCTTGTACGCCCTCGCTCATCGAAGGGTAAGTGACGAGCAGGCCCTGATAGATTGGGGTCAAAGGATTTTGTTCTTGCCACGTGTGGACAGGAATCGCTAAGGTTGCTTCGGCGGAAAGGACCGGTGTTGAACTAAATTCGTGCCGTGAATTGGTTGGATGATTTGAACCCTGCTCAGAGGGGAGCGGTGGAATGCGGTGAAGGACCTGTGATGATTGTCGCGGGTGCCGGGTCCGGCAAAACACGGGTTTTGACTTACCGAATTGCCTATTTGATCCAACAAGGTGAGGACCCTTTTCAGATATTAGCCCTAACCTTCACCAACAAGGCAGCAGGGGAAATGAGGGAGCGTATCGAGGCTTTGATTGGGCCCCGAGCCAAATCTCTTTGGATGGGTACCTTTCATTCGGTTTTTGCGAGAATACTTCGCCGCCATGCAGAATTGCTGGGCTACCCCACCAATTTCACCATTTACGATGCTGACGATAGCAAATCCTTAATCAAAAACATTATTAGGGACTTGGATCTGGATGATGCGTATTACAAGGCTTCCAACCTCTACGCTCGTATTTCTTCGGCCAAAAATTCCATGATCCTGGTAGAGGATTATGCGGGCGATGCCGCGTTAATCGCGGGGGACAAGGCGGCTGGAAGGCCTCGTTTTGTGGAGGTTTATCGGATGTATGTGGAGCGTTGCCGGCGATCAGGGGCCATGGATTTTGATGATTTGCTCTTGAATATTTTTAGGCTCTTGGAGCAATATCCGGAGGTTCTGAATTTGTACCAGGTCCAATTCAAATATGTATTAGTGGATGAGTTTCAGGACACCAACAGGGTTCAATACCGCATCATACGTTTGTTGTCTGCTATGCATCGTAACATATGCTTGGTGGGCGACGATGCGCAAAGCATCTACGCTTTCCGCGGCGCAGTGATTGACAATATCCTGAATGTTCATAAGGATTATCCAGAATTGCAGACTTTTCGACTAGAACAAAACTACCGATCCACCGGTACGATTGTGGGAGCTTCGGCTTCCATTATCGTGCAAAACAATAAACAAATTCCTAAGGAATTGTGGACCCAAAATCCCGCCGGAGATTTGATTCGCCTGATGCGATGCGTGAGTGATAACGAAGAGGGTAAGCATATTGCGGCCGAATTGCACGCCGCCAAGCATCAATATCATCTGAACAACAAGGACTTTGCCATTCTTTATCGAACCAATGCGCAATCGAGGGCCTTTGAAGAGGCCTTGCGTAGGCAGAATATTCCCTATAAAGTCATCGGTGGGGTGAGCTTCTATCAGCGCAAAGAAGTCAAAGATTTTCTGGCTTACCTGCGACTCGTAGTGAATCATGCGGACGAAGAGGCTTTACGAAGAGTGATCAACTACCCCGCGAGGGGAATAGGACGAACCTCGATGGATAAATGGATCTTGGAAGCGGATCGCGAGGGTTTCACCTTGTGGCAAATGCTGGTTGCTATGGAGCAGGGGCATCCGTTGGGGGGATCATTGGGAGCATCCGGACGCAAAATGGCGGATTTCGCAAGGGCGGTACAAGTTTGGGCTGTGACGGCACAGCGCGACAATGCCATCGCCCTCGCAAGGCAAGTTTGGAAACAATCGGGGTTGCATGCCGAGCTTCAAACCGATACCACCATCGAAGGGGTGAATCGTCTCCAGAACGTGGAAGAACTGCTTAATGCGATCGAAGAATTTTGCGAGTCTGATGAGGCGGTACCCGATGCCGTTACCGGAGAAGATGACCGCAGCATCGGTGCTTTCTTGCAACATATTGCCTTGTTGACTTCAGCGGATGAAAACGGTGAAGACACGAACCGGGATTATGTAAGCATGATGACCGTGCATCAGGCCAAGGGCTTGGAATTTGAACATGTTTTTGTGGTGGGCCTGGAGGAAGATTTGTTTCCTTCGTCTATGGCACGAGATAGCCGCTCAGACCTGGAAGAGGAAAGGAGGCTTTTTTATGTGGCCCTCACGAGGGCTCGACGCCGATTGTACCTTAGTTTTGCCTTGACGCGATTTCGTTTTGGTAATTTGTGTTACGGAGAGCCAAGTCGCTTCCTTTTCGAGATGGATCCGAAGTTTTTGGAGCAACCTTCTTTGTTGCGGACCAGTTCGCCGAGTTTGGGTAATGGTGCAGGCTTCTTGGGGGGATCAGGGGTTGGCTCCGGTCTGCCCCGCTCTGTTGCTCAGCATGGTAAGAGGAACCTGTACCCTTTCGCCCAAACCCGTTCAAAAACAGGTCAAGGCACGGGTTCGCCAAGATTTCCTACCTTGGGTTCGGCGGCTAAATCCGTTTTAAAACCGCATACCGAAGCCACAGGGCTTGGCGATGATCCGGCCTCGTTCATGGTAGGTGACCGTGTGGAGCATTTTCGCTTTGGGGAAGGTCGAATTGAGCAGTTGGAGGGCTGTTTTCCCGATACCAAGGCAACGATTATCTTTGAGCGGCATGGGACTAAGCAAATTCTTCTCAAATTTGCCCGCCTCACCAAAATATCCGAATAGTTCCCCGAATAGTTCCCCGAATAGTTCCCCGAATAGTTCCCCGAATAGTTCCCCGAATAGTTCCCAGAATCCTTTTTCCTGAATCGACCAACCCCCAAATTCAAAGCGTTATGGAGTACAATACCGTCCGACCCTTGCTTCGCGTTCCCGAATACGGCAGGGGTATTCATTCCATGGCCCAACACTTGCGGACCATTGAGGACAAGGCAGAACGCACAAAGGCGGCCCAAACCTTGATCGAAGTGATGCAGCAGCTGCACGGCGGATTCAGGGAAGGATCGGATTACCAACAAAAATTATGGGACCATCTTTTTATGATGGCAGGGAAGGATTTGGACCTTGATGCACCGTATCCTAAGCCTGAACATAGTCTGGTTTTCAAGCCCCAAGCAAGGATTCCTTACCCCAATCGCAATATCAAAATTAGGCATTATGGGCAATTTGTTGAAACAATGATTGCCACCGCTATTGCCCTTGAAGAAGGCGAAGAACGCAAAGCCTTTTGCGAGGCGATTGCAAATTTCATGAAAATGAGTTATCGCAATTGGAATAAGGTGATGCTTAACGACGAAGTTGTATTTGAGGATCTGCGTAAATTATCCGGAGATCAAATTCTTTTAAGTACTGAAGACACGGTATTAGAAACCAAATTTGCACCACTGCCCACCAACCATGAATTTGGTCGAAGCAAAAAGTCTTTCAAGAAAAAGCCCTTTTACAAAAAGAAATTCAGATCTTAATGAACCCATCCAGACGCGATACATTGGTGGTGGAAGGGGGGCATACCCTCTCGGGCCATATTACCCCCCAAGGCGCCAAAAACGAGGCCTTGCAGATTCTAGCTGCTGTCTTGCTCACCGAAGAGCCGGTTACTTTGCATCGTTTGCCGAATATATTGGATGTCAGGCATTTGATTGATTTGCTCCAAGGCTTAGGGGTGAAGGTGGAGGATTTTGGTCAGGGCTCTATGCGTTTTACGGCCAATTGTTTGGATACTTCCTTTCTTAAGGGTGAGGTCTTTAGGCAAGGAGGTGCAGGGTTGAGGGGTTCCATCATGCTTCTGGGCCCATTGCTTGCCCGGCAAGGATGGTCGATAGCCCCCCGGCCTGGCGGCGACAAAATCGGACGCCGTCGATTGGATACTCACTTCATGGGGCTTCAGGCTCTTGGGGCCAAGTTGGTTCCTGCGCATGAAGGAGGTCTATACCGGGTAGAGGCAAGCAAATTGAAAGGAACTCATATTTTGTTGGACGAGGCTTCAGTTACAGGAACGGCGAATGTGGTGATGGCAGCTTCTTTGGCGAAAGGTGTTACAACGATTTACAACGCGGCGTGCGAGCCTTATATTCAGCAGCTTTGCCGATTGATTAACGCTATGGGGGGAGGTGTTGACCCAGACTCCATCGGCTCAAATTTATTGCGTATTGAGGGAGTGGATCGCCTTCATGGGGCAGAGCACAGGCTGCTTCCGGATATGATTGAAGTGGGGAGCTTCATGGGATTGGCGGCGATGACGCGTTCATCCTTGCGGATTCAAGACGCCGCCCCTGCCGCACTAGGGATTATTCCCGACGTGTTTCGACGCATGGGACTGCAGGTGGAAATCCAAGGAGAAGACTTGTGGATCCCTCAACAGGATCATTACACGATCGATCACTTTATGGATGGCTCTATACTTACTGTATCTGATGCCCCATGGCCTGGATTTACACCGGATTTGTTGAGCGTGGTTTTGGTGATGGCGACGCAGGCCAAAGGTTCGGTGCTTATTCATCAGAAAATGTTCGAAAGTCGCTTGTTCTTTGTGGACAAGCTTATTGATATGGGGGCCCAAATTATTTTATGCGATCCGCATCGGGCCACGGTCATTGGCTTGGATCATGCCTATCCGTTACGAGGCATTCAAATGACTTCGCCGGATATCCGAGCCGGGGTTGCCTTGTTAATTGCAGCGCTGTCCGCCCAGGGTACCAGTCACATTGACAATGCCTTTCAGATTGATCGGGGCTACGAGCATATTGTGGATCGGTTGAGTGCTTTGGGGGCTCATTTGCATCGCATTTGATTTTGGCTCAAGGCTGACCTATCTTCGCGGCCGAAAATTTACTATGGCAACCAATATTACTTTCACGATGATCAAGCCCGATGCGATGGCAGATGGGCATATGGGCAAAATCATTGCTCAAATTCAGGCTGCAGGCTTTCGTTTCAAGGCCTTGAAAATGACCCGTTTGAGTCAGGCGCAGGCCGAGGCCTTCTATGCGGTCCATGCTGCGAGGCCGTTCTACGGCGAATTGGTAGGCTTCATGTCTTCTGGGCCCATTGTGGCCGCCGTGTTGGAGAAAGAGAATGCTGTTGCCGAATTCCGTGCTTTGATCGGCGCAACGAACCCAGCAGAGGCCACGGAAGGCACCGTGCGCAAACTCTACGCCCGTAACATTGGCGAGAATGCTATTCATGGAAGCGATAGCGATGAGAATGCAGCCATCGAAGCGGCTTTCTTCTTTTCAGGACTCGAAAGAGCCTGATACCAACCGATCGGTTGTGATCGTTGGTGCCGGCTTGGCAGGCACCATCTTGGGTCGCACGCTGGAACGAAGAGGAATTTCCATTCAAATTTGGGATCAACCTAGCCCTGGCGCGGCAAGTCAGGTCGCTGCGGGGATTTGGTGTCCCATCAATTTTCACCGTTTAATTCCTGGATGGAGGGTGGAGGAGGCTGTTCCGAAGATGTTGGCTTTTTTTGGCGAGGAAGAGCGTAGGCTGGGTCTCAAATTTTTGCATCCAATACCTTATTGGAAGCCGCTCATCGAGGACGAGCAGGTTATGCATTGGCGTCGAAAAATCGAGGAGTATCCCGATTGGCTGGACCTCAGAGAAGGGGATGATTACACCAACTTATTGAATCGGGTTTGCCAACATTGGGATGTCAGGGCGTGGGGGGTGATTAAGGCATCCGGTTGGTTTGATGTTGAGCGCTACCTGTATGCTTGCCGTGAAGATTGGGTTCATAAAGGTTGCCTGCATGAAGGCTTTTATCCGGAAAAAAATTCGAAAGAAAATCCAACGGATGGCGCCCCCCCGACCGTCGTGGATGCTAGAGGGTTTTATGCGTGGCAGGAACTTCAAGAAAAGCGTCGGCACCAGGCTTACCATGATGAGCATCCTCCCAAAAGGTCGGTGGCCTCTATGCGTCCTGCCCAGGGCGAGTTGGTGGAATTTGAGCTGGAAGGTTGGCCCGAAGACATTATGCTCAAGAAAGAATTATTCATCCAGCCGTTGGGTCATAATCGTTTCAGGGCCGGCGCCACCTTTGAGTGGAATCTTTTGTCACCCGTGCCCACGGTGGGGGGAAGAGAGCGATTGAATGCCGATTTGCAGAAAATGTTAGGGTCATGGTGGCCTAAGGCAAGAAATCTGCAATACAAGGCGGGTATTCGGCCGTCTTCCCATGATCGGAGACCGTACGTGGGCGCTGATTCCTCTATGGTCAATCGATTTGTTTTTAACGGTTTTGGAGCCAAAGGTGTGCTCCTTGCCCCCATGATGGCAGAAGAATTGGTCAACGCAATGATAAGCCGCCAACCCCTGCATCCAGAGGCGGCGGTTGGCTAATGCCGGTCATAATTCAATTTAATGTTACCGGATGAGCAGATCGCTCAAAGCCTGGCTCAAATCTGGATAGCGAAAGGTAAAACCGGCATCCATGATTTTCTGGGATGAGGCTTTGACGCCACGCAGAATAAGGTCTGCCCTTTCTCCCATAATCCATCGTAGGGGCCAGCCGGGCACGGATAGCCAAAGCGGGCGATGAACGGCAGTAGCCAAGTCCCGCATAAAATCAAGATGCCGACGAGGCAAAGGGGCAACGGCGTTATAGACGCCGGACACCCAATGGGGTGCGAACAAGGCATGAACAATGAGGCGCACCATATCATCTTCATGAATCCAGGACATCCATTGACGACCATCCCCAATCGATGCTCCAAGGCCAAGGCGAGTTATGGGCAAGAGGGGTCCAAGCAGACCGCCACGGTTGGAGAGCACCAGTCCAATCCGTAGGGTAGTCAGCGGAGCGATCGATTCAAGGGGCCTGGTGCTTTCTTCCCAGGCCTCGGTGAGTTCTGCTAGGAATCCTTGGCCTCGAAGTCCTGATTCAACCGCCAGATCCTCCCCGGAGGGATAAAAGCCAATTGCGGAGGCCGTCACGATGCGGAGAACCGAAGGCTGAGGTGCTTCGGTTAGGATTTGTTTCAGGTAATGGGCGCTAATAGTACGGCTTTCAAGCAATTCCTTACGACGTAGGGGGGTCCAGGCCCGTTCTGCGATCCCTGCACCAGCCAGGTTGACCGCATGAGTGATGCCGTCCATGGCCGCGCGATCAATCTGATTTGCTGCAGGGTTCCACGCCCAGGCAGTAATGACTCCTTGACCGCTTTCAAGTTTGTTGGTGGTTGTGGAGGGGAGGTTCTTGAGGCTTCTGCCCAGGATTCGGACCTCGCAGCCCATGGCAGCAAGTTTGATTGCAAGAGAGGTGCCAATCAAACCGCTACCACCGGTGATCAAAACTACCGGTCGGCTCCCTTCCAATCCCAAGCCTTTTTGAACCAAGGTGTCTACTTGATTCTGGCCTATAGAATGCGTTTTTTGTGATGCGGAGCATATTTTATGTTGCATATGCAATATATTTATTCAATACAAAACCTAATTTTGCGTTGTAATTGTCCCCCTTTTCAATATCCCAAATTCCATGCATCAGTTTTCGTTTTTGACCGCCTCCGATGCCGTGGCCATCGAAGCGTTGTACCGGCAATACAACAACGATCCTGCCTCGGTGGATTTGCAATGGGCAAGGTTTTTTGAGGGATTTGATTTTGCAGCATCCGGTGAGGGTCTATGGGGTCAGGGAAATGCTGGGCCCGTTTCAGGCGAATCTGGCCCGATTGATACGAACGAAATTCAGGTGGCGCTCTTGATGGAGGCCTATCGTAACCGTGCGCATCTGGTATCGCAGACCAATCCCATCCGTCCCCGCAAAGACCGGAACCCGGGATTGAGTCCTGAGCTTTTTGGTTTAACGGATGCCGATATGGATCGTAGCTATACGATGACCGGGGAATCAACCCTGCGGGAGGTCATTTCGCGTTTGCAACGGATTTATTGCGGTAGTATCGGAATCGAAATTCAACATATCCGCGAGAAAGAAATCCGGGATTGGTGCAGAAATTATTTTGAGCAGCGACCTGACGGTTACGGTTTCGATTTGGACAAGAAAAAGCGAATTCTTGGTAAGCTCAACGAGGCCGTGGTTTTTGAAAATTTTCTGCATAAGAAATTTGTGGGCCAAAAACGATTTTCACTGGAAGGCGGGGAGAATACCATCCCCGCACTCGATGCTATTCTCCGCCGTGGTGGTGAACTGGGGGTGGAAGCCGTCGCCATTGGCATGGCACATCGCGGACGCCTCAACGTACTGGCCAATATTTTGGGTAAGACGTACGAGTATATTTTCAACGAATTTGAAGGCATCAAAGATCCGGATCTTAGTTTCGGGGATGGTGATGTTAAGTATCATTTGGGATTTGCATCTCAATTTTCATGGGGGAATGGTCAAGAATTACATCTTGATTTGGTGCCCAACCCATCGCATTTAGAAGCCGTTGATCCGGTCCTTGAGGGATTTGTGCGTGCTAAGTGCGATATGTTATACAACAAAGATTATAGCAAGATTTTGCCCATCTTGATTCACGGGGATGCGGCACTGGCGGGTCAGGGGGTCACCTCGGAGGTGGCCCAAATGTCCGGGCTCAAAGGGTATTTGACCGGTGGAACCCTTCATTTTGTGATCAATAACCAAATTGGATTCACCACTGATTTTGATGATGCCCGCACCTCGGATTATTGCACTTCGGTAGCTTTGGGTTTAGGTTGTCCAGTGCTGCACGTTAATGGTGATGATGCTGAAGCAGTGGTCTTTGCAGCGGAAATGGCGGTGGCCTTCCGCCAGAAATTTGGTCGGGATGTCTATGTGGATATGCTTTGTTACAGAAGGCATGGCCACAACGAATCCGATGAGCCCAAATTTACCCAACCCACCCTCTATGGACTTATTGAGAATCATCCCGATCCTCGCAGAGTTTACAGCAACAGGCTTGAGCAAAGTGGGCAGGTGACGGCAGATTTGGCCGTCGAAATGGAAGAGAAGTTCAAAGCCATGTTGCAAGACCGCCTGAACAAGGTCAAACAGAATGAGATTCAATACACGCTTCAACCTCTTGAAAAAGAATGGCAGGTGATGCGCAAATCCACCTACGAAGATTTTAATACCTCACCGAAAACAGGCGTTCCCAAGGAAATCCTCGCCAAGGTCATGATGGCTTTGACCACTGTTCCGGATAATTTTCAGGTCTTGCGCAAAGTTGACAGGTTGATGAACGAGCGCAAAACCGCCTTCGCACAGGGGCAGATTAATTGGGCTCTTGCGGAACTTTTGGCCTATGGGTCTTTGCTGCTTGACGGTCGCAAAGTCCGAATTTCCGGGCAAGATGTCGTTCGGGGAACCTTTTCCCACCGACATGCAGCCGCCCGGGATGAGCGTAACAATATGCTCCATGTCTTTTTGAATCATATCACACCCGGTGAGCAAGGGGCATTTTCAATTTATAATTCCTTGCTTTCGGAGTATGCGGTTCTAGGCTTCGAATACGGGTATTCCATAGCCTCCCCCAATGCTTTGGTGGTATGGGAGGCGCAATTTGGTGATTTTTCAAACGGTGCTCAAACTATTATTGACCAATTCCTGAGCAGTGGAGAATCCAAATGGCGCCGAATGAGTGGCATGGTTCTTTTGTTACCTCATGGCTACGAAGGTCAAGGCCCCGAGCATTCTAGCGCCAGGCCAGAACGTTTCCTTCAGCTGGCTGCTGAAATGAACATGGTCGTGGCCAATTGCACGAGCCCCGCGAATTTCTTTCATTTGTTGCGTCGCCAACAATCGTGGACTTTCCGCAAGCCCTTGGTAGTGATGACTCCCAAGGCTCTGCTAAGGCATCCTGCTTGCGTTTCATCGCTGGGTGAGTTGACCCAAGGCGGTTTTCAAGAAATAATCGACGACCCCATCGCTGATCCACGTAAAGTGAGGCGTGTTTTGTTTTGTACAGGTAAAATATATTATGATTTGCTGGCTTATGCTCAAGTAAATCAGCGTAAAGATGTGGCCATTGTTCGCTTTGAACAGTTGTATCCCATGCCTGAGCCCCAATTGGACGCCCTGTACCTGCGCTATCCTAAAGCTGAATTTTATTGGATACAGGAAGAACCCAAGAACATGGGGGCATGGACTTATATGCTTCGCTTTGAACAAAATCGTTCACTAAAGTTAATTTCCCGAAAATCCAGTGCTTCCCCGGCAACGGGCTACGCTAAGGTCCACGAGCGTGAGCAGCAAGGTATTGTTCAGCAGGCTTTTAAATTTTAATTAACGCTGACTTTTTGATTGAATTCATAACATATTTGTTATCTGTTTAAGAGAAAAAAAATTGAAAGAAAAAATTAAATATTTATGGCACATATTGATGTAATTATTCCTGTAGTTGGGGAATCCATTTCGGAGGTGGTGATCGGTCGATGGTTCAAGAAGGACGGTGAAACGATTCAAATAGATGAAATGTTATGCGAATTGGAGACCGATAAGGCTACCATGGAATTGAATGCCGAACAGGCTGGTATTCTCAAAATTGTGGCGGCCGAAGGGAGCACTGTGCCGGTAGGAGCCTTGGTGGCTACCATCGAAAGTTTTAGCTCTGCATCGGCTATCGCGACGTCTGCTCCTGCCTCAGGTCCCA
>Ga0194128_10008243_pt1 | contig 13250 bp, 8 predicted proteins | sample TA2KigCa65mmetaG_FD_148650 | JGI IMG/M metagenome (GOLD analysis project Ga0194128, IMG submission 148650) | Freshwater microbial communities from Lake Tanganyika, Tanzania - TA2015037 Kigoma Deep Cast 65m | ecosystem: Environmental > Aquatic > Freshwater > Lake | place: Tanzania: Lake...
CGAGGTCTTCTTGCCCTCGAGCAGCTTGGTGATGCGCGCGCCTTCGTCGTCGACCCACCCGCCGGCGTACGCGGACTTCGCGTGGAAGTTCGCCTTCGCCTCGCTCGACTCGGTCTTGTTCGGATAGATGTAGACGAAGTTCACGCCCTTCGACATGTACGTGCGTTCGAGTTCCTTGACTCGATCCGTGTACTGCGGAGTGGCGGGGCAGTTGACGCCGAGCGTCATGTAGACGGTCACGCCGACGGGCTTCGTCGAGTCGATCGTCTGCACGACCTTGGCGGTGAACGCGGGCATCGGCTCGCCGGGCACCGGCTTGCCCTTGGCCGGCTCGTCACCGGCGAATGCGAGATAGGGCACGGCGAGGAGCGCAAGGGCTCCGGCGCCGAGCAGGACGGGGATTCTCATCGTGTGGATTCCTGAATCGGTTTGGGTGTTGGAGCGCCGCGACGGCGGGCGGCGCGAATCACAACTTCGCACATGTCAGCGCAGGTCGCCAGGGACCTGAGTGCCACTTTGCGTGCCTCTTGCGGTGACGGCTCGCGACCTGCAACTCCTGAGTGCGGGATCGCTCAGGCCGGGTCCCAGTACGCGCCCGGCCGGTAGTCGCCGAAGTACCAGGTGTGGCCTTCTGGATCGCGAGCCATGTAGCCGCGCGCGCCGTAGTCCTCGGTCTGCAGTTCGCGCGTGATCGTCGCGCCGGCTGCCTTCGCCCGCGCGTAGTGCGCGTCGGGGTCGGGAACGAACACGCACAGCCCGCTGGACCGCGCACCCTCGCTGCCGGGACTGACACGCTTATCGGCGGGCTTCGAGCTGGAGACCATGATCACTCCGTCGCCGAGAGTGATCTCCGAGTGGCGGATCCCGCCGTGCTCGTCGGGCACGATGAAGCGGCGGCGGAATCCGAACGCGCGCTCGAGGAAGTCGATCGCCGCGTAGGCGTCGTCGTACGTGAGCGTCGGGTAGAGGTTCGAAGTGGTGAACGGACCGGCAGCGGGCGTTGCAGGCTTCATGCGGCGCGTCATTCTCGTTCGGCGCGCGAGATCGCGCCAAGGAGGCCGACCGCTCGGACGTAGAACCGACCCGCTTCACGCCACTGATGGTAGGCTGGTGGGGATGTCCGTCGGGCTCGCGAGGCACGCGCCCCGCGAGCCCGTGCTTTGCGCCTGCCCCAAAGAATCCCCGCGCTCGTTCCGCATCATGATCTCCACCTCGATCCGCACGTTCGCCGCAGTCATTGCGCTCGGCGGTCTCGCAGCCTCCGGAACCATCTACGTCGACCAGGACCTGACCAGCGGCGCCAACGACGGCAGCTCGTGGGCCAATGCGTTCCAGGGCACGGGCGGCCTGCAGACCGCGCTCGCCGCCGCAGTTTCCGGCGACCAGATCTTCGTGGCCCAAGGCCGCTACGTGCCGACGCAGACCACGACGCGCACGATCTCGTTCGCGCTGAAGAACGGCGTGGCGATCTACGGCTCGTTCCTCGGCACGGAGAGCTCGCCCGCCGAGCGCCCGCCCTTCGGGACCGCCTGGAGCGTGCTCGACGGCGACCTGCTCGGCGACGACGCGACCGTCGGCGTGGCCGACAACAGTTTCCACCTCGTGACGACCACCGGCACGAACAGCAGCGCGGTCCTCGACGGCTTCACCGTGCGCGGCGGGAACGCAAACGTCAGCGGCAGCAACAACGACCGCGGCGGCGGCATCCTGGTCGTCAGCGCGGTCAGCCCGACGATTCGCAACTGCCTGTTCACGGACAATCGCTGCACGTTCGGCGGAGCCGCCGGCTACATCAACAACGGCGGCGCCCCCACCTTCACCAACGTCACGTTCCAGAACGGCAACGGCGGCAGCTTCGGCGGCGCCTTCGACATCGCCGGGGGCGGCGCGTTGCGCTTCGATCGCTGCCTGTTCCAGAACAACACGGCCGCGCGCGCGGGTGCGCTCGAGATCTTCTCGTCGACCGGACCGGTCGTCGCCAACTGCGTGTTCCGCGCGAACGTCGCGACGGGCTCCGGCGGCGGCGGCGGCATCTGGCTCGGCTCGGGCGGCAATCCGCAGATCCGCAATTGCACGATCGTCGGCAACAGCACGACGAATGCGAACGGGGTCGGCGGACTGCGCAATCAGGGCTCGACCAACGCGACGATCGCCAACTGCATCCTGTACGACAACGAGGGCCCCGGCGGTGCGCAGGCGTCGGCGAACCAGACCAACTCCGGCAACAACATCACGTACTCGCTGGTCGAGGGCGGCTATGCGGGCACCGGCAATTCGGGCGCCGATCCGCAGTTCACGAATATCGGCGCGAACGACTACCGGCTGCTCGCGAGCTCGCCGGGCGTCGATGCGGGCAATAGCGCTTCGGTGCCGGCCTTCGCGACGCTCGACTTCGCGGGTGCCGCGCGCTTCCAGGACGTGCCGGGCAAGCTCGACAAGGGCGCGGGCGCGACGCCGCGCGTCGACATCGGCGCGTTCGAGACGGCGCCGACTGCGTTCACCGCGATGGCCGGCTGCTTCGGCAACACCGCGGAGCTCACGAGCCCGACGGCCGTGCTGCAGATCGGGCAGAACGCGACGCTCAAGCTCGTGGCCGGGCTGTACCCCACCGGACTGGGCCTGTACTTCGTCGGCATCGACGGAACGGTCGCCGGATGCGGCCTGCAACTGCCCGGGCTCGGCGAGGCGCTGCTCGCGCTCGTGCCGTTCCCGAGCACGCTCGGCACGAGCGCGACGGTCGCGGGCGCGGGGACCTTCACCGTCGCGGTGCCGAACTCGCCGAGCGCGGTCGGCATCACGGTCGCGTTCCAGGTCGCCAACGTCGATCTGATCGGCGCCGGGAATCCCGTCGAGCTGTCGACGGGACTCCAGGCGACGATCGCACCCTGAGCCGTCGCGCGGCCCGGCGTGCGTTGATGCGGTCAGCGCACGTCGATCAGAGCCCGTAGACCAGGCGCAGTCCGTTCGTCGCCGACAGCAGTCCGTTCGGCGCGAGCGGATCGATCACGATCACCTGGTGATCGAACTCCAGCCCATTCCAGGCCGGATCGACGGTCACCGGCAGCTCGGCGTGCCCGTGGCCCGCGCCGAGCGCGGAGCCCGCGACCGGCAACGGAAGGAAGAACGTGCCGGAGGCCTGCGGATCGACGAGCAACGTGAGGCCCGGGAACAGGAAGTCGGGGATCGACGCCGCGCTCGAGCTGACCAGCAGATACGCGAGCGGGCCGTGCGCGCCGGTCAGGCGCAGCACCGGCGACTCGCCGACGCGGAACGGGCCGCTCGCGCCGAGCGTCGGCACGACACCGCCGTAGCCGGCCGTGCCGGCACCGTACTGCACGCGCGAGCCGGTACCCGGGCCGCTGATCGCGAGCGAAAGACCCGCGAACTCGCCCCAAAAGTCTTCGTCACCGTCGCCGTCGACGTCATGGCGGAAGTTCGGCGACAGCACGACGCCGACTCCGGGTTCGAACGCGTCGAGGCCGAGTTGGCGCCCGGCGTTCGCCTTCTGCTTGTACACGCGCCAGGATCGCGCCGACTCGAACGGACCGGCCACGACGTCCATCAAGCCGTCGTGATCGACGTCGATCCCGTGCAGTTGCGGCTCACCGAAGTACGAATCGAGGACATCGGAGGTGACCAGCGTCGGCAGCGTCGTGAACCCGAGCCCCAACGGAATGCCGTTGAGGAACAGTTGCGCATTGCCCGTGCGGAAGGCGAGGTCGGGATAGCCGTCCGCGTTGAAGTCGCGCACGTCGACGTGCTGCGTCTTGCCCAGGATATCCCACCCGGCAATCGCGATCGGCTCCTCGAACATCGGTCCGTGCGCCGCGACCAGACCGCGCCTGATTCGCAGACCGCCAGGAGCGAACGCCGACGTCATCAGCAGGTCCGCGATGCCGTCCTGATCGAAATCGAGGATCGCCGCGGCCTGATCGAACGTGTAGACCGGGCCGGCAACGAAGGAGCCGGCGCCCGTGTTGCGGAAAACGCGCGTCTCCCCGTAGCTCTGGCCCCAGGAGACCGGCGAATGGTGCATCACGATGTCGACGTCGCCGTCGCCCTCGAGATCGCCGACCAGCCAGGCCTGATCGGCGACGGCGGTGTCGAGATAGAACGACACACCCGCCGGAGCGCACTGTCCGGCGTACTCGAAGCTGCCGCCGCCGGTGTTCTTCCAAAGCGCCTGGAACAGGACGGCACCGGTCCAGCTCGGCTCCTTCAGTCCGAGCACGACGTCGACGTCGCCGTCGCCGTCGAAATCGCCCTGCACGCGCGGCCCGGTGATCCACGCATTGATGTCCGGAGCCTGCATCACCATCGGCTGCCAGTCGAGCGATCCGTCGCCCTTCCCACGCAACGAGAAGAACTCGACGTTGGGATTCAGGGTCGTCTGCACCCAACATTCGACGTCACCGTCGAGATCGAGATCGGCGACGAGCTCGCTGCTCGTGGGGAGCTGGACCGGGCTGTGCGGGATGCCGTGGATGCCGAAGCGATTGAAGTACACGCAGCGCCCGGCGACCAGGTCGACGTCGCCGTCGCCGTCGACGTCACGCGCTCCGGCCAAGGACTTCGAACCGATGCCTGGGAGCTTGAAGGCGGGCTGGAACGTGCCTCCAGCATTGATCGAGATCTCGAATGTCGAAGGGAAGGTCAGGTTCGGGTACGTGCCGCCTCCGCCGCCACCCGAGCAGCACACGCCGTCGGGATCCCCGTCGTTGTCGATGTCGGCAAGGTACTCGGCGGGGCCTCCGTTGTAGAGCGGCTGAGCGGTCCACGCGGTCGGCCCCGTGCGCTCGAACACCTCGACGCGCGCCGCTAGCGCGGGATACGGCATGTAGAAGCCGACCAGGTCGACGTCTCCGTCGCCGTCGTGATCGCCGGCATCGACCATCGGGTGGTAGTCGGAAAACGCGATCGTCGCGCGCGGAACCAGCAGGCCGGCCTCGATCGAGTACGGTTGCATCAGGTACGAATTGACCAGCACGAGCTCGGGCGCGGGATCGCCGTCGGTGTCGCAGACGATCCAGTGCTGGTTCGAATCCAGCGGCAGATCGGTCGTGGCTTGCGTGACGAATCCGGTGGCGTACACGATCACCACGTACCTGTCCGCATCCGTGTTGCCGAGGGACAGCGCCATGTCATCGGCGCCGTCACCGTCGAAATCCGCCAGCACGAGGTCTCGAACCAGCTTCGGGAGCGGAATGAGCGTCCGCGTGAAGCCCGCGGCGGGAGCGTTCGACGCACAACGCCACAACTGCGAGCCGAGCGTGAACACGAAATCGTCGTATCCGTCGCCGTCGAAATCGCCGACTGCCAGCGGCGTCTTGTACACGAGGGCATTGCCCGGGGCGCTTTGAATGTCATTCCACGCACTCGTGAAACGTCCGCTGCCGTCGTTCCTGTAGACCTCGCTCTTCAAATGGATGGGCGAGGAGCCGGAGGTCGAGAGCGAAGTACCCACGACATCGAGATCGCCGTCCCCGTCGAAATCGAAGAGGCGCTGGAACGGCACCGCATAGCCGCCGATCTGGACCTGCGGCACGTCGAAGGGCACCGCGGATTGCTGAGCGACGCCGCCCACGGCACTCGCGACGCATGCAGCCAGAAGACAGGCGGACCGAACCAGGGAACGCGGAACGCGGGGAGAGTGGAGAATCATGGCCGGACACTCCTTGCTTGGGTGGCGCTTGCGAGCGGATCCCCCCGCCGCCACCCGCGGGGAGACCCTGAGGCTAGCGGCCTCGTCCAATTTCGGAGCCCCCCTCTTGAAGCACCCGCTGAGGCCCGGTGGAGCGCGGTTCGCGGGTTTCTCGCGTGGGGCGGAACCCGCGTTTCCGTCCAGGGATCGGCGTTCCCTTCGCTGAGTCCCGCCTGCCCGTCACGCCTGTCATGAAGATCCCTCGCCTCCTTCCCCATGCTGCCTTCGGCGCGGTCCTGGCCGGGCTGATTCCACACTCGATCCCCGGCGCGCAATGGAGCTCGACCGCCTACTCCTCCGCCCAGCCCGTCGTCTCGACCGACCACCTGGTCACGCACCAGAACGCGCAAGGCATCCAGGTCTTCTCCCCCGCCGCGCACCAATGGGTCACCGTGTCGCCGCCGGGCTCGACCATCCGCTCGCAGCACGACTGGGTGCTGGTCACCGAAGAAGCCGGCGGCGTGCTGCGCGCGTACAGCGTGCTGTTGAATCAGTCGGCCGCGATCACGACGGCGCCCGGCGGCTTCCCGTTCGTCTTCACGAAGGGCAAGACCGCCTTCGTCGTCGACAATGCGCCCGGCGGGAGCACGACGATGCGCGCGTACAGCGCGCTGCTGAACACATGGGTGAGCGTGACGCCGAGTTCGGCCTACCAGCTCGCGTCCACCGGCGACGAGTATGCCGTGTTCCACACGCTCAACGAGGCCTGGGGCTATTCGGCCTACCACGGAGTGTGGACGGTGCTCGCGCACTCGGGCGGCACGGTGCTCCAACTCAAGACCGGCTCGCAGCTCGCGACGATCGAGCTCGAGACGCCGCTGCCATTGTTCAAGCGCGAAATCGCCGCCTACAGTCCATGGACGGCGAGTTGGACCGTCGCCCCGCACGAGCTGTGGTCCGGCGGCTTCCAGGTCTGGGGCGGCAATGTATTCGCGTGCAACACGCGCATGTCCGCGACGGACTACCGCTGGATGGGCTTCAGCACGTTCACGGGCCAGTGGGTGACATCTTCGCTCGTGCACTCGAATGCCTTCAACATGAACGTGAAGTGGGCTGAGAACGTGATCGTCGCGAGCGACACGAACGCGGCGGCGCGTTTCGAGGCCTTCGGCGCGCGCAACACGACCTGGCAGGCGAAGACAGGACCCAACCTCGATTTCGCGCCGGCATGGGCGGGCACCCACCACGGCTACGCGCTGATCCAGGACACGAGCAACGGCGACGTGCACGCGATCAGCGGCCTGCGCGCGGGCGGCTGGACGACGCTGAGCCCGGGCCCGGGCGCGACGCACGACACGAGCGCCGCGCACCTGGCTCTCGTCTCGCGCTCGACTCCGTCGCCGACCTACTGGGCCTATCTGCCGATGCTCGGCACGTGGAGCGCGCCACTCGTCGTCAACGCGGGCAGCAGCGTGACGCTCGCCGACGGGGTCGTCAGTGTGTATGCGGCGAACGTCGACGCGTCGAACGGACGCTTCCACGCGCTGTCGGCCCGCACGGGCGCGTGGGTCGCGGGCCCGCTCGTGCCGACGAGCGAGACGTACAGCACCGCCGCGGGGACGACGCTCGCTCTGCACTACGTGGGTTCTGGCGCCGGCAAGGGCAAGTGCCAGGTGTTCGACGAGCGACTCGGCCAGTGGGCACCGCTCTACACGTCGCCAGCACTCGTCCCGTCCGCGAGCGTGTCCGGCAACGCGGCGCTGATGTACTGGTTCACGCAGGTGCCGGCGCTGTACAGCTCGCGCCGCGGCGACTGGGTATCGCCGAGCGGCTCGGCCGGACTCTCGCAGACGCCGCTGATCGGAGCCGACGTCGTCGCGTACGTCGATGCGGCGAACAAGCTGTGGGCGGGCAGCGCGCTCGATCAGGGGCACGTGTGGTTCGATTGGCCGAACTCGCTCGACTACCAGGTGCCGGGCACGGTGGGAGCGGTGACGCCGTTCCTCGGATACTCGGTGCGCGGGACGCCGAGCGTGGATCTCGCGCTCGTCTACGCGGCGCCGAGCGCGCAATCCGGGATCGCATTGCCGGGGCTCGGCGGGCTCCTGTATCTCGATCCGGGCGCGGCGTTCAGCCTCGGGAGCCTCGGCCTCGTCGACGCGGACGGATTGCGCGAGCAGAAGTACCCGCTGCCCGGTGCGTTCGCGAGCCCTGTGCAGTTCTGGCTGCAGCCGGTGCTCGTCGACACGGGAACGCTGCAGGCGCGCTTCGGCGGCAGGGCCGAGCAGGCCTGGCTGCTGTAGCGGATCAGAAGGCGCGGGGAGCGCCGCCGGCGCAGAACACCAAGATCGACAAGGGCGCGCAGACGCACCGCATTCTGTGGTGATACGACCCTGTTTCGGGGTTCAGAGCCCGCGTGCGGCCTCGTCGCGCAGTTCCTTGCGCGCTACCTTCCCCCGGTCGTTCTTCGGCAAGCTCGCGCGCCACTCGAACCAGCGCGGGTACTTGTGCGGCGCCATGCGGTCCTTGACCCACAGCTTGAGCTCGGCCGCGAGCTGCTCCGAGCCCGAGAACCCGTCCTTGCCCGCGAACCCCGCCTTCAGCACGACGAACGCGCACGGCTTGGTCAGCCCGTCCTTGTCATCGCGACCGACGACGCAGATCTCCGCGATCGCCGGGTGCGCGAGCAGCGCGTTCTCGATCTCCAGCGGCGAGCAGAAGATCCCGCTGACCTTCAGCAGGTCGTCGGCGCGCCCCTCGTAGAAGTAGTAGCCGTCCGCGTCGACGTGGAACAGATCCGCCGACGTGCACCAGTCGCCCTGGAACGTCTCGCGCGACTTCTTGCGATCGGCCCAGTAGCAGATCGCCGTCGAGCCGCCGCGCACGCGCAAGCGGCCGGGCTCGCCGGTCGGCACCGGCTTCATCTCGTCGTCGACGATGCAGGCCTCGTAGCCCGGCACGATGCGGCCGAGGCTACCCTCCTTCACGTCGTCGAGTCGATTCGAGATGTAGATGTGGAACATCTCGGCCGAGCCGATCCCGTCGAGGATCTCGACGCCGGTGCGCGCCCTCCACGCGCGGTACAGCGCCGGCGGCAGCGCTTCACCGGCCGACAGGCACACGCGCAGGCTCGACAGGTCGGCCGAGGCCGCGCGCGGCGAGTTCAGCATGTTGTTGATCATCGTCGGCACGCTGGTCAGCAGCGTCGGCGCATGCGCGGCGATCTGGTCGTAGAGCTCGTCGGCGGTCGCGCGGCCCGCGAACAGCACCGAGGTGGCGCCGGCGCGGAACGGGAACATCAGGTTCGTGCCGGTCGCGTAGCCGAAGAAGAGCTTGGGGACGGAGAGGCACACGTCGCTCTCGCGATAGCCGGCGACGCCGAGGCCGTAGAGCTCGGTGTTCCACGCGAAGTCGCCGTGCACGTGCACGCAGGCCTTCGGCTTGCCGGTCGAGCCCGACGTGAACAGCCAGCCGGCGAGGTCATCGGGTCCGGTCGGTTCGAGCTCGGCCCGCGCGGAGCCCGGATCCTCGGCCGCGAGCGCCTGCTCGTAGGGCGTGAAGCCGCCGGCGTCGGAACCGACGACGAAGACGGGCGGGCGCAGCCGCGCGGCGCGCGCGAGGTAGTACTCGTACTCGTCGCGCTTCAGCAGCGGATTGACCATCGCGAACACGCCGCCGGCGCGCAGCACACCGAACCAGGCCTCGGCGAACTCGAAACCATCGGGGAGCACGAGCAGCACGCGGTCCTCGGCGCGCACGCCGGCGCGGCGCAGCGCGGCGGCGCAGCGGCGCGCGCGCTCGGCGACCTGCGCATAGGTACGTACCTCACGACCGACCTTCAACGCGACCTTGGCCGGGCGCCGCTCGAGATTGTGGTCGAGGAAGTACTCGCACAGATTGAAGCGCACCGGCCACGGCGGCAGCGCGGCGTGCGGATCGCCGGTGCGAAGCTCTCCCATCGCGGTCCCCCCCATGGCAGTGCTAGGTCGCGCTCTGCAGCGCGCTCAGGAATTCCTGAGCCGTGCCGAAACGCGCCGAGCGATCGGCCATCAGTCCGCGCGCGATCGCGTCCTCGAAGGAGTCGGAGATCGCGATCTTCGGAGCGCGCGCGCGCACGATCGGCGGGCGCTTGTCGAGCTTGGCCTGGAAGACCTCGAGGAAGTGCTTGCCGGGCCACGGCAGCACGCCCGCGACGGCCTCGAACAGCGTCGTCGCGAGGTTGTAGATGTCCGATTGCACGTCGGGTGCATCGCCGCCGAACTGCTCGGCAGGCGCGTAGAACGGCGTGCCGATCAGCGCGGTCCGCTCGCCCAGGTGCTTGGCGTGCCACAGGCCGGGCGTCACGCCGCCGTCGACGATCTGTCCCTGCAAGGTGGCGCCTTCGCCGACGACGTGCACCGTGTCGGGCTTGATGTCGCCGTGCACGAGCCCGTGCGCGTGGATCTCGACCAGGCCGTCGACGAGCTGGCGTCCGAGACGCAGCGCATCGTCGGTGGACAAGCGGCCCTGCTCGAGGCGCTTGCGCAGCGTCTCCTCGGGCGCGCTCTCGGTGAACACGAGCAGCGGACCGGTCGTGAGCGCGTGCGAACCGCCCAGGATCACGTCGCGCACCTGCGGCACGGCCGAGTGCCGAACCCGGCGCCAGGACTCGAAGGAGTTCGCAAGCGTGCGCGCCTGCTCGAGGTTCTCGAACAGGGATGGCGCGAAGTAGAGCAGGTCACCGGCGGTGCCGTCGGCGTCCGTGACGTGGAAGGCCGCCATCAGTCCGTTCTGGCGCAATGGGCGGCCGATCCGGAAGCGATTGGCGAGCAACTTGCCCGACGACAAGTCGTAGACGCTGTAGCTCTCGTGGCTCATGGTTCCTGTTCCGCGGCGGTCGCGAGCGCGGCGAGCGCGCGCTCAACGGCGCGGCCGGCCGACTCAGGACGATACCCCGGATGCGCGGGGTCGCACCAGCCCGCTCCGGCATCCTCGACCGACTCGAAGGTCGCGTCCCGCGCGAATTGGTCGAGCTTCGCTCGCGCGAACGCGACGTGCGCGGGCGGAAATTCCGGATCGGCCATGCCGTGGAACACGAACAACGGGCAGCCGAGATTGAGCGCGAGCTCGAGCGGCTGGCTGGGACGCTCGGCTGACAACCGCTCGAGAACGAGCGCTCCGCCGACGAGAGCGCAGGCAACGACGCTGGAACTCGTGCATGCTGCGAGCAGCGCGAGTGAGGAGCCCGGACCGAGGCCGAGCAGGCCGGCTCGCCCGAGTCGCGCGAGCTCCGCGGTGATCGCAGCCGTCGCGGCGCGGTCGCCGCGCGGCAGATCCTCGCAGACGAGACTCACCGACGAACGCCCGGCGCCCGGCCGCGCGATCCCGAGGGTCGCGAGCCCAGCGCGCGGCGCGATGACGAGCAGCGGTAGCAGGCCGGGCGTGCCGTTCATCGCGGCGTGGATTCCAGCCGGCGCAGCGGTCGCGAGGTGCCCGAAGCGGCGCGCCGGGAGATGGGGATTCTCATGGACGTGATCCTACTCCGCTCGCGCGGCAGGAATTCGCGGCGCCGCTAAGCTGAGGCGGCACACTCCGTTCGAAGCGTTCAGGTTGTGAGGCTTCCCCATGTCGGCCCGCATCGCTCCGTCCCCTTCCGCTCGCTCGCTGCTGCTCTGGCTCGCGCTGCATGCCGCACCCGTCCTCGCGCAGAATCAGGTCTGGGTCGTCGACGATCAGGCCGGCCCCGGCGTCGACTTCACGTCGATTCAGGCCGCGGTCGATGCGAGCGCCGACCGAGACACTGTGCTCGTCAAGGACGGGAGCTTTGCCGAGACGGTCTTCATCACCAACCGAGGACTGACCTTGATCGCCGACCTCGGCGCCAACGTCGTGATCCAGGGCGGCCTGCGGATCTACGGCACCCAGGCGAGCCAACCCATCCTGTTGCGCGGCCTGCGCGTGCCTGGCACTTCGATCGCCAATCCCTATGGACTCGTCGTGCACCTCGCGGCGGGCGCGGTCTGGGTCGAAGACTGCGTGCTCCACGGCTCGGCCTCGCTCGGCGGGCCGGGTCTCGGCGCGGCGGTCTCCGATTCCGCGGGCGTCACGTTCGTCCGCTGCGAGCTGCGCGGCGGCAGCGGGCTCGGCAAGGGCAATCCCCCTCCGGGAGGGAGTGGATTGTCCTCCAATGGACCCGTTCACGTATTCGACTCGGACGTGCGCGGCGGCGACGTGCCCGCGTTCACCGGCGTGTTCTTTTTCGGCACGACGTCGTCGGGAGGAGCCGGGGTGCAGTTGAACGGCGGCGCGCTGTTCGCTTCGGGAACGGTCATCGTCGGCGGAACGGGCTCGAGCGGGTACGCGCACCCGCTCTTCGGCTGTATCGGCGGCGGCCCGGGCGGCGCGGGCATCGCGGGCGTCGGCCCTGGAACGAGCGCGGTGCTCGTCGGCACGGCTCCGCAGGGCGGCAGCGGCGGTCCCGCGTTCGGCGCTTGCGCCCAAGGCCTCGCCGGTGCGCCAACCTGGCTGGTCGGTGGTGGCGTGACCGCGCTGTTCGGCAGCGCGCATTCGGCGCAGTTCACAGCGCCGATCCGCGAGGGCCAGGCGATCGCGGGCACGTTGCACGGCGCCCCGGGCGAGTTCGCGGTGCTCGCGATCGCGCCGACGCTGCACTCCGGCACGCTGCTCCTGCAGCTCTCGGGCGTCGCGCTGCTCGGTGGACCGATCAGTGTGCTCGGCATGGGCCAGGTGCCTGCGTCCGGCGTGATCGCGGTCACCGGTACGGCCGCGCCGCTGACGGGGGGCAACGAGGGAGCGACGATCGCCACACAGCCGGCGTTCATCGACCCGCTCGCGCTGACGGCAGCGCTCGGCGCTCCCGCGAGCCTGACGTTGCTCAAGGCCGGACTCTGACGGCTCACCGCGCAGTGTGCGACCGCTCACGCGCACGCTCGGGGCGAAGCCGTGGCTCGACTGGCGTTCCCGCCGGTGCTCGGGCAAGCTCTAATCGTGAAGGAGAGGTCCGCCTGGGCATGGGTCGCGCTGGTAGCGTTGCTGCACGGACTGTGCTGGCATGCGCTGCTCCCCGCCTGGCAGGGTGAGGACGAGCCGTGGCACTACGAGTTCGCCGAGCTCGTCTCGCGCGGACACCTGCCGAGCGGCGGAGGCGATGTCCGCGCCGAGGATTTCGAGCGCAACCCGCAGGCCTTGTGCGAGATCCTGCGGCGCTTCCCGACGGTCGAACGCGCGGAGGCCGCGGAGCTGCAGCGCGATATCGCCGCCAGCATGGACCGCGCGCGCTGGACCGAGCGCGTCGATTTCGCACCGCGCATCGCCGCGCCGTCGAGCTACGACGGCTATGCGCCCGGCTACAACGCCGCGAATCAGCCGCCGCTCGCGTACCTGCTGACCGGCGCCTGGATCGCGATGCTGGGCGGCCCCACTCCCGAAGCTCGGCTGGCGCGCGCGCGCGTGCTGTCGCTCGTGTGGTTCATCGGGACCTGCATTGCCATCTACGCCGCGGCGCGCGCGTGGCTCGAGCTCGAGGCCTCCGCGCTGGCGGCGGGGTTGAGCGCCGCGCTGCTGCCCGCGCACGCGCGCGCCGCCGCGTGCGTGACGAATGACACGTTGG
>Ga0194128_10008244_pt1 | contig 13246 bp, 11 predicted proteins | sample TA2KigCa65mmetaG_FD_148650 | JGI IMG/M metagenome (GOLD analysis project Ga0194128, IMG submission 148650) | Freshwater microbial communities from Lake Tanganyika, Tanzania - TA2015037 Kigoma Deep Cast 65m | ecosystem: Environmental > Aquatic > Freshwater > Lake | place: Tanzania: Lake...
CACTCCTCCGTTGCGCGTACTCCGCGCCCAAACTCGGATGGAATTCGTTGCATCGACGATGATCTCGAAATCCCAGACGAAAGTTTCAAGCGCTAGGGTCGTGGAGATCGTGTAAATCAGATTCGATCCCACATAAAGCCTCATGTTTTTTACGTTGCCGTTGTTGGCTGTTTTAAACACGGCCTGGCCCACAATTCGGTCTTTGGCGTTTTTGAGGGTGTCGGCTGGCAGCGTGAAGGTCGATAAATCATCCTCTCCAGTGCCGACGTTTCCGCGATCAGTGGCATCGACGAAGATCACGCCGGCAACGCGGGCAAATTGAGTTCCTCTGCCCGCCCGGCATTCGAGGTACTGGTGCGTGAGCTTAGCGCCGAGCGTTTGTGCATTATCCGCCGTGCCAGTTGTCCCGGCGGGATAAACGTACAGCTCAAGTGCACTCTCGCCCGTGCCGGTGGAGATGCCGCCGGAGAGTTTGAGGGCGCCGCCAGCTTTGTCTGTCGCGCCGCTTGCCGCGCCGCCGGCCTGCACCGTGAGGCTGTTGCCGGCGGTGTTGCTGGTGGTGTGGCGTTCGAGGGCGAGGGTGCGGGCGGAGTTGCCCTGAAATGACAAATCGTAAGTTGGGCTGGTGACGCCGGCGAGGCCGAGCTTGCCGGTCACGAGGCCGTTACCACGGACATCCAGCGGGGCGTTCGGGTCGTTCGAGCCGATGCAGAGGCGGGAGACGATCTGGACGTAGCCGGCGGTGCTCAAGCAGTTGATGCAGGCGTTGCCGTTGGCGGCGAGCTGGAGCGCATTGATGGAGTTGTCATATAACACCCAGGACAGGCCAACACTGGCGGTGTCCCCAAAAAAGACGCCCGCCCCGCCCGCGGTGCCGGAGATGATGTTGAGATAACAACTGGTCGAGGTGAGGTTGCTGGCCTGGACCTGCAGGACGGTGGCAGCTACAGGAGTGGAGAGGGTGCCGGAATCGAGGATGGAAGTGCGGGCTAACGGAATCGTCCCGATGCCGACTTTGCCGCCGTTCGCAATCGTCAAGTAATCAGCACCGGTTGCGGCATTTCTGAACTTAAAACTTGGACTCGCATCGTCACCGCAATAAAACCAGACTCCCTTAGCATAAGAGTTATCGCCCAAAATCCAGCCACTTCCGGCTAATCGCAGCGTTTGAAGACTTGCCATATTCAGGCTGCCGGTGGAAATGTTCGTTGTGGAGCCCAGCGTTATCTGTCCAGAGCCATGCGGTGTCAGCACAATGTTGCCATTCAACGCAGCCGTCTTTAGGTCGAGTTGACCTGTGCTTTGGATGGTTTGCGCGCCGTTGGATTGGAGGATGCCCGATTCGGTTACTCTCCAGCGTTCCGCGAGCGTAGCCGCAGACGTTGTGTAAATTGCAAAGAAAGCTGCCTGAGCTCCACCAATGACATTAGTGAACTCGCCGCGCAAAATCACTCCTGTGAAGGGCTGCGCGTTTTCGTACATAATATCACTGAAACCCACCGTTTGCGGGCGCTGCATCTTAAGTATGCCAGCGTTCGCCACTCTCAGGTGCGTGCCATCATATTCCAGGTTTCCGGTGGAGATTGTCGTTGTGCCCCCCGTGTGAAGCACTCGATTAGCGGTGTAGGTAGTGCTGCCGGAGATTATGACCGAGATCGTGCCGCTGGTCGCGAGATCAATCCCATTGCCGGCGCGACCGGCGATAGTGCGCCAGGCGGTGTCGTAGTAATTCAGGGCGCCCACGCTCGTGTTGTAAACGAGCATGCCCGCAGAGGCGCTCAGGGCGTCGCGCTGGGTTGTCGTGAGGCTATTGAGCTTGAGGCCTGCATGGCCGGTGCCGCTGAATTGCAGGAGGCCGGTCAGGGTGTCGCCGGCGCGGATCACGTACTCGCGCCAGCCGACGTTGTCGTAAAGCTGGAGGCGGTTGGCGGTGACGTTGTAAATCAGGTGACCAAAGCTGGGCGTGAGCAAATCCCGGTTGGTCGTGCTGATGTTCAGCAAAAGTAACCCGAGATGATTGCTGCCGGACCAGGTCAGCTCGCCCGTCATGGTGTCGCCGGTCACGTTGACGAACCGGGAGTCGGATTCGGCTTTGGTGTAGTAACCCGGATCCCCGGCTGGAGGGCTGGAGCCGGAGCCATCACCGGGATCGCGCACGGTCAGGATCGACGTGCCCAGGACAATCTCGCGGCCAGGGCTGTCACTTGTCGTGGCGATGATGCTGAGCAGATACTCGCGGCTGGTGGTGGTGACTTTCTGGACGAAGATGCCGCTGCCGTTGGTGCTGAAATCGATCGCGGCTCCGCCAGAGGTGGCGGCGACTTTGAAATCGTCCGTCGTGGCGTCGCGGACGTAATAGGTTGTGTTCGCCGTGAGGCCCGTCGGCATCGTGGTGGCGGTGAAGAAAATCTTGTCGCCATTACTGAAGCCGTGAGTAGTGCGGGAGATTTTGTCTGTGGTCGAGTCGGCGGTGCAGGAATCGCCGATCGAGAAGTTGGTCTCGACGTTGGTGAAGCTGATTCGCGCGTGCTCGGCAGTGTCGTTGTCCCAATAGGTGGTGTTGACGATCTTGTGGACCAGAACGGCACTCCCGTTGCTGGTGATGTCGATCGCCGCACCGCCAGACGTGGCCGCGACTTTGAAGTCATTAGTCGTAGCGTCCCGGACGTAATAGGTCGTGTTCGCGGTCAGGCCCGCCGGCATCCCGCCGGCGGTGAAGAAGATTTTGTCTGTGTCGGCAAAGCCGTGAGCGGTCCGGGTGATTTTGTCTGTGGAAGAATCAGCGGTGCATGAATCGCCGATCGTCAACGGTGGGCTGATGGTTTTATCGAGGAAGATCGTGCCGACCAGGTTGTCCTTCTCCCGGACCAGGAGGCGGATGCTGGCGATGTTCGCGACGTCGTCGAGCAGGGTGGCGCCGTAGAACAGGCCCAGCTCAAACTGGATGTCGGTGCCGCGCCAGAAGTCCGGGGCGTCGCCGGTGAGTTTATCGACCAGGGCGCTGGATTTGCTGTGGTCGCAGGCGATGCGGATGCGTTCGCGGGTGGCTTGCATTTCAAAGTCTGGGACGCGGTGGAACGCGTCCTTACCTTATGTTGTTTTGGGTTTCTCGGTCAGGATGTCGCCACCGATGATCTGGTAAGTGTGGAAGCTGCTGGCGCCTTCGTAATGGCTCTCGGCCACGACCAGGACGGCATCTTGCAAATACCGTTCAGAGGAGGCGCCACTGTCGGATTTGGCTTGCAGTGTGACCAGGCCCGAGTTCGGCAATTTGGTGCTGTGTTCCAGAATCCACGCTTCGCAATTGCGGATCGTGGTGTGTTCGCGCGCGACGCTGAAGCTGATCGAGGTTTTACGGTTCTTGCGGTCGAAGGTTTTGACTTGGGCAGCGCGGACGAACTCCGCGATCTGACCCGCAACTTCACGGTTGATGCGAAAATCCGAGACGGCGGTCGATTTGAGGGTCGTGGCCTGGTGGCCAGCGGGCGTGCTGGTAAAGTCGTGCTCAGCGAGAGTGAATGTGCCGATCGTCACTTTCATGTTTTTGTTCTTCGCTGCGTTCTCCCTCACCATGCCGCTCTCCCGCTGGGAGAGGGTTAATTCAGGGACGCGGTGGAACGCATCCTTACCAGATTTAAGCAAAGGCGTAGAGGTCCTGGACAACGCCGGCGCTCAGCGTTCGGGTGGCCGACCAGGTCAACTCGCCCAACCTGAGCGAGGCAGGGCCGAATTCGTAGCCGGCATCGTTCAGCGCGGCGCCTTTGAGTCGGAACACGATACTGTTATCGGCGGCGAGCTTGACGATGAAATCACTGCCTGCCAGGTCTTTGCCGCGGAGATTTCCAGACCCCTGGATTTTCAGCGCGGTGATGACGTCGGCCTCGGTGATGGCGACGAATGCGCCTGTGATCGTTGCTCCGACCGGGCGGGCTTTGGCGGTGACGGAGATCTTGCTGAGCATCATATCCACCAGCCCCTCGGAATCGATGTTGATCTCGTTGAAGCTCACGTTGTGGGAGATCACGACGCCCTCCGCTGTGTGAAACCCGTCGCCTGCGAGGGCGCCGCCCCAAGGCGAGGCCGTGCCCCATTGCACAAAGATCGGTTCGGTCTTGACGTTCGCCGGGTCGAAAGTGGTATCGGCAAAGGCGCTGCTGGCGACGGCGACGAGCGAATCGGTCACGGTCCAGGCGGTGTTATCGGAGCCGATGCAAGTGAACTCCACCTCGCCAAAGCGCGTTTTGTTCGCGCTGAAAATCATATCGGGGCACTTCGTGACGGCAGCGGCTTTGAACGTGATTGTTTTGCCGTCGAGGGTGTGAACAACCAGCGGCTTGTCCGTGCCGGTGAAGATCGAGGAGCCGATGGTCATGTTGCGATACGGGAAGAGAGTGCCGGTGGCTTCCCATTCGCCCACGGGCACAAACGACACTTTAGCCATGCGCTGCGTGGTCCGCTCGGTCACTTTGCCGTACGCGCTGGACTCGACCTCGAAGGTATCGAGGTTGATGTCCACTTTGATGTCGCCCTTGGTGTAGAACTTCTGGCTGTCGAACGTGACGATGGCCGGGCCGCGAAGGATGGAGGAGCGTTGGATAGGCATAAGTCAGTTGAGGGTTGTCAGTTGTCAGTGATCAGTGAACATCAGTCGTTGAGGCGGGAGGGTTCGGGTTTGGGCTTGCGGGCTTTTAGTTCGCCGTTGCGAGGGAGAGTTTCGGGTTCAGCCTCAGTTTCGGACTCTCCGGGTTTGGGGACGTCCAACGGTTTGATGACGCCGGCTTCTTGTAGGGCTCTGCGCTCGAAGACGGAGAGTTCGATGGATTCGGGGACTTCCACCGGTTTGACCAGGCGGATCGTGAACCCCAGATTTTGGTATTCCTCCAGGCGCTTGAAGAAGAGGTTCAGGGCGGCAGTGTTCATGGGATCGATAGCCCAATCTTCGCCTTTTTTCTCGCCGTATTTCTTGATGAGGTTGCCGCGCATGAGCGTCAGCGCTTTGTTTCTCGCCTCGATCTCGCTGAGCGCCTCGATGAAATGGGCCATGGTATCGCCTTTCCACGGATGCTCACAGAGTTTGGCGAAGCCCGAGACGAAGGGGTTGCGTTTGTTCTCGATGGGAGCGAGGAGGGCGAGGGTCAATTTCAGTTTCATGTAGGCAGTTGAGAGGTATTTGAGTTGAGAGTTGTGTTCATGTGTAGATGGCCTGGTTGACCAGGCTGCCGAAGAGGCCAGTCTTGTACGCGGCACAACGGAGGGTTGCGGCGGAAGCGACCTGGAAGGGAGCCGTGTACAGCGTGGCGCCGGTGACGCCATTGCGGGGGAAATTGCCGTTGGTCGTGTAGTAGATCGACGCGCCCGTGGTGGCCGTCGTCAATGTGACGGTCTGCGGAGCGGCGCCACTGGAAGGGGAGATCGTGGGCATGACCACGCGCTGGCGGGTGGTGGGATCGATCTCGCGGCCCTGGAAATGGACTTCGTAAGCGACTGGGGCGATTTCATCGCGCGCGGGCGCGATCGTGGGTTTGGCGGGTGTCAGGTTCGAGATCCGGCCGAGGATAGCCCATTGCGAGAGCGCGTCCGCGATCCGGCGGGCGACGCTGAAGGCGGTTTTGTTGGTGTGATTGTTCAAGACCGGGTCCTCAAGCACCCGCACGACAATATCGAGCAATAGCGGCGTGAATGGCACGCCCTCTAACTCAGCGGTGCCAATGATTTGCAAGACGATTGCAGCCAAGCCGATTTTGCTCTGGGCCTCCGTAACGACGGCCAGCGCGTTGTTGATCTCGGTCACGATGTCAGCAGTGCGCTCGTTCAGGACCACGACGTCGGAAAGGTATTCGTCGGCCTTGAGGAACTCGACCAGGTCGGACTGGATATCGGTGAGGAGGGTCTCGCTCATGTCGGCTCTCCTCTTCTGACGGCGCGGTCAAAGGCTTTTTGGATGGCCTGCACGGCGGTGGCTTGGATCTCCGCTTCGGGCGGCACAACGGTCGGATCGGGATCCTGGACAACCGAGGGGACCAGCCAGTAGTACACGCGGCCGCCGACTTGGCCGCGCGATTTAGCGCCTTTCTTGCCAAAGCTGACAAGGGTGGCGGCGTTCTCGACCAGAGCGCCTCCCCGGCGCGTGGGAACGAAATGGAGATTGTCAAATTCACGGGCGCGTTTGCCGTAGGACTCCGCGATCGCGGGGATGGTGAGGTATTTGCCTTTGATCGCTTGGATGGTTCCACCCTGGAGACGCTGGCGAATTCCGACCTGGTTCACGCTAACAGTGACGCCATCAGCAGCGGTCTGATACTGCGTGGATTTTGCGGCCTGGGAATAGAACTGGGTGCGGCGGCCTCCGAGCACATTCGCGCGCGTGGAATTGAGGTTGTAAAAGTGCCCCTTGAGTTGGTTGACAACGGAACGGCCGATCTCCGGCTTGATCTTCTCGGCATCGAGCGCGGCGAGCATGCGCTGCAGCTCGGGCGTGGCACGATCCTGGATTGTTACAGTTAAAGCCATCGCAAATTTCAGATTTCAGATTCGTCTTCTTGCCATCTTAGAACTTCACCATCGAAAGCCACTTTATCGCCGAGAGAGTCTTGCAATGCGGCGCGGAGTTTGGCGTCACGGGCGGGGTTGGAGAGTTCCAGATCGTCATTGAAGCCGCGATCCGCCGGCTCGACCTGGTCATCGGGCCCTAAGAGACCTAAAGCGACGGCTTCATCGCGGTCGATGTCGCGCACGTCCATTCCGGAGCCGAAGTCGAAGGGAGGATACGGCAGGCCGAAGGCGCTGATCTCGGTCCAGATCGGATCGTTTTTGAGCGCGATCATGCGGCCGCCGTCAAAGACGCGGCCGCCGGCGCCGCGCCAGCGCTGGAGCCAATCGCGGGGTTCTTCGCGATCTTCAGCGCGGAACAGTTCCTGGGCGGGGAACGCGTCCAATGTGGCCTGGCCCTGCTGCCAATTGCCATAGCCCTGGGCCATTTCAACGTTGGTCTTTATGATCAGGTTCAAACGACGATCCGAGGAGAGATCCTGGATGGTGCCGCGTTTGGCGGGATCAGGCTGGTAACCGATTTCCTTGAGCGCTTCCTTGAGCGTCAGGCGGGCGGTCGCTACGTCCAGGCCTTCAGTGACGGGGCGGCCGTCGCGGATGACGGTGTGAGGATCCAAGACGCGGTGGATCACGTCGCTGATTCGCTGGAGGTAGCCGGCATTGGCAGTGCTGGCGGAGAAGGCGGCGCGCTCGCGCAGCTCAGGCGCTAGGCGCATGATCTGGCGCGAGGAAAGCGTGGTTGGGAGCAGCGCTTTAACTTCGCGGCTTTGGAGCGCTTCTCGAAAGGGGACTGGACTTGTGAAAGCCATGACTACAATGCGGAGTGCGGAATGCGGAGTGCGGAATTCATAAGCCGTCGAGTTTGGCGCGGGTGGAAGTGCGGTCGGTTTTGGTCACCAGCTCGGCGTCGCCGCCTTTCTGGACGTTGCTCGGGCTCAATGGATCGTTCGGCTGATCGATCGGCACGTCGCATTTAGCGACGCGCTCCAAATAAGCGTAGGCGCGTTCGATCTGGCGTTGCTGGTCCTCGGTGAGTTTGAGCGTCGGGATCCGCGTCTGCATGGCCTCAAGAATTAGCATGCAGGTTTCCCGTTTGAGCGCGGGGGGAACGCTGTTGGCGGTGGCGCTGATCTGGTTGGTCTTACAGCCCTGGACCTCCGCGCGGACCCGCGCGGCCACCGCCGGCATGACGGCGCCGAACGGGTCGGCCTGGCCAGACGCCAGCGCGGCGGTGCGGAGCGCGTTAACCTGAGCGCCGGCGAGGTAATCGTTCAGGTCCGAAGTGGTGATGACGATCCAGGCGGCCATTTCAATTGCGGAGTGCGGAGTGCGGAGTGCGGATTAATTAACCCTCCTCCATGTCCCCTCTCCCTGGAGAGGAGAGGGGACAGGAAGAGCTTGGGATGTTTTTTGTGCAAACCGGTTAGCTGATCGTGAGCTTGCGCAGGCCGAGCGTGGAGGTGGACACGATGTTCGAGTAGTGCTCGACGGTGATCACATACAGCTTGGCGCTGATTTGCTGTGTATACACGCGGAAGTTTCCGCCCGCGCCCTCAGCGGGCGTGACGAACCGTTTGACGTTCGAGGGATCTGCCAGGTCCGGGCTGTTGGTCTGGAAGAATTCGAGCACGAGGTTGTTAACGATTTGCGTCTTGGTCGAAGCGTCGCTCTGATAACGCTCCTTGGAGACGGCCACGCCATCGACCATGAGCAGCGCGGCGAGCTGTAGCTGCGACAGCGAGGCCGAGGCGAAACCGCCGGCTGTGTTCTGGGCGCGATGGGAGATGCCCCGTTTATCCCAGGCGGTCTCACCGTAGAGGATGCGGTTGGGACGCAGCCCGCTCGTTGTGGTGGCGGCGATCAGGTCCGTGAGCACGTCTTGATCGGGATCCTTGCCGGCGGTGGTGTCCCAGGTTTTGGCGGTGTTGGTGCCGTCATCGAGCAAACCGATCGCCCGGCGCAGCTCGCTACGGAGAAGCCGCGTCATGAGCCGGCTGACGTAGAGCTGTTCCCAGTTCGCTTTGTCCGCGACTTCGTCCAGATCCACCAGCACGGTGAGACCTTTGTTGAGAGTCTTGCCCTCGGTCTCTTTGCCGGTGTATTCGACGCGCTTGAAGTCGGAGCCGATTGCGCGGATGTCATCCGTCTCGGAGAGCAGCGATTCTTTGTTGGTCCACTCTTTGTACGTGAACCGGCGCGGGACCGGGACGGGCGGGCAGCAGAAGTTGAGCGTGGCTTCGATGTTGTTGGGATCGCGCCAGCCCACGGCGTAAGTCGTGAGCGGCTCGTCGAAGTACGACTCGATGAAGCGAGTCTCGTTGGCCAGGCAGATGACTCCCGGCTTGTTCGGGGCGCCAGAGCCGGGGTCCTCCGGCAACGCGTTGATGAAAGAGTTTTTCATGTTCGGTAATCAGTATTCAGTTTTCCAAACGGTTAGAGGATTTTTAGGAGCGCGGGGGCGGCCAATGAAGTCCGGATGGCGCGCACGTCATCCGCCAATTCCTCAGCTTTGTCGCGGAGGGCGACCACTTCAGCCTGGGTGTAGGCGCCGCTGATGGTCAGGCCGCCAATTTCGTTGTCGGTGTTGCCGAAGGTAGCCTGCACGACCAGCTTGATCGGGAAGCAATGCTGGACCTCGATTTCATCGCCGTCCGCAGCGGCATCGCTGAGCGCTTTGCCGACCAAGTAGTAAGTGCCGGCGCTGGCGGGTTCATCCTGCACCTTGCCGTTGGCGGCGGTATAGACGTAGGTGCCGGCATCGATCGCTTCACTGGCGACCATAAGCAGGGTGCGTTTCGAACCTCCGAGCAATTCGACGGCGATATTGTCCTCCGCCGCCTTGGCCTCGTCGGTCATCACGCCGATGGGGATATCGGCCGCGCCGCATTTATCCACGTGATCGTCATCGGTGCCTTCCTTGGCCAGGAGGTAGCGGGTCGTGATCGCGGCATCGACTTTGCGAGTGATGGCGCCTTGGTGAGTGCCTGCAGCGATGTTGGCGATGTGGGCGGCGCCTGGCGGAGATAATTGCCGATTGCGTTTCCGTTCACTCAGCCACGCGCACGCAAGGACGGTGGCGAAGAGCACTGCGACCAGTGCCAGGGGGATGAGCAGCAATGGAGTCATCTTGTGTGTCCTTTTCTGTTTTGCCGTGGCTTAAGCCTTGGCGGGTTGTTGCATTGACTGGAAGAGGGCGGGATTTTCGCGCCGCACATTGGCAAACGCGGTGTCGTAGGCCTCTCCCTTGGTTTTCATGCGGTCGGTGACCAGCTCTTGCACTTTCAATTGCCGGTCCTGCATGTTCGCCAAGTCCGCTTTGCGCTGGCCCAAGTCCCCGGTTGAAGCGCGAGTCTTCATCGTGGCCGTGAGTTTGGAGAGCGCTGTGGTTTCGTTGGCGAAATTGGTTTCGAGCTTGGAAGCCCATTCTGGCCGTGAGGCGGGCGTGAGACGTCCGTCCGCGACGGCTTGATCAAGCAATTGCTCGATCCGGGCTTTGCGCTCGTTGGAGAAGGCGGTCTCGCTGGCGCTGACGCGAGATTGCAAACCCGCATTCTCAGATTTCAGATTGCCGACTTGCGTCTGGAGATTATTGATCTCGGCGCGCTGGTTGTTCACCTTGGTTTCACTCTCGGTCTTTTCATTGGCCAGGGTGGTGAGTTTTGTGCCGAGTTGCTTGAGCGCGTCGGCGATCTGATCATCGGTGGCCTCGTTGGCCAGCGTGATCCCAAGCTCCTTGAGGAGTGCGATGATTTTGGATTTATCCATTTTGGATTGGGAGTTGCCGGCCTCATTCATGAGATGTCGGACCGGGAGCTGAGGCCGATTGGTCAACCCGGCCGACTTGAAAATGTTGGGACGAAAGACGCGCCGGCCGTTCTCCTGGCCGACTTCATTGGCAGTCCAGTATGGTGAAAGCGCTTTGTAGGTTTGGCCCTCGATCAATTCGCTGCCTTCCTCCGTGAGCACGGGCTTGCCATACAGGCCATCCGCGCGGGCTTCCAGATCCACGAAGACGCCTTTGGGGGTTTTGTCCGGATAATCGTTGGCCAGGCCAGGAACGTCCGGGTGGCCGACGAAAAGTTTGCGTCCACGCAGGAACCGCTTCGCGGCGCCGATGATGGATTTGAATTCGTGGACCATGTCCTCGGCGGCCTGGCGATCGATGCGCTGGATGGCCTCGACCTTCTCCAGGTCGCCGTTGGCCAGGCGGATGATGGCTTTGCCGGGGAAATCACCGTAAGGAGAGAGCATGGCCCAGCCGTCATGCTGGACGATCAGGTCGTTGAAGAGGCCAACAACCTCCGCGCCCTCGTTGGCAAAGGCGGCGGGTAAAACGTAAAACGTAAAACGTGATTTCTTGTCTGCGTTCATTTGGTTTTTTGCGTCAGGCCGTTGAGCAGCGCGGCGCTTAAGGTTTCCTCCAGAACTTTGGCGGAGGCGGGATCCGCGTTGATGCTCTTGAGCAGGCGCGGGAGTTCCTCCAGGAAGGAGCGCAGGCGGGCGGCCAGGATGTCCGGCTCATCGATTTGCAAGATTTTTTTCAGGCGGGCGCGGATGGGTTGCAGATCGTCTGCAACGGCGGCGGCGAACTGTTGCCGGGCGGTCTCAAGGAGTTTTTCTGTGGCTTCGTTGGGGAGGGTCGGAAGGGACGCAAGGGCCGGCGCGGGGGCGGTGAGGAGCGACTCGCTGGCGTCGGGCAAGGAGCGGTTATAGCGTTCCAGCGTGTCAGTCACCGCAAGTGGGGCGCCGGACTTGAGGAGGAAATCATCGACCTTCAGGTCTTGATCGACGTTCTGCTTTTGCGGCGTGACGATCTTGAGGTAAGCCAAGGGCTGGACATCGGGGCCGAATTGGTAGCGGATCACAAAAGGATCCACGTAGAGGTTCAGCGTCTCGCTGATGAGTGCGGCGTCATCTTCTTCCAAAATCTTGCCTTCGTCTTCCTGGAGGCTGGCGCCCAGGCCTTCGCCTTTGGAAATGGTGCTCAGATCCGCGCCGCGCCACAGCGTGGCTATGGCGCGGTCCATCCGCTCGACCAATGGAGGGAATGGGAGGTTAGCGCCGCCGCCTTTGACTTCGATCAGCTCGATCATTTCGCTTTGATTGACCACGGCGGCCCAGTCGGTCGCGAATTTCTCGACCGCTTCGACCATGTTGTCCCATTGATCAGAATCTTTGGCCGCTGTGCTTTTGCCGAGCACGCCAGGGAACCCGAATTTCTCCGAGTATCCGAGCCAGTCCTGGAGGGGGAGGCGCTTATACATGTAGGCCACGGCGCAAGCGATCATGAGGCCCTCCCCCGCAGTCACCATCCATCCGCCGTCTTCGAGATCGCGGCCTTCCTGGTCGAATTCATTGGCGAGGAAACGCAGGCGGCCGGTGCGGTTCTCGAAGAACCAGAGCGGCACAAAACGGAATTCGGCAGTCAGGGACGCGCTGGAACGCGTCCTTACCGGTTGCCAGATGATTTCGTGGACGGCGTAGCGTTTGGCAACGGCATCCATCATTTGCCGGATGAGCAATTTGAAGCTCCCCCGCTCGTTTAGGTCGTAGCCGTTGACGCAGCTCAGATGGTTGTAGAAATACTCCAGCGCTTCCTTGTGCGCCTTGGCTTCGGCGGAATCGTCCAACATGAGGATCTCGAAGCCGTGACGCGCGACGGCTTTCTTGCGCTTGGGAGCGACGGCCTTCAAGACATCGTCCCGTTCCTCGATCGTTTCAGCCAGGAGCGCGAATTCGCGGAGTTGACCGGCTTTGAAAGCGTCGATCTTGCTGGCCAGGTTTTCGGGCGTCAGGTTCCGGATCGGGTTGAACCGGGAGCGCAGGCTGACCTGGACCCGCTGCGGACTCAGATCGGGCTGAGTCTTCAGCGCGGGCAGGCGGCCGTTGGCGGTGGTGAGGGGCATAATCAAGCCGCGTAAAATCGATTTTGAGGGGTTGCAAAGCCCTTGCAAAACGATCGAAAGCCTCCGGCGCGGGGGTTGATACCCCAAAAACGCGTATAAGCCAAATCGGCGGCGTTTCTCATACTTGGACCAGTCTGCGGTTCAGGGTTGTTTGGCGGCGGTTGACGGAGATGCTTTGATATACAAACGGCCCGCCGCCAAAACTCGCCGCGCGGACCATCAAGGCGGCGGCGGTGCAGCGGTCGCTGTGGCCGTCCGCAGTGTGGGGGGCGCGGTAGGTGACCGCGTTGGCCAGGGTGACGCGGTGGACGGCATGGAGATCCTCCCGGATGGCGCGCGAGATCGGGACCGCGATCTTCCGGCTTTCGAACCGCATTTTCAGTTTCGGGAAAATCTCCTGCTTGAGGGTGTTGCTGAACGTGCAAAGCTCGATCTTGCCGAACTTGTCTTGCTCCGGGTTCCATTCGCCGAACTCCTTGACCAGGTAATCGCCGAGGCCGACGCCGGGGCCGGTGTAATCCAGGCACACCCGTTGCGCCTGGCGGATGCGGGGGCGCAAGGCTTCGACCTGGTTGGGGGTGGACATTTTCTCCAGGCATAGCACTTCCTTGGTCAGCAGCATGTCCGCGATGTTCTCCGAGCTCCAGGCGACGGTGAGATCGCGTTTGCGGCCGAAGTCGATCCCGATGAAGAGCGGGAATTGCGGGCGGACTTGCCAGTATTCAGGGGAGATCACTTCCGTGGCCGTGGCGCTTTCGCATAGGGCGATCAGCTCGTACGGGAGCAGGACC
>Ga0194128_10008266_pt1 | contig 13221 bp, 14 predicted proteins | sample TA2KigCa65mmetaG_FD_148650 | JGI IMG/M metagenome (GOLD analysis project Ga0194128, IMG submission 148650) | Freshwater microbial communities from Lake Tanganyika, Tanzania - TA2015037 Kigoma Deep Cast 65m | ecosystem: Environmental > Aquatic > Freshwater > Lake | place: Tanzania: Lake...
TTCCGGGACCCTGACGGACAGCCAGGCTGGAACGCCTATTGGGTTCGGGTTCGTCAATGGGATGGAGCGTATGCCTGGTCGAGCCCGACATTTGCGCGCTTGGGGGAGGTAAGGGGCCAATGATCGGGTCATCCATCCAACTCTCGACGGGAGATGGTGAGATGCCGGTCTTTGTCGTCCATCCTGACGAGGATGGGCCGTTTCCGGTCATTCTGTTCTTCATGGATGCGCTCGGCATCCGCGAGGAGCTGCGTGACATGGCGCGGCGCTGTGCCTCGGCTGGCTACTACACCATGCTGCCGAATCTCTTCTATCGATGGGGTGGCCCGAGTTTCGATCCGCGGCCGCTTGCCCAGGGTGTCGTCGACCCGAAGATGATGCAGCTCAATGAAACGCTGGACGTCCCGATGACGATGCGCGACGCCGGTACTCTGCTCGACCATGCGGCGTCGGACCGGTACGCCTCGTTGCCGGCCGCGGTCATTGGGTACTGTATGGGTGGCCGTCACGCGATCGGGGCCGCGGCCAGCGATCCACGCCGGGTCGCTGCATTCGCGTCCCTGCATGGTGGCCGTCTCGTCTCCGAACAACCCGGCTCGCCCCATCTCCTGCTGATGAAGACGACCGGCGAGGCCTATTTCGCCTGGGCTGACAACGACCCCGTGGCACCTCCTGAGCATGCCCAGGCGGTTGAACGCGAGCTGGCTAGCCGTGGCGGCCGATACCGTATCGAGCTGCACCGTGGCGCGGAGCACGGGTTCACCTTTCCCGAGCGCCATTGCTACGACAAACCTGCAGCCGAGCGGGTATGGGCGCGGCTCTTCGCCCTTTTTCGGCGCAATCTGCGCCGGGGTGGGGGAGGACAATGACGCCGGCGATCGAGGTTATTGGGCTTTCCAAGGCCTTCGGCAACGACGCGGCGCCTGTGCTCGGCGCCGTGGACCTGGCGATCGGCGAGAACGAGTTTGTCGTCCTTCTGGGCCGGAGCGGATGCGGCAAGACCACCCTTCTGAACATCATTGCAGGACTCGAACGGCCGAGCGGCGGATCGGTTCACGTTGGCGGAAATCCGGTAACGGCACCCGGGGCAGGCAAGGGCATGGTTTTCCAGCAGGGAGCCCTGTTCCCCTGGCTGACGGCCCAGCGCAATATCGAGTTCGCTGCGCTCAATCGGGGAAGCGGTGCAGCTGAAGCGACCCGGCTCGCGAAGGAACTCCTCGCCCTCGTCGGGCTCGCCGGAGCCGAGCAGAAATATCCCTTCGAGCTTTCCGGCGGCATGCAGCAGCGCGTCGCGATAGCACGCGCGCTGGCGCTCGACCCCAAGATTCTGCTGATGGATGAGCCCTTCGGCGCGCTCGACGAGATAACACGCAACGAGATGCAGGATGAGCTTCTCCGTGTCTGGGCGCAGCGCCGCAAGACCGTTGTGTTCGTAACGCACTCGATCTGGGAAGGATTGATTCTGGCCGACCGCGTGCTGGTCATGGCGGCAAGACCGGGCCGCTTCGTGCTCGAGCGGCGGATCGACCTGCCGCGCCCGCGGCGCCGCAGCGATCCCTTGCTGGTCGGGCTCTACGATGAGATCTGGTCATGTCTACGGGGATAGCCATGAGGGGTAGGGCGGCCGAATGGCTCCTTCCCCTGTCGGTGCTGGTGCTGTTCCTCGCCGCCTGGGAATATGCTGCCGCTCAATACTGGCTGCGGCCGATTCAGTTCCCACCGCCCAGCCGGCTGGCCTCGAGCTTCGTCGATCTGGCGACGAGAGGGTTTCCGCAAGGCATTACGCTCTGGTCGCATGCCGGGACGACCATCGGGCGTATCCTTTTGGGTCACGCTCTCGCGGTAGCTCTGGCGGTTCCGATCGGCATCGTGATCGGCAGCTATCCGCTCGTCGAGCGGATGACGTCGACGATCGTGACCTTTTGCCGCTCGGTTGCCACTCTCAGCCTGCTACCGCTCGCCATTGTCTGGTTCGGAACGGGTGAGACGGCGAAGATCTTTCTTATCGGATATGGATGCTTCTGGGTCATGCTGCCCGCCACCATTGCGGCGGTAAAGCTGGTCGATCCGGTCCTGATCCGGGCGGCGCGAACCATGGATGCCACCCCCGGAATCATCTTCCGGCAGGTTGTTTTGCCCGCGTCACTGCCGCGGCTTCTGAGTGGGGCGCGCGTGGCGCTGGGTGTTGGTTTCATGGTCATCGTCGGGGCGGAGATGATCGGCACGATCCACGGTCTCGGCTCTCTGATCATGGAGGCGCGAACCTTCTACCGGACCGACATCACCATGGTCGGAATGTTCTGCATCGGCGGGTTCGGCCTCCTCGTCATGTTCGTTCTGGCACGCCTGGAGGCGTGGCTCGTACCCTGGCAGGCGCGGCAGGAGGCCCAGCAGAAATGAGGGCCGCGTATCCGCTCGAACGTTATGCCGGGTTCATCGGCGTCGCGATTTTCCTCGGCCTGTGGGAGCTTGCGGCCCGCTTCGGCTGGCGCAATCCGGCCATCATGCCGGCTCCCAGTGAGACAATCATCACTACGCTTACGGTCGTGCCGCTTTGGACCCTCGCTGAGCACGTGGTCGTGAGCCTGTGGCGGGTTCTTGCAGGGTTCGCGTTGGGAGCCTCGGCAGGCATCGTGCTGGGTATCGCGGCGGGGTGGTATCGACCGGTAGCGCTGATCTGCCGGCCGTTCATCGAGATTCTTCGCCCGATTCCCCCGCTGGCCTGGATCCCGATTGCCATCGTCTGGTTCGGGCTCGGCGAGCCGTCGAAGATCTTTGTCATCTTTCTTGGGACGTTCTTTCCGGTTTTCACCAGTGCGGCCCGCGGCATGGCGTCGATCCAACCTGCGATATTGCGGGCAGCCCGGACGATGGACGTCGACGGGGTGAAACTGCTGGCGAAAGTCGCGATTCCGGCCGCGATGCCGGACATCGCCACCGGCCTGCGGATCGGCTTCGGCCTGGGTTTCGGGGTCCTGGTCGCGGCCGAGCTCATCGCGGCCGAGCGCGGTATGGGGCACATGGTGATGGAGGCCCGTCAGCTCGGTCATTTCGGGGTTTCGGTATTCGGGGTGTTCCTGATCGGCATGATCAATCTTCTTGCCGATCGGCAGCTGGCCTCGGCCATCCAATTGACGGTTGGCCGCTGGCATCGTTTCTAACCACAGGGAGGTCACAATGAAGCGTCGCGCGTTTCTCGCATCAGCCGCAGTAGCGCTAACGGCTCCTGGCATCGTTCGTGCCCAGGCACGGCCGGAGATCAGCAAGCTCGGTCTCGGTTTCGGCCTCGATCCCGTCTTCGCACCGCATATCGTCGCGATGCAGAAAGGCTGGCTGCGCGATGCCGGGTTCACCGAGATTACGACCCCCAGCTTTACAAGCGGCGCGCTTGCCGGAGAGGCCCTGATCGCCGGCCAGATTCAGCTCTGGACGCCGGGCAACCTGCCCCCCATTTCGATGGCGAACTCCGGAGTGCCGGCAGTCGTTCTCGGCACGAACTGCATCGCCACGAAGGCAGAGCAGCTTGTGGTCCGCAACGACGCGAACGTAACGAAGCCGGAAGATCTCTACCGCATCCGGATCGGCCTCCTGGTCGGATCGACGGCAAGTGCGACGCTTCACAATCTTGCGAAGCGCTATAACCTCGACGAGTCGAAGCTTCAGGTGGTCAACATGCCGCCGCCCGAGCAGCTGGCGGGCTTGACGAGCAACAACATCCAGGCGCTGCTCTGCTGGCAGCCATGGGGCCACAACGCCCTGAAGCTCGGTAACACCACGATGCTGCACTCCGGAACGACGAGCGGCTTCGCGGCAAACAAGGGGGCGGCAGCGGCCGTTTCGGCGACGCGCTCGATCTTCGTGTCGAGCGAGGAGTTCGTGCGCCGGAATCCCAATGCGACGCGCATTCTTATGGCGATTCTTGTGCGCGGGCAGAAGTACGTCGCGAATCCGGCGAACCGTACCGAAGTGCTTGATCTCGTCGCGGCACAGACGCGTCAGGACCGGGCCCTCGTAGAGGCTATCTGGGGAGACTACGATTTCAACCCGGCCTTCGACGATGCTTATGTCGCGGACATGCAGTCGATGAGCGGATATCTGGTCGCTTCGGGGCGCCTGCGCACGCCAAAGCATCCGCTCGACTACACGTTTTCCGATCCGGTCGCGGCGGCCGATCCGGCGCTGGTCCGCGTCCCGGGCCGCTGGAAGGCATAGTCGGGCATGCCTCAAGTCGGCATCGCTTTCATCGGCACGGGGTTCATTGCCGACTATCACCTAGACGGGCTGAAAGCGGTGCCGGGCGCTGAAACGCGCGTCATCGTCGGCCGCGACGCCGCCAAGGCGGCGTCGCTGGCCGCGCGTTTCGGGGTGCCCGAATCGAGCATTGATCTCGCCGCGACGCTCGCCCGCGCGGATATCGACGCCGTGATCGTCGCCACTCCCGACGACACGCATGAAGCCATCGCCGTGCAGGCAACGGCCGCAGGGAAGGCCATCATGCTGCAGAAGCCGATGGCGGCGGACGTTGCGGCATGCCGGCGCATCCTTGCTCTCGCCGCCGGCGCGGGCATCGATCTGCAGGTCAGCTTCATGCACCGCTATCTCAAGGAGTTCATTGCAGCCCGGAGCATGGTCGCCGCCGGCGAGATCGGCGAGCTGATGAGCATCCGCATGCGTAACGCCACGCCGGGCCCCGACTGGTCGGACTGGTTCTTCAAGAAGACGCGCGTGGCAGGCGGCGTCGTTCTACAGCTCGGTGTCCACGGGATCGATCTTCTGACCCAGCTTTGCGGACCCATCGCCAGCGTATCGGCGTCCACCGCCATTCTGCGTGGCGAGCGGCGACTGGCGGACGGGCGGCTCGTTCCGGTCGAGAATCCAGATAGCGCCTGGGCCGTATACCGTTTCGCCGGCGGAGTCATCGCCTCGCATGACATGTCGATGATCGAGGCGGCGGGATGCGATCGCTTCCGGATGGAGATTTACGGAACCGAGGGAACGATCGTGCTTCGAGGCGATCGCGGGCTGCTCCAGTTTCGGCGTGGGGGTATGGCGGACTGGACCACGCCAGTCCTGCCCACCCGGCCGTTCGGTCAGCGCCATCACCAGCGCTGGATTGACGGCATCACCGGCGATTTGCCCCGGGAAGAGACAGCGCGCGACGCACTCGGAGGCATGTTAGTCGCCGAAGCCATCGCCCGGTCGGCGGCGGCAGCTGGGGCGACGACGGACGTAGGGGCAGTATGATCCGGGTTGCGATCCTCAGTTTCGCGCATTATCACGCGAATTTCTGGGCAGAGGCTTTTGGTACGGAGCCTGGCGTCAAGCTCGAAGCCGTTTGGGACGACAATATCGGGCGTGGACGCGAGGCGGCCGCCAAGTATGCCACTCGCTATGAGGCGGACCTCGACACGGCGATCGCTGCCGTCGATGGCGTGGCGATCTGCAGCGAGACGGTGTCCCATGTCACACTGGCTGAAGCTGCGGCCCGCCTCGGCCGTGCAATCCTCTGCGAAAAGCCCTTGGCCACAAACCTTACGGGCGCCCGGCAGATTCAGGCTGCCGTCCGGGCTGCAGGCGTGCCGTTCATGCAGAGTTTCCCGAAAAGATTCGATCCGATATCCCACGAATTGCGGCGCCTTATCTCGAGTGGCGAACTCGGCCGTGTCGGCATGGTCCGTATCCGGCATGGCCATTTCTACGGCCTCGATCCGGATTTCGGCAGCCGCTGGTACGTCAATCCTGCGCTGTCCGGCGGCGGGGCGCTTCTCGACGAGGGCGTGCACGCCGCCGACTTCCTATGCTGGACGTTCGGGATGCCGGAGAGTGTCGTTGCGACCTCATCCTCTGCACTGGGCCTTGCGGTCGAGGACCAGGCTGTTGCGGTCTACTCCTACGCGGATGGCATGGTGGCCGAGATAGCCACGAGCTTCAGCTTCGCCGCGGGAGATACATCGATTGAAATCTATGGGTCGCGAGGCACGGCCCTCGTTTCCGGGGTCGATCTCGCGTCGCGCGACATCACGCTGTCCGGGTTCCTGCGGGTCTTCCGCACGGATCAGCCGGCCCGTGAGTGGCGGACTTCGGACGTCGTACCGCAGTTCAAGCGCGGCCAGTTCCACCACCAGAACGCGCTCGGCTTCGTGCGGGCATTGAAGAGCCGGCAGCCACCCCCGGTCGGCTTGGATGATGGAATACGGGCGCTCGCTCTCATCGAAAGCGCCTATTCGGCTATCCGGTCTGGCCAACGCGAACGGATTGCTTTGGGCTAGGCTGCCTGATCGCGACGTGGTGCCTGCGGGCCAAGCTGGCAGCGATTGGGTTTCTAGAGACCTAAGTACTGGTCGGAGTGAGAGGATTCGAACCTCCGACCCCTAGCTCCCGAAGCTAGTGCTCTACCAGGCTGAGCTACACTCCGACCGTGGGCCCCGCGTTATAGACGTAAGGCTTCGGCCCCGCAAGGCATGTAGATAAAGGCAGCGCGAGGTGACCAGGCTCGGGCCGGGGTGTATAATCGAAATAATTATCGTTTCGGTACAAAGACTTGGAGGATGCAGGTGACTCCCACCGCGACAGCGCGCTCGGCGGTTCCGCCGGCGCAGCGCAACTGGAGCGACGCCGAGTGGGCGATGCGCGTCGATGTCGCGGCCTGCTATCGGCTGGTCGATCATTTCGGCATGACCGACCTCGTCTACAACCACATCACGGCGCGCGTGCCGGGTAGCGAGCATCACTATCTGATCAACCCCTACGGCCTGATGTACGACGAGGTGACGGCCTCGAACCTGGTAAAGATCGATCTCGACGGCAATATCGTCGAGGACACGCCTTACGACATCAACCGGGCCGGCTTCGTCATCCACAGCGCCGTGCACGGGGCGCGACCCGATGTCGTCTCGGTAATCCACACGCATAGCCGCGCCGGCGCGGCAGTGTCGGCGCTCAAGGAGGGTTTCGTTCCCGTCACTCAGGGCGCTTTCCAGTTCTACAACCGCATCGCCTATCATGACTACGAGGGCTTCGCGCTCGACCTCGAGGAACGCCGGCGTCTGATCGCCGACCTCGGTGAGCGCCGTGCCATGATCCTGCGCAACCACGGCCTGCTGACCTGCGGGCGCAGCGTCGCCGAGGCCTTCCGTCTGATCTATTATTTAGAGCAGGCCTGCCAGGCGCAGCTCGACGCCATGCATACCGGGCGGCCGATCCAAGTCCCGCCGCCGGAGGTCAGCGAGCACACGGCCCAGCAATGGGAGAGCGGGGCGGCCGGTATCGGCACCGGCAGCGGCCTGTTCCGCGAATGGCCGGCGCTGCTGCGCCTGCTCGACCGCAAGGACCCGTCCTACAAATCCTGAAGCAGAGCCAGTGTCGATGAACGTGGGAACCCGGCGGTTACCGATCGTTCTGCTGTCTTGGGCTTTGACGGTCTGTGCCTGTGCGCCGACGACCGGCGGCGAGCGGCTTTCGTGCCGGTCGCGCCGCCGCCGCTTGTCCTCTGCGGCGCCAGCCTTCCCATCGAGATGTTTGCTCCCGCGGCGGGCGTGCCGGAGGCCTATCGCCGGTTCGCCGGTGTATGGCGGGGTGGTCATGCACCGTCGCGAAAGCGCGGAGTAGCGGCGTCAGGACCCGAGCTAAGTGCAGCGGCTGCCCTATTTGTCAAAATTGGGGCAGCAATTTTCTTACAACGCAACTCTCTGATGGGCTTGCGGTTTTGACTCCGGACATATGTACAATATGTCCAACAAGGAGCCTAGTGTGCCTTGATTGTAATGGCCGCGGCGCTATTTTTCGACCGGGACCTCTGGACAAAAGGTCTTGGAATGCCCATGTGAACGGTGCCGGCGGTTTCGCCGACCCGTTCTTTCTCATGGTGAAGAATCAGTAGCTGCGCGAGATGGCGAAGTCGACGAGCTCGATCAGGGCGCGTTTCTCCGGCCCGTCGGGAAAGACGCCCAGCGCGTCGCGGGCGATGGCCCCGTAATGCCGCGCCCGCTCGATCGAATCGCGCAGGCTGCCGTGCTTCTCCATGAGTGTCACGGCATGCGCCAGATCGCCTTCGCCCTGTTCCTGGCGTTCGAGCGTGCGGCGCCAGAATTCGCGCTCGGCCTCGTCGCCGCGCAGGAAGGACAGCACCACCGGCAGGGTGATCTTGCCGTCGCGGAAATCGTCGCCGACCTCCTTGCCGAGCGTCGCCTGATGGGCAGCGTAGTCAAGCACGTCGTCGACTATTTGGAAGGCGATGCCGAGGTTGAGCCCGTAGGAATCGAGCGCGTCCTCCTCGGCTTTGGGCCGGCCGGCGACTACGGCGCCGACCCGGCAGGCGGCGGCAAACAGGGTGGCGGTCTTGGCCTTGATGACCTCGAGATAGGCATGCTCGGTCGTCTCGGTGTCGTTCGCCGTCATCAGCTGCAGAACCTCGCCTTCGGCGATGACTGCTGAGGCATTCGACAGGATACCTAACACCGCCAAAGAACCATCCTCGACCATCAGCTGGAAGGCCCGGCTGAACAGGAAATCGCCGACCAGCACGCTGGCCTTGTTGCCCCACACGGCGTTGGCTGTCGCCAGCCCGCGGCGGAGGTCGCTCTCATCGACGACGTCGTCGTGCAGCAACGTGGCTGTATGAATAAATTCGACGCAGGCGGCCAAGGCGACATGCCGGCGGCCTTCGTAGCCACACATCCTGGCGCTGGCGAGGGTCAGCATGGGCCGTAGGCGCTTGCCACCCGCTGCGATAATGTGGCCGGCGAGCTGCGGGATCAGCGCCACCGGGCTCTGCATGCGCTGTAGGATGACCTCGTTGACCTGCTTGATGTCTTCGCCGGCCAGCGCCGTCAGCGCCGCGATCGACGGCCGGGCTTTCCGTTCCTCCTGCAGATTGACCACAACCGCCAAAGCGTATTTCTCCCGTCCCCTAGCCGCACGCCACCTTGCTCGTGGCGGCTGAGCATAGTATGCCGGAACGGTCGGTCAAGATGGGCAAATCAGACGATCTGCACGGCCACCAGGGGCGATGAAAGAGCTTTTCCGCAGCAACGATCCGGTACGGCTCTCCTGGGCGGAGGCCATACTGGCTGCAGCCGGGATCGTTGCGTTGGTGCTCGACGAGCACACTGCGGCGCTCGAGGGATCGATATCGGCCATTCCCCGGCGGCTAGTCGTCGACGACGATGACTACGCCTCGGCGCAACGCCTCTTGATCGAAGCCGACCCCGGTCCCGCGACACCTGAGTCCTGAAACGCATGAGTATCCCGACGACTGACGACACGCTGCTCGATGGAGCGGTCATTTTCCGCCAGCCCGTTGATGGCTATCGGGCGGCCATCGACCCGGTCTTTCTCGCGGCGTCAGTCCCATATAGCGTAAAAGGCCGTGTGCTCGATCTCGGCTGCGGAGCAGGAGCGGCGATGCTCTGTCTGGCGCGCCGGCGGTCCGACCTGACGGTGGTCGGGCTGGAGCGGGATCCCGAACTGGCGGAGCTAGCCGCCGCGAATAGCGAAGCCAATCAGTTCGGTACGCGCGTCAGCGTGGTGACCGGCGATCTTCTGCAGCCGCCGCCCAAGCTGTCGGTCAGCAGCTTCGACGCGGTCATCGCCAACCCGCCATATTTCGAGGCGGGGGACGTGACCGCATCACCCGATCCGCGCAAGGCGGCGGCGAATGTGGAGAGCGAGGCCGATCTCAACGACTGGGTCCGCGCCGCCTCCCGTTTCGTGAAGGCGCAGGGTACGGTGATCTTCATCCATCGCGCCGACCGGCTGGGCGATCTGCACCAGGCTCTCACCAGGGCCGGTTGTGGCGGCTCGGTGACCATCCCGCTCTGGCCCAAAGCGGGAGCCCAGCCGAAGCGCGCCATCGTGCTGTCCCAGCGCGGCAATACTGGGCCTGCCACCTCCGGCAGCGGGCTTATCCTTCACGATCTCGACGGCCATTTCAGCCGTCAGGCCGAGTTGATTCTTCGGGCTGGATCGGCGCTCACGGCGCGCTGATTCGCCTCCCATCCCCTACGGCGCTAATCTCTGAACTTATGGAAACTTGGTCCGAGCGTGCCCGCCTCTGGCTGAAGCGCCTGCCGATCGAACGCCTGCAGAACCCCGCGCCGGTGGTTGCGGTGCTGCGGCTCGCTGGCGTCATCGGCCAGGTCGGTCCGCTGCGCTCGGGCCTGTCTCTGGCCCGGCTGGCCGACCCGATTCAGCGCGCCTTCTCCATGCCGCGGGTCAAGTGTGTCGCCCTGGCGATCAACTCGCCCGGCGGCTCGCCGGTCCAGTCCGCGCTGATCGCGCGGCGTATCCGCCAGCTTGCGGCGGAGAAGGACATCCCCGTGGTCGCATTCGCCGAGGACGTTGCCGCGTCGGGCGGCTACTGGCTGGCCTGCGCGGCGGACGAGATCTACGCCGATGCCAATTCGATCATCGGCTCGATTGGCGTGGTGGCGTCGGGCTTCGGCTTCTCCGATCTGATCCAGCGGATCGGCGTCGAACGCCGCATCTATACAGCCGGAGAGAAGAAGTCGCTTCTCGACCCCTTCCGGCCCGAGAATCCCGAGGATGTCGCGCGGCTCAAGGCGGTCCAGGCGGTGATCCACGGGAATTTCCAGTCCTGGGTCAGGGAGCGTCGCGGCGACCGTCTGGCGGCTAGCGGCGAGGCGATTTTCAGCGGCGAGTTCTGGACAGGCCAGAAGGCGTTGGAACTGGGTCTGATCGATGGCATCGACGACCTGCGCGCGGCCATGAGGCGTCGTTTTGGCGACAGTGTCAGGCTGCGTCTGGTCGCCGGCCGCGAGCCTTGGCTTCGCCGCCGTCTGGCGTTTCGCGGCGAGGGCGCCGACGGCCTGTCGCTGCTGCCGGCGAGCTGGGCAGACGACCTGCTGGGAGCGGTCGAGGCGCGTGCCTGGTGGAACCGCTACGGGCTTTAGGCTAAGACGGGATCGATGTTCGGCATCAGCTTCTCCAAGGTTCTCCTGCTTGTCGCCGTGGTCGCCGCCATCTGGTTCGGCTTCCGCTGGTTCCAGCGCTGGGAGAAGGAGCGGCGCGAACGGAGCGAGCGCGAGGAGGAAGGGAGCCGGCTGGGCCGGGATGCCTCGGCGCGTTCCGACGATCGGCAAACGGAGGTGATGACCGCGTGCCGTATCTGCGGCACATACGTTGCCCAAGGGGCGCGGTCCTGCGGTCGGCCGCGTTGCCCGTTCCCAGGCTGATCGGCGCGTATTTATCTTCGTTGGTGTGCTTGATCGGGTGTAGGTGCGCCGGTATGGTGCAGCGCATCAAATCCCCAGCCGAATCGCCGCCAGATGGCCAGCCGTACACCCGGTAAAGCGCCCAGCTTTCAAGAACTTATCCTGAGGCTCCAGGGCTTTTGGGCAGAGCAGGGCTGCCTCATCCTGCAGCCCTATGACATGGAGATGGGGGCGGGCACGTTCCACCCGGCGACCACCTTGCGGGCGCTAGGGCCCGAGCCGTGGAAAGCAGCCTATGTCCAGCCGTCACGCCGCCCGTCCGACGGGCGATACGGAGAGAATCCCAACCGTCTGCAACACTACTATCAGTACCAGGTCATCCTCAAACCCTCACCCCAGGAGAGCCAGGAGCTTTACCTCCAAAGTCTTGTGCGGCTGGGCATCGATCCGCTGAAGCACGATATCCGCTTCGTCGAGGACGATTGGGAAAGCCCGACCCTCGGCGCGTGGGGTCTGGGCTGGGAAGTGTGGTGCGACGGCATGGAAGTGACGCAGTTCACCTACTTCCAGCAGGTCGGCGGCATCCCCTGCGAGCTGATCTCCTGCGAGCTGACCTACGGGCTCGAGCGCCTGGCGATGTACATCCAGGGCGTCGAGAACGTCTACGACCTCGATTTCAACGGCAGGGGTGTGAGCTACGGCGACGTCTTCCTGCAGGCCGAGCGTGAGTACTCGGCCCACAATTTCGAGCATGCCGACACCGAGATGCTGCTGCGCCATTTTTCCGATGCCGAGAAAGAGTGCCGGGCGCTGCTCGACCAGGGGCTCGCGCTGCCGGCCTATGATCAGTGCATCAAGGCCAGTCACCGTTTCAACCTGCTCGACGCGCGCGGCGTGATCTCGGTGACCGAACGGGCCGCCTATATCGGCCGCGTGCGGGCGCTGGCCAAGGCGTGCTGCGAAGCCTGGCTTGTGAGCCGGAAGAAGGCGAGTGCCTGATGCCCGAGCTACTTCTAGAGCTGTTCTCTGAGGAGATTCCCGCGCGCATGCAGGCGCGCGCGGTCGAAGACCTCAAGCGCCTAGTGACCGAAAAGCTTGCAGCATCCGGCCTTACCTTCACTCGCGCCGACGCCTACGTAACGCCACGCCGCCTGACTTTGGTCGTCGATGGCCTGCCTGAGACTCAGCCCGATGTGACCGAGGAAAAGAAGGGCCCGCGCGTCGGTTCGCCGGATCAGGCGGTCCAAGGCTTCCTCAAGAGCGCCGGCCTCACCAGTCTCGACCAATGCGACAAGCGCACGGTTGGGAAGGCCGAGTTCTGGGTCGCTGTGATTCGCAAAAAGGGTGTACCGACTCACGTAATTCTTGGTGATGTGCTGATCGATGCGATCCGGGGTTTCCCATGGCCCAAATCGATGCGATGGGGGGTGCGGAAGTCTAGTTGGGTGCGCCCACTGCACAGAGTTAGTTGCCTATTCGGCTCTAATATGGCGATTGGCCTCAGCCTCGAAGCTGGCGAGCCAGTCAACGCAGAGTTCGTGACTTTCGGTCACCGATTCTTGGTCCCGGGCGAGATCCGGGCCTCGAATTTCGCTGACTACAAGGCCAAGCTCCAGGCGGCCAAGGTCATGCTCGACCCGGCCGAGCGCCGCGACATGATCCTGCGCGAAGCCGAGGACGCGGCGAAGCGGGAAGGCCTGACGCTCAAGCAGGATCTCGGCCTGCTCGAGGAGGTGACCGGCCTGGTCGAATGGCCGCGGATCGTCGTCGGCTCGATCGACAAGGCGTTCATGGACCTGCCGCCCGAGGTGATGATCACCTCGATGCGTACCCATCAGAAGTATTTCGCGCTGCTCAGCAAGGATGGCTCGCTGGCGCCGCGTTTCCTGGTCGTCTCGAACATGGAGACGGACGAGGAAGGTCGCCGGAACATCGTGGCCGGTAATGAGCGTGTGCTGCGCGCGCGGCTGTCGGATGCCAAGTTCTTCTGGGACCAGGACCGCAGGACAGCGTTGGAAAACCGCGTCCCGGCCCTGCACACGCGTGTCTT
>Ga0194128_10008279_pt1 | contig 13197 bp, 16 predicted proteins | sample TA2KigCa65mmetaG_FD_148650 | JGI IMG/M metagenome (GOLD analysis project Ga0194128, IMG submission 148650) | Freshwater microbial communities from Lake Tanganyika, Tanzania - TA2015037 Kigoma Deep Cast 65m | ecosystem: Environmental > Aquatic > Freshwater > Lake | place: Tanzania: Lake...
TCCATTCCTACAACACCGACCGTATCCACACCGCGCTCAGGATGCCACCGCAGACGTTTACCCTACGCTACGAAACGACACGATTCCTCATTCCTAGCAATGTGTCTTAAGAAAGGGGTACTTGCCATTTAGAATCGTTTTGATCCAATGTAGCGAAAATCCGAGTTCTACGAACTTTTTAGCAATAACCATGATATCCTGACTCAAGAATCGAGGAAGTTCGAAATGACTTCGCACAGCTCCATCACACTTCGCCCCTCTTCGCGGGGCTACGCGTGGTAAACCTTCGGTTTACCATTCATTTACAATACGAAGTGTGCCCCGCGTAGCCCGAAGGGCGAAGTGGGGCAAAACAGATCTGGCTCGCGGCAATAAAAAACGGTATCATGTAGCCATGTCCGTCATCCTCTTCCTCGCATCCAAGGCAGACCAGGAATTCGCAGAAACGATCGAAAAGACGCTCTCGGAGCTGGGAGTGGCCTCCGAAAGCATGACCGCTTCTGCTCATAAGGTACCCGAGAAAGTGGTGCAGATGGTCGACGATATCAACAAACGGAAAGAGCCGACGGTCGTCATTGCCGTGGTCGGGATGAGCAACGGTCTCGGTGGCGTGCTGGCAGCCAACTGCGTCCACCCGGTCATCAACTGCCCTCCGCACAAAGATCTCGACGAATACACCATCGACATCCACTCGAGTCTGCGCATGCCTTCGGATGTTCCTGCTCTGACGGTCCTGCACCCGAAGAATGCCGCTCTTGCCGCTGCGAAGATCCTGGGAGGCAGCGACCCGAATATCCGGAAAAAGGTTGAGGAGCGGATCAAAAAGGTGAAGTCTGGTTATTGATGAAAGCAAGCGAATGGCTGACCGATTGGCAGTTTGAAGCGCTGGTTGCCATTGAGAATCTGACGAGTCTGCGTCAGGGCACAGTGCGATCCGGTAACGAACTCACGAAGCACATCGCAAAAGTTTTCAGCACCGCACAAAAACTTTTGCTGGCATATGAACCGCTCGATTTCGCAATCGATGCAGAAGATCAGAAAGCCCTGTGTGAATTGAAGGATGCTACAGAATTATTTCTGCAGGCAAATGCCGTACACGATTGCCATCAGGACAATATCGATCTGCTGAAATACGAGATTCGATCGCACATGAACGGAATAGGCAAACGCGGTTCTCGATGAATGCCTGAGTTCATGCTAGCATCGCTCTATGGAACTCACTCTTCCCCTGTTGCAGGAAAAACTGAAAGAATGGAATGGCTGTGCGCTATCGAGAAACGCAAAACCTGTTCTGGGAGAAGGAAACCCCAATGCCGCGGTCATGTTCATCGGCGAGGCTCCTGGTGAAAAAGAAGATGAGCTAGGGAGACCGTTCGTGGGTGCTGCGGGAAAATTTCTCGATGAACTGATCGCATCGATCGGCTGGAAACGCAGTCAGGTCTACATCAGCAACGTCGTGAAGTACCGTCCGCCGCAGAACCGCGACCCGACACCCGAAGAGAAAGAGCAATGCATGCCCTGGCTCAAGCTGGAGATCGCGCTGATCAAACCCAAAGTCATCGTGCCGCTCGGGCGTCACAGCCTCGGGCATTTCTTCACGAAGATGAGTATTTCGACGGCCCATGGAAACGCCCAGAAACTCACCCATTCGACAGGCTCAGGGCAGACCGATGACGTCACGATCTTCCCCATTTATCACCCCGCCGCGGCATTGCACAACGGCAATCTGCGACAGGCGCTGTTCGATGATTTTCAGAATTTGAAGAAGCATCTGGAAGAACGCGGTATTGCACCCTGATTCGAAATTCGTGATCCGTCATCCTCAATTCGTGATCCGCAGGGCAGAGTAGTATGATCTCCATCGTTCATTGACGGTACGAATCACGAATCGCCAATCACGAATCCCGCGCTATGAATTCTCTTCTCTTCGGCATCAGCATCGCAGCCATTCTCTCGACGACATCGCTCCTGATCGTTCTGCTGCGTGTCAGCCCCCTGCTCGCACCCGTGCAGGCATTGAGTGCTTTTTTCATCAGCGTTTTTCTCAGCATCTCCACCCTGGCAACGCTGCTCTTCATTCTCCTCTGGAAACATGTGCCGCACCTGAACTGGGACACCGGAACCCTCACGAGTATCGCATTCCGCCAGGGTGTCTTTCTCGGAACGGCAACGACCATCCTGATCGGATTCCATGTCCTGGGTCTCCTCAACTGGTGGATCGCGGTGCTGATCTATGGCGTATTTCTGCTGGTGGAAACGGCTTTGGAGCACTGAATGGGAAGTAAAGAAGGTAAAGTAGGTAAAGTAGGTAAGGGAGGTAAAGAAGGTACGGTCGGTAATGTATGGAAGCTACGTATTGCGGGTATGTTCCTGACTTTCCTCACGTACCATACCTATCGTACCTACCATACCTACCATACGTACCATACCTACCGTACAATACGTCCATGACCGATTGGTCAACCTACGAACGGCGAATCAACGACGCAAAAGGCCCCGCCGACCTTGATGCCATCGATCAGGAACTCTTCGGCAGAAAAAACGGTACGCTCACGACTGCGCTCAAAGAACTGGGTTCACTCCCGGAAGCCGAGCGCAGAACGAAAGCGCAGGAACTCAACGAGTGGAAGAAAAAGCTGACCGGAGCAATCGACATCCGCAGAAAGGAGCTTGCGTCTCCTTCGGATGACACTCTGAAGAAGAGCGACACGATCGATAGTACTCTGGAACTCCCCGGAAAGTGCCGGGGACACCTGCATCCGATTCCGGAATTCATCCGTCAGGTGGAGGAAGTCTTCGGAAGAATGGGCTTCGATGTCGCCTACGGTCCGGAGATCGAGAGCGAGGAGAATAACTTCAACAAACTCAATATCCCGGAAACGCATCCGGCGCGCGACACGCAGGACACATTCTGGATCAAAGGCGTACAGAATACCGTGCTGCGGACGCACACCTCACCGGTACAGATCCGCTACATGCAGGAGAGAAAGCCGCCATTCCGGATGATCTGTCCGGGGAAGACCTACCGCAAGGATGCCGATGCCACGCACTCGCCCATGTTTCACCAGTTCGAAGGGCTGATGATCGGCAAAGATGTGTCGCTTGCGAACCTGAAAGCTGTCCTCATCACCGCCATGCGCGAACTGATCGGCCGGGATGTGGATTTCCGCTTCCGCACCGGATTCTTCCCGTTCGTCGAACCGGGTCTGGAGCTCGACATGCTCTGGAAGGGCGACCTGAAAGAGAGCCGCGAAGGAAAGTGGCTGGAGATGGGAGGCTGCGGCATGGTGCATCCGAATGTTCTCAAGAACGTCGGCATCGATCCTGCGCAGTGGCAGGGCTTCGCCTTCGGGTTCGGTATCGAGCGGCCGCTGATGATCAAGCACCGGATTCCCGATCTCCGTAGTTTCTACGAAGGCGACCCCAGATTCCTGAGACAGTTTTAGAACTCCTCCTTTTCAGGGCACAGTGTGAAGGAATCTGCATGTGCATCGTCGACATCTTTTTGCATCATGCATCTCCATCATACAATCCTCGGAAAATATTACCGCTGAATGGGGGGCGGTTTCACCTCCACCGGCATGGGAGGAGGGGTTACCTCTATAGGTGAATTGTATTTTTGCATTTCACGAAATTGTAGCAGATTCCGTTCTTTTTTTCAACAGTTTCTATGCTCCCCACTTCTCGGGATCGCTGGCAAACGCAGCAATACGGTCGACGTCGTCGCGGTTGATCCTCCCCTGCTTCACCGCAACGTCGAGAAGCTTGCTGAATGTGCAGAGCGGATGAAACCTGATACGGGCTTCCGACGCCGCATCACGCGACGCAAAGAGCTCATACGAGAAGATCGCGACGACATCACCAACCGTTGCTCTTCCTTCCTCACGGAGTGTGTTGACCGTCGAAACCGAACTGCCTCCTGTGGAAATTAAATCCTCGATGACCACCACATCCTTTCCCGGTTTGAGATCCCCTTCGATCAGTTTCTTCGTACCGTGCTCCTTCGCCTTGGAGCGGACATAGACAAAAGGAAGACCGAGGCGGTCCGCCACGAGCGCAGCCCAACCGATGGCGGCGGTCGCGGTTCCGGCGATGCAATCCGGTTCGACATGAAGCGAGGAGATGCGGCTGACAAACGCATCAACGACGAAATTGCGCACCTCAGGGTGGCTGTACAACATGCGATTATCGCAGTAGATGGGAGACTTGATGCCGCTGGTCCACGTAAACGGCGGATTCATGGACAGCTTTACCGCACCAATATTGATGAGAAGCTCTGCAATGCGTTCTGAATGCGGCATATATCATGTGATGTACGTAGCCGCAGGTCTGTGACCTGCGGACCGTCCTCCCAGGCGGACGGTGAACGGGGCAATACACGATCGAGAATCTTGCGACATGGATTGCCCTGCGATTGTAGTGCAGTATCCTTCCTAGTACCAGCTCGACGCATGGATAGAGAAACCGAATATCGGTTGCAGGAGCTTCAGAAGACTTTTCTGGAGGAAAACGTCAAGCTCAATCTCTCCGCTCTTCGGGATGAAGAATCCTGTTGGATCGGCAATGTCCTCGACAGCCTTCCCCTGCTTGAACTCGATTTCGCACACAGAGAGGATGCACAGATACTCGATATCGGCACCGGAGGCGGCTTTCCGCTGCTGCCACTGGCAGTCTGCAAACCCCGTTGGCACTGTACCGGCCTCGATTCGACAGGAAAGAAACTCGATGCCATCCGTCGTATTGCCGATGCCCTCGGCCTGACCAACGTCGATCTGCTGAACGGACGTGCGGAAGAACTGGGGCATGAGCCAGGACACCGCGAATCGTACGACATCGTGACCGCCCGCGCTGTCGCTCCGCTCAGTACCCTGCTTGAGCTCACGGTACCATTTGTGCGCATTGACGGGCACTTTGTCGCATGGAAGAGTCTGCACTGTGAAGATGAACTCGCCGAATCCGATGCCGCGCGCAAAGCACTCGGCTGTACCCTCATCGACCGGAAAACGTATGATCTCGGTGGCACATGGGGGCAGCGGCAATTGCTGATATTCCGCAAAACCTCTGCCACACCGTCAGATTTTCCACGCAAAACAGGAATTCCAAAAAGTGAACCTATACGCTAGCGATCATTCCCTACGCCCTACGCCCTACGCCCTACGCCCTACCCCCTACGCCCCTGCCCAAACCCTACACCCCCAACGACGCATGGTCCCAGAAGGCACGGAAAGAGGGATACCGCGCACGATCGGTCTACAAATTGATGGAGCTGGATGCGAGATTCACACTGCTGCGTCGCGGCATGACCGTACTCGATTTGGGTGCGGCGCCGGGAAGCTGGCTCCAGTACACCGCCAAGACCATCGGCCCGAAGGGTGTGGCCATCGGCATCGACCTGCAGGAGATCGAACCGATCGACGGCGTGAAGACGCATGTTGCGGATATTCTCGACCGCGAATCGATCAAAAAAATTATACAAGAAGAAGGGCTAACCACTGTGGATCTCGTTCTATCGGACCTCGCGCCTTCCACTTCCGGAATACGCGACGTGGACCAGTGGCATTCCGTTGAACTTTCGCAGGCCGTCACTGACCTCGCAACGGAAGTCCTGAAACCAGGTGGAACATGTGTGATCAAGGTCCTGCGGGGCGCGGACTTCGATGAATTTCATCAGCAACTGAAAAAGGATTGGAAGAGCGTGAAGATCGCGATTCCCGATGCGACGAGAGACCGGAGTAAAGAGGTGTATGTGGTATTGAAGCGATGAGCTGTAAGCGTTGAGCTCTTAATTCTATATCACAGCTCATAACTCACAGCTCACAGCTCATAGCTCACAGCTCACAGCTCATCGCCATACCCGTCAATCGCAACCTCCGCAAACCTCCGATATACTCAGCACATGATTGTCCTCAAGAATGTCGGCAAAACTTTCGGTTCCGTAAAAGTCCTCGAATCCATCAGCTTCCGGATCAATCCGGGAGAATTTGTGTGCATCACCGGAAAAAGCGGCGCAGGAAAATCGACGCTACTTCACCTACTCACGGGTGCGGAGATGATTTCCAGAGGGAGTATCGAGATTGACGGCGTCGATCTGCGCACAGTCCCCGCACCGGTCATGCAACTCTTTCGTAGAAGGTTGGGAATCGTTTTTCAGGATTACAAATTGCTCCGGAACCGCACTGTAGCCGAAAACATCGCATTTCCGCTCGAAGTTTGCGGCGTGCCGGACGCGGAAATCACGAAGCGCGTCCGGACGGTACTCGCGCAAATGGATCTCACGAAGCATGCCAACACGCTTCCTGCGGCGCTCTCTGGCGGAGAGAAAGCAAGAACGGCAATTGCACGTGCAGTCGTCCATTCCCCCCTTATTCTGCTGGCAGATGAGCCGACCGGAAACATCGATCCCGAACAATCACTGGAGATCATGCGCCTCTTCCGGGAAATTCACGCGAAAGGCACAACGGTGGTCATCGCCACACATGACACCGGACTCGTTGACGAACTCCAGACGAGAGTGATCGAATTGAAGGATGGAAAAGTGTCACGCGACAGCGTCGGGGGGTATGCAAAAACAAAACATGGTGCGGAACCACATGTGGCTTCGCACGGAAAGCATGACGTGTGCAAGGAAGAGAGCGACACCGGAAATCACAGAAGAAAAGTCCGGGTGACGGCGGTGAGTTCGTGATCAGTGATTCGTGATTGGTGATCCGGATCACGGATCACGAGGTACGAATCACGATTGCTTGAGCGGAAGCTCTTCTTTTTTGGTACCCTCAATAGACCCTAAGGGGTACCACCGCACCAGTGCCGTCGAGACGAGAAGGAAGTACAGCATTTCGGGTACGACAATCTTCCAGTCCATCAATCCGCGTGAAAGCACGACCACATCAATGAGGAAGATTGAAAAGTGCATGAGCAGCAGCATCCAGATAATCGCACCGTACTTCAGAGGTTTGAACAGGGGAAGTAATCCCCCGACACCGAAGACGCCGATGAGCGCACCGATCGTCATGGTGAGATACTGCTGGACCTCCGTCGGAGGAGGCAGCCTGAACAGAGAACTCACTACATCGGGCGAAAAGAAAAAGAGATACGCAACAGAGAGGTTGCCCGTGCATACGAGTGCCAACACGAGCCGCAGAGGAGTGAATGATTGCTTCATGCGGCGAGCTTATCACTTGCCAGAGAGCACGTACATGCGTACCAACGGCAAGCATCGACACGTGCCATTCGCTCTCATGTACAGTACAATCGCCACATGACCACCTACAAAGACGCGGGAGTCGATATCGACGCAGCGGACGACGCAAAGCGCGCAATGAAAGATGCCATCGATACCGGAGATAAACGGGTCCTGACGTCTCTGGGGTCGTTCGCCGCTCTCGTCGAAGGCAAATTCAAAGGGTACAAACAGCCCGTCCTTGCCCTCAAAATGGAGGAACCTGGCAGTAAGCAAAAACTGGCGTTCGAACACGGTTTCGTCCGTTCCATCTGCTTCGACACCGTGAACCACCTGGTGAACGACATTGCCGTGATGGGAGCTGTCCCCCTCTACGTTCAGGATCTCATTATCTGCGGAAAACTGGAGAAGTCCGTTGTGACGGAAATCGTGAAGGGATTTTCCGACGCGTGCAAAGAGCAGGGATGTGTCCTGACGGGAGGCGAAACGACCGAGCAACCAGGCGTCCTGGCATCCGGCACGTACGCTCTTGCAGCGAGCGTGGTCGGCATCGTCGACAAACCGAAGATCATCGACGGATCGGCAATCAAGGAAGGAGACACTATTCTCTCCGTCGCCAGCAATGGCCTGCACACCAACGGCTATACGCTCGTTCGAACACTGATGGAAAAAGACCCTGCACTCATGGAGAGCGATGTCGCCGGCGATACGTTCCTCGCTGCAGTCATGCAACCGCACACCTGCTACTTCGGTGCGCTGAAGGGTCTCTTCGGTGACGCAGGTCTGCACGGTCTCGCACACATCACGGGTGGAGGCATGCAAGGCAATATCGACCGCATTCTCCCGAAAGGTCTGGACGCACGCATCGATCTGGAAACCGTCCTCATTCCTCCGGTCTTCGGTGCCATCCGCACTGCGGGAAGCGTTCCGGACGCAGACATGCTCAAGACCTACAATATGGGTGTCGGCATCGCCGTCGTCGTCGACCCTGCGAGTGCGGAAACGATTGTCACGCACTTCCGCGAAAAGGGGCACGATGCATACCCGATCGGAAAAGTTGTTTCCGGACACCGGAAAGTAAAATTCGAAGGGGAGCTGCAGTGGAATCGCGACTCAGAAAAGACGAAAACACCGGGCCATTGAAATGCTCTTGTTGTTGTGGAAGTTGCAGTACTACACTTCACGCATGTTGAGCCAAGTCGCTGACTACGACATTGCACTCGCACTGGACTGGCTCTCAACGACTCCGAAAGAACCGGGACCCATTCGCATCCGGAAAATTATCCTTCGGGCGACTCTTGCTGTAGCTGCACTTTTGAGTGCGGATACGGCACGCGTGATCATGTGCCGGGAAAAGCCCCAATCGTGTGCTGTCGCCCCTCAACTATCACTACCGCTGGATGTCGATTCCCTGACGCGCGACACTCCGATACCGGAGCTGTTCGATGCGTTGAGAAATCCCAAGGATGCATCCGCATTTCTGAGAAAACACATCCAGTCTGAAACACCCCAGTCCCCTGCTGCCTTCACAGGTACATTCCGCGACAGCACGACCAAATTCCTCGGGAGAGGAACGGGATGCTGCAACAATTACGCCCAGTTCTGGGCGGATCTGTGGGAGTCGACGGGCAGGAAATCCTACCTCGTCTCCATGTGGCCGACAGAGGAGCACCGTAACCGCAGCAGAGGCGAAGGCTTCAAAAGCAAGAATAGCTGGCATATGGTTGCCGCCTACTCGCGAATGGACCCGAGCACGGGAAGACAGGAGTATATGATCGGTGACAACGATTCCTATCTGATTTGGGAAAAGAGCCTCGAGGAGTACGCCCACTCAAAAGGCATGAGCATCCTCCCGATCGGTGGTATTCAGAGGTTCACGCCGGTCAACGACGCTCATGATTTCCGCGCGAAAATATGGGATCTCTGCTCTGCCAACAGCATTCCCGAGGTCTCCGACGAACCGGCCGTAAGGGACATCGTCGTCGCGGCGATGCGGTAACGGATCCACATTGAAAAGGCTCTATCGAAGGCAAATCTGCCGCGCGTGCTCATAGCAAAACTCGAAAGCGTCCGTGACAATATTTGACATACCTTTCCAAAGAACTAAGATGACGGAGGTTTGAAGAACAATTGCACGATTTCCCTGGGCCTCCTCTCTCTCCCTGCACTGAGCACAGTCGCAGTGCTCCTTATGGCGGAAGGCAGGCCGCGTGCGTAAGTTCTGAAAAGACTTCGAGACACGGGCCTCCCTTCCAAGCGAGGCACGGCTTTTAGTTTTTCTTTTTCCTACCACTATGAACACCGAACGACACGAACAGAGTATCATCGACGAAGCCGGACGTTACGGACCGGATGAAATCGATCGAATGCGCCTCATGGGTATACGTGTAGAACGTGGATTACCGGAACAAGTACCTCAACCGGACTTTGAAATGCTTGTCGCATCAGACCGCGATCAGCCGTGGTACTCCCGTACTGCAGAAAACATACTGCGTGCGATCTATACCGGCAATGGTGAGGCGGTCGCACAGATCCGTGCGCTCATCGGAAAGAACGACTTTGACATTACGCACTGCCCTGTCCGTCACCTCATCAACACTGCGGCTCATAAACATTTCACGGAGCAGCAAAGAGCAATGGTAAGCGCCGCCATTGACCGGGCATGCAGCAGCAATGCAAAACTGGATGCCATCGAAGCTACAATCGTGCGAGGGTCACCTGCAGAATGATGAAGGCGATCATCGGAAACGCCGCTGCGATCATCGATCGTACGGGGCGTTTTCGTGAATAATTGCGCACGGCGAACATGCAGGAGACACTCCACACGACGAGGCAGGAACCGGCGAGCGCAATCAGGAGAAACAATCGATTCGGGGACAGAGTTTCATCAATGCCCAACCAAATGTAGTACACCCCAGTATTGACTCCCGCGAGGATAATGGCGGAAAGACCGAGAAGGGCGGCCACGCAGCCCAATGTAATGAAATTCCGAACGCTCTGCATAGACACAGAATACAGCAGATCAAGTCACTACTGCGATGATGGAAACAAGCTATACTGCGTTCAGAATATAATTCCGGAAGCAATCGGCACTTTTCTGGGCAACGCTGCTTGGACTGCTCTGCTCTGCATGTGCCGCTGACGATACCTATTCCCGTGCGCGGGTTGTCGAGATCATTGCGGAAGAAATCGTCCGGACTCTTGTCGGAAGCTCGACACTTCTCCTCGCGGTCCCCGTCTCGACCTGGCTTGTAGCGCTCGCATTCCGGAATGGAAATTCCACAGGCTGTGATCGAAGAAGCCCCTGCGGACACCGGCACTGACCGTTATATATGATCAAATTTTGTATTCTTATTTTTTGTTTTCTGAAAGGGCTGAAATTCAATTCGCCTACACTATAAGAATCTGTGCAATGCTGAAGTAAATGACGATACCTGTCACGTCTACGAATGTTGCGACAAACGGACTGGAGGCGTAACCGGGATCAAAGCCAAAGCGACGGAACACAAGCGGAAGCATGGCACCGACGAGTGTTCCCCAGAGGCAGATGGCCGCAACGGACTCGCCGATGACGAGAGCGAGCGTCCAACGGTCCGCACCGCCGAGAATGGAACTCGGTGTGAACGAAGCACGCAGGAACCCGACAGCGCCGAGAGCAGTACCGAGAGCGAGACCCATGAGGAGCTCCCGACGTAAGAGCTTCCACCAGTCCTTCGGCGTGACCTCGCCTAATGCAAGAGCACGAGTGACCAGCGTTGCCGCCTGTGAACCGCTGTTGCCTCCCGTAGAAATACAGAGCGGAACAAAGAGTGCAAGAACCGTGACAGCAGCGATGGAATGATCAAAACTCGCAAGCGCAGTGAACGTGAAGAGTTCCGCGATAAAGAGAACCGAAAGCCACACGAAACGCTTCTTCCACACCATCATAAACGTCGTACCGAGGTACGGCGTCTCCATCGGAAGAACAGCGGCCATGCGGTAGGCATCTTCGCTCGCCTCCTCTTTGGCAACGCGAAGAAGATCATTCAAGTGAACGACACCGAGAATCTTATCGCGCTCGTCCGTCACGCAGATGATGTCACAGTTCTCCTTTGCCATGAGCTCCAGCACCTGCTCCCGGTCCGTGGAGTGCACAATGGAAAGTACGGGCTTTGCAATGGTGCCGACAGCCACTCCTCCTGCAGTGGAGACGAGAAGCCTGGGTGGGATCCAATGCACACCGCCTTTGTCGTGAATGAGAACGACAGGTACCTGCTTGTGAATCTTCGCAAAGTCACGAACAGCGGTGACGGTGGCAGAAACCAGAGCTTGCGGATCAGCTTCGAGAAAAGCGAGATCCATGAGACCGCCTGCAGTATCGGGTTTGAACGAAAGAAGCTTTTCGATACGACGCTTGCGGTCTCCCTTCAGAAGAGCCAATACGTGGGTACGGTGATGCGGTTTGAGTCTCTGGAGTATATCGGTCGCATCATCCTCATCCATAAAATGCAGGAAACGCGCAATGGTAAAATCGGAGAGACGCGGAAGAACGGCTTCAACGGAATCTTCCTCGAGAAGAAGAATCACTTCGGATTGGAGCTCCGGAGGCAGGAACAAAAAAAGTTTCCGCTTGCCGCGGGGCAATTCATCGATGACATCGGCGATGGTGCGGGTGTCTTCATGTTCGAGAATATCGCGCAATTCGCGATCGTCCTTTTCGTGAAGAAGGCCATCGATGCGTCGAAGAAGTGCGGAATCCATACAGACAATGAACGCGTATATGCTATAGGGCCTTTTGGATAATGGGAAGGACTACTCTGCAGCATTCCTGTCTTTTTCACCGGACAATCAATGGTCAATTACTCCTCACGAGAATGTTCAGCAACGCGATAATCTTGCTGACTTCGGCGCGATTGATGGTTTCATCCGGTCGGAAGTTTCCCGTATTGTCATCACCCGTCACAAGCCCGTAAAATGCTGCAGTGGCTATGGCGGCAGCATTCGGATGATCTGCGGGAACATCGGAGAATGGCGGAACGGCATCCGGCGCACGGAGAATGCCGGAGAGTTCGAGAATCATCTGGACTACTTCACCGCGCGTCGCCGAGGAATGAACATCGGCGGAAGGTGTAAACATTGAAAGATTTTTCTTCTCTGCCAGAGCGACATACGGGGATGCCCATGTACCAGCGGCACTGTCATTCCGCGGAGGTGGCAATGCACCAAGATCCGAGCCGACCGCTATGAGCACCATTTTCAGGGACTCCGCGCGAGTCACCGCGCTCGTCACTCCAAAGACACCCGTCGGCTTTCCCTCCTCATCGACGTAGCCATGTGCGATGTTCTCCTCGATCAGGGTAGAAACGAATGGTGCAAACCATGAATTGACTGGAACATCCTGATACAAAACAGTATCGGAAAGCACGTCTGCAACAAGGAATCCTTCGCGTTCCCCGACCGTGGGTGCACCATGCATAGCGAAGTCGCGCTCCTCTTCCTTTCTATTTGCTCGGGAAAGACGACGCTCCGTATCTCCCATTTGTATCTCGCCTCCCTTCGCAGTTTTCATGTCGTTGTGCTGACTGAAGCGATCGATGTTATCCTGCAAACGGTCATTCAGTATGCTGATCACTTCGCGCACTTTGCGGTTGAGTTCCTGCGGAACCACACTCCGAAGAGTGACATCGAGAATACTTCCTACAGGTCTGGCTGCGGCTTTGGTGATCTCGGTCGCAATCCCGACATCGGCAAGCGTCGGAATGAACGAATACCCGCCTCCGCTCTCTCCCCCGGAACCTCCGGCGGACTGCTGAATTCTGGACAGCGTCGCCGCGTGACCTGCATGACCTCCACCTGAAGCGGCCGCCGCGACAGTTGTGAAATTCCATCCGCCTGTGGTCAGCAGGGCACCCGTATGATTTCTGGAGACGTCCTTGAATGTGTTCACCGTCCAGTTGATGTAGTAACTTGTACTGTTACTCAATGTCACTGAAGGATTCAGTGTCAGTTGTGTCGTGCCATTACCGGAGAGAAGCGCA
>Ga0194128_10008285_pt1 | contig 13187 bp, 14 predicted proteins | sample TA2KigCa65mmetaG_FD_148650 | JGI IMG/M metagenome (GOLD analysis project Ga0194128, IMG submission 148650) | Freshwater microbial communities from Lake Tanganyika, Tanzania - TA2015037 Kigoma Deep Cast 65m | ecosystem: Environmental > Aquatic > Freshwater > Lake | place: Tanzania: Lake...
TCAGGCAGAAGAAGTTGGTTGTCAGATCATTACCGTGACCAATGACGTGCTCGCCAAGCTGAAACTGATAGGCAAGCCACTTGACGCATACTCACTTGAAACAGTCGAGATGTTCCGACGTGACGCGGTAGCTGCGTCGTACATCATCTGACGACGACTAGTTTGATTCAAGAAAAGGGACCGTTATGAAGCATGTCGTAGTTACGGGTGGGGCGGGTTATGTCGGAAGCCTGTTGTGCCCGCAATTGCTGAGCCTTGGCTATAAGGTCACGGCATTCGACGTCTGTTACTTCGGTGACCACTTTCTGCCACATGAGAACTCGAGTTTCCGTCTGGTACGGGGTGATATCCGTGACACGGAAGCGCTGGCGGAGGCGTTTGGCGGAGCCGATGTGGTCATTAACTTGGCATGCATCTCGAACGATGCGAGCTTCGAACTTGATGAGAGTCTCAGTACTTCGGTTAATCTTGATGCGTTTGAACCGATGGTACTCGCCGCAAAGAACGCGGATGTCAGGCGCTTCATTTACGCCTCCTCGAGCTCGGTCTACGGAGTCTCCGACCAACCCAACGTCACCGAGACGCACCCACTCGTGCCCCTCACGCTGTACAACAAGTACAAGGGGATGTGTGAACCAGTGCTTTTTCGACACATGTCGGACGACTTCATATGCACCGTAATCCGTCCGGCGACCCTGTGCGGGTACGCACCACGACAACGACTTGACCTCTCCGTCAATATCTTGACGAATCTGGCAGTAAACAAAGGCAAGATCACGGTATTTGGTGGGACGCAGTTGCGACCAAACCTGCACATCCAGGACATGTGCGATGCATACAAGCTCTTCATTGAAATTGAATCGGTCAAGATTCAGGGAGAAATCTTTAACTGTGGATATGAGAATCAGTCGATTGCTGACCTCGCACTGGTAGTCAAGGGTGTGGTGGGTCGTGAGTTCCCAGAACTTGGCGACATTGAAATCACTACAACGCCATCCGATGACAACCGGTCGTATCACATCAACAGCGACAAGATTCGTCGTGTGACGGGGTTTCAGCCGCGCTACTCGGTTGGAGACGCCGTTGCTGACCTATGCGCAGCATTCAAGGCAGGCTGCCTTCCCAACTCAATCGATGATGACCGTTTCTACAACGTCCGCACCCTGAAGGCGATTCAAGCAAAGTGACCCGACCGATTGCAGTGGTAACGGGCGGCGCCGGATTTATCGGCAGTCACCTAACGGACGCTTTGGTTTCGCGTGGGTTTTCGGTGCGGATCATCGACAATCTTGTGGGTGGTCACCTCGACAATGTCAGGCAACACCTCGATGATCGCACTGCTTCGCTATTCGAGATCGATATTCGTGATCTTGAGTCAACCCATGAGGCTTTTCGTGATGTGACGTTCGTGTTTCATCTAGCAGGAATCGGCGACATCGTGCCGTCAGTCGAGCGTCCAAGTGAATACATGGATGTGAATGTCCAGGGCACCGTAAGAGTCTTGGAGGCTGCACGGGCCAACCGAGTACAGAAGCTCGTCTATGCAGCTTCGTCGTCGTGCTATGGGCTGGCCGAGACCCCAACGACCGAGGAGCACCGTATTGACCCCCGGTATCCATATGCACTTTCCAAATACCTGGGCGAACAGGCCGCGCTGCATTGGTCTCGCGTCTACCGCTTGCCGGTCAACTCCGTACGAATATTCAATGCGTATGGACCAAGAGTGCGGACCACCGGAGCATATGGAGCAGTCTTTGGTGTGTTCTTCCGACAGAAGTTGGCGAGTCAGCCGCTTACCGTCGTGGGCGACGGCACGCAGCGACGAGATTTCGTATATGTCACTGATGTTGCCGAGGCATTCTGTCGTGCCGCCGAGTCGCCTGACTCAGGTCGAGTTTGGAATTGTGGTGCGGACGACCCTCGTTCCGTAAACGAACTCGTCAGGATAATCGGAGGAGAAGTCGTCTACATACCAAAACGCCCTGGCGAACCAGATTGCACATGGGCGGATACGACACGAATTCGCGAGGATTTACAGTGGAAGCCACTCATTGACTTTCATGAAGGGGTGAATCGGATGTTGGCTGAGATCGACAGGTGGGCGGACGCTCCTTTATGGACGAGTGAATCAATCGCTGAAGCCACCGAAAAATGGTTCACAACGCTTGGTGGAGATAGCTGATGGAGTCACTACGAGAGCGCTATGGGCACAAAATCTGCACCATTGATGAACTGATTGCGCTCGTAGGTCGTTTCCCGCGGACTGAAAAAGTCGTGATGTGTCACGGGACCTTCGATGTAGTGCACCCGGGGCACCTACGACACTTGCTGTACGCCAAGACGAAGGGTCAACTTCTCGTTGCGAGCTTGACTGCTGATCAGCACATCCAGAAGGGGGAAATGCGTCCGCATGTCCCCCAAGATTTGCGTGCAGCGAATCTCGCCGCGTATGAGATGGTGGACTACGTACTGATTGACGTAAACCCGACCCCGCTCGAGAATCTGCGGCGCCTGCAGCCGGATGCTTTTGTCAAGGGTTATGAGTACACATCAGGCGAGATGCACCCCAAAACTCGGGAAGAATACGAAGTCGTCACGAGCTACGGCGGAGAGATGATCTTTTCTCCAGGAGACTTCGTGCTGTCGTCCTCAAAGCTGATCTCGCTTGCTCCACCCGACTTGAAGCACGAAAAACTTGTCTCAGTAATGGAGCGCCACAACATCAGCTTTTCAGACCTACGTGCCACCGTGAAGTCGATGTCTGGACTCAAGGTAAACGTGCTTGGCGACACCATCGTCGACTCCTATACGCGATGTTCGATGATTGGTGGGCAGACGAAAACGCCCACAATCAGCGTTCTATATGAAAGGGTGGAACACTTCGTTGGTGGTGCCGGCATCGTTGCCAAGCACCTGCGTGCAGCGGGGGCGAATGTCACGTTCCAGACCCTGCTCGGCTCGGACGAACTGGGATCATTCGCTTTGCGTGACCTCGAGTCAGCTGGAGTAGTTGTGGAAGCGCAAGTTGATGCCTCCCGACCCACGACCGACAAAAATTCCATTGTAGTTGATGACTATCGACTGCTAAAGGTCGATCGACTTGACAATCGTCCAATTGGCGAAGATCTCGTTGCGAGATTCAGTGCTGGCTGTGCTGCATCTAACGCCGACTTGCAAGTGTTCTCTGATTTTCGCCACGGCATCTTTCATCAAGGGTCGATCACACGCTTGGTCAATTCCATTCCGGCTGGACGGTTTCGCGTTGCCGACAGTCAGGTTGCTAGTCGGTGGGGCAATATCGCAGACTTTCAGCACTTTGATCTCATAACGCCCAATGAACGCGAAGCACGATTCTCGCTGGGCGACCAAGATTCGAATGTGCGCTCGCTGGCCAGCAAGTTGTATGAAGTCGCCAAGTGCAAGGTGCTCATGCTCAAACTTGGGGCGCGGGGGGTGATGACTTATACCCAAGCCAACCCCACTGACTTGAGCGGGTGGTTTCATCTTGATGCACTGACGGAGAGTGTGATTGACCTCGTGGGTGCAGGCGATGCGATGCTCGCATATGCAGGTCTAGCGCTGAAGTCGTCTGGCTCACCCGCGCAGGCGGCAATCGTGGGGAGTGTTGCGGCTGCCATGGAGTGTGAGTTCGATGGCAATGTCCCGATAGTAAATGTTGACGTGATTGATCGTTTGTCACGTCTAGAGCGAGAAGTCAACTTCACCGCGTAGCCACCGTAGAGTTGCAATGGTGCGAGTCGTCATTCTTGGGCTCGGAGTACAAGGACGAAAGCGAAGAGGCGTCGCTGCACGGGACTGCGTTGGCACTATTGATCCTGTCGTCGAGGATGCTGACTACAAGTCAATAGATGACGTTGCGCCAGCAAGTTATGACGCGGCAATCTTGTGCGTCCCAGACGATGCAAAACGTGGGCTCGTGACCAAACTCGTGTCGCTCGGTAAACATCTACTTGTTGAAAAGCCCCTTGATCTGGGCGGGGTTGAAAACATGATGGCTGTAGAGAGACAGGCTCATGCGACCGGCTCCCGTATTGTTACGGCGTACAATCACAGATTTGAGCCTCATATTGCCACCGTAAAGCAACTCTTGGCTGACGGTGCGGTTGGCGAGGTGTATCGGTGCAACTTGTTCTACGGCAACGGCACGGCACAGCTGGTTCGAAACTCTGGTTGGCGAGATCGTGGTGCTGGAGTGATTCCAGATCTTGCGAGTCATCTGTTGGACATCGTCGACTTCTGGTTCGATCGCTCTCTCGACGATGTGAACTTGCTTGGGGCGAGAACCTATGAGAATCTCTCACCAGACCACGCAGTCATCGCCTCGTCAATACTCCGACCGGATTTGCTTCTTGAGATCTCGCTGCTTTCGTGGCGGAATACGTTTCAGGCGGATGTGGTAGGGAGTGAGGGGTCGCTCCACATCCGTTCGCTGTGCAAATGGAGTGATTCAGAGCTTGTCATTCGAAAACGAACACGTCCATCAGGTCTTCCTGCAGAGGAGCGGATCATCGCACCTCAGGGGGATCCAACATGGGGCTTGGAGTACGAGGCGTTCGTCAAGTCTTGCCAGTCAAGAGACACTGCATCTCTGCGGCGCGATATCAAGATAGCGGAGGCGCTTGATCGCCTAAACCGCCAAGCTTCGGAAGGCGAATCGTGAAAGCCGGCTTTCTCGGACTCACCCATCTCGGGCTGGTGTATTCAACGGCAACTGCTAGTCGTGGAGTAGAGGTCGTGCAATTTGATTTGGATGCGAGTGTGGTCGAGCGTCTCCGTCAAGGCATCCTCGGCATCAGCGAGCCCGGACTAGAAGAGCTTTGGATTGAGACATCCGACCGCAGACATCTCACGAACAATCCTCAAGTTCTTGCATCGTGCGACCTCCTCTTTGTAGTTGCCGACGTATCAACCGATGAAGGGGGCCGAAGTGATCTCAGCGGGGTGGAGAATTTGATTGATGTAGCAGTCGCAAACGCTCAGTTGGATACACCAATCATTATCCGCTCACAAGTGCCGCCCGGTTTCTGTCGGCAGTGGGCTGCGATCCAACTTCCGATGGTGTATCACGTTGAGACCCTCGTCTTCGCTAGCGCGGTCGACCGAGCACTCTCTCCGGATCGCCACATAATCGGCGTGGGTGACCCCAGCGCACCGCTCCCAGATGCCTATCGCAATTGGCTTGAAATGTTTCCAGCGTCGCAGTACGTGATGTCGTATGAAAGTGCGGAACTCGCCAAAATTGCCATCAATCTGTTCCTGGCTGCCTCGGTGAGTACGACAAACTCACTTGCAGAGTTGTGCGAGCGAGTTGGCGCGACGTGGGATGAGATTGCCCCATGTCTACGAGCAGATGCACGGATAGGGGAACATGCGTACCTGCAGCCTGGGCTCGGTATCTCGGGCGGCAATCTTGAGCGAGACCTAGGGACTTTCGTTGAACTTGCCCGACAGTCTGGTGGCAACAGTCAAGTCATCGAGTCGTTCGTTTCCCACAGCGAATACCGCAAAGGTGTGGTATCGAGAACACTTGATGGGTTAGGGCTGCCAAGCGGCAGTGTGGTCGGCATTCTCGGGCTGGCCTACAAGTCCGGCACTGCGAGCACGAAGAACTCGCCGTCACTTCGGGTGATCGAAGAGCACCCATCGTTGAGTTTTGTCGTGCATGATCCGCTCGCGAAGGTGGTTGGTTTGAAGAATGTGAGTCAGGTATCCAGCATTGACGAGGTGATCCACTCCTGTGAGGTACTTCTGGTGATGATTCCGTGCCCGGAGTACTCCACCCTGAACGATAAGGGAGCCCGGCTTGCAGCAAAAAGAGCGATTGTCGACCCGTTCGGTGTAATCCATGCAGAGAGTATTCCCGATTCGGCGGTGCGCCATTTTGTTCTGGGGCGCCCGGAGTGAATCGTCGAGCTGTCGTGATTGGAGCCAGTGGCTTCGTCGGTTCGGCGATTCAATCTGAACTCATTGCTCGCGACTGGGAGACGGTCGCTATCGCCCGCCATGACGTCGAGCTCACCGCGACCGATGCAACTGACCGCTTGATGTCCTTGATTCACGATGACGACACCGTTGTGTTCGCGGCAGCGGATGCCCCGTGCAAGTCCTACGGTCAACTTGAAGTAAACGTGAAGATGTTTGGCCCACTGATCGAAGTCTTGGTTCATCGCAACGTCAGAAAGGCCGTCTATGTGAGTTCTGATGCTGTGTATGCCGATAGCAGGGCACCACTCACCGAGCTCAGCACTGTGTTACCGACCTCAATTCATGGTGCAATGCACGTACTGCGAGAATTGGTACTGCGCGCGCAGAAGCGACCGTGGCTAATCCTCCGACCGACACTCATCTATGGTGCTGATGACCCGCATGACGGTTATGGCCCGAATAAATTCATTCGTGATGCACTTGCAGGTAGAGACATTTCACTTTTCGGGGGTGGCGAGGAACAAAGAGATCACATCCATATCTCGGATGTCGCTCACTACTCCAGTTTGGCGATTGAACATGTTGAAGGAATCGTCAATCTCGCAACCGGGCGCCTTTCCACATTTCGCGAAGTGGCTGAGCAGGCTGTAAGGATTACGAAATCGCGATCTAATGTGGTTTCCATTCCTCGAGTTGGCCCGATGCCGCACGACGGCTATCGGGCATTCGACATTGAGTCCTTGCGGCAACGTCTCGCTGCACGAGCGCCACTTTCGGTGATTGAAGGTATGGAAAGGGATGTGCGTAGATATGGGTAGAGAAGTCAATCTCCTGCGGTCCATTCCGCGTACGAAACGCAACGTGAAGGCACGTGAGAGCACGAAGTCTCCGGACGTGATTGCCGAGTCGAAGCGATTTGGCGAACTGTATTTCGACGGTCCGCGAGACTATGGCTACGGTGGCTACAAGTACGACGGGCGTTGGAAACCAGTCGCAACTGACATCATTCAACACTTTGGCCTAGCGAGCGGGGCTCGCGTACTCGACGTGGGATGTGCAAAGGGCTTCTTGGTGCACGAACTCGTCATGCAAGGAATTGATGCCTACGGTCTGGATATCTCCACATATGCAGTGCGAAATTGTCATCCAGATGTTGTTGGACGGATTCATGTGGGTAACGCGATTGAACTGCCATTCGCAGATGACACCTTCGATTGTGTCATTGCAATTGATGTCGTCCACAACCTGAAGCGAGATCTCGCAGGGGTGGCGCTAAGGGAGATTCAACGACTCTCAGGAGGTCGCGCCTTCGTGCGAGTGGATTCGTATCGTACGCCCGAGCAGAAGGCGATTTTTGAAAGTTGGGTTCTTACCGCAGAGTTTCATGACTATCCCGAAGGTTGGATTCGACTGTTCGATGACTCGGCGTACACCGGGGACTTCTGCTGGGTCATCATTGAAGAGTGATGCAACAGCTCTAGCAATGTAAACTCGCGATGTGGTTGATCGCGACAGTGCTGTAGTTCGATGTCGCCGCTATCGCCGACGAATACTTGAAATCTCTCAACAAGTGTCTGCCCTTCACATAGCACCAGCGTTTTCGTGCACCGAAATCGTCGACTTGATCTATAACGAGCTGATGGCTGATGCCAATGGCGTTGACGATGATGTTTTTCTCATGTCCAAGGGGCACGGCTGCATGATTCAGTATGTGATTCTGGAGGAGCGCGGGATACTGACGCGGGGAGATCTTGACAACTACTGCAAGCCGGGTGGGGTTCTTGGGGCACACCCCGATTTTGGTACTCCCGGAATTCGAGCCTCAACGGGATCACTCGGCCATGGTCTCGGGATGATTGTTGGTCAGGCCTATGCGGAACGATTGAAGAGATCCCAAACCCGGTTCTTCGTGGTGCTCTCTGACGGCGAATTGCAAGAAGGCTCCACGTGGGAAGCACTGTCTATGGCAGCTTCTCTCCGACTCAACAACATCATTGCATTCGTCGATAACAACGATTTCACCAGTCTCGAGCGAATGAGTGTTGGGCAACCAGCCTTCTATCCTGTGGTCGACAAAGTGGCCTCATTCAACTGGTCGGTGTGCGAAGCAGATGGGCACGACTCGGCCGCTATGTGCTCGGCGCTCAGCACGCTCGACACAGCAAAACCGAGGCTTGTCGTGGCAAAGACGACTAAGGGCAAAGGTGTGTCGTTCATGGAAGGTGTGCCGATTTGGCACTATCGGTCTCCTAATGGCGAAGAGTATGAACGGGCCATCGCAGAATTGGCTGACGCCTCGTGAGAAACAAGTTCTCGGACGCGTTCTTCCAGGCGTCTATTGAGAATGAGAAGCTGTGCCTCATTGTTGCCGATATCTCGCCAGCCGGCTCGCTTGCGAAGTTCCGAGAAAGAAGCCCTGAAAGGTTCATCAACGTCGGTGTTGCCGAGCAAATCATGGTGGGAATTGCTGCCGGACTCGCGATGCGGGGGTATCAGCCGTTCATCTACACGATTGCGACATTCTCGTTGTATCGACCCTTCGAATTCGTTCGTGATGATCTTTGCTACCAGAACTTGCCGGTAACGATCGTAGGTATCGGCGGTGGCGTCGGCTACTCAACTCTTGGGGCTACCCACCACGCTCAAGAGGATGTGGCGCTCTGCATGGCCGTACCAAACATGACGGTGCTGGCACCTTGCGATCCACTTGAAGTGGAGAGCATGACGAAGTGGTGTGCTTACCAGCGGCGCGGGCCCGTCTACCTGAGAATGGGAAAGGCGGGCGAGCCAACTTTCACTGAGTCTGCGGAGCCTTGGCAGTTCGGCAGGATACGTCACCTACGATCTGGTGCCGACCATTGCATCATTACCTACGGGGTGGTGACCAAACTTGCTGTTGCGACGGCGGAAGGGATGGAGCGAAAGGGGATTCGTACCGCGGTTGTGACTGTTCCAACGCTGAAGCCACTTGATCGTGAGGGGCTGAATGAGATTCTCGCGAGTTTTGATGACATCAGTGTTATTGAGGAGTCGTCACCGAGAGCGCTCGGGCTTGAACTTGAAGCACTGGCGTTTCGCACTGGATATAGGGGAAGGCTGCAGAAGTTCTCGCTCCGCGACGAGTTCATCCATTGTTATGGATCACATGACGATATTCTCGCTGCTCACGGTCTTACCGTTGATGCCATCCTGAATAGAATTGTCACCGAAAAATGAAATCACCCAAATTGGGTCGATTCGCCTCGACCAAAGTGCTCTAATGAGCGAGATTGCCACATTTCACGAATGGGACGGCTATGTGACGTCCCATCCATTGCTCACCAGACTCTTTCGTGGGGAGATATCGGAGTTTGGCCAGACAGCCTTTGAGTTCTTAAACCGCCAATTGGGCCTTGAAGCTGTCTTTGAAGATCTCTCGCTCGAGATTCCCGATGAATGGCTACTGAGCGAGATGGCTTCTGGACGACTCAAGATGAACCTCATTGGATTTCTCCTTGAGACCATCGGTGCTCGCAGAGTATTGGAAGTAGGCACGTTCATTGGGTTAAGCGCGATGTCGATGGCGCGTCACCTCGGGAATAGTGGCAGGGTCGACACGATTGAGGTGTCTGAGCGGTACGCAGGAATCGCTCAGCGAAATCTCGAATCAAATGGATATGCCGAGAGAGTGAAGGTCATATGCGGGGACGCTAAAGAGATTCTTCGCGAATTGGCCGGCGATTCGTACGACGCCGTGTTCATTGATGGCGATAAGGAGAGCTACAAGTTCTATCTTGAAACCGCATTACGTTTGGTGAGGACGGGGGGGCTCATCATGATTGACGACATTTTCTTTCATGGAGACGTGTTCAACGCGGAACCAACTACCGATAAGGGACTGGGTGCTCGTGAGGCACTGATGTTCGCCTGTAAGTCGCGTGATCTCTCTGTCTCGTTCATCCCGATTACCAACGGTCTACTCGTCGCACGAGCGTTGTGAGCCCCAAGGATTAGTGATTCCCCAATGACTGGTGCCGTTCGAGTTGAGACCTTACGGGAGACTGAAGTGTTCCAGGAATTGCGAAGCACAATTCTGTCTCGTGTCGCTGGCCTTCCTGAATCAAGAGTTCGAGAAATGTCAGATGTTCAGATTGCAACGTCAATTCCGGACAGGATCTCTGATCTTCGGGAGAACCAGGCTTTGATGCTTCGGATTGAAGGTCTCATATTGAAACTTTTTGACGAAATTGAGCATGAGGATTACGGATCTCTGCAGTTCCCCACGAATATCCGAACGATTGGAAGCGGGGCTTCGGTTAGGCAATCGTTCAATAGTGAGGGATACGCGACTGACCTACTTCACTGTGATGCTTGGAGTGGCGCGCCATCGGACTCTTGGAATCACCTCTTGTATCTTCTGTACGTTCCTGAAGCTCCGTATCTTGAAGTTTTTGAAACCCTCACACCTAACAGTTCGCTACGCGAATATCTTGGTGACTACAAGTCGGTGCAAATTGATGTATCGGAACTCACGAAGATCTCTGCAACTCCGGAATCGGGAGTATTGATAATCTGGCCGACTTACTCACCACATCGAACTGTCGTCCCATTCCAGAAGTCTCTCCAACGAGCATGGAGAGTGAGCATTGACTTCCGTACGCGCATAGCATCACCATATGATGCGGATAGAAATTGTTTGCCAGACTCATTCTCGGCAACAAAGATGAATTCGGCTGGTGTCTATTGGACCTTTCCCATGCGGGAATTTCGGGATATGGAGTCGAAGATTTCTGCTGAACTGATGGCAGCGACTCGACATGGTGCAGATGCTCTTGCGAATCGTCAAAACTACATACATCAGCATTACCGAACAGGGGCGTATGAGAAATAGAGAGGAGATTTTCCCGACCATCACGTACCCAAAGATGGATGGTCCCCCTCGAGTCAGGCTTCGCGATCTCTCGATTCATTCACATTTGGAAAGGTCCTCGCTTCATTCAATTCTGGACCGATTCATGGATCACGGAATGTGGATCCTGGGTGACGAGGTTGAACAGTTCGAACGAGAGGCAGCAGTGTTCTTCGGGAGGCGTCACGCCATCGGTGTCGCCTCAGCTTCTGCCGGGCTGTATCTGTCGCTTAAGGCTCTTGGGATTGGAGAGGGTGATGAAGTAATAACTACTCCGATGTCCTGGCTGGTCACATCAAGTGCAGTAGCACTTGCAGGTGCAACACCAGTGTTCGTCGATGTTGATGACAACTTCAACCTCGATCCTGACTGTATCGAGGTAGCAATAACGTCTCGGACGCGTGCAATTCTTCCCGTGCACTTCTATGGACGAGTAGCCGAGATGAGCCGAATCAAGGAGATTGCGAATCGATACGGGTTGAAGATAGTCGAAGATGTAGCTCAGGCAGTCGGAGCACAAGTCAATGACGTAAGTGCCGGCGCATTCGGCGACATCGGTATTGCGAGCTTTAGTCCAATGAAAGTCATTGCATCTCTTGGTGACGCGGGTGTGATTGTCTGCGACGATGATGAAGTTGCGATGCGACTTAGATCGCTTCGACATTGTGGCACTGTGCATGGAGAGATTTGCGTCGAACTTGAGCTAAAGCACACCATTGACGCGCTACATGCCGCGGTTGTGCGTGAGCGTCTAAAGCACGCTTCGGAAGTAATTGGATTTCGACGCCGCCTCGCAGAGATCTATCAGAATCGCTTGCACCAACTCATGGTCGTCCCCAATCTTGGAGCCGCTTTGGAGCACACCGTTTACGACTACACGGTGAGAGTGCCACGACGTAGTGAGCTGATTCAACATCTGACGAATCACGGAGTTGAGTCAAAGGTGCGTCATCCAATCTTGATCTGCGACCAACCGGTATACTCCTCATTGCCAGAAGTGAGCGTGCCCAGAGCTCGAAGATTTCTCGGCGAAATCCTCTGTCTTCCGATGCATCAAAATCTTTCTGAGGGGCAAGTCAACTATGTGTGTGACGTGCTTGAGTCCTGCCCAGTTTTCAGAGATTTATGACTACACATCGGACTCCGCGAGTTTATTGCGCACTGTGCGGATTCTGTGGCGCGTGCGACTGGTGACGACAGGAGGTCTTCGAAACTATGCGAATTCGGCGAGCTGTGCATGGTGACGTGCCTGGTATCTATCGATGTCTCTCGCAGATGGTGACGCATCTGCCTACTCCCGAAAGTCACAATCTGATCGCTGATTCCTATTTCAAGCAAGATTGGGTCTATTCAGTTTCTACGAGACTTGTAGTTTTGAGCGATCCGGTGTCAGTATGTGTTGGAGAAGTCGCCAATGACGATTGGACTGTCCTGTGACTACCCACCGTCGATACTGCCTCATCATGACCAATCAAGAAGCACGGACGAAAGTCCAACCACTTGTTGATGTATTGATTCAGGCGGGTTGGAGCGCTGACGTGATTTCGCATCTCCCTAGTGCTCAAGAGATTCGAGATCGCAGAACGTTCATGATTGTCTCGCATCACAATGGCCTGTTACTGCAACAGGAACAGATTGACACCTTGGAAGGCCGTGTCTTTAACCTGCATCCCAGCGTGCTTCCGCTTAACCGAGGGTCATCTCCAATAATGTGGGCCACACTCAGTTCAACCGTGTATGGAGTTACTCTCCACCAGGTAAATATAGCGATAGATAAGGGGCGACCAGTGCTGCAGCGAACACTCGAGATTGATGAAGACTTAACTCTGGCTCAGATCTATCGCTGCCACGAGTTACTCTGGTATGAGATGTTCACGGACTTAACCAAGCGTGACGTCTGGTCTGAGTCTCCTGACGAACTCGTGGTGGAACCTTTGGTTCTCGGCAGGGGAACCTATAACTCGCGCCACGCCTCAAACTTGGCCTTTACAACATTCCAGTCAGGTTGGAATACCGTTGCTCGCAATGCGCGCGAGCAGTATCACTCGCGATTTGGGTTGTGACTAGTTGTCGAGTATCTACATTGGAAATCGCGTGTTGTGTCTCTCCCGATCACCGATAGTGTGAGCAGTCGCAGAAGTGCCCGCGCGGAACGACCTCGTCCGACGGGTTCAACAACGAGGGAGGCTGTTATGGCCAAGGAAAATCACCGAGGGAAGAAGTACGTTGCGTCGGCCACTGGGCTGAACCGCGACGAAACCCACGATCTCACCGCTGCGGTGACGAAGGTGAAGTCGATGGCCAAGGCCAAGTTCGACGAAACCGTCGACCTCGCCGTGCGCCTGGGTCTTGA
>Ga0194128_10008287_pt1 | contig 13186 bp, 8 predicted proteins | sample TA2KigCa65mmetaG_FD_148650 | JGI IMG/M metagenome (GOLD analysis project Ga0194128, IMG submission 148650) | Freshwater microbial communities from Lake Tanganyika, Tanzania - TA2015037 Kigoma Deep Cast 65m | ecosystem: Environmental > Aquatic > Freshwater > Lake | place: Tanzania: Lake...
CAAGGTTTCGGGACTCAGCCCATGGTCCTCTGCGCCCATCACCAAGGCCAAGGGTCCCGACAAATCCTGATCGCGGCAGGTGTCTTTGCCTTTCTCGCTCGCACCCACGATGGTGAAGCCGCTGTTCGAGAGGTACTTTAAGGCATTCTGCAGGGCCAAGGTTCTGCAAACCGGGATTAATTCCAAGGCACCAGCGCTGGCTTTGATAGCATCAGGCGTTACCTGAGCATTGTCCAGGCCGGGAATAAGCAAGGCATCGGCGCCCAGGCACCAGGCGGATCGGGCAAGGGCGCCTAAATTTCGAACATCCGTGACCCCATCGGTCACCACCAACAAGGGGTTGATCCCTTGTTCAAAGACCGAGGGAACCCAATCCTCGATTCGGAGGTACTGAATGGGCGCGGCCTGGGCAACAATACCTTGATGAAGCCCGGGGGTGAGTTGTTGCAATTTTTCTGGCGGCACTTCTTGGACAGGAATACCCCTTTGTCTCGCTTCTTGGACAAGGTTCAGGACATGTGGATCTCTTTTGCCACGTTGAATCCAGATTCGGTTAATATCCTGCCCGGAGTCCAACAAGACTTCGACGGCATGCACACCGGGACGAATATCCGGGTAGGACTTGGCCGGCCCTGAACGACCGCGGAAACCTCGTCCAGAATTCATAGCCAATTAGGACCCGACGGCGTCAAGGCGTTTTTGGAAGGTATCGGCCAATTTGGGTTGATTGAATTGACGGGATAGCCGAACCATTTCGCCCATTACGGCTTTGGCGGCTTGCTCATCGCGCTCGTAGAATGTGCGTTGCTTCCCTCGCAGTGATCCGAAATATTGGGCTTCGGATTCGTAGGTGTCAAAGAATTGTTTGGCAAGGCGATTGGCTTTGTCAGGAGCACTGGCACGGTGGTAGAACTCTACAAGTTGGTAATTGTAGGGGAGGTAGGTTATCTTGGAATGAGGCATTTCACGATCGCACAAATCCATCAGTTTGATAGCGTCGTTGTTGCGGTCGAGTTGCAAGAGATTCTCCACCAAACGCATACAATTGCTTCGCAAATTGATGGTCATGCGGTTGGTTTCGGGATCAATATAAATTTCTTCTTTCATGCGACCCCAACGAAACTTATCGAGCATGTTTTTTAACATGATATCGGTGGCGACTTGGGAGGGCATGCCTTGAGAGGCAGGGACTCTGTTGGGGGTCAAACGGTACACCAAACCTTCGAGCCGGAAATAATCTTCGAGACCCAGGTATTGTTCTGAGCCCATGGAGACCGTCCAGCATACCGGTCTTTTCCAATTGTTCTGCGCCAACAAATCCATGATGATCAAATCATTTTTCATAAGACCATTGCGCGCAAAAGTCCAGGTAATTTGGCCTGGGGTACGAGCAGAATCTGCAGGGATCACAGCGCCTTGGGCAAGAGCATTGGCAAAATCCACGGGAAGAGCGAAATTCTGTGTTGGGAAATAGTTAATCATGGTCCCGCTCTGGGTGGGGAGCTTGGCAGAATTGTCGTCGCTGGCCATGAAATTCACCAATTGTTTCAGATCGTAGTACCCATTCAGTTTGCGGTCGAAGAAAGGAATATAATCCCGGGTTCCCATGACAATTTTCTCTTGGGCAATACTCAGGGGAATGGCTTCGCTTTGGTTGATGCTGCGACGCAAATGATCAATGTACCAATCCGTTCCCAACAAACTTAGGTTGACCACCCTCACATCGGAGCGAATGCCTTCCACTTCCTGGGCGTACCATAGTGGATAGGTATCGTTATCGCCCATGGTGAAAAGTATCGCATTGGGAGGACAGGATTCCAGGTAATTCACGGCGATATCTCTGGCAGTGTATTTCCCGGACCGGTCATGATCATCCCAATTCTGAGCACCCATCAGGACCGGAACGCCTATGGTGAGGAGCACGGAAAGGGACACCGCAAGGCCTTTGGCAAGGCGTGTTGCGAGCAATTCATAAAGGGCCATAACCCCAAGTCCAATCCAAATTGCAAAGGCGTAGAAGGAACCCACATAGGCGTAATCCCTTTCCCGGGGTTGGAGGGGTTCAAAATTCAAGTAAATGACGATGGCAATCCCTGTGAGCAGGAAAAGGAGAAAGACAGTCCAGGCGTCCCCTTTGGCTTTTCTGAAATGAAACCAGAGACCCAGCAATCCGAGAATCAACGGCAAAGCGTAATAGGTGTTACGAGCCCGATTTCCTTTGCGGTGAGCAGGAAGATTGTCGGAAGGTCCTACCCGGGATTCGTCCACTGCCTCAATCCCGCTAATCCAATTCCCTTTCTCGTAATCCATGCCCTGACCTTGGATGTCGTTTTGACGGCCTACGAAATTCCATAAGAAATAGCGCATGTACATATGACCCAGCTGGTAGGTAAAGAGGAAATTCATGTTATCCGAGAAGCGAGGCTTTTCCCTATCCCGCAAATCCAGCCAGGATTTGTAGAAATCAATATGACGTTGCTGGGTACCTGCCCGCTTGTACGCCCTTGGCAGGAAAGTGTTATGGGTTGGGTCGTAAATGGGGATAATATCCCGGCCTGCTTCCACGTAATTGTCTTGGCCTTTGCGGTATTTCATCGAGCCTTCTTCCTGGTCGACAACTTCCGCGGTGAAATAGGGACCGGTGAAGAGGGGACGATCACCGTATTGTTCGCGGTTGATATACGACATCAAGGTGAAGATATCGGAGGGCTTGTTCATGTTGATGGAAGGATTCGAATGCGAACGAATTACAATCATGCTGTAAGACGAGTAACCAATGATGATAAAGGCGGTGCCCAACAAAAGCCGATTTAATAACAGCAACGCATCATCTTTCCAGAACTGCGTGAGAAAAAGCCCCAATCCCATTCCGCCCACAAAGAGGATAGCGAAAAGCCAGTTTCCCGTCCCGAAGGGCAGACCTACGATGTTTACCATCAAGAGTTCGAATTTGGAAGCAAGCCACGGTAATCCTGGGATGATGCCGTATTGCACAAAGGCAAGCACGCCTACCGAAATCAGAAGGCTCAAGATGACACCGGGGGGACTGGGTTGGTATTTGCGCAGATACACCACCAGGCAAATGGCGGGGATGGCGAGCAAGTTCAGCAAGTGCACCCCTATGGACAGCCCCATCAGGTAGGCAATCAAAATAAGCCAACGGTCAGCGAACGGCTCGTCCGCAATCCGTTCCCACTTGAGGATGGCCCAGAAAACAATGGCCGTGAAGAAGGAAGAATACGCATAAACCTCCCCTTCCACTGCCGAAAACCAAAAGGAATCCGAGAAGGTATAGGCCAAAGCGCCCACCATGCCCGATCCCATCAAAAGCCACAACGAAGGGCCACTTACCGGTTCACCGTCTTTGTCCAAGATTTTGCGCCCCAAAGCGGTAATGGTCCAGAACAGGAAGAGAATCGTGAAGGCCGAGGTGAGTCCGCTCAATAAGTTGACCGACCAGGCCACATTTTCAGGACTCCCTGCCATAAGGGTAAAAATTCTGCCGGTTAGCATAAAGAAAGGTGCCCCCGGAGGATGCATGATTTGCAATTTGTAACAAGCAGAAATAAACTCACCACAGTCCCAAAAGGAGGTGGTTGGCTCGAGGGTCAGGGTGTATACTGTGGTGGCCATGGCAAAAACCAGCCATCCGACCACATTGTTGATTTTCTGATAGTTCATTATAATCAATTATGGCCCGAAAATAGGCATAAATACCTCGAATCGGGCTATATTTGCCCCTCCGATGAGGCCTGTGGCGGTTATTGATGTCCCTGCAAGGAAGCAGCGGAAAGGCAACCCTCCGAATTTCAGTGGGGCTATCTGGCCGATGGTGTAATTGGCAACACGTCTGATTTTGGTTCAGAAGAGTCTAGGTTCGAGACCTAGTCGGCCAACCAAACAAAAGGGGCTGCCTTAGGTAGCCCTTTTTGTTGGGCATCCAGCAGCTCTTGGCTTTTTTCTTAATAACGGTACATCTCGGTCTTGAAGGGACCGTTGAGGCCTACGCCGATATAATCGGCTTGCTCTTGGCTGAGCACTTCAAGTTCAGCGCCTACTTTGGACAAATGCAAGGCGGCTACCTTTTCATCAAGATGTTTGGGCAGCACATAGACCTGATGGGTGTATTGGCCTTCGTTTTTCCATAATTCGATTTGAGCCAAGGTTTGGTTGGTAAAGGAATTGGACATTACAAAGCTAGGGTGTCCCATTGCGCAACCCAGATTCACCAAACGGCCTTCGGCAAGGATGATAATTTCTCGATCTTCAATTTCGTAAACATCCACCTGAGGCTTGACCACATACTTGGTGTGACCAAAGTTCTTGTTCAACCAGGCCATGTCGATTTCGTTGTCAAAGTGTCCGATGTTACAAACGATGGTCTTATCTTTCATGCGACGGAAATGCTTCTCGCTCACGATGTTACAATTTCCCGTAGCGGTTACCACAATGTCCACCTGATCAATCACGGTATCGAGTCTCTTGACCATATAGCCGTCCATGGCGGCTTGCAAAGCGCAGATGGGATCGATTTCTGTCACAATAACCCGGGCACCTGATCCACGCAGGCTTTCGGCGGTTCCTTTCCCGACATCCCCGTAACCGCAAACGACCGCAACTTTGCCGGCCATCATAATATCAGTGGCACGGCGGATGGCGTCCACCGCAGATTCACGGCAACCGTATTTGTTGTCAAATTTGGATTTGGTGACCGAATCATTGACATTGATGGCGGGAACAGGGAGGGTTCCTTTACGCATACGCTGATACAAACGTGCCACTCCGGTTGTGGTTTCTTCGGAGATACCTTTGACACCGGTAGCTATTTCAGGGTAACGATCCAAAACCACGTTGGTAAGGTCACCACCATCGTCCAAAATCATGTTTAGGGGCTTGCCTCCTTTGAAAGCATGCAAGGTCTGCTCGATACACCATTCGTATTCTTCTTCGGTCATTCCCTTCCAGGCATAGACCGGAATGCCCGCAGCGGCAATAGCGGCAGCGGCGTGGTCTTGGGTTGAAAAGATATTGCAGGAGGACCAGCTGACCTCAGCGCCCAGGGCTTTGAGGGTTTCGATCAGAACGGCGGTTTGGATGGTCATATGAAGACAGCCAGCAATGCGAGCGCCTTGGAGGGGTTGTTGTGGGCCATATTCTTCACGGATGGCCATTAGACCGGGCATTTCGGCCTCGGCCAGACGAATTTCCTTGCGACCCCATTCGGCCAGTTGGATGTCTTTGACTTGGTAATTATTAACAGCGGTTTCCATTGATAGTGAGTGATTTGAGGTATGGGGCGCAAATATAAGTAATAGCGGGGAAATCAGGGGTTAATTTTGTAGCCAACGGAAATAATGGAGGTGACGTTGGTCTCAATCTGGGTACAAAAAGGAAAAACCATTGACCACCTTATTTGTTCACGTCAAGTTCCATGCATCCTCAAGAGCATTCAGCACTAAACAATTAAAAAGTTATTTATGCCTTACCCTGAATTTATGGTGGCGCCAATGCGCCGTGAGCTAACAGACCTCGGTTTTGAAGAGCTCAAAACCCCCGAAGATGTTCAGTCTTTCGTGAACCGCAAAGATAATCTTGCGTTGGTGGTCGTGAATTCTGTTTGCGGTTGCGCCGCTTCCAATGCAAGACCTGGAATCCGCAAAGCCTTGGAGCATCCCCAAGCCCCCGCCGCTAAGGTTACAGTATTTGCGGGGATGGAAACGGAAGCTGTGCATGAAATGCGAACTCATTTCTTGCCCTACCCACCCTCCTCCCCCTGCATTGCCCTGTTCAAAGGAGGTCAGATGGTGCATCTTATTGAGCGCAACGGCATCGAAGGCCAAAGTGCCGATCAAATAGCGGCTCGCTTGTCGACCTTGTTCGAAGAGGTCGCTTAAAACGATTTCTCTTCCCCAATCGGGGGCAGATTATTTGGCGGGGAGTTCGTATTTCTCGCTGAATTTGCGGTATAAGACTTTTTGTTTGTCGTCCAAATTAACCCGCCTTCCGTCCACAAAGGCGTGCGTTGGGCGATTGCCCATCATGTCCAGTGCATCTCCTTCAGAAAGGAATAAAGTGGCGCTTTTGCCTTCTTCGATGCTTCCGTAGCGATCGTCAATGCCGAGAATTTTGGCCGCATCCAGGGTAAGGGCCTGCAAGGCGCGGAGCGAATCCAATCCGAAACCGATCGCATGGCCGGCTTGATATGGCAAGTTTCGTTGGTTCCAAGCACCGTCCATGCTGTAGCAGAAACGGATCCCGGCTTTGGCGAGATCTGCAGGCAGGGTATAGGCGGCATAGACCGGGTCACCATCGCGGTTGGGCAGGCGATGAACCTTCCCTAATATCAAATCAATTTTTTCTTTGGCAAGCCAATCCAGAAGGAGATCGGCTTCCTCGGCCCCGACCAATACCGGCTTGATATTCCATGCCTTGAAGAATTCCACGGCCGCTATCATGCCTTTGGCTTCGCTGACGCGGACAAAGACTTGGGTGCTTCCGTTCCACAACCCTGCAGCGGCGGCTAATTTGAGGTTCACAGGGCGGGCCTTGGACTGGGTCGTCGAAGGGTTCACCCGATGATAATCGCGGGCCTCGTTCAGGTATTGGCGCAGTTGATCCAAGGTCTGCTGTCGGGATTTTTCTTGGTCTACGGTGGTGGGAGCCTGCCTACCGGTTTGGTTGATCATGGAAGGCCAATTGAAATACAGACCATCTTGGGGTTTGACGCAAGCATCTTCCCAGTTCCAGGCGTCGAGTTGCACCACGGCGGATCTTCCGGAAATCAGTCCACCCTCTGGAGCAATTTGAGCGAGCAGGACTCCGTGATTTCTGACGGTAGGTACAATCCGTGAATCTGTATTATAAGCAATCAGGGCATGGACTTGGGGGTTGAGGCTTCCCGCCTCGGTGTGATCACGGGTGGCACGTACTGCCTCGATTTCGTACAAGCCCAAAAGGGTATGTGGCGCGATGAAACCCGGATACAAATGCTGACCTGCCGCGTTGATGATTTCCGAATTCGTGGCATCCAAGCGGATTTCGGATCCCGTGCCTACATAATGAATGCGCCCGTTGCTGAACCCAACCAAACCGGTGTAGGGAGCCTTCACGCCATCATGAATGGTGGCTCCGGTAATCCAAACAGCTTTGGTCTGGGCTTTGCCGGGAGAAGGATTGGATTGTGCTTGCAATTTCGTAACACCGATGGCGTAAATTGCCAAGAATAGGAAACAGGTAAAGGGATTTTTTTTAAAATTAATTTTCATAACATCGTATTTATATATATAAATGAGTTTCCAAGCGGGCTCAATGCAGGGGTTTGGGGTTCATCCAATGGAGAATACGCTCCTGGACTTGACGGACGGTGAGACCAAAATGTTCAGCCAAATCCGGTCCTGGGGCCGAGTATCCAAAGCAATCCACTCCAATGTTAAGACCCTTTCTGCCCGTGAATTTGGACCAACCTGTGGTTACCCCTGCTTCGACGGATACCCTAAGGGCATGATCCGGACCCATAATATCGGCAAAATAGGCTTCATCTTGCAATTCGAGGCATTCCCAGCAGGGCACGGAAAAAATACGTATTTCGCGCCGCCTACCCATTGTTTCGGAAGCATGAATCGCTTGGGCTGCCTGAATCAAAACATGGACTTCAGAGCCGGAAGCATAACCGTATAGTGGAGCCAGCTCAGAAGATTTACTTCCCTCTGTACCGCTTGGGTCAAGGTTCATCGTCGATTGATCAGGTTGGGCATGCCAAGCCAGATAAGCACCACGCGATACCTTTTCGTCCAAAGTTTGGGCATCAGTATCGGTGCATTCGAGGGTGGGTACATTCTGACGGGTCAGGGCAAGAACCACCGGTTGATGCAATTGTGTTGCCCAAATTCGTAAACAGGCTTGGGTTTCTCGGGCATCGGCCGGCCGCATAACCCACAAATCAGGGATTAAGCGTAAGGACATGGTATGTTCAATCGATTGGTGGGTTGGTCCATCTTCGCCCAGAAAAATTGAATCATGGGTGAACACATACAATACAGGAATTTTTTGAATGGCGCTCATCCGAATAGCATTGCGCATGTAATCCGAAAAGGTCAAAAAGGTGGCACCGAACGCCTTGGATTCAGGGGAATACAGGGCAATGCCGTTTAAGATGGTAGCCATCGGAAATTCTCGAACCCCGAAAGCCAGGTTTCTGCCGTTCCGTTGATTCGCAGAAAACTCTCCTACCGCTTTGGCAAAGGCTCCTGTGTTATTGGAGGGTTCCAGGTCCGCAGAGCCTCCGGTTAATCCAAGCATTGTGCGACCCATCAGTTCCAAGGCCTGTCCGAAGGCAACCCGCGTGGCAAGCATTTGATGGTTGGTATAGGCAGGCCAAGCCATAGATTCTGGCCGGTTTGCGGTAGCATGCAGGGTTGGATTGTTACCAACGGATGCCTCCGCTTCCGTATTGAAGGTGCCAAGACGACGATTGAAATAGGGATACACTTCTTCTGCAACTTGGAAAGAGGAATGAGGGTCCAATCCCAAGGCTCGTTTGGTTGCGGCAATTTCCTCCGCAGGAAGAGGCTCACCGTGGGTTTTGGCCATGCCCTCCATGGTGGCCGCTCCTTTGGCCATGGTGCTTTGACCAATAATCAACAGGGGCCTGCTCCGCCGCTTCACGGCGTAATCCATGGCTCTACGCAAATGCCCATGATTATGCCCATCCACTTCCAGGACTTCCCATTGCATCGATTCAAAATAGGCTTTGAAGTCCAAGGAGCTCACCCTATCTACCGATCCAGAAATTTGAATATCATTCTTGTCATAATATAACACCAAATTCTGCAAGGCCCAATGTCCGGCAAGTTGGCAGGCGCCAAGGGCAACATCCTCTTGGAGATCACCGTCTCCAGCCAAAACCCAGACCTTGGGCAAACGGGCGTGATCTTGGGATCTCCCCCCTTGTTGATGGCGGGCTTGTTCCTGTAGAGCCGCAACGGCCATACCAACCCCCATGGCGACTCCTTGACCCAGAGGGCCTGTGGTAGCCTCTACTCCGCTGGTGAGGTGACTTTCCGGGTGGCCCGGCGTTAGGCTGCCCAATTGCCGGAACCGTTTGATTTCGTCCAACGGCAGCATACCTGCCAAATGCAGAAGAGAATAGAGCAACATGGATTCGTGTCCTGCCGATAACACAAAACGATCTCTGGAGGGCCATTTCGGGTATTGCGGTGCGTAATACAAATATTCCATCCACAGCAAGGCCGCAAAATCACTGGAGGAGAAAGCTCCTCCGGGATGTCCCGAATTCGCTGTCCGGGTGGCATCCATGACAAGGCCTTTGATATGGGCGATAACCGAATGATCCAATTCTGGGTTGCTTTGCGTCATGGGTTTTACGGGGTACTTGGTTTAAGAGGTTCCTTGGAGTTTGGGGGTTCAATGAGGATTGGAAAGCGAGGGGAATGAGCAGGAAGCCTAAGGTAGTCTTGGATTTAGGCACTAAGACCAGCGAGGCGTTCGGTATTTTCGGCTAGTTTGAGGGCGTCAATCATGTCCTGAATATCGCCATCCATAAATTGGTCCAGAGAATAAACGGTCATTCCAATGCGGTGATCGGTAACTCGGCTTTGGGGGAAATTGTAGGTCCGGATTTTGGCGGAACGGTCGCCGGAGGAAACCATCGATTTTCGCTTTCCGGCCTCCTCCGCATCGGATTTCATTTTCTGTACTTCGTAAAGGCGGGTTCGGAGCATTTCCATAGCCCGCATACGGTTGGCCAGCTGTGATCTCTCGACCTGACAGGTCACCACGATGCCGGTAGGCTTGTGGGTGAGCATAACTTTGGTTTCCACCTTGTTCACGTTTTGTCCTCCTGCACCCCCCGATCGGGCGGTTTGCAATTCAATATCCGCCGGGTTAAGGACCACATCAATTTCTTCAGCTTCGGGCATCACTGCAACGGTGGCTGCCGAAGTGTGCACACGGCCTTGAGTTTCTGTCACCGGGATGCGCTGCACGCGGTGTACCCCGGACTCAAACTTCAAGGTTCCATAAACCTCATCGCCGCTGACCCTGTAAATAATTTCTTTGAATCCCCCCATGGTTCCTTCGCTCGCATCTTGCAATTCCACCTTCCAACCTTGGCCTTCGCAATAGCGTTGGTACATTCGGGCTAAATCCCCCGCAAAAATGCTAGCCTCGTCCCCACCGGTCCCCGCTCGGATTTCGAGGTACACATCTTTGTGATCCTCGGGGTCTTTGGGGATGAGGAGCCATTTGAGTTCTTCTTCGCAGATTGGCAAAGCGGATTCCGCCTCGGCTAATTCTTGCTTCCCCATTTCGGACCATTCAGGGTCTTGGTTTTCTTGAAGAAAAGCTCGACCTTGTTCGATACGTTTTAGGGTGTGCCGGTAACGCTTGGCCACATCCATGATTTTCTGGAGCCTGCTGTATTCTTTGTTAAGCGTGGCCATTTTGGAAGAATCAGCAAAGACCGCGGGGTCTTGCAACAACCTTTCCAATTCTGTAAAGCGGGCCTCCAGAGGAGCAAGCCGATCGAGCATACAGGTTAGGATAGGTTATTCTTCAGAGTTGGGCGAGGATGGCGGCCGTGACCCGTTGGGAGATTCTCAGGGTAAGTGAGCAATTCAAGTTGTCCATTTTCAAAACATCCGTATGTAAAATGGGTAATCCAATCCCCCAAATTCACATAAACGCCTCCTTCTGGCAAGGTACAATACACGGGCAAATGCCGATGACCAAAGACCATGTAGTCGTATAGGGGAAGGCCGCTCTGTTTCCGTCGTGTTTGTTGACGAAGGCAGTATTGGTACAGCCATTCTTTGTTCGGATCAAAGGGGTTTATCTCTTTTGATTCAGCCGTTGCGGTGGATAGTTGTGCAAGCCTGCTGCTTCGAGAAAAATATTGAGCCAGCGCAAACGATAGGTTGGGATGCAGCCAAGAGAACATGCGTTGGCACCAAGGCGAATGGAAAATATGACGAAGTCTTTTGAAGCCGAAATCCTTGGGACCCTTGCCGTCTCCATGAGCTAGCAAAATATGTTTGCCGTTCCATTCCACTTCCAAGGGATGGCGATGCAAGATGACCCCAAGCTCACTTTCTAGGTATCCAAAGGTCCACAAGTCGTGGTTACCGGTGAAGTAATGGACCGGAATACCACGATCCGATAATCTGGCAATGCATCCTTGAAGGCGCACAAAATGTTTGGGAATAGCGTGCTTAAGTTCAAACCAGAAATCAAAAACATCGCCTAACAAGTAATAGGATGAGGCGTTGGAAGCGGTTTCATCAAAAAACTTTAACAAAAGCTGTTCGCGTTCATGCGATGTCTCGACGGTGGGGCTACCCAGATGAAAATCGCTTAAGAGGTAGATAACGGAACCGTTAAGGGCCATGGAGGCTGTGGTCATAAGCGTATCCTTGATCCTTGGTTCATCCATTGAAATCGTCTTCCAACAGGAAGACCCAAAGCTCTTTGGGTCCGTGGGCGCCAAGGACCAGTGTTTTTTCGATATCGGCCGTACGGCTGGGCCCCGTGATGGTGGAGACCATGGAGGGCAGCTCCGAATCTGCATAGCGATCCTTGACCCTCTGCCAGGCATCTTTCCAGCGAGGAACCAATTGGCTTGGGCGAGCAATAACCCAATGGATCGGAGGCAAAATTGTCATAGTTCTCCCCAAGTTTTGTCGTGAACTGACCATGACCGAACCGCTCCAAGCAATAAGGGCTTCGCAGGAGGTCACACCAATCTCTATGGCGCGTAAATCATCGCCAGGCGCTGGGGATGCATTACCAGAGATCGTTTGCGCAAACGGAAAATCACAGAGCCTTAAAATATCCTGGATTGCAGGTTCTAAGCATTGGATTTGTGATGGGTTCGTCGTGCCCGCGGCTTGCTTAAGGTAGGCATTCAGCTCCGTGATGTTCTCGGCATAAACAAATTTGCCCTGCAAGGTGAGCAAGCGGTGCGCAAATTGCATGGCCCAATCTTCATCGCATTCGACAAAGGGATTATCTGAGGGCAAGGATTCGGTTCGGATCCGAATAGGTGGGTCCGACGGGTGGATGAGCGCCTTACGAATTTTTTGGATGATATGTTCCCGCGAATTTTGCGCCATGGGATCAGGTCTCTTGGACTCTTGCGTTATCGGTGGATTCCGCTGGGATATCCGTATTGGATTCCACTGGATTAACCGAAGCACCCTCTTGATTCATTAGAGATTCGGCTTCGCTTTTGACATTGAAAGGTCGGGGACCTGCTAGTCTTTCCAAATCTTGTTTGAAAATCACCTCTTTGGATAACAATTCTTGGGCAATTGCTTCAAGCACTTTTCGTTTGGAGCGGATCAAATCCTGGGCCTTTTCGTAGGCAATCTCAATGATCTTGCGGACTTCCTGGTCGATGAGCAGTGCGGTTTGTTCGGAATAAGGTTTGCGGAATTGGTACTCCCCTTGGGGATCATTAAAGCTCACCGGGCCAACCTCTTTGTTCATACCGTACAAGGTGACCATCCCATACGCCATGCGCGTGATACGTTCCAAGTCATTTTGGGCTCCGGTACTGATGCGACCAAAAACAATTTCTTCTGCCGCCCGCCCGCCCAATGTCATGCACATGGAGTCCACCAATTGTTCGGTGGTATAGAGATATTGTTCTTTGGGTAGATATTGAGCGTAACCGAGTGCGGCTACCCCTCGTGGGACGATACTGACTTTGACCAGCGGATCGGTGCTGTCCAAAAACCAACCGACCACCGCATGACCTGCCTCATGATAGGCGACAATTTTCTTTTCTTCGGGGGAAATGATTTTGTTTTTTTTCTCCAGTCCTCCGATAACACGGTCAATGGCTGAATTGAAATCGATTATCTCCACCTCTTTCTTGTCGGTGCGGGCCGCTATCAAAGCCGCTTCGTTGCATACGTTGGCGATTTCGGCTCCGGCAAAACCGGGGGTTTGTTCTGCCAACTTATGGGCATCCACTTCAGCGGCAAGTCTTAGGGCTTTGAGGTGGACCTTGAAAATCTGTTCCCTACCGATCAGGTCCGGACGGTCAATGCTGATTTGGCGGTCAAATCGACCTGGCCTTAGCAGGGCAGGGTCCAAAACGTCAGGGCGGTTAGTGGCCGCCATCATGATGATGCCCAAGTCGGTGGAGAAGCCGTCCATCTCCACA
>Ga0194128_10008296_pt1 | contig 13176 bp, 11 predicted proteins | sample TA2KigCa65mmetaG_FD_148650 | JGI IMG/M metagenome (GOLD analysis project Ga0194128, IMG submission 148650) | Freshwater microbial communities from Lake Tanganyika, Tanzania - TA2015037 Kigoma Deep Cast 65m | ecosystem: Environmental > Aquatic > Freshwater > Lake | place: Tanzania: Lake...
AGCACGGAGTATCGGCGCGTTGAGTTGATTGACGGCGAGAAGGTCAAGGATGCCTTGAAAGAGCTCGACGTGATCTTCCCCCGGCCCAAGAAATCCTAGCGTGAGAACGCCGGCCATGGAGCGTGTCGTCGGTAATGCGTGGTTGATTCTGGGCCTGGCAATAGCGGGATGCGCGAAGCCGGAAGACTACTTTGAAGTCGTTCGCGAGCAGAGGGCAGCCTATTCCGAGATGGCCGACATTCTCGCCTCGGTGAAGAACGCTCAGACGATGGCCGACGCGTTGACGGCCATCGAAAAACGCAAACCGCAGTTCGAAGCGATCGCACGCAAGGCCAACGCCTTGCCGAACCCGCCCCCCGCGGAAGTCGTGGACCGGCTCCAAAGCGAGCAATACCTCATGACGACTATCGTCAAACGGCTAATCAAAGAGGGAGCGCGCATCGAGAACGACGTTCCAGGCGGCGCAGATTTCATGAAGCAGTTTCGCTCCAGGTCATCGAGCATCATGTCGGCGGTGCAACCATGAAGCCGGTGCAAGTACTTCTGCTTTTGTTCGTCCTGGCGGCGGCCGGCTGCACGGACAACGTTAACTCCGTCTGCCAGGAATACCGCGCTGCCATCAATGAGTCGATTGATGCCCTGACGGTGATCACTACCGAAGCCCAGGCGGAGCGCATGAAGATTCGCGTTTTCAGCCATCTGCAAAAGCGATTTGAAGCGATCGGCAAGCGCCTTGATAACGTCAAACTCAACCGCGACGAGACGGAAATGGCCGCAGAGACGCTCACGTCCGATGGGTTTCAGCTCTACCTCAGCGATTTACAGGTCAATCGCCAGCGCTACGCCCTGGAGATCGTCCGCCTGCGCAATCTGTACAAGCAATACATGGCACGGGAACATGAGTTGTTGCTCGCAGACGGCGTGAATGACCCCAAAATAGATGGCAAGGAGCTTTGCCCCGTCCTCCACGAGTTGCTCTATGAGCAATCACTCGATCCAGTGCGAGATCACCTGGTGAAGTCGCCATTCTTGGCACTATTGAATCAGATGCCGGCGGGCAAAGCAAAGAACTACGCGGCCCTTTACGAAAAATTCGCGGAACGCCGAAAAATCTTCGCCCCGAAAGAAATCATCAAGCTCGTGGAATGAGCCGTGTGGGAGCGTCCACGGGCCAGCGCCGATCGCGTCTCGCTGAGCGGAGAACATCATGAATCCCGAGGTAGACAAGCAGCAGCAGAAGTTCAATGAGTTCATTCGCTTGTTGCCCTTGACGCTGGCGCTAGCCGGCCTGCCCGAATGCGAACTGGGCCGTCATTTCACGGAAACCCAACTCGAATCGCGCGCCACCACGCTCAAGTTGGCGTACAAAATCGCCCGCCAACTCGTCATGGACATCACCAAGTGACGTACACCTTGCCGGCGATGCCAGGGCTATTTGCGAATCACACGCAGCAACTCGCCATCGCCCGGCGCAAGTTCCAAACTTGCCGAGCCTTGCCGTAGGTTCTTCTCGATGGGAATGTCGCGCCACTTGCCCGTCTTGCGATCCAGCAACTCAAGCCCGGCGACATCCGGACTGAACACGAGGGACAGCACGCGGGCTTTGTCCACTGCGTGATTGACGGCAAGCAGGTAACGATCGTTCTTCGCGTCACGAAACAAACCTACCAGGCATGAATTGCCCTCGGGGCGCACCCACGCATCCGCCGGCGCCTTTTCAGTTCCGATTGACTGTGGTTCCGTGTGATAGATGGCTTCGCTGCGCAGTTTCAACAGGGTCGGTCCGATGACCTTGAACTCGCCGGCGATCATGGAGATCGTCTGCGCCTGTTCGCTCAGTCCGAATACCGGTTTGCCATTCTCGAGCACCGCGTTGCGGTCCTTATCCATCTTGCATTGCACGAACCACGGAACCCAAAAATGAAACGCTTGCACGCCATACGCCAGCGGCACATACATGGACTGGCGGAGTTTTTCGGGCGGATTGTTCGAACCGATACAGCGCATCTGCGGAATGTCGTGCTTGACGCTCAAATCGCGAAACATCTTCAGGTAGTGAAAATAGCGCTCGGGATGGTTCTTCGGATACCAGTGATAATGGTAGTAGTCGAGCACCATCGGCTTGACGACATCGACGAATTCCGGGAACTGATTGTACTCGGCGCGATTGATGAACAGCGTCGGATGGTTCGGGTCGGCCTTCTCGAACTCGCGAGCGGTCCTGGCAAAACCTGGAAACGCCGTGCGCGTGCGGCGATCGCTGACGAAGTAGCCGAACACGGCGGGATCGTCCTTGAGTTTCGGGGCTTCCTTCAAGAGCTTATTGACGTCGATGTCGCCGAGTCGGATCATGAGCCCGGCCTTACGGCACGGTTCGAGCCAGTTGAGCGGCGCCTCCACGCAGTTGAAGTTCTTCGACAGCGTATAGCGTGCCATCGCTTCCTGATGGGCGGGATCGTTGGGAAAGTCCGCGTAGACGATGACCATGATCGCGGGGAACTTATACCTCGGCTTCTGATCGGCGGGTTGAGCGGCGAGTGGCGGCGCGCCCATGATCAGCGCGGCAACGACAGCAGCGAATCGGCGCATGTCGAATCCCCGAATTTGTGAACTCCCCAGGTGTCATTAGTGATAGTATATCGGCGAGCCGTGCGGCGTAAGCCGCCGGGTTATGGTTGACGAGCAACCCGGCCCCTTACGGCGCTCGGCTCGCCGAAGGAAACGCCATGCGACCGTACATTGCTTGCTGCATGTTGTTCGCCCTCGCACTGCCGGGCCAGGCTCAGCAAAAGCCGAACACGCTGACGCCGAAAGAGATCGCCGACGGCTGGATTCTGCTCTTCGACGGCGAGACGACGTTTGGTTGGAACGGCAAGGCGCTCAAGGCTGTCGATGGCGCGCTCCATTTCGGCGACCTAGGCGCCGGCGTCGCGCGCAGTTCCGTCCCGTTCGTGAGTTTCGAATTCCGGGCCGAATACCAATGCGACACAAAAAACACCTTGCTCGGCGTGAAGGGCTCAGCCCCCGGTGTCGAGTCGTACCAAGGCCAGTTTCTGCCGATGAGCAAGGAATGGACGCCTGTTCGACTTCACGTGGAAAACCGGAAAATCGTCATCGACGTGCCGGGCACCGAGCCAGAAACTAAGTTCCCGTTCGATTGGACCGATCCCTGCGTCATCCGCATCAATCAAGGCAAGAACACGGTCACGAAGCTCCGCAACATCAAACTCCGCCCGCTCAACATGAAACCGCTCTTCAACGGCAAAGACCTCGCCGGCTGGAAGGAGTTCCCCGGCAAGAAATCGAAGTTCGCCATCGTCGACAACGCTATCAACGTCAAGGACGGGCCAGGCGACCTGCAGACCGCCGGTAAACACAAAGACTTCATCCTCCAACTCGACTGCATCAGCCATGGCAAGCATCTCAACAGCGGCATCTTCTTCCGTTGCCGCGACAACGAATACCAGAACGGCTACGAAGCCCAGATTCACAATGGCTTCGATGAGAAGCCGAAGAAATATCTGATCGACGAATACGATCCGAAGACGAACAAGCTGCTCGGCAAGAAAGAGATGCTGTTCAACGCACTCGACTACGGCACCGGGGCCATCTATCGCCGCATGCCGGCCCGCAAGCAATTGGCCAAGGACGGCGAGTGGTTCACCATGACCGTGGTCGCGCACGGCAACCATCTTGCGACATGGGTCAACGGCGTGCAGGTCACCGACTGGTACGATCACCGCCCCAAGAGCGACAACGCACGTACCGGTTGCAAGCTCGAAGCGGGCCACATCAGCATCCAGGGGCACGATCCGACGACGAACCTGAGCTTCAAGAACTTTCGCATCGCGGAACTAAAATAGCTCCCTGTTTAGCGCCCGCAGGTCGCTTGCAACCGACGCGTGCCCATTCGGTTGCACACGACCTGCGTACGCGAAACGAAGAAGAGCAACGACAATCATCTCGGTTTGGGCTTCGTTGACCGGCGTCTCTTATCTCCTCACCCGCCCCACGGCATGGCCAGCGTCGGCGGATTGACAAAGCGGCGCATCTTGAGGGCAAACCGGGCGCCGCAGCCCGGTTCGAGCCGGACGCTCAGGTGCGGCCCGTTGACGGCCAACGATCTGCTGTTCACCGTTCCCTCGACAAACTGATGCTCCGCGTACCCACCGGCCTGGACCACAACCGTGCGTTCATCGACCGGACTGGTATTGACCAACGTCACCTCGACGCCGTCGGGCGTAATCTTGTCGATCAATGCTGCTACGCCTTCCGGCAATCCGGCGCGGCGGCGAGCCGGATCGAAGTAGCGCAGCTGACAGAACAGTAGCTTGCCGCGATTCTTCGGAGCCAATCCGCCCATCGCCAACTCGATCATGCTATCCACGCTGGCGGGATTGAACGGCAGCGGATCGTCCGCGAGGCGCGTGTCCGGGGTCGTCGTGTCCTTGCGCATGCCGTCGACGCGTTTGCGAATGCGGTCGAGGTCGTTGCGCAAATATCCTTCGGCGTAACTGGGGTTCTTGCCTTCAAGATAATCAAGCCAGGCGTTGGCAACGATTCGCTTGCGATCCTCGGCTTTCTGCGTGAACCAAAAGATCTCGAGCGCGCCATGTTGATAGGCTTGAGGCTTGTAGTCGTACCAACCCTTGTCGCCGAACATGTGCGGATACTGCGTGACACCGTCGATCGTTTTCTTCTTGCTGTTGATGAGGTCGATCTGCTTGCGCCAGCCGTCGAGGTATTTGTCGTCGCCGGTGACCAAGTAGGCATTGAGAAAGCCGTTTAGGCCGAGGAAGGTGGTGTTGCGGTGAGCGAGCTTTCCGGTCTGGGGTACGACGACGGTGAAGCCCCAGCCGTAGCATCCGCCGTACCATTTGCCGCCGACCGCGCCACCGATCTTGCCGTCGAGCCCGATGTTGCTGGGGATGATCCCCTTGTTGGCCTTGATGCGATCGAGCCAGGCATCGACGTATTCGAGCAGCCAGGCTTTGTACTTTGGTTCGTGCGTCACCATGAACGCATTCGCGGCAAGCACCGTGCTCAGCAGGTTGGACGGGTGATCTCCGACGATGTCGTTGTATTCCTTGAAGTGGTCGAGACATTCTTGATACGTGCGTTCGCCGTGGCCGAGCTTGAAGCGATTGCCGACTTCGAACGGATCGCCCGCCCAATCAAGCGCGGTCGCTTTGCGCAAGAGCGGTCCGCGGGAGCCGTTAAACAAGCTCTTGATGATCTTGTGCTTCGGGTCGTAGTTGGGCGCGTCGGGGTCCTCATTCATGTAGAACCCCGCGAATCGCCGCACGCGCTGCTGGAAGGCGCGATCATAGGGATCGGAGAGGCCTTGCAGATTGAAGACCGCGAGGCCTTCGCCGTTGTGCAACCAATCGAACATGACGGGGAATTCCTTGTAGTACATCCCGTCGCGCGCGAACGGCACGTCCTTGGTCTTGGCAAGCGTGTATTGCCTTAGGTGGCCTTCCCAGGCTTTCTTGTACATCTTGAGGACATCGTCATGCCCGCCGAGAGCGTGCAGGATGGGCCAATCGGTGCAGTTCTCGATGGCGTCATCGGGTCCATCGTCGCCGCCCCAGCGTTCGACGCAGAGAAGCCAACCGCGCTCGTCGAAATATTTGCCGTAGAACTCGCGACACGCCTTCGCATTGGCGTCGAGAAGCTGCCGCTGCAAGAGCGCCCACGTCGGTGGTGACAGTGGCGTGGCGACGACCACTGCTTTGGGTTGGGCCAGACCCTGATGAACCTCAAGCACAGTCAATAGTACGGCGAGGACAAAGGGAATTCGCGTCATGTGCTGACTCCGGAAACCTAATTACTAGCGCGACGGCATTTTATCTCTGTCACTCTGCGATGGAAGGCACCTGCCCAGATCGGGTATCCGATCGGCTAACGGCCATTTTTTTCCCCGCCGTCTTTGACAATACCGAAACTGCGAACTACGTTTGCATTCAGATACGAGTCTCGTGCGTTGCCTGTGAGGGACGGACATCGCGGAGATCGGGTTTCAACCAAAGAGGTATTGCAATGTTTTCTGGTTTGAAGAATGCCGTGGTCGATTTCGTTTGCCGCGAAGATGGCCCCACGGCTGTCGAGTACGCGGTCATGCTGGCTCTGATTATCGTCGTGTGCCTCGCGGCCATCACGACTTTGGGCCAGAACGCCAACACGACCTTCACTACGGCCGGCACCAAAATCGGCTCGGCGTCAAGCTGAGCCCGCGGCACATGCCAGGCGATTTGCTCTCCTCCCTCCCCACTCCCGGCGAGAGCGAATCCATCCCCCTCGCGTCGGCTGAAAAACCGAAGGTCAGGCGAATCGCAAACGATCGCCTGCTCTTCGGTTTTTTTCGTGCGTGGACATCGTACCAGCCGGAAGCGTAAGCGGCGGTCCTCGCAAGATCCGGCGCTTATGCTTCCGGCTCGCTGGCTTGAAAAATCCGATTCACGATGGTTGCCGATGTCGCTTCTCGGCGCAATCCTAATACCCTGGAGGGCTTGTCGGTCCCAACGGTTGGGGTCGGCAGAGTACGATTGCCCCCCTCCGTATCTACCGAGGTCCCCATGGCATCCAACCCCATCATTCCGCGCCTGGCCATCGTGGTCGGCGGCGGACCCGCCCCCGGCATCAATGGCGTTATTAGTGCCGTCACCATTGAAGCCGACAATCGAAACATCGAGGTCTACGGCATCCACGATGGCTACAAATGGCTGGTCAAGGGGGACACGAGCCGAGTGCGACCGTTGCACAAGCATCAGGTCGCGCAGATGTACATTCGCGGCGGGTCGATGCTGGGTACGTCGCGCACCAACCCGACCAAGAAGAAAGAGGACATGGACAGCGTTCTCGATTGCTTTCGCAAGATGAAATTCGACGCCCTGGTCAGCATCGGCGGCGACGACACGGCGTACTCGGCCAGCCAGATTTACCGCAGCGTCATCGCTTCGGGTGGCACTCTGCGTGTCGCACACGTGCCCAAGACCATCGACAACGATCTACCGCTGCCGGGATCGACGCCGACGTTCGGCTTCGAGACAGCCCGGCACTACGGCGTCGCCGCCGTCCGCAATCTGGCCGAAGACGCTCGCACGACCGGGCGCTGGTACATCGTCGTTTGCATGGGCCGCGCCGCCGGCCATTTGGCGCTGGGCATCGGCAAAGCCTCCGCCGCCACCGTCACCATCATCCCCGAGGAATTCGGTTTCACGGAGTTCCACAAACCCAACGAAATTAAGTTCAAACGCCTCATCGACACCGTCCTTGGCACAATCATCAAACGCATCGAAAACAAAAAGAACTACGGCGTCATCGTCCTGGCCGAAGGTTTGATCGAGTCCGTCAAGCGCGAGCTGCGCGGCATCCTCGATCAGACCGGCGGCAAATATGGAACCTACGAGACCGACGAGTTCGACAACTTACGCATGGGTGAAATCGAATTCGGCAAGCTCGTCCGCGACCTGCTCATGGAACGACTGGCCATGGCGAAAACCGGCGCTAACGCATCAAGACGCCTCCACGATATTCTCAATATCCCGGTCGAGCCGTACGGCCTGGACGTGAAGTTCATCAGCAAGGATCTCGGCTATGAATTGCGCTGCGCCGATCCGATCCCCTTCGACGCCGAATACACGCGTGACCTGGGCTACGGGGCCGTCAAGTTTCTTCTCTCCGATGCCGCCAAGCAATTCGGCGCCGTCATCACGTTCGAGCAAGGCGACATGAAGCCCAAGCCGTTCGACGAGATGATCGACCCGGTGACGAAAAAGATGCGCACGCGCCACGTCAACATCAAGGGCGAGAGCTTCGAAGTGGCGCGGCGCTACATGATTCGCCTGCAGGAACGCGATTTCGAGAATCAAGAGCTGGTCGGCAACCTGGCTAAAGTGATCAAGAAGACGCCGCAGCAATTCCGCGACGAGTTTGAGTACCTGGTGCAATAACCGATCCGTAGGGACAAGCTGCCTAGCTTGTCCCGGAAGCCGCGCGACGTCGGCGGATGCCAGGGACAAGCTGGCAGCCTGTCCCTACATGGCGGCGCGGGCTAGCGAATCGTGACGAACTCATGATGGTTCATCAGAGCATGGACCAGGGTCTCGCGGGCGCGTTGAGCTGGATCGTTCGACGGTTGGCTGCCGTCGGCGACGTTGCCGCCCGCCAGCTTCGTGAGCGCGTTCGCCTTGGTCCGCTCTGCCAGGAACGTCGCGCATTCGGCTAACTCCGCTTTCGTCGGCCGGCGCGACAGGATATGTTCGAACGCGCTGGTCACGAACCCGTCGGCCTCTTTCGTCGTGCCGGCAATCGATCGAGCCAGGATGCGAGCGTGCTTGAGCGACACTTCGCTGTTCAAGAGCGCTAACGCTTGCTGCGGGACAATGGAATGTTGTCGTTCGTAGCATTCCGTCACATTGGCGGCATCGAAGAGACGCAAGAACTCCATCTGCTTCTCGGCCGCGTGCCGGAAGTACATACTTCGCCGGGGCACGACGAGCCCCTGAGGATAGTCGATATCCGGCCCGCCACGCGTCAGATCGAGTTTGCCGGCCACGTGGAACAGGCAATCGCGCACCGCCTCGGCTTCCAAGCGATGCGGCGGATAGCGCCATAGGTATTTGTTATCTCGGTCAATCTGCGTATTCGCCGTCTCCGGCGTCGACGCCTGCCGATACGTCGCGCTCGTGACTATCAATCGGTGGATACGCTTCATCTTCCAATTGCCAATCTCCCCCTCTTCCTTTCTCCCCTTCTCCTCCTCTATCCCCATCAACTCGGCAGCCAGCCAGTCGAGCAACGCCGGGTGCGACGGCGCTCGTCCGTTGTGCCCGAAGTCGAAAACGCTCGGCACGATCGCCTGGCCGAAATGCCGCAGCCAAATGTGATTGACCGCGACGCGGGCCGTGCGAGGATTTTGGGCATCGGCGAGCCACTTGGCGAACGCCAGACGACGGCCCGTGCTCTCCGTCGGGTAAGAATTCGCTAATGGTCCCTTGCCCTTTCCCTTGTAGATGGGTTCGTCCGCCTTCGGCACGTTCACACGCTCGATCTTCGGAAACCTGCCGCCCAGCGCCTCGGGCACGCCGGGCACGATCTTCTTGTTCTTATCAGGCGTGCGATCGTCGCCGCGAATGAAGAATAGCGTCGGCGCCGCGAGATCTTTGTCATACGCGCGGACCAGCCCGTTCTTCTTAACATCCGGTTCGCCGGGGTATTTGTCGGTTCGCACGTGGTGCGGCTCAAAGATGGCGCGAACTTGATAGTATTCCGCCTGCTGAATCGGATCGAACATGTGATCATGGCAACGGGCACAGCCGAGCGTTACGCCCTGGAAGGCCTGAAATGTGTGCTCTACCGTGTCCTGCATCCATTTCTCCCGGCTCAGCAGCTTGAAGTTGCGAACCAGGTAGCCGGTCGCTACGAGCACTTGTGGATCGGTCGGCGCCAGCTCGTCGCCGGCGAACATCTCCAGGACCATGCGATCGTAGCCCCTGTCGGCATTGAGCGAGTCGATGATCCAATCGCGCCAGTGCCAGATGAACGGCTGACTGTCGCGGACTTGAGCGCCGTAGCCTGCCCAATCGCTGTAACGCCAAACGTCCATCCAGTGCCGACCCCAGCGCTCGCCGTACTGCGGGCGATTGAGCAAGTCGTCAACGACCTTCTCGAACGCATTCGGCGACGTGTCGGCGAGGAACGCGCGCAACTCGCTCGGCGTTGGCGGCAGGCCGATCAGGTCGAGGTAAACTCGCCGCAACAACACCTCGCGCGGCGCCTCCGAACGAGGCTTTAGCCCCAAGGCGACATGCTCGGCGGCAATGAAGGCGTCGATCGGATTGCGGACCCATGCGCCAGCGACCTTCGGAACCGCGGGACGACGAACGACCTCGAATGGCCGCCACGGGTAGCTCTTGCGAAAGCGTGCAAAGTCAGCGATCTTCGATTTGGCGCCGGCGAGGTCTTTGTCGCTGGGCCGATCGGCCTTGTCGCCCGGTCCGTGGCCGATGAGGATTTCCAGCAGATTGCTGACGCCGTCGCCGTCGGAGTCTTCGTCAAGGATGGCGTCGAGCCGGGCGTCGATGCCGGTCGGCTTGCCGGCCTTGCGCAGCTCGGCTTTGACCGCTTTGAGCCGAAGCCCGAAGGCATTGTGCGGCTTGTCGGTTTCGTCGTCGCTCTTCTTGTCCTTCGGGTCAGGCAAATGGCACGTCGTGCAAGCGTGCAGGTTCTTTGGCAAATGCGCCCCGAAATACTGTGCGAGCGCCTGCTTATATGCCGGCCGGGCGGAGACCGGCAACGCGGCGAACAGCAAGGCTGCGAAGGCGAGAAGTAAACGCATGATCGGGTTCCTGCGAAGTCGTCAGAGCCTGAAAGGTACGCGAAGGATGCGCCAAATATCGTTCACGCTTCATGCTCTGACCTGGTTCGTTTTCGTGCGAGCTTCTTGACGAATGCAGCGTGTTCCGGCGTTTGCAGACCCTGTTGCAACACGGCAAGCACCGTGGCGGCATCGGCGGCCAGCATTGCCTCGCCGTCGAGCCAAAGGCCCGGGAAAACGCGCGATTTCCAGATCGTCCCTGCGCTGGGAGCGAGGAGATTGAATCCGGCATTCGTGAGCCGATGCCAGCGGATTTCTTTCTCGTGCAGCAGGATGGCGATGTACTCTTGGACGCCGGCCCGTTCGTAGAGTTCGAGTTTTTGATTGAGATCGTAGGATGCGCTGCTGACAGACACCTCGGCGATCAATTCGGGGCTGCCGAAGACGTACTTGCCTTGGTTGCCCGATTGGCCGCCGTGCTCGGGGAGAATGCGGAGATAGTCGCCGGGTTGCGGCGCTTCGTCATCGTCCATCAGGGTGGTCGCGTTCGACCCGCCTTCCGTGCCTTGTGTATGCACCTGGTAGTACCACAGCCAACCGGATACGCCATTATCCGTTACACCGTACTGACGCGTCAACGGTGAAGGCATGTAGACCACTCCGCCGATCAACTCGGCAAATTTGATCTCCGGATGTTGCTTCCAGATGCGCAGGAACCGCTCGCGCGTGAGCCGATCGCCGGCCTGAAGGGGGGGCGCGTCATCGAGGGTGGCTGTGCCGCCGTTGCCATTGGTTCGTTCCTTACGCCGCATGAGGGCCTCGCGAATCGTCCGCCGTCACATGTTTGTTTGGCGGTATTGTATCATATCCGGAGCCTCGATTATGTGTTTGCCGAATCGACCGATTGAACTTCGGAGGTGGATCGTGCGTGCCCTGTATTGTTGGTCCAGTTGCGTCGCAACCTGGCTAATGGTCGTATCAAGCGCTCGAGCCCAAGATCGCCCCATCGAGCTCAGCGTCGACGCCACCGAGGCGCCGCGGCGGCTGCTGCACGCGGCCATGAAGATACCCGTGCAACCCGGCCCGCTCACCCTCTACTATCCGAAGTGGATTCAAGGCGAGCACTCCGCCAACGGGCCGATCAATGACCTCTCCGGGCTAAAGCTGCGTGCTGCCGGGAAACCAATCGCCTGGAAGCGCGACGAACTCGATCTCTACGCGTTTCACTGCGTCATTCCCGAGGACTGCGACACCCTTGAAGTTGCCCTCGATTACCTCGGCGCGGGCAAGGACGGGGCCAGCGCGCTGGGCGGCTCCTCGCCGTGCATGACCCCCCAGCTCGCCATCGTCAATTGGCACCTGGTGTTGCTCTATCCGAAGGGCAAATCCGTACGCGATCTTCAGTTCAAGGCCGACATCACACTTCCCGCAGGCTGGAAGCTCGGCACGGCCGTCCCCGTCGATTCGACCAAGGGCGATCGTACGCAGTTCAAGACGGTGTCGCTCGAAATGCTCGCCGATTCCACGCTTTTGTGCGGCAAACATTTTCGCGAGGTTCCGATCGGCCCGGCGACAGGCCCGCAGCACTTTCTCACGCTCGCCTGCGACAGCGAATCCGGGCTGACGCTCAGTCCCGAGCTCAAGTCTCAATTCGATCGGCTCGTCGTCGAAGCGGGCGAGCTCTTCGGCGTTCGGCATTACCGGTCCTACCGCTTTCTCATGGCGATGAGCGATCACATCAACCATTTCGCCATCGAGCATCATGAATCGAGCGATAATCGATTGCCGGAGCGATTCCTGACGGATGACGCCTATCGCAAGTCGTGGCACTCGTGGGTGCTGCCGCACGAGTTCGTGCACTCGTGGAATGGCAAGTACCGGCGGCCGGACGGCTTGACGCTGCCCGACTTCCAAAAGCCGATGCGAACGAAGCTCCTGTGGGTCTACGAAGGCTTGACGCAATACCTCGGCTTCGTGCTGACGGCGCGCAGCGGGCTGTACACTCAAGACTTGTCTCGCGAGAACATCGCGCTGATGGCCGACTGGTCGAAGCACCAGCGAGGCCGGGCCTGGCGATCGCTCGAAGACACGGCCGTGGCGGCGCCGCACCTCTACTTTGCGCGATCCGACTGGGCGAGCCGTCGGCGCGGCGCCGACTTCTACGACGAGGGCGCCTTGCTCTGGCTCGACGTCGATACCCTCATCCGCGAGAAGGCCGCAGGCAAGAAAAGCCTCGACGACTTCTGCCGACTGTTCTTCGGCGGCAACGGCGGCGCTCCCGACGTTAAGGCGTACACCTTCGACGACATCGTTGCCGCGCTCAATGACGTCACGCCTCACGACTGGAAACCGTTCCTGGAGCGGCGCATCAGTGTCACGGAAGGCGACGGCCCGCTCGACGGCATAACCCGCGGCGGCTGGAAGCTCGTCTATTCCGACAAGTCCACGGACCTTTTCAAGGCGCGCGAATACGACGAAAGAGTCGTCAACCTCGCGGCGTCCATCGGCTTTATTCTCAGCGACGACGGGAAGGTCAACGATGTCATCCCCGGCACGCCGGCCGACAAAGCGGGCATCGGGCCGGGCATGAAGATCATTGGTGTCAACGATCGCAAGTTCAGTAGTGAGCGAATGCGCAATGCCGTCGCCGCGACAAAAACGGGCCAGAAGCTGCGCTTGCTCCTGGAGAATCTGGACTACTTTCGCACGGTTACGCTAACCTACGCCGGCGGCGAGCGGTACGCCCAACTCGTGCGCGGCGCCGGGGCCGACCGCCTCTCCGAGATATTCCGGCCGCGCGCGAAATCGAAGTGACGCAGGAGGCAGGAAGCGGGCCATCAAGGAGAAAAAAAACA
>Ga0194128_10008298_pt1 | contig 13174 bp, 9 predicted proteins | sample TA2KigCa65mmetaG_FD_148650 | JGI IMG/M metagenome (GOLD analysis project Ga0194128, IMG submission 148650) | Freshwater microbial communities from Lake Tanganyika, Tanzania - TA2015037 Kigoma Deep Cast 65m | ecosystem: Environmental > Aquatic > Freshwater > Lake | place: Tanzania: Lake...
GCCCAATCCCTTGATCACGTCATTGCCGGCCGTGCCGGTGAGAGTGTCCGCGTTCGATGTTCCCGTGATCGAGCCATCTTCCGGCGGTGGCGGTGGTGGCGGCGGCGGCGGAGGCGGAGGCGGAGGCGGAGGCGGAGGAACGGCCGTGCCGCCGGCGAAGCTGTAGTCGCTCGCCGCGACTGCGCCGTTCACCGTAATGACGTCGCTGAAGCTGTTACCGGTGACACGGTACTGATTGTTTCCAAGGGCGACGAGCTGCGCGGCTGCGCCATAGTTCTCGAAGAGCAGCGCATCGCCCGCAGACGAACCATTGCCGACAAAGTCGATAACGACATCGCCATTGGCTTCGCCGGCCCTAAACTTGAAGGTGTCGAAGCCGGCACCGCCGACGAGCGTGTCAGCGCCGCCGCCGCCATCGATCACGTTCGCGCCTTTGTTTCCCGTGATCAAGTTCGCGAGAGTGTTGCCCGTGCCGTTGAGGTTCGCGGTGCCCAACAGGCCGAGCTCACGCACATTGGCGCCGAGGCGCGTGCTGGCGGAGGACGCGAGAGCGTCCGATTTGAACACATCGAGCGCGATATTGACCGTCCCTACCGTCACGAAGGCCGAAAGCGGCCCGACGAGCCCGGCGCCCGAGAACGTCACCATGTACTCGCCGCTCGTGAGCTTCATGGCGTAGTCGCCGGCCGGGTTCGACGAAATCGTGCTGCTGGAGGCACTGCCAACCAGTTGCGCGACGATGCTGATGCCACCCTTTCCTTCGCCGGGTGTGTAGAACTTGTCGCCATTGGCATCGAGATAGGTGACGCCGGTGAGGAATTGACCGGTGCCGGACTTCGCGAAATCCTCGGTGACCATGGCCGCGTTGTAACCTTGAAAATTGCCTGTGCGGACGCCGATTCCGGCTTCCTTGAAGGCATCGTTCAAGATGTTGGCCCGGTGGCCCGAGCTTCTGAAAAGCGAGCCGTGCATCGGCTCGACGGCGGTCTTCAGATCGAGTGAGCCGGTGGTGCCGCGCCAGGCGACGTTTTCGCCCCAGGTCCAAGAGCCTGTGAACGCGTAGCCGGCCGAAGACATTCTGGCGCCCGGGCTGCTCCCGCCAGCGCCGGTATGTGAAAAGATATCGGTATCGAGCATCCACTGGGTGTGATTCTGTGCCGCGGTCGTGATGAACTGATTCGCCGCCAAAGGCTGCTTTGCGGCCGATGAAGTCGTGCCGAGGCTAACTCCATAGCGTGCGGCCTCGCCCAGCGGATCGAGTCGCGCCCGGTTGATCATCTGCAGGAGGTAGATTTCGTGCGCGGTCATGTTTGCCATGGCGTCACTCCAAATTGATGTACGCACCCGGGGTGCAGCGAAGGCGAAGCTCAGATCTCGCTGACTCCCATCCGGGGCGGAGAAGGAGCGACCTGATAAACCTGCGTCGGCGAACCGATCGGACGGTGGCGCTGATTTGCTTCCGGTCGTGTCGGCGCGCGGACTATAGAAAGGTGTTTAGGGAGGCCGGATTAAAACTCTGTGTTCACTCGGTGCGGCACTTGAAGACGTGATTGACGCTTGTGACGGACCCGTGGACTCAACGCTCTGGTGGACGCGTGTTTCACGCCGTCAGAGTCTCTATTCTGTGACGGTGCTGTTGGAGCTTTCATGGAGTCCCGCCCTGCCAATTCGGTGGTGATCACGGATTCACCAGTGAATCCCGATGGATGCGCGGTCTTGGCGGAGCAAATCGGCGAGGCAAGCGTCCGTTGTGCAACTGACGCGGCCTCGCCGAATCAACATCCCTATGTCACCGCGATATTACCGTCGGCGATCAGCCTGCTGAGATCACTGGTGCCAACGCCAACCAGATAGGCCTCGGCCGAGAAGGCCACGCCGCCCGCGGAGCCGTTTGAGTCGACAGAAACCAATGTCGCGCTGCCGAAGTTGGAGAGCCGCACGAACTCAGCCACGTTGTCACCGGGATCGAAGCCGATCAGCGCATCGCTGATGTCATCGATGACATCGAGACCGTCGCCGGCACTGACCCGAACGAAGCGGTCGCGCCCGAGGCCGCCGGTCAGATAGTCGGTGCCGGCCTCGCCGATCAGCAGGTCGTTGCCATTGCCGTCGATCAGGGTGTCGGTGCCCGTGCCGCCATAGAGCGTGTCGTGGCCGTCGCCGCCCGAAAGGCGATCATTGCCGGCGAGCCCCTTGATCACGTCATTGGCGGCAGTTCCGGTCAGGTTGTCCGCGTTGCTCGTTCCGGTGATCGTCGTGCCGTCGGGCGGCGGTGGTGGCGGAGGTGGAGGGGGCGGGGGTGGAGGGGGAGGAGGGGGCGTGACGCCGCCGGCAAAGCTATAGTCCCCTGCAGCCAGCGCACCATTCACCTCAATCACGTCGTTGAAGCCGTTGCCGCTGACCCGATACTGGTTGTTGCCGAGCGCGACAAGCTGAGCCGCTGCGCCATAGCCTTCGAACAGCAGCCGATCGCCGGCGGCGGTGCCGTTGCCCGCGAAGTCCACGATCACGTCGCCATTGGCCTCGCCGGCCTTGAGCTTGAAGGTGTCAAAGCCCGCGCCACCGACGAGCGAGTCGGCGCCGCCCGCGCCATCCAGCAGGTTCGCTCCCTTGTTGCCGATGATCAGATTGGCCAGCGTGTTGCCGGTGCCGGTCAGATCGGCTGAGCCTAGAAGATTGAGCTCGCGCACATTGGCGCCGAGGTGCGTGTTGGTCGATGAGGCGATGGCATCGGCCTTGACTACGTCGAGCTCGACATTGCGCAAGGTGACGGTAACGAACGCGGTCAACGGCCCAACCAGCCCCGCGCCCGAGAAGGTCACGGCATAGTCGCCGTTCGCCACCTTCATGGCATAGTCGCCGGCCGCCTGGGACACCGCATTGGGACCGGTGGTGGCACCGATCAGGCGAGCGGCGACCGAAAGGCCGCCCTTGCCTTCGCCCGGCGTATAGAACCTGTCGCCGTTCGAATCGAGGTAGGTGACACCGGTGAGGAATTGGCCACTCCCCGAGGGCGCGAAGTTCTCCGTGGCCATCGCGGCGTTGTAGCCCTGGAAATTGCCGGTGCGGACGCCGGCGCCGACTTCCATGAAGGCGTCGTTCATCAAATTGGCGCGGTGGCCATCGCGTCACTCCATCCTGATGTTCACGCGTGTGTCAGGGCGAGCCGGGCGTCCCTCGGGCCGTGGTTTCGGTGCTGGCGTTTGCACCGGCTTCGGGCCGCCGATATGGTGGTTCGCCGGCCGAGGTCGCCGGGGCGGCCAGTAGCCCCGGCGCCAATCGACCACGGGCAACTTAGGTACACCCGGCAGAGCATCGGGGTCAGAAAACGGTGCCTTTGCCGAGTCGATGCGGACAGCCGGCGCGTGATCCGTGAGATCGCCGCGTAATCCCCGGGATTCTTCAGGCTTCGGCCTCATCGTTATTGCGGCCACGTCACGATTTGGCGTAAGAATTAACGAATCGGACGCGCGATGGATTTCCTTTCGCCGGTTAACCCAGGGTTAACCGGGCGTGCCTGAGACTATTAACGTTAACGTGCCCACATCCTTGGAGATTCGGGCGGAGTGATGACGGTGCGGATCGCAGTGACGGCGGCAGCAGCTCGCCCGGCTTTTGGCCGGCCGAATGCGCGCGCGCGCGTCAGTGCAGCCCTGCGCCTGGCGGGCCTCCTCCTTAGCCGCCCCTAGGCGGGAGCGACGCGTGACGCGTCGTTCGCCTGGGGGAGCCTCGCCAAGACGACGTCGTCAACCGAATGAGTCCAAGAGGATCAGGTCATGAGCGCGCAGAAACCCCGCCGTATCAGAATTTTTGACACCACCTTGCGTGATGGCGAACAATCGCCGGGCGCCTCGATGAACCTCGACGAGAAATTGCGTATCGCCGAGGTGCTTGAGCGAATGGGCGTGGATGTCATCGAAGCCGGCTTTCCGATCGCCTCGAATGGTGATTTCGAGGCTGTGCGACTGGTCGCGAGCAAGATCACCGAATCGGTCGTGTGCGGTCTGGCGCGAGCCGGCAAGCGCGACATCGATCGCTGCGCCGAGGCGCTCGAGCCCGCGAAGCAGAAGCGGATCCATACCTTTATCTCGACCAGCCCGCTCCACATGAAGTTCAAGCTCCAGATGGAGCCGGAGCAGGTTTATCGCGCGGTCATCGACAGCGTGACCCACGCGCGCAAGTTCACCGACGATGTGGAGTGGAGCTGCGAGGACGGCTCGCGCACCGAGCACGATTTCCTCTGCCGCTGCGTTGAGGCCGCGATCAAGGCGGGCGCCCGGACGATCAATGTGCCCGATACGGTCGGCTACGCGATTCCGTCCGAGTTCGCCACCTTGATCGAGATGCTGTTCAACCGCGTGCCCAACATCGATCAGGCGGTCATCTCGGTGCACTGCCACAACGATCTCGGCCTCGCGGTGGCGAATTCCTTGGCGGCGGTGCAGAAGGGCGCCGGCCAGGTCGAGTGCACAATTAACGGCCTCGGCGAGCGCGCCGGCAATGCCGCGCTCGAAGAGATCGTGATGGCGCTCCGGACGCGCCACGACCTCATGCCGTTCGAGACGGCCATCAAGACCGAATCGATCATGAAGGCGTCCCGCCTGGTTTCGGCGATCACTGGCTTCCCGGTGCAGCCCAACAAGGCGATCGTCGGCGCCAACGCGTTCGCGCACGAGTCAGGCATTCACCAGGACGGCGTTCTTAAGCACGCCCAGACCTACGAGATCATGACGCCGGAATCGGTCGGGCTCACCCGCTCGAAGCTCGTCATGGGCAAGCACTCCGGCCGCCACGCCTTCAAGGAGAAGCTCAAAGAACTCGGCTATGGCGAGGTTGGCGACAACACGCTGCAGACCGTGTTCGCCCGCTTCAAGGATTTGGCCGACAAGAAGAAAGAGCTGTTCGACGAGGACATCGTCGCCCTGCTCGACGAGACCGTGGCCGAGACCAGCGAGCGCATCCGGTTTGTGGCGCTCGGCATTCAGTGCGGCTCGAAGGGGCCGCAGCAGGCCGAGCTCACGCTCGAGATCGACGGCGCCCACAAGGAGGCGACCGCGTCCGGCAACGGGCCGATCGATGCCACGTTCAACGCCATCAAGGTGCTCTATCCGCACGAGGCGAAGCTGCAGCTCTATCAGGTTCATGCGGTGACGCAGGGAACCGATGCGCAGGCCGAAGTCACGGTTCGCCTCGAAGAGAATGGTCGCACGGTCAACGGTCAGGGCTCGGATATCGACACGCTGGTCGCCTCCGCCCGCGCCTATGTCCATGCGCTCAACAAGCTGATCACGAAGCGGCAGAAGACCGCACCGGCCGCGCTCACGGCCTCGGCCTAGGCGCGACACGGAACCAGGGGCTAACAGTCACGAGAGGCGCGGCGACCGCCAGGAGCCGCGCCTCTCCCCGACCTACCTGGCAAGGAGATGCAGAGGCTCATGTTCTCCAAGCTCACCGGGTTCCTTTCTGCCGACATGGCGATCGACCTTGGCACCGCCAACACACTTGTCTACGTCAAAGGCCAGGGCATTGTGCTGAACGAGCCCTCGGTGGTCGCGATCGCGACCTGGAAGGGCAAGAAGCAGGTGGTTGCCGTGGGCGAGGAGGCCAAGCAGATGCTCGGCCGCACGCCGGGCAATATCGAGGCCATTCGTCCCTTGCGCGACGGCGTGATCGCCGATTTCGAAGTCGCGGAGGAGATGATCAAGCACTTCATCCGCAAGGTGCACAACCGACGGAGCTTTGCGAGCCCGCAGGTGATTGTCTGCGTGCCCTCGGGCTCGACCGCGGTAGAGCGCCGGGCGATCCAGGAATCGGCCGAGAGCGCCGGTGCCCGCCGTGTCTTCTTGATCGAGGAGCCGATGGCGGCGGCGATCGGTGCCAATCTTCCGGTCACGGAGCCAACCGGCTCGATGGTGGTCGACATCGGCGGCGGCACCACCGAGGTCGCCGTGCTTTCGCTCGGCGGCATCGTCTATTCGCGCTCGGTGCGCGTCGGCGGCGACAAGATGGACGAGAGCATCATCGGCTATGTTCGCCGCAACCACAATTTGCTGCTCGGTGAGTCGAGTGCCGAGCGCATCAAGCAGTCGATCGGCACCGCCTGCCCGCCGGAAGACGGCAACGGCCAGTCGATGGACATCAAGGGCCGCGACCTGATGAATGGCGTGCCGAAGGAGATCATCATCACCCAGCGCCAGATCTCCGAGGCGCTCGCCGAGTCGGTCGGCTCGATCATCGATGCGGTCAAGGTGGCATTGGAGAACACCGCGCCGGAGCTCGCGGCCGATATCGTGGACAAGGGCATCGTGCTCACCGGCGGTGGCGCGCTCCTGGGCAATCTCGATTTCGTGCTGCGTCACGCGACCGGACTGCCGGTCTCGATCGCGGATGAGCCCTTGAAGTGCGTGGCGCTCGGTACCGGCCGCTGCCTCGAGGAGATGAAGACGCTGCGGCACGTGCTGGAAGAGGCCTATTGAGGTCCGCAGGGCGCCGCCTTCGGGCGGCGCCGCGGGGACCCGAAGCCGCCCGACGGGTCTTCGAAAGGTGAGGGCGAGACCACCTTCGAGCAGTTGCGCGTTCGCGGATTGGTAGGACGACGGTGAGGCTCAGTCGGGGACATCCGCTATCATTTTTCGTCCCCGTCCGGGCGGTCATCCAGCGCTTTTCCTTGGCGTTGCTCGTCGGCATCGCCCTTGCGCTCATGATCATCAGCCAATCGGCGCCGGATACACTGGAGCGCTTCCGCTCCGGCGTGACGGATGTGGTAACACCCATTGTCGCGTTCTTCTCGCGCCCCTCGGCTACCGTGTCCGACATTGTCGACCGGGTTGAATCGCTGGCGACGCTTCAGGCCGAGAACGCGACGCTGAAGGAGAACAACGAGCGTTTGCGCAAATGGCAGACGCTCGCGCAGAAGCTGCAACGCGAAAACGATGAGCTCCGGGCGGCACTGCGCGTCGTGCCCGATCCGCGCGCGAGCTTCGTCACCGCGCGTGTCGCGGGTGAGGCCGGCGGGCCCTATGTGCGTACCGCGCTGCTCGATGCCGGGGCTGCCGAAGGCATCAAGAAGGGCCAGGCGGTGCTCGGCGGCGATGGCCTCGTCGGCCGCATCATCGATGTCGGAAACTCGAGCGCGCGCGTGCTGCTCGTCACCGATCTCAATTCGCGCGTGCCGGTGTTCGTCGAGCCGTCGCGCGAACGGGCGGTGCTGGCGGGCGACAACTCGAGCTCGCCGCGCCTCGAGTTCCTGGCGCCCGAGGCCAAGATCGGCGTCAACGACCGCATCGTCACCGCGGGCGAGGGCGGAGTGCTGCCGCCGGGCCTGCCCGTCGGCACGGTCGCGGCCGTGGAGGGCGGCGGCGCCGTGGTTAGGCTCGCGGCACAGTGGGAGCGGCTCGAGTTCGTGAGCGTGCTCGACTATGAGCTGCCGGCGCCACTGCCGGGGACCCGCCGGGCCGGGCGGATCGGAACGCTGCCATGAGCGCCTGGCTCATGCAGGTCGAGCGACAGGGGCGCGCGCTGGTGCCCGCGTTCTCCATGCTCGCCTTGCTCGTGCTCGGGCTGATCCCCTGGCACATCCCGGGCCTGACCAATGTGACGCCGGCATATCTGCTGATCGGGCTTTATTTTTGGACGCTCTATCAGCCTCAGCGCTTGCCCTATTGGTCCACGTTTCTGATCGGTCTCGCGCAGGACCTGCTGCTCGGCCTGCCGCCGGGGCAGGGCGCGCTTGCCCTTCTGCTGGTCCAGGGGCTGATCGCGAGCCAGCGTCGCTTCCTGCTGAGCAAGCCGTTTCTCGTCGTGTGGTGGGGTTTCGGCGTGATCGGGCCGATCGCCGCGCTGATCGGCTGGGGCGTTGCCTCGATCGCGCGGCAGGCCTTTATCCCCGTGCTCCCTGTTTTCATCCAGTGCGTGATGACCATCCTGCTATACCCGTTGTTCGGCGGCCTGTTCGGCTGGCTGCAGGAACGCGTGGTTCGCCCGGTGCCGTGAAGAAAACCGAGGCCAGCCGCAGCCGCCTGCTCACTCGTCGCGCGCTCGTGATGGGGGGCATTCAGACTGCGCTGTTTGGCGCGCTCGCGGGCCGGCTCTATCAGCTGCAGATTGTCGAATCCGACCGCTTCACCCTGCTGTCGGAGGAGAACCGCATCAATCTGCAGCTACTGGCGCCCGAGCGCGGCCGGATCTTCGACCGCTATGGCATCCCACTGGCCGCCAATCAGCTCAATTACCGCGTGCTGCTCGTGCCCGAGAAGGCCGGAGGCGTTGCGGCGACGCTGGCCGCTTTGCGACAAATTCTGCCGGTCACGCCGGAGGACGAGGAGCGTATCAAGCTCGAGGCCAAGCGCAACCGGAGCTTCACGCCGATCACGGTGCGCGAGAACCTGACCTGGGACGATGTCGCCCGGATCGAGGTCAATGCGCCGGAGCTTCCCGGCATCTCGATCGATGTCGGCCAACGCCGCTATTACACCTATGGCGCGCTCGCTTCGCACGTCATCGGCTATGTCGGAGCGGTCTCCGAAAAAGATCTCGAGGGAACCGAAGATCCGGTTTTGTCGCTGCCGGGCTTTCGCATCGGCAAGAATGGTTGCGAGAAGACGCTCGATCTCGCATTGCGTGGGCGGGCGGGTTCACGCCAGATCGAGGTCAATGCCTATGGCCGCATCATTCGCGAGCTGGCGCGCGACAACGGCCTACCGGGCGATGATCACGTGCTCTCGATCGATATGGGCCTTCAGGAATATGTTTGCGCGCGCCTCGAGGATCACAGCGCGAGCTGTGTCGTGATGGATGTGATCACGGGCGAGGTGCTCGCGCTCGCCTCGGTGCCGGCCTACGACCCTAACGTGTTCGCCCGTGGTGTCACCAACCCCGAGTGGGAAGAGCTCGTGCGCAACCCGCGGGCGCCGCTCTCCAACAAGGCGAGCGGCGGCCAATATCCGCCGGGCTCGACCTACAAGATGGCGGTCGCGCTGGCGGCGCTCGAAGGCGGGCACATGGGGCCGGACGAGCACGTCTTCTGTCCCGGCGTCATGCGCATGGGCAATGCGCAGTTCCACTGCTGGAAGCGCGGTGGCCACGGCAGCATGAACATGCACGCGGCCATCATGCAATCCTGCGATGTCTACTTTTATGAAGTGGCGAAACGCGTGGGGGTTGATGGCATCGCGGCGATGTCGCGGCGCTTGGGGTTTGGTGAGGTGCCGGGTGTCGGTTTGCCGGGTGAGCGTGCGGGTCTCGTCCCGACCGCAGCCTGGAAGGAAGCGACCCACGGTGTTGCGTGGCAGAAGGGCGATACGGTCGTCATCGGCATCGGCCAGGGCTACATGCTGTCGACACCCCTCCAGCTCGCGATCTACACCGCGCGCATCGCCAATGGCGGCTATGCGGTCAAGCCGACATTGGTTCGTGCAATCCACCGACGGGACGGCGTCGTGCGCGAAGAGGTCCCGGATTTTCCCTCGATGGGCCTCAAGGCCGCTCACCTCGCCATCGTCAAGGGCGGCATGAACGGTGTCACCAATGACAGGCGCGGCACGGCCTACAAAGCGCGCATCGATGAGGCCGAGTTCGCCATGGCCGGCAAGACCGGCAGCGTACAGGTCAAGCGCATCAGCAAGGCCGAGCGCGAGCGCGGCGTGATCAAGAACGAGGACCGGCCCTGGAAAGATCGCGATCATGCCCTGTTCGTGGGCTATGCGCCGGTCGAGAAGCCGCGCTACGCGGTTGCCGTCGTGGTTGAGCATGGCGGCGGCGGCTCGGCGACAGCGGCGCCGATCGCGCGCGATGTCTTGCGCGAGGTGCAGCGGCGCGATCCCGCCCACACCACGCCCAATCTGAGCGCCCTCTCCACGCGGTTGACCGGCTGAGCCATGGCACTGGTTGCACGGCGGCCGATCGATCGCTGGCGCCTCGACCGACTGTTGCTCGGCCGCGTGCTCCAGCTCAATTGGCTGTTCATCTTCCTGATCTGCCTGCCGGTCGCGGTTGGTTGCATCATGCTCTATTCGGCGGCCGGCGGTTCATTCGACCCCTGGGCCTCGCGCCAGCTCGTGCGCTTCGGCATGGGCGCGGTCATCATGATGATCGTGGCGCTGATCGATTTGCGCTTTTGGATGCGCGCGGCCTATCCGATCTACGGCGTCGCCTTGGTGCTGCTCCTGGCGGTTGATCTGATGGGCTTCGTCGCCATGGGTGCGCAACGCTGGATCGACGTCGGCTTCATTCAGCTCCAACCCTCCGAGCTCATGAAGATCGCGCTGGTCTTGGCTCTCGCGCGCTACTTTCACGTGCTCGGGCAGGAGGACATTCGCCGCGTCCGCCGCCTGATCGTACCGGTGTTCATGGTCCTCGTGCCGGTCGCGCTCGTGCTGGAGCAGCCCGACCTCGGCACCGCGGTTCTGCTCTCGTTCGGTGGCCTCGTCATGTTCTTCCTCGCGGGCGTGCCGCTGTGGATGCTGGGTGTGGCCGTCGGCGCGGTCGTCGGCGCCATGCCGCTCGCCTGGCAGTTTCTGCATGACTATCAGAAGCAGCGCGTGTTGACCTTCCTCGATCCCGGGGCCGATCCGCTCGGCGCGGGCTATCACATTCTGCAATCACAGATCGCGCTCGGTTCGGGCGGCCTGACCGGCAAGGGGTTCCTGCAAGGCAGCCAGAGCCATCTGAGCTTCCTGCCAGAGAAGCAGACGGATTTCATCTTCACCATGCTGGCGGAAGAGTTCGGCCTGGTCGGCAGTGTCGCGCTGATGCTGCTCTATTTCTTCATCATCGCCATGGCGTCGCTGATTGCGCTCCGCTCGCGCCATCAGTTCGGCCGCCTGCTCGGGCTTGGAATCGCCGCGACCTTCTCGTTCTACGTGTTCGTGAATATCGCGATGGTGACCGGGTTGGTGCCCGTGGTTGGCGTGCCGCTGCCGATGATCTCCTATGGCGGCAGCGCCATGCTCACGCTGATGGCCGGCTTCGGCCTTGTCCTCAACGTGCACATCTCGCGCGACCTGCAGCTTGGGCGCCGGCCGGATTCGGGCCGGCGCTGATCCCGAAGATCAAGCTCGGCCTTCCGCCTGCTTGCGTCGATAGTGGGTCAGCTCTCGCTGCACGAACGCGAAATGCGCGTTCATTGCACTCTCGGCGGCCTTGGGCTTGCGCTCGCGGATTGCCTCGTGAATCCGACCGTGAATGGCGAACATCTCGTTGCGGTAATGCTCGCTGTCCATCAGCCGCGAGGCAAGCAGGCGCGCGGCCTTGACGAGCGCACCATGCAGGGTCGTCATCAGATGCTGCAGCACGGTATTTCCGGCTGCGGCCGCGATGGCGCAGTGAAAGCGCACATCGGCATCATCGCCGGTCGCGCGCGTCTCGTGGTCGCGTTTCATATCGGCAAAGATCGCCTCGAGCTCGCGCAGATCAGCGGCCGTGGCGTATTGCGCGGCAAGATGGGCGGAGCGCATCTCGAGCGCACGCCTCACCTCGAGCAGCTCCATCACCCGATCGAAGTCGGTGCCGATGAGCTGCGAAAAGGCGTCAGCGAGGCCGACTTCGCCGGCGGCGCGCACATAGACGCCGCGCCGCGGCCGCACCTCGATCAGGCCCTGGCCAACGAGAAGCCGCATCGCCTCGCGCACCGCCGGCCGGCTCACACCCATTCGATCGGCAAGCTCGCGCTCGCTCGGCAGCCGACTGCCGGGCGGAAAGCGCCCGCCGGCGATGCCCTCGCGCAGGCTCTGGTAGGTGGCATCACCAATCGTCGGACGCACGGGCCCGACGCCGAGCGCCGCGTTGCCCCCCTGGTTCATACGCGGGTCACCACGCGCCGGCCGAACACGCCATAGGGCCGCCACAGCAGCGCGATGATGACGAGCACGAGAAGCGCGGGGTAGCCGAAGCGGGTGCCGGCGCCAAACTGGACGATCGCCTCGATCAGGCCGAGCAGGAAGGCTGCGATGAACGCGCCGGGCACATTGCCGAGCCCCCCGACCACACAGACGATGAAGGCCTTCATCATCGGGTCGTAGCCCATCGGCGGCGCGAGCGTCGTGATCGAGCTGATCATGACACCCGAAACCGCCGCGACCACGCCGCCGAGCGCCATCACCTGGGCGAACACGAGGCCGACCGGCACGCCCATGAGGAGCGCCGCCTCGCGGCTTTGCGCGGTCGCACGAATCGCGCGGCCCATCCGCGTCGCCCGCAGGATGAGCGCGATCGCAATCATCAGGGCGGCGCTCACCGCGATGATCACAAAGTTCTGCCACGGCACGAAGACGGTGCTGATCTGGAAGCCCTGCGATCGATCCACGCCGAAGGGTTGCGCCACCGGATAGGCGCCATAGATCTTGAGCACCACGTTCTCGAACACCATCGCGAGCCCGATCGTGGCGAGAATGATGTTGGTCTCGAAGCCCTGGCGCCGATACATCCAATGGACCACGGCGAAATAGATCACGAGGCCGAGCAGGCCGCTCGCGATCATGGCGATCGGGAGCCCGAGGCCGTTCGGCAATCCGGCCTGCACGATCGCGCTGTAGCAGAGATAGGCGCCGATCGTGAGCAGCGAGCCGTGCGCCATGTTGAGCATGCCGAGCGCGCCCCAGATCAGCGACAGGCCGACCGCGCTCACGGCGTACATGGCGCCGAGCAGGAGCCCGCTGACGATGACCTGGATCACCGATTCCATGGGCTAGGCGGCTCCCTTGGTCTCAAGCAGATGCTTCAGGCGGTCCGCCGTGCCGGCGCCGAGGTAGACGTCAACGACGGTGCGATCGTGCACCAGGCCCTCGGGCGCGCCCTCATAGATCTTCTCGCCGTGATGCATGATCAGCACGCGATCGGAGAGCGCGACCAGGAAGCGCATGACATGCTCGATGAGCACGATGGTCAGCCCGGCCTCGCGCAGGCGCTTTATCACCCCCATGACGGCGTCGATCTCGTGCGGGTTGAGCCCGCCGACCGGCTCGTCCAGCATCAGGAGCTTGGGCTCGGTCGCCACCGCGCTCGCGATCATCAGAAGCTTGCGCTTGTAGACCGGAAGCGACTTGACAATGGCGTCCCGACTGTCAGCGAGGCCAACCAGATCCATGGCCTCCTCGGCCCGGCGCTTGGCGGCCGCGCTCACTCTGAGGCCAGGGATCACCACGTTCTTGGCGCCGAAATAGGACCCGACCAGCACGTT
>Ga0194128_10008312_pt1 | contig 13155 bp, 15 predicted proteins | sample TA2KigCa65mmetaG_FD_148650 | JGI IMG/M metagenome (GOLD analysis project Ga0194128, IMG submission 148650) | Freshwater microbial communities from Lake Tanganyika, Tanzania - TA2015037 Kigoma Deep Cast 65m | ecosystem: Environmental > Aquatic > Freshwater > Lake | place: Tanzania: Lake...
GCTAGAGCATTTTCATTGAAAGCGGAGTCGGGAGGGGTTTCCAAGGCGCGCGGAAGCTGATTCCCTCTGCTTGCGATTCGCAAGGAGAGCGAGGATGGCGCGGGCGTTCAGCATGGATTTGCGGCGGCGGGTGGTGGCGGCGATCGCGGGTGGGTTGTCGAGCCGGGAAACGGCCCGGCGCTTCGCCATCGGCATCGCCACGGCCGGCGACTGGCATCGGCTTTGGCGCCGCACGGGCGACGTCAGGCCCGGTCGGCAAGGCCAGCCCAGCCGCTCCAAGCTCGACCCGCACGCGGCGTTCATCCTGGGCCTGATCGAGGAGCGCAAGGACATCGCGCTGGCCGAAATCGCCGAGCGGCTGTCGGAGAGCCATGGGGTCAGGGCCTGCCCGGCCACCATCTGGTACTTCCTCGACAAGCGCGGCATCACGTACAAAAAAAGACAGCGCATGCCAGCGAGCAGCAACGCCGCGACGTGAAGGCGGCCCGCCGCGCCTGGTTCGAGGGCCAGACCGATCTGCCGCCGGAGAAGCTGCTGTTCATCGACGAGACCGGCGCCAGCACCAAGATGGCTCGCCTGCGCGGTCGCGCGGCCCGAGGCGAGCGCTGCCGGGCGAGCGTGCCGCATGGCCATTGGAAGACCACCACCTTCACCGCCGCCTTGCGCCTCGACGGCCTCGCCGCGCCCATGCTCCTCGACGGGCCGATGCATGGGGCGGCCTTCCTTGCCTATGTCGAGCAGGTGCTGCTGCCCGAGCTCAAGCCCGGCGATATCGTGGGCATGGACAACCTGCCCGCACACAAGGCCGCCGGCGCGCGCCAGGCGATCGAGGCGGCCGGCGCAGCACTGCTCTGCCTGCCCGCCTACTCGCCCGACTTCAACCCCATCGAGCTGGCCTTCGCCAAGCTCAAGGCCATCCTGCGCAAGGCCGCCGCCCGTACCGTCCCCGACCTCTGGCAGGCCATCGCCGGCGCCCTCGACGCCTTCGCGCCCGGCGAGTGCCAAAACTATTTCGCCGCCGCGGGATACGACTGCGATTAAATTGAATCGGCTCTAGTGGATCGGCCCAAACGAATGGGTAGCATCCGTTTGGGCGGTCGATCCACTGCATCGATGGGTTAGTGGTTCGATGCAACCGCCGCCTGGGAGCCAGGCGTCGGCAGCGAACCGCGCGGGTCCCTTCGATCGCGCAGTTCGCATGGGAATGGCCGCGTGAACTCGCGAACTTCGCAAGCCGGACATCAGCGGATCGTCAGGCCGGTCGGTCGCCCTTCAGCGTGATCCGGTGCATCACCCGGCGATGGCCGTGATAATCGTTGACCGGGTTGTGCTGCGCGCAGCGATTGTCCCAGAGCGCCAGGCTGCCGACCTGCCAACGGAAGCGGCAAGTGAATTCCGGCCGGATCTGGTGCTGGAAGAGATAGTCCAGGATCGGTGCGCTTTCGGCTTCGCTCATTCCCTCGAAACGCACGGTGTGGGCGACGTTGACGTACAAGGCCTTGCGGCCGGTTTCCGGATGCGTGCGCACGGCGGGATGCGCCTCCTCGAAGACCCGCTTGGCGTTGGCGGTGCCGTGGTCGGCGATGCGGTCCTCGCGCGTGCGGGTGACGTCGGCCTTGGCCGAGCTGGATACGCCGCGCAGCTCGGACAGCAGCCGCTTCATGCCGTCCGACAGCGAGTCGTAGGCGAGATACTGATTGGCGAACAGCGTGTCGCCACCGGCCGCCGGCACTTCGCGCGCCAGCAGCATGGTGGCCATCGGCGGTATTTCCAGATAGGTCGTGTCGGAATGCCAGACCCCGCCGAAATTGATCCGCTCGTGCTCCAGCTTCACCACCGGGGTGATGTTGGGAAAGCCCTCCAGGCCCTTGACGAAGGGATATTCGCTGACCGGGCCGAAGCGCCCGGCCAACGCCATGAACTGATCGGAATCGAGCGTCTGGTCACGGAAGAACAGCACCAGGTGCTCGTGCCACAAGCGGCGCAACTCCGCGAACGTTGCCGCGTCCAGCTGGCGGCCAAGGTCGATGCCGGCGATCTCGGCGCCGATATTGCCGGCCACACGCCTGACCTCGAACCGGTTGCCCGCCATCGCCTGCCTCCCGCACCTCAATAGAGCCGGCCGCCATTCGGCACCGGCAGCGTCGGCCCGATCAGCACCACCCGACCGGCGCCGTCCGGAAAGCCCAGCACCAGCACCTCCGACAGGAACTTGCCGATCTGCTTGCTGGGGAAATTGACCACCGCCGCCACCTGCCGGCCGAGCAGTTCCGCGGGCCGATAGTGCTCGGTGATCTGGGCCGAACTCTTGCGCTCGCCCAATTCCGGACCAAAGTCGATGCGCAGCTTGTAGGCTGGCTTGCGCGCTTCCGGAAACGGCTCCGCCGCGACGATAGTGCCGACGCGGATGTCGAGCTTCAGGAAGTCCTCGAAAGCGATTGCAGCCATCACGCGCCCGCGGCCGAACCGCCAGCGACCCTATCACCGGCGGCTGAGCGCCGGCAAACCCGCCGGGGCGGGCGCCGTCCTAACGATTCGCCCCCGCCGCTTGCCTGCGACGCGGCGCCGGCGACAAACCGCAAAGCGTCCCTGCGGGGCTAGGCGGCGGGCTTTTTCTTGGCGGTCTCGTGGGTCCCGTTGCCGGCCTTCATGGCGACTTCGCGCACTTCCTCCAGCCCCGCCACGACGCGGCCGTTGATCACGTCGAAGATGTCGCGGTTGGCCTTGGCCGACAGCTCGGCGATCTCGCGCAAGTTGCTCAACGTCACGTCGAGGCAGCGCTGCACCAGTTCGCCCTGCTTGCGCGCGCCGTCCTCGGGCGAGCCCGCCTGCATGATCGAGCGCAAGGCGTTGCCGGTCTCGCTCATCGCCGCCTGCAGCATCTCGCCCTGGCGCTTGACGATGCCTTGCATGTTCTCGACCGCGGTCTGGTTGGCCTGACGCAAGGCTTCCATGTTGCGTTGTTGGGTTTCCATCAGCGCCTGCATGTCAGCGCCCGGAAACTTGAATTCGCTCATCATCTTGGACAGGTCGAAATTGCCCAGCAGCTTCTTCATGTCGAACTCGGGAAACATGGATTCCGGTTTCATCGCAGGCCCCCTTGCTCTGATCGATTTGTTAATCGCATCGCTGGTCCTGGCTTGGCGCCGCTCCCCCGGCGCCAGCAGGTGATAGCCATGGCCGATTTCCTAGCACGCTTCGCCGGTATTAACCATGAAAATATGACAGCGCTAGCCCGGCGCGCCCGGGCGTGGCGGGTTGCGCCGCCCGGCCACGCCCGGCAACGCGCGCAACAACGTCTCGACCTGTCCCAATCGCCGGTCCAGTTCGGCCATGGTCTTCGCCAGGTCGGCGCTGTCGTCGGTGAGAAAGACTCGCAAGGCCAGCAGGTAGACGATCGCGATCCCCTTGAGTTGCAGACCGCGCAGCGGGCCCCAGTCGGGCGCCGCGGCCAAGCGCGCGATGGCGGAGAGCGAGCGACGGAACGGCCCCGTGCCGGCGCAGGCCAGCACTCCGGGGCGCCAGGCCAGTTCGCGCAGCACGGCTGCCACGCCCTGGCGATAGGGCGCCAGCGCATCGAACCGGCGCATGAGGCTGTCGAACAGGCGGTCACGCACGCTGCCCTCGGCCTCGACCGGCTCGCCCGCCGCCATGCGCTCGTCGATATGTTGGGCAAAACCGTCCAGCAGCGCCCGCTTGTCGGCGAAGCGGCCGCTCAGCGTCTCCGGCGCAAGGCCCGCCTTGTCGGCGATGTTGCCCAGCGTGGTGTCGGCCCAGCCCTGCAACGCCGCCAGCGCCATCGCCGCGGCGAACACCGCGGCGTCATCCGGGGGAGCCGCCGCCTTGCGCCGTCGTCGTGTCGCCATCGCCCAAGCCCATGCCGTGCACCGGAGGCCCGACTATAGCGGGTTTTCGTTGCCGGCACTTACGCTAAGCTCTGGGCAGCACGGGGGGCGGGACGGCATGCCGCAGGTAACCGCGGAACGGCTGGCGGAGCTGATCAAGACGATGTGCCGGCGTTCCGGTTCGGCCGAGCGGGAAGCCCAATTGGTCGCCGACCATCTGGTCGCGGCCAATCTCAGCGGCCATGACAGCCACGGCGTCGGGATGATGCCGGCCTACATCGCCGCGGTGCGCGAGGATCGGTTGCGGCCGAACACCGTTGCAACCGTGGCGCTCGATTCCGGTCCGTTCCTGGTGGTGGACGGCAACGGCGGCTATGGCCAGGTGGTGGCGCACGAGGCGATCGAGCGCGCCATCGCCAAGGCGCGGGTCGAAGGGCTCTGCCTCATGGCCTTGCGCAACGCCCACCATATCGGCCGCATCGGCCATTGGGGCGAGCTCTGCGCCGCCGCCGGCTTCATCTCCATCCACTATGTCAACGCCATCTCGCATCGGGCCGTGGTGGCGCCGCATGGCGGCGCCGACGCGCGCTTCGTTACCAACCCCTATTGCACGGCGATTCCGGCGATGGACGGCGAACCGCCGGTGATTCTCGACTTCGCCACCTCGCTGATCGCCATGGGCAAGGTGCGGGTCGCGCACAACAAGGGCGAGGCGGTGCCGGAGGGCGCGCTGATCGACGCGGACGGCCGGCCGACGCGCGACCCCGGCGTCATGTTCGCCGAGCCGCGCGGCGCCTTGCGCTCGATGGGCCAGCAGAAGGGCTATGGCCTGGCGCTGGTCTGCGACATCCTGGCGGGGGCGCTGTCCGGGGGCGGCACGTTCTTGCCCGAGCGGCTGGCCCGCAACACCATCATCAACAACATGCTGGCGATCGTGCTGGACCCGGCACGGTTCGGCGAGATCGGGGCGATCGGCGCCGAGATGGCGGCCTTTCAGCACTGGGTCAGGGCCTCGCCGCCGGCGCCGGGGGTGGAGCGGGTGATGCTGCCGGGCGAGCCCGAGCGGCGCAGTCGCGCCGAACGGCTGGCCCGGGGTGTGCCGGTCGACGCGCGCACCTGGGAAGAACTGGTCGCAACCGCGGCCGGCATCGGCATCGGGCGGGCGGAGTTCGAGCGCATCGCCGGGCACGGCGGGTCGGGGGCGGCGCATGCGTGACCAGCTGTTTCCCCATGCCCGCCTGCACGCCCTGACCCGCGCGATCTGCGAGCGGGCCGGCTCGGCCGCGCGCGAGGCCGAACTGGTGGCCGACAATCTGGTGCTGGCCAACCTGCTGGGCCACGACAGCCACGGCGTCGGCATGATCCCCAATTACCTGCGCTCGCTGAAGGCCGGCACGCTGTTCGCCAACCGGCATGCCGCAGTGGTGCGGCAGGACGGCGCCTATCTGGTGATGGACGGGCAATTCGGCTACGGCCAGGTGGTGGCGCACGAGGCGACCCAGGCCGCGCTCGCACGGGCGCGGGAAACGGGGGTGTGCGTGTTGGCCTTGCGCAATGCCCGGCATGTCGGCCGGGTCGGCCATTGGGGCGAGATCTGCGCCGCCGCCGGCTTCATTGCCATTCATTACGTCAACGCCATCGGTTTCGCCGCGCAGGTGGCGCCGTTCGGCGGCAGCGATGCGCGCTTCTCGACCAATCCCTATTGCACCGCCATTCCGGCGGCTGGCGGCCGGCCGCCGCTGGTGCTCGATTTCGCCACCGCGATGGTGGCGCAAGGCAAGGTCAGGGTGGCCTACAACCGGGGCGTCGAAGTGCCGGAGGGCGCGCTGATCAACCACGCCGGCCGGCCGACGCGCGATCCCCAGGTGCTGGTCAAGCCGCCCTACGGCGCCATCCTGCCGATGGGCCAGCACAAGGGCTATGGCCTGGCGCTGGTGGTGGAACTGCTGGCCGGCGCGCTGAGCGGCGGCGGCACCTATTCGCTGGCGCGCATCGACCAGAGCGTGCGCAACAACATGCTGGCGATCGTCATCGATCCCGCCCGCTTCGGCGCCGGCGGCTTCGTGCAGCGCGAGATCGAGGCCTTTCAGGACTGGGTTGCAGCCTCGCCGCCGGCGGCGGGCGGCGAGGGGGTGATGCTGCCGGGCGACCCGGAGCGCAAGACGCGGGCCGAGCGCGAGGCGGCCGGCGTGCCGGTGGACGCGCGCACCTGGGAGAAGCTGCTGGCGGCCGGCGAAACGGTCGGCCTGACGCGGGCCGAGGCGCTGAACATCGCCGGCGCCAACCGCTAGGGCAATTCCGCTTCAGAGCGAGCCGGCAGGGTGGGTTTCACCGCAAGCTTTGCTCTGGAACCCTGGCCGGCGGCAGAGTGGGCTCCGCTCCGAGGCATCGCCGTGCGCGATGCCATCGGCTCGGACCCCCTCCGGGTGGCCGCCGCTTGCCTTTCCGGGTGTTTCCCCGGGGTTCTCCGGTGTTTTTCCGGTGACAGCATACGATTTATGCGACGTCTTCCCGGGTGTTTTCCGGTGACAGCTTCCTGTTTATACCGCAGACCGCGTAACGCTTCTTCTGCCGCGAACCCGCTTGTCAAGCCGCCGGTCGTTGCCTGCCAGCGCGGATAATACATAAGCTGTCACCGGTAATACCGAGCGCGGATAATTCGTAAACTGTCACTGGTAATTGCGAATTGCGGTAATTGGTGCGGTAATTGGTACCGGTAGTGCCATTGGCAGCCGGCCGATGGTTCACCGGTGACCAGCGTCGCCCGGCCGCCGGCGCAGGCCTGCGTGGCGCCGCCGGGGCTGGTGGCGTTGACGCGCATTTGCGCCGGCGCTATCCGCCCAGTTCCTTGCCGCGCCTTGTGGCGGCGGCGATGGCCGCCGTCATCAGCGGTTGCAGGCCATCGGCTGCCATCAGCACCTGCAGCGCGGCCTGCGTGGTGCCGCCGGGGCTGGTGACGTTGACGCGCAATTGCGCCGGCGGTTCGGCCGCCAGCCTTGCCAGTTCGCCGGCGCCGGCCACCGTCGCCTTGGCAAGCTGCATCGACAGCGCCGCCGGCAATCCCGCCGCCTCGCCGGCCTTGGCCAGGGTCTCGATCAGCAGGAAGACGTAGGCAGGACCGGAGCCACTGACCGCGGTAACCGCGTCCATCAGCCCCTCGTCCTCGATCCAGGCGGTCTCGCCGACCGCCGCCAGCAGGCTTTCCGCCAGCCCGCGACCCGCCGGCGGCACGTTGCGGTTGGCGACCAGCACGCTCATGCCGCGGGCCACGGCGGCGGGAGTGTTCGGCATCACCCGCACGATCGCCGCATCGGCGCCGTAATAGCCCTCGATCTGGGCAAGCCGCTTGCCGGCGGCGATCGACAGGAAGACCGGCCGGGCCGGCTTGTAGGCGGCATAGAGCGGCGCCACCTGGTCCATGTTCTGCGGCTTGACCGCCAGCAGCACCAGGGCGGGCTTGAGCCCGGCGGGCAGGCCGGCGGGCGACTTCAGGAACGGCACCCCCGGCACTGCGGCCACCCGCCCGGCATCGTCCGCCGGCTCCACCACATGCACCCGGTCCCGGGGCAGGCCGCGCTCGAGCCAGCCTTGCAACAGGGCGCCGCCCATCTTGCCGCAGCCGACCAGCACAAGCGGCCCCGCCGCCGCCAGAGCTTGCGTCATCCGCTACCCTCCCCGTGGTGCGCTGCCGGCGCTCGCGCGCCAAGCATCGATGGCAGCGAACCGCTAACCCGACGTGGAGGTGGTTCGACCGCGCCAACGAGTGTGCGCCATCCGGTTGCGGCGATCCAGCGGATCAGGCCTCGCCTTGCGTCTCCAGCATGGCCGCATCCATCGCCTCGCGCGCGCTCTTGCCGCCCCACAGCACGTACTGGAAGGCCGGGTAGTAGCGCTCGCACTCGGAAAGCGCGATGTCGATCATGGCACCCACCTGCGCCGGCGTCGGCGCCGGCCCGCCGCGCACCAGCAACGCGTGGCGGAACATCGGCGTGCCATCCTCCGACCAGACATCGAAATGGCCGAGGAACATGCGCTCGTTGACCAGCGCCAGCAGCGCGTGCACCTCCGCCAGGCGATGCTTGGGGATGCGGGTGTCATAGGCGCAGGCCACCTGCAACGTGCCCTGGCCCTCGGCGAAGGAGAAACCCAGATTGTAGTCGCACCAGCTTCCCTGCACGCAGACCGAGAGTTCGTCATCGCCGGTGCGGTCGAACGGCCACTGATTCGAGCTGACCAGCTCCTCCACGACGTCCAGGGGATTGGCGACGTCAAAGGTGTCCTCGATCCCGGGCGTAGCCATGGCGAACTCCTTCAGGACGGCCGGCGAAAAACGGGGATGAAGGCCCGCGACCCTGACCGGTCCGGGCACCGCAAGGCGCCGCCGGGCGGCAGCAACGACCGCGAGATGTGGTGGTGAGGTGCCTCGGCGAACACCATGGAAAGCAAGCTGCCAGAACCGCGAGTCGGCTGCAACGACTTTGCGCGGGCCGGCGATGAATTGTGGAGAACTCGCTGGATTTACTGTGCCCGACCGGCGCGATTATGGCTCTTCCATGACGCTTGGCCGGGTGATCAGGCGCGCTTGCGCCGGTTTCGCCCAGCCGGCTTCGGCGCGCGGCCTTCCAGCCGGGCCAGCCGTTCGGCCAGCTTGGCATTCTGGGCCCGGGCTTCGGCCGCCATTGCCTTGACCGCGTCGAACTCCTCGCGCGTCACCAGGTCCATACGATCGGCCAAGCGTTCCAGGCGCTGGCGCAGCAAGGTCTCGGCTTCGCGACCCGCGCCGTGCAACAGGCCGGCACTCGCGGTCACCAGTTTGGCGAGATCGTCAAGCAGGCGGCGGCGCGCGTCCATGGCGGCTGCACTATGCCGGCCGAATTCGACCCCCGCAATGCTTGCCCGGCCGCCGCCCCGGGGCTAATACCGCAGACGTCCCCCAAACATCGAGAGGCCGCCATCAGCCCGCTCGTTGCCCTGCCGTTCCCGGCGATCGACCCCGTGCTGATCGAGATCGGGCCGTTCGCGATCCGCTGGTACGCGCTCGCCTATGTCGCAAGCCTGCTGCTCGGCTGGCGGTATTTCCTGCTGCTCGACCGCCGCCGCGGCCGCCTGCTGAGCACGGGCGCGGCCGACGACCTGCTGATCTGGGTGGCGCTGGGCGTGGTGCTGGGCGGCCGGCTGGGCTATGTGCTGTTCTACAATCTGCCCTTCTATCTGCAGGAACCGCTGCAGGCGCTGGCGGTATGGCGCGGCGGCATGTCGTTCCACGGCGGGCTCTTGGGGGTGGTCCTGGCGATCGTGCTGTTCGCCCGTCGCCGGCAGGTCGCCTTGCTGCCGCTGGCCGACCGGCTGGCTTGCACGGTGCCGATCGGTCTGTTCTTCGGCCGGCTGGCCAATTTCATCAACGGCGAACTCTACGGCAGGGCGAGCGATGCCCCCTGGGCGATGGTGTTTCCCGGTGGCGGACCCAGCCCCCGGCATCCCAGCCAGCTCTACGAGGCCGCGCTCGAGGGCCTGCTGCTGTTCCTGCTGGTCAATGTCGTGGCCTGGCGGCAGGGCTTGGGGCGGCGGGGCCTGGTGACTGGGCTGTTCCTACTGGGCTACGGCGCCGCCCGGATCCTGGTCGAGTTCTTTCGCGAGCCCGATATTCAGTTGGGTTTTCTTGCCTTTGGCAGCACGATGGGCCAGTGGCTGTCGCTGCCGATGCTGGCCGGCGGCCTCTACCTCATCCAGCGCGCGCGGTCCGGGCCGGCGGCATGACGCCGCTGGCCCGCCATCTCGGCCGGCTGATCCGGCTCGCGGGCCCGATCTCCGTCGCGCGCTACATGGCCGAAGCCCTGGCGCATCCGGGCCAGGGCTACTACGCGAATGCCCGGCTGGGCGCGGACGGCGATTTCGTCACCGCGCCCGAGCTCAGTCAGATGTTCGGCGAGTTGATCGGCTTGGCCCTGGCGGAGAGCTGGCAAGCGCTCGGCCGGCCGGCGCCGGTCCGGCTGGTGGAACTGGGGCCGGGCCGCGGTCTGCTGCTGCACGATCTGTTGCGCGCCGCCCGCGCCGTGCCGGGCTTCCTGGCGGCGATCGACCTGCACTTGGTGGAAACGAGTGCTGCCTTGCGGGCGGAACAGGCCGAGCGCATCGCCCGGCCCGCCGTCTGGCACGACCGGCTGGAGCAAGTGCCGGCGGGTCCGCTGCTGCTGATCGCCAACGAGTTCTTCGACGCGCTGCCCGTCCGGCAATTCGCGCGAAGCGAGGCCGGCTGGCGGGAGCGACTGGTTGGACTGGATGGCGAAGCCTTCGCCTTCACCCTGGCGCCATTGGCGCTGCCCATCGCGGCGCTGCCTGAGCGTTTCGCCGCGCTGCCCCCCGGTCGGTTGGCGGAAGTCTCGTCGGCGCGCGAGGCCCTGATGCAAGGGCTGGCGGAGCGGCTGTCACGCCAGGGCGGCGTCGCACTGATTGCCGACTATGGCCAGCAGCCCTATGGCGTCGGCGACAGCCTGCAGGCGCTCAGCCGGCAGCGCAAGGTCGCGCCGTTGGCCTCACCCGGTGTCGCCGACCTCACGGCGCAGGTCGATTTCGCCGGCTTGGCGGCGGCGGCCCGTGCCGCCGGAGCCGAAGTGCATGGGCCGGTCGAACAGGGGGCCTATCTTCGGGCGCTCGGCATCGGCGCACGCGCGGCGCGGCTTTGCCGCGAGGCCAATCCCGCCCAGGCGCAGCGGATCGAGGCAGCGCTCGCCCGGTTGACCCGGCCGGAGCAAATGGGCAGCCTGTTCAAGTTCCTAGCCGTGCAGTCCCCGGGCCTGCCGGTACCTCAGGGATTCGTGCCATGACGCAGCAACCCGCGCCGCTAGCCAGCGCCGCCCTGTCTCCGGCCGGAGGGGTGCGGCATGGCTTCTTCACCCGCACGGGCGGGGTGTCCGGCGGGCTCTATGCCGCGCTCAACTGCGGCTACGGCTCGGCCGATCGGCGAACGGACGTGGCCGAGAACCGGGCGCGGGCAGCCCGGGCGCTGGACGCCCGGCCCGAACGCCTGATCACCGTGCATCAGACGCACAGCGCCCGCGTCCTGGTTGCCGAGGACGTTTGGCAAGCCGACCAGGCGCCGCGGGCCGACGCGCTGGCCACCCGCGCGCGCGGCCTAGCGCTCGGCATCTTGACCGCCGACTGCGCGCCGGTGCTGCTGGCCGATGCCGAAGCCGGCGTGATCGGTGCCGCGCATGCCGGCTGGCGGGGCGCCGCGGACGGCATCGTCGAGGCGGTGGTTGCGGCGATGCGGCGGCTGGGCGCGCGGCCCGAACGCATCACCGCTGCAATCGGCCCCTGCATCCAGCAGGCCTCCTACCAGGTGGGCGAGGACATGCGCGCCGCCGTGCTGGCGCGCGATGCCGGCGCCAGCGATTGCTTTGTCGCGGACGACTCGGCGCGTTTCCGCTTCGACCTGCCAGGCTATGTCGCTCGGCGGCTCGCCGCCGCCGGCATCGGCGCGATCGGGCGGCTGGCCGAGGATACCTATGGCGACGCGGAGCGTTTCTTCAGCTATCGCCGCGCCACCCATTGCGGTCAGGCCGATTACGGTCGCGCGCTGTCGGTCATTGTGTTGGACTGAAGGGGCGATGGCGCTGCATTTCACCTTAGAGGAGCTGGGCGCGCGGCGGCGGCGGGCGGCGGCTGCCATGCAGGCGCGCGGGCTGGACGGCCTGCTGCTGTTCAAGCCGGAAAGCCACTATTACCTGACCGGCTACGACACCTTCGGCTACTGCTTCTTCCAGTGCCTGTATTTGGGGGCCGACGGCCGGCTCACCCTGCTGACCCGGGCGCCCGACCTGCGCCAGGCCCGCCACACCTCGATGATCGAGGACATCCGCATCTGGGTGGACGAGGCAGGCCGCGATCCGGCCAAGGATCTGAAAGCGATCCTGGCGGAGCATGGCTGCCGGGGCCGCAAGCTGGGCGTCGAGTGGCAGTCCTATGGACTGACGGCGGCCAACGGCCGGCTGCTGGAGGCGGAACTGGCCGGCTTCTGCGCGCTGGAGGACGCCTCCGACCTCGTCTCGCGCCTGCGCGTGGTGAAGAGCCCGGCCGAACTCGACTACGTGCGCAAGGCGGCCGAACTGGCCGACGCGGCGCTGGCGGCGGCGCACTGCCTGGCGCGCCCGGGCGCCTTCGAGGGCGACATCCTGGCGGCCATGCAAGGTGCCGTGTTCCAGGACGGCGGCGACTATCCCGGCAACGAGTTCATCATCGGCTCCGGCCGCGACGCCTTGCTCTGCCGCTATTTCAGCGGGCGGCGCCGGTTGACCGCGCCAGACCAGTTGACGCTCGAATTCGCCGGCACCTATCGCCGCTATCATGCCTGCCTGATGCGCACGCTGGCGATCGGCGAGAGCGATGCCTACCAGGACCGGCTGCATGCGGCGGCGAGCGAGTCGCTGGCAGCCGCGCGGGCGGCGCTGAAGCCGGGGCGGCCGATCGGCGAGGTGTTCGATGCGCATGCCCGCGTGCTGGACCGCGCCGGCTTGCAGGCGCACCGCATGAATGCCTGTGGCTACAGCCTGGGCGCCATGTACACGCCGACCTGGATGGACTGGCCGATGTTCTATGCCGGCAATCCGGAGCCGGCGGCGCCGGACATGGTGTTCTTCCTGCACATCATCGTCATGGACAGCGGACGCGGCAAGGCGATGACGCTGGGCGAAACCGTGCGCGTCACGCCTGACGGCAGCGAACGGCTGTCGCAGGCATCGCTTGACCACTTCGTCGGCCGGGGCTGAGGCGATGCCTCATCTCGTGGCCTTTCTTCTGCTGTGCCTCCTGGGCCTGCTGGCGACCTGTGCGCTCTAGCCGGGTCTGCCTGGCGCTGACGCTCGTGCTGGCGGCCTGCGGCCTGCCGCGGCCCTTTGAGGTCGCGGAAAAGAGCCTGGCGGCACCCGGCCTGCTCAAGCCCGATGCCGGGCTGTCGGTGCTGGTGGTGCCGGTCGCCGGCCTGCCCGACGAGGCGGCGCGGGCGCTGGCCGAGGCCGCGGCGGACGCCCTGCGTAAACGCGATATCGTGGCCAGCACGCGCACCGCGCATGCCGGCGGTCTGCTGCTGGAGGGGCGCGCGGAAGGTGCCGAGGCGGGCGCCGGGCGGCTGTCCTGGCGGTTGAGCAGCGGGCGCGGCTTGGTACTGGGCGAGGTCAGCCATCAGGAACGCTTCGCCGGCGGCCGGGTCGGCAATCTGGCCGCCATGGCCGAGCGAGCGGCGGCGAGGTTGGAGCCGCTGCTGCTGCCCGAATCGGCCCGGCCGAAAAGCCTTCGCCTGGCCGGCATCGCCGGC
>Ga0194128_10008313_pt1 | contig 13155 bp, 9 predicted proteins | sample TA2KigCa65mmetaG_FD_148650 | JGI IMG/M metagenome (GOLD analysis project Ga0194128, IMG submission 148650) | Freshwater microbial communities from Lake Tanganyika, Tanzania - TA2015037 Kigoma Deep Cast 65m | ecosystem: Environmental > Aquatic > Freshwater > Lake | place: Tanzania: Lake...
GAAAGAGAAATCCATGGAGGAAAAGCTCGCGGCCGAACTCCTGGATGCTGCAAACAACCGTGGGACGGCGGTCAAGAAACGGGAAGACGTCCACAAGATGGCCGAGGCCAACAAAGCTTTTGCGCATTATCGCTGGTAGAGGGAACAGACAACGGGCTCGTTTTTCGTCATGGCGCGCCAGGTTTCACTCAAGAATACTCGCAACATCGGGATTATGGCTCACATCGATGCCGGAAAGACCACGGCTACCGAGCGGATCCTTTTCTATACGGGTATCACGCACAAGCTCGGCGAAGTGCACGATGGCACCGCCACCATGGATTGGATGGAGCAAGAGCAAGAACGCGGCATCACCATCACCTCGGCCGCGACAACCTGTTTCTGGAAAGACCTGCGCATCAACATCATCGACACCCCAGGCCACGTGGACTTCACGGCGGAAGTCGAGCGTAGCCTGCGTGTTCTGGATGGAGCCATTTGTTTGCTTGGTTCGGTCGAAGGCGTAGAACCGCAAACAGAAACCGTCTGGCGGCAAGGAGATAAGTACCAGGTTCCACGTATCGTGTTCGTCAACAAAATGGACCGCGTCGGCGCAGACTATTTTCGCTGCATCGACATGGTGAAGAGCCGTCTCAAGGCGAACCCGGTCGCTGTTCAGATTCCCATCGGGAAGGAGGATTCCTTCGCCGGCGTTGTTGATCTCATGAACATGACGGCAGTCTACTATCGCGATGAAACACTCGGCGCGGACTACGAGGTCCGTGAGATCAGCGAGGAACTGTCAGCGGAAGCGAAGTTCTACCGAGAGAAGATGGTGGAGGCTATCTGCGAGAACGACGAGGGATTGATCGAGCATTACCTGAACGGCCAGCCGATTTCGGTTGAGGACCTGAAGGCCAGCCTGAGGCGCTCGACGCTAAGCCTTGCTCTGACCCCCGTTTTCTGCGGGTCCGCGTTCAAAAACAAGGGACTGCAGCCCCTGCTCGATGGTGTAGTGGATTACCTGCCGTCACCGGTTGACCTGCCACCCGTGGTCGGCACTACGAGGGATGGATCGCAAGAGGTCTCCCGCAAAGCGGACGATGACGAATCCTTCTCCGCGCTGGTCTTCAAAATCATGACCGATCCTTTCGTTGGCCAGCTTGCCTTCTTTCGAGTCTATTCCGGCATGTTGTCCGCCGGGTCATACGTGTTCAACTCCACCAAAGGAAGTCGGGAGCGTGTTGGCCGCCTCCTGAAGATGCACGCAAATAAGCGGGAGGAGATCAAAGAAGTCTATGCAGGCGACATCGCAGCGGCGGTTGGACTCAAGAACGTAACCACCGGCGATACGATCTGCTTCGAAGAGTCGCCCGTCATTCTGGAAGCGATGGACTTCCCGGTGCCTGTGATTTCTGTGGCAATCGAGCCAAAAACGAAGAGCGACCAGGAGAAGCTGGCCCTGGCTCTGGGCAAGCTGGCTCAGGAGGATCCCACGTTCAAAGTCGCCACAGACCAGGATACCGGCCAGACCATCATTTCGGGAATGGGCGAGCTTCACCTCGAGATTCTGGTAGACCGGATGTTTCGCGAGTTCGGTGTCGGCGCGAACGTCGGCAAGCCGCAGGTCGCGTATCGGGAGACGATCCGCAAACGGGCCGAGGCTGAGGGCAAGTTCATCCGCCAGACCGGTGGCCGCGGCCAGTACGGGCACGTGAAGATTGTCGTTGAGCCAAACGAGCCCGGCAAGGGATTCGAGTTCATCAACAAGATTGTTGGGGGAGCAGTCCCCAAGGAATACATCGCGCCAGTCGAAAAGGGAATCGTCGAGGCTTTGGAGACGGGCGTACTGGCGGGGTTCGAAGTTCAGGACGTTAAGGTCACTCTGTACGACGGCTCCTACCACGACGTCGACTCTTCGGAGATGGCTTTCAAGATTGCCGGCTCGATGGCCTTTAAGGAAGGGTGCCAGAGAGCGAATCCTGTCCTGCTCGAGCCGATCATGAAAGTTGAAGTCGTGGTGCCCGAAGAATTCATGGGACCCGTGGTCGGCGATCTGAATTCGCGGCGGGGACGCATTGAAACGACCGAGCCGAGAGCGGGTTCGCAAGTAGTGACGGCAGTCGTGCCGCTGTCTGAGATGTTCGGCTATTCCACCGACTTGCGTTCGAAGACACAAGGCCGGGCTACTTACTCCATGCATTTTTTCCACTATGAGCAGGCTCCCAAAATGGTGAGCGAAGAGATCATTGCCAAGGTTCATGGGAAGGCTTGACACTTTTCGAGTCCCGCTCCAGGGCGGCCGGGCAAAAAACAGCCGCTGAGCACGAGAAAGGAAGCGATGGCGAAGGAGAGATTTGATCGGAGCAAGCCGCACGTCAACATTGGGACGATAGGGCACATTGATCATGGGAAGACGACGTTGACGGCGGCGATCACGAAGGTATTGGCGAAGAACAATCCGAAGGTGCAATTTCGGAGTTTTGATTCGATTGACAATGCGCCGGAAGAGCGGGAGCGAGGGATCACGATTGCGACGGCGCACGTGGAGTACGAGACGCCGAAGCGGCACTACGCGCATGTGGACTGTCCGGGGCACGCCGACTACATCAAGAACATGATAACGGGTGCGGCGCAGATGGACGGGGCGATTTTGGTGGTGGCGGCGACCGACGGGCCGATGCCGCAGACGCGGGAGCACATTTTGTTGGCGCGGCAGGTGGGGGTGCCCTACATCGTGGTGGCGATGAACAAGGTGGATGCGGTGGATGATGCGGAGTTATTGGATTTGGTGGAGTTGGAAGTGCGGGAGTTATTGAAGACGTACAAATTTCCTGGGGACGATTTGCCGGTGGTGCGGGTGAGTGCGTTGGGGGCGATCAATGGGGAGGAGAAGTGGGAGAAGGCGTTGGAAGAGCTGATGGGGGAGGTGGACCGCTACATACCGTTGCCGCAGCGGGAGGTGGACAAGCCGTTTTTGATGCCGGTGGAGGACATATTTTCGATATCGGGGCGTGGGACGGTGGTGACGGGTCGGGTGGAGCGTGGGAAGGTGAAGGTGGGGGAGGAGATCGAGATCGTGGGGATACGTCCGACGGTGAAGAAGGTGGTGACGGGGGTGGAGATGTTCAAGAAGCTGTTGGACGAGGGGGTGGCGGGAGACAACGTGGGGTTGTTGTTGCGTGGGGTGGAGAAGGACGACGTGGAGCGGGGGCAGGTGATTGCGAAGACGGGATCGATCACGCCGCACACGAAGTTTCGGGCGGAGACCTATATTTTGACGAAGGAAGAGGGGGGGCGGCACACGCCGTTTTTCAAGGGGTATCGGCCGCAGTTTTATTTTCGGACGACGGACGTGACGGGAGTGGCGACGCTGCCGGCGGGGACGGAGATGGTGATGCCGGGCGACAACGTGGCCTTGGAGATCGAGTTGATAGCGCCGATTGCGATGGAGAAGGGGTTACGGTTTGCGATTCGGGAAGGTGGGCGGACGGTGGGAGCCGGCACGGTGACCGACATCCTGGCCTGATCCATCCAGCACGGGTCGCAGCTGGTAATCTTGAGTCAAGCGAACATGCGAGATATTATTACTTTACAGTGCAACGAATGTAAGAATCGCAACTATTCGACAACGAAAAACAAGAAAAAGACCACCGCTCGGTTGGAGTTTAAGAAGTTCTGCAATACCTGCAGGACTAATACCGTGCATCGTGAGACAAAGTAGAACGGAGCGCTCTCGTCGAGCGCCCGTGGTTTCGATACAGGCCAGTAGCTCGAATTGGTAGAGCGCCGGTCTCCAAAACCGGATGTTGGGGGTTCGAGTCCCTCCTGGCCTGCCAGTCCTCATCAAACAGGTCATACCTTATGGCGACCGAGACACTGGTTGAGCGATCCTCGTTGCTGGAAAAGCTCAGGATCAGACAGATGCAGCAGTTCTTTGCCGAGGTTCGCGCTGAACTGAAGAAAGTATCTTGGCCTGGAAGGAAGGAAGTCTACGGGACAACGGTTGTGGTGATTTGCGCGGTTTTCTTCTTCGGCATTTACTTGGGCTTGATTGACCTGTTGTTGCGTCTGGGCGTCGATCGAATCTTCAAGATGTTCAAATGACCCGGCATTGGTCCTAAGACGGAGTGGCAATGGCAAAGCAGTGGTATATCGTTCACTCGTACTCGGGGTTTGAGCGGAAAGTTGCAGAAAGCCTCAAGAGCCGCATCCAGGCGTTCGCAGTCGAAGAGGAGTTCGGCGAGATCATCGTGCCCACCGAAGACGTTATCGAAATGAAGGGTGGCAAGCGCGTGACCAGTTCCAAAATGACTTTCCCAGGATATGTGTTGGTCGAGATGGAGATGACTGACCGGGCTTGGCACATCGTCAAGAATACGCCTCGAGTCACTGGGTTCGTGGGATCCGGCCAGAAACCTTCTCCTCTCAGCCAGGCAGAAGTCGATCAGATCATCTACCACGCCGAGCAGACCGCCGAAAAACCCAAGGTCGAGTTGACGTTTGAGAAAGGCGAGTCCGTCAAGATCATCGACGGCCCCTTCAACAGCTTTACCGGTACGGTCGACGAATTGAACGAAGACCGAAATACTCTGAAAGTCATGGTGACCATCTTTGGGCGGCAGACGCCGGTCGAGTTGGATTACCTGCAGGTGGAGAAAGTATAAGACAGGAGCCTCCGCTGCTGCACCCGGGTTCATTTCCAGCCAACTTGGGACGCTCGATCGCGTACCCCTAAACGAAACGTTCTGCAAGGAAACCTTCAATGGCAAAGAAAATTACGGGTTATATCAAGTTGCAGATTCCTGCGGGAAAAGCGACTCCAGCCCCCCCAGTTGGGCCCGCGCTGGGACAACATGGAGTCAATATCATGGACTTCTGCAAAGCGTTCAACGCGAGGACATCTGGGAAGGATTCCGAAGGACTGATCATCCCCGTCGTCATCACGGTCTATGCAGACCGGTCATACTCGTTTGTGACGAAGACCCCACCCGCTTCAGTCTTGCTGAAGCGTGCCTCCGGCATTGCCAAAGGGTCCGGCCAGCCCAATAAGAACAAGGTGGGGAAAGTGACGGAAAAGCAGGTGGAGGAAATCGCCAAGCTGAAGCTGCCGGACTTGAATGCGCACGACGTGGCTGCTGCGGTGAAGATTATCAAAGGAACCGCGCGCAGCATGGGGATCGAAATCGCGGGCTAAGGAGCGAACATGGGTCGTGTTGGAAAGAGATTCGCGAAAGCGAAGAGCCTGATCGAGGCAAAGCCCTACAAGCTTGAGGATGCAATGCCTTTGATCAAGAAAATGGCGACGGCGAAGTTTGACGAGACCGTTGAAGTCGCTATGCGCTTGGGCGTAGACCCCAAGCACGCTGATCAAATGGTGCGTGGCACGGTCGTTCTTCCGCACGGCCTCGGAAAAAGCAAGAAGGTGTGCGTGATCGCGTCGGGCGAAAAATTCAAGGAGGCAGAGCAGGCCGGTGCTGAGCACGTGGGCGGCGACGATTTGGTCGCCAAGATCCAGGAAGGATGGCTGGATTTCGACGCCCTGATCGCAACGCCCGACATGATGCGGTCCGTGGGAAAGCTGGGCAAGATCCTGGGCCCCAAAGGGCTCATGCCCAACCCAAAAACTGGAACCGTCACCTTCGAATTGTCGAACGCCGTCCGGGAAATCAAAGCCGGCAAGGTGGAGTTTCGGGTCGACAAGACCGCCATCATCCATACGCCCGTCGGGAAGGCTTCGTTCAGCGCAGAAAAGCTGGTCGAGAACGCCCGTACGCTCATCGACTCCGTGGTGAAGGCCAAGCCGGCGGCGGCCAAAGGAAAATACGTTCGCAGCATTTCGATCAGTTCTACGATGGGGCCCGGCATCTCGCTGGATTTGGCGGCGTTCGAGAGATAAGCAGGGAGAGTTGTTTCCTAGGAGCGATTCATGGACCGCAGCGAGAAGGATAAGGAAATCGAAGCACTGAACGCCGAGTTCAAAGCGGCGAAAAACCTGTTTCTGGCGAGCTTTCAGGGGTTGACAGTGAGCCAGGACACAGAGTTGCGACGGAGCATCCGGTCAACCGGCTCGAAGTACAAAGTCGTGAAAAACACGCTGGCACAGCGTGCTTGCAAGGATACTTCGATCGAGCCATTGAAGGACAAGTTCATCGGCAGCTCCGCCGTCCTTTACAATGAGAAAGATCCGGTCGCTCTTGCGAAGGCCGTTACGGCCTATGCGAAGAACAACCCCCTTTTCGTTTTCAAAGCGGGCGTTGTGGAAGGGCGCGTCGTCAATCTCGCCGATCTCGACCAAATTGCAACGCTGCCACCGAAGGAGGAACTCATTTCAAAACTGATGTTCCTTGTGAATTCACAGGCCCAGCGTCTAGCGAGTGTGGTTTCGGCTGTGTCGAGGAACCTGGCTGTGGTGGTGAACCAGGCAGTCGATCAAAAGAAGTTTCAGGAGTGAATGAAAGGCTCTAAATTGAAAAATCGTATATCATTGAGGAGGAAGTGAATGTCTGACAAAGTTCAAAAGATCCTGGATGAGATCAAGCAGCTGAGCCTGCTGGAAGCCTCGCAGCTCGTCAAGGGACTCGAGGAGGCCTTTGGGGTGTCGGCTGCGGCCGCAGCGCCGGTTGTCGTGGCAGCCGGAAGTGCTGGCGGAGCTGGGGCGGCGGCTCCAGTCGAAGAGAAGACCGAGTTCGCCGTGGTTCTCACCAACGTCGGATCCAACAAGATCAATACGATTAAGGTTGTTCGCGAAGTCACGAGCCTTGGTTTGAAAGAAGCCAAGGATCTGGTCGACGGAGCTCCCAAGACGGTGAAAGAAGGCGTCAGCAAGGATGAAGCAGAAGCGATCAAGAAGAAGTTTGCCGATGCGGGGGCTGTTGTCGAGTTGAAGTAAAATTCAAGGTTCTATTGTCCGGAAATTCGATCTGCTACCTCAAAATTGGGTCAATTTCTTTAGGGGGAAGGTGTGCTTTCCCCTTGTCTCTATTTCCTCACAACCCCGACCTGAAGTTATTCTCCAGAAGGTCTGTCCAGAACGGAGGCCGGTTGAAGCCTTGGCCGGTTCCTAAGGAGTCGTCAAGATGGCCGTTGCGTCGAACGGAAAGCTCAGAGAGCGCGTGAATTTTTCGAAAATTCTGACCTCGATCCAAATTCCGAATCTGATCGAGGTGCAGAAGAAGTCGTATGAGCGATTTCTTCAGATGAATCTCCTGCCAGGCGAGCGGGAAGACATTGGACTTCAAGCTGTATTCAATTCGATCTTTCCGATCAGCGATTTTCGCGGGGGTTCCTCATTAGAGTTCGTGGATTTCTCGATCGGCAGCTGGGAGTGCAAATGCGCCGACCTGAAGGGGCTGTCGCACTTGCGCAGCAACTGCCGCTCGTGCGGGAACGTGATCATTACGAATCCGTTCTCGATTGACGACATCGTCTGCTCGAGGTGCGGAACTTTCAACCGCAACATCTCGACGTTCTGCAACCGGTGCGGCGATCCGGTCAGTCTGAAACTGAAGTACGACATGGCCGAGTGCCAGGAACGTGGCATGACCTACGCCGCTCCGCTGAAGGTCACCATCCGCCTGACGATCTACGATAAGGACCCGGACACGGGTCAAAAGGCGATTCACGATATCAAAGAGCAGGAGGTGTATTTCGGGGAAATCCCCCTGATGACCGAAAACGGTACGTTCATCATTAACGGAACCGAGCGCGTCATTGTGAGCCAGCTGCATCGTTCTCCGGGGGTGTTCTTCGAATCGGCGAATGCCAAGACCTATTTTCTCGGCAAGATCATTCCCTACCGGGGGTCGTGGGTCGAGTTCGAATACGATCAGAAGAACCTGCTTTACGTTCGCATCGACCGCAAGCGCAAGTTTCTGGGAACCATCTTTTTGCGGGCACTCGGGCTGAAGTCGGACGAGGAGTTGATTCGCGCATTCTACCGAACCGACCTGGTCACGATCTCCGACAGCAAGCTCTACTGGAATGTTTCCGAGAACCTGGTCGGCATCAAGGTCTCCCATGACATCGTCCATCCCAAAACGAAAGAGCTCATCTGCCATGCTGGCAAGAAGATCTCACACAGCATCTATAACCTCATCACCAAGGCGCACATTGGGCAGGTCGAGATAGCTCCAAACGACCTGGAAGGCTGTTTCACCGTTGCTGACGTCGTCAGTCGTGAAACCGGTGAGGTGCTGCTCGAGTCGAATCAGGAACTGAAGCCAAACATCATCGCGGCCATCATCGATGCGGGCATCTCCGAGTTTTCGATCTTCAATCCTGAACGGGACGATGTTGGGGTGGTCCTGAGCCAGACGATGCGGAAGGACACGATCAAGACGACGCAGGAGGCGCTGATCGAGATCTACCGGAAGATGCGGCCGGGCGACCCGCCGACGTTAGAGACAGCCACCAACCTCTTTGAGGGCATGTTCTTCGACCCGCGAAAGTACGATTTCTCGAGGGTTGGCCGCCTGAAGTTCAATATCAAACTGGACCTGAATTCCCCGCTCGACAAGCGCACTCTCGAGCCCGATGACTTCTACGCCGTCATTCGTTACTTGCTGAAGTTGCGCGAGGGTATCGGCCTGGTCGATGACATTGACCACCTCGGAAACCGCCGCGTACGCGCGGTCGGCGAGCTTCTCGAAAACCAGTTTCGCATCGGTTTGGTGCGCATGGAGCGGGCTATCAAGGAAAAGATGTCGGTGTACCAGGAAATGTCAACCGCCATGCCGCATGACCTGATCAACGCGAAACCGGTGATGGCTGCGGTGCGCGAGTTTTTCGGGTCCAGCCAGCTGTCCCAATTCATGGACCAGACCAATCCGTTGTCCGAGATTACGCACAAGCGCCGCCTTTCGGCGCTGGGGCCGGGAGGCCTTAGCCGCGAACGTGCTGGTTTTGAAGTTCGCGACGTGCACACCACTCACTATGGGCGCATTTGCCCGATCGAAACGCCGGAAGGGCCCAACATCGGCTTGATTTCTTCGCTCAGCTGCTATGCCCGCATCAATGAGTTTGGGTTCATCGAAAGCCCCTATCGCAAGGTCAAGAACGGCAGGGTGGTCGACTACGTCACGATCGCAAACGGCGGCGACTCGGATTTCAAGATCGGCGAGCACCTCGAAAGGAATGTCGTCGAGAGCGAAAACAAGGCGCTTCGCGCCAAGAAGAAGCGTGCAGCCGATTTCGAGCCCTATTCCTTCTACCTGACGGCGTGGGAGGAGGATAAATACGTCGTCGCTCAGGCCAACGTGGAGTTGGATCATGAGGGGAACATCAGCTCCGACCTGGTGAATGCCCGGCAAGCAGGCAACTTTGTTCTCAAGAACCGCGAGGAGATCGACTACATTGACGTCTCCCCTAAGCAACTCGTCAGTGTAGCGGCCTCGTTGATCCCGTTCCTCGAGAATGACGACGCTAACCGCGCCCTGATGGGTTCGAACATGCAGCGGCAGGCGGTCCCTTTGCTTCGAGCCGACGCCCCGTACGTGGGCACCGGCATGGAGAAGGTTACGGCGCACGATTCCGGCGCCGTGGTCTTGTGCCGTCGCGCGGGCGTGGTAGACAGCGTGGATTCTGAGCGCATCATTGTGCGTGTCGACACAGGCGAGTCGGGCCAGCTTTCGCGCGAGGTCGGTGCCGACATCTACCAGCTGAAGAAGTTCAAGCGATCGAACCAGAACACCTGCATCAACCAGAAGCCCATCGTGCGCAAGGGCGAGCGGGTGCATGCGGGGCAGGTGCTGGGCGATGGCCCCTGCACCGACCTGGGTGAGCTGGCTCTGGGCAGGAACGTTCTAGTGGCGTTCATGCCCTGGCGCGGGTACAACTTCGAAGACGCGATTCTCGTCAGTGAAAAACTCATCAAGGAGGACTACTACACCTCCATCCACATTGAAGAGTTCGAAATCGAGGCCCGTGACACGAAGCTGGGCCCTGAGGAAATTACGCGCGACATTCCCAACGTCAGCGAGAGCTTCCTGCGCGATCTCGATGAAAGCGGCATCATTCGCCTCGGCGCCGCCGTTAAACCGGGCGACGTGCTGGTGGGCAAGGTCACACCGAAGGGCGAAACGCAGCTCACTCCGGAAGAGAAACTTCTGCGCGCCATCTTTGGCGAGAAAGCCGGCGATGTGCGGGACGCTTCGCTGATCACCCCACCGGGCATCGAAGGGGTTGTGGTCGAAGTCAAAGTGTTCTCGCGCAAGGGTCAGGACAAGGACGAGCGTGCCAAAGCGATCGAGAATGCGGAAATCGAGAAGCTGGAGAAGAACCTGAACGACGAGATCCGCATTCTGACTGACGAGCGCAACAAGCGAGTCTGCCAGTTGCTGGAAGGGCAGGTGTTGACGTCCGATTTGGTCAACGAGCGGTCCGGAAAACGCATCTTGACGAAGAAAACCACGCTGAACCGGGAAATCATTCAGCGTCTGAGTGCGAAGGACTTGTCTCGCGTCAAAACGGGCCAGAAAGACGGCTCAGTGTCTGAGCAGGTCTTGGAAATCGAAGAAATGACCGCACGGCAAATCGACGTCCTGCAGAAACTGCATGACGAACGGGTCTCCAAGCTAAAGAAAGGCGACGAGCTGCCCCCCGGCGTCATCAAGCTGGCCAAAGTTTACGTGGCCATGAAGAGAAAGCTTTCGGTGGGCGACAAGATGGCGGGCCGCCACGGAAATAAAGGCGTCATCGCCCGCATCCTTCCCGAAGAGGACATGCCTTACTTGCCAAATGGCACGCCTGTGGAGATTGTGCTCAATCCGCTGGGCGTTCCCTCCCGCATGAACGTCGGCCAGATTTTGGAAACGCACCTTGGCTGGGCAGCCAAGGCGCTGGGCTTGCATTTCGCGACTCCGGTCTTCGACGGTGCCACAGAACGCGAAATCAAATTTCAGCTTGAGAAAGCGAACTTGCCGACGTCAGGAAAGACTTACTTGTACGACGGCATGACAGGCGAGCGGTTCGAGCAGCATGTGACGGTCGGTTACATCTACATGCTGAAATTGTCGCATCTGGTTGACGACAAGATCCACGCACGCTCAATCGGACCCTACTCGCTCATCACCCAGCAGCCGCTGGGCGGCAAAGCGCAGTTCGGCGGCCAGCGCTTCGGTGAAATGGAAGTCTGGGCGCTGGAGGCCTACGGCGCCGCTCACATCCTTCAGGAGTTGCTGACTGCCAAGGCCGACGATGTCTACGGCCGCGCGAAGATCTATGAAGCGATTGTGAAAGGTGAAGCGGCGATCGAACCTGGATTGCCCGAGTCGTTTAACGTCCTTATCCGGGAGCTGCAGAGCCTCTGTCTGGACGTGGAGCTGATCAAAGGCCCCGCTGATCACTGACGGTCGAGGGCTTGGAGATTGAAGATCGGCAGCAACGATCCTCGATTCTCTCCTCAGTTGGGCCATCGAGTGAAGGTTTGCCGTCAAGCTGGCTGCGTTGAACTGAAGCATCTGATTCTTTCTCCTCCGAAGGAGGTTTACCTTGTTTCGACAAAATCCCTATGATCGCGGCAACGTCATCGCTGATTTCGACAGCATCAAAATCAGCCTGGCCTCGCCCGAGAAGATCTGTTCCTGGTCGAAAGGAGAGGTCACCAAGCCCGAAACCATCAACTATCGGACCTTCAAGCCAGAGCGCGATGGCTTGTTCTGCGCCAAGATTTTCGGCCCGGTGACCGACTGGGAGTGCCTCTGCGGCAAGTACAAGCGGATGAAGCATCGCGGCGTCATCTGCGACAAGTGCGGTGTCGAGGTCACGCTGTCGAAAGTGCGCCGGGAGCGCCTCGGCCATATCGAACTGGCCAGTCCCTGTTCGCACGTTTGGTTTTTCAAAGGGCTGCCAAGCCGCATCGGTCATCTGCTCGACATCAGCCTGCGCGAGTTGGAACGAATCCTGTACTTCGAGGCCTACGTGGTCATCGATGCCGGCGACGCCCCCGTCAAAGACAAGGAAGTTCTGAACGAAGACAAGTACCGGCAGCTGATGGAAGAGTACGCCGGCAAGTTTACGGCAATGATGGGCGCCGAGGCGATCAAGCAGCTACTGAAGCAGCTAGACATCGAAGAGCTGTCCATCGAGCTCCGCCACAAGATGAAGACGGAAACGTCCCAGCAGAAGAAGCTCAAATTCTCGAAACGTCTGAAAGTGGTGGAAGCCTTCCGCAAGTCCGGGAACAAGCCGGAGTGGATGATTTTGGACGCGATCCCGGTGATTCCCCCGGAGCTTCGGCCGCTTGTTCCACTGGACGGCGGGCGCTTTGCCACGTCGGACTTGAACGACCTCTATCGCCGTGTCATCAACCGGAACAACCGGCTGAAGAAGCTGATCGAGCTGCATGCGCCGGATGTCATTGTCCGCAACGAAAAGCGCATGCTTCAGGAGGCAGTCGACGCCTTGTTCGACAATGGCCGCCGCGGCCGCGTGCTGCGCGGAGCATACAACCGGCCGCTCAAATCGCTTTCAGATACGCTCAAAGGCAAACAGGGACGGTTCCGCCAAAACCTTCTCGGCAAGCGCGTCGACTACTCCGGGCGCTCGGTGATTGTGGTTGGGCCGGACCTCAAGCTCCATCAGTGCGGGCTTCCGAAACGCATGGCTCTCGAACTGTTCAAGCCCTTCATTTACAACCGGCTCGAACAAGCAGGACACTGCACGACCATCAAGGCGGCCAAGGAGATGGTCGAGCAGCAAGACCCGATCGTATGGGACATTCTCGAAGAGGTCATCCGCGAGCATCCGGTGTTGCTCAACCGCGCTCCTACGTTGCACCGGCTGGGCATTCAGGCGTTTGAGCCGACGCTGGTCGAAGGCAAGGCGATTCAGATTCATCCTTTGGTCTGCACGGCCTTCAATGCCGATTTCGACGGCGACCAGATGGCGGTGCATATTCCGCTCTCTCCCGAAGCGCAGATCGAGGCTTCGGTGCTCATGCTGGCTTCGAACAACATTCTTTCGCCTTCGAACGGCATGCCCATTGCTGTCCCAACTCAGGACGTCGTTCTCGGTTGCTACTATCTGACGATGTCCAGACCAGGCACCAAGGGTGAGGGCCGGGCTTTTGGCAGCACGGAGGAAGTGCTGTTGGCCCTGGAAGCGGGAGAACTCGAGACACTCAGCCCCATCCGCTACCGTTACACGGGCGATGTCATCGACCTGACAACTGCCTAT